>Ga0182006_1001509_pt1 | contig 13942 bp, 11 predicted proteins | sample Sormic07211104_1_FD_123022 | JGI IMG/M metagenome (GOLD analysis project Ga0182006, IMG submission 123022) | Rhizosphere microbial communities from Sorghum bicolor, Mead, Nebraska, USA - 072115-104_1 MetaG | ecosystem: Host-associated > Plants > Roots > Rhizosphere | place: USA: Nebraska...
ATCCAAGGATGTGGAGCTGGCCATCAAGACCATGCTTGAACAAATGTCCCAATGTCTGGCCACCGGTGATCGCATCGAGATCCGTGGGTTTGGCAGCTTCTCCTTGCACTACCGCGCGCCGCGTGTAGGTCGCAATCCAAAAACCGGTCAGTCCGTCAGCCTCGACGGCAAGTTTGTGCCGCATTTCAAGCCAGGCAAAGAATTGCGTGACCGTGTGAACGAGGACGAGGAGGAGATGCTTTGACGGCCACCGCAATTCAAGGAACCGCTTATGCGTAACCTAAAGCGCGTACTGCTCGCCGTATTCGTCCTGTTGCTGATTTTGGCGATCCTTGCGTTCGTTCTCGAGAATCAGCAATCGGTTTCCCTGCTGTTTCTGGGGTGGGCGGGGCCGCAACTGCCGGTATCGCTGGTCATGGTTTTTGCGCTGCTGACCGGGATGGTGATCGGGCCCTGCATTGGTTGGTTGCTTAGTCGCACCTCCCGAGCTCGTGGCAGGCGTATGGTCTAAATGGCTTTCTCCGGTGGCATGGGTATGTAAAGAGCCAAAAATGTCTTCTGAAGGTATTACTTGAAAAGTCGTTGCTCTCCAGTGCTGTTGGTTCGATCCTTGCGCGTGTTAGGTAAACATGCGAACCTAAACGACCAGCTAGGTCGTTTCGAGAATTAGGTTTCTCATCGTGGCCCTTGACGGAATACGCTATGCCCTTGCAATCGTTGATAGTCCGGTCGGATGAGTGAATATGCAATCCAGTATACTGTGCTTGCCTAGTTTTTCTGACCCGCCAAAGTTTCAAGGTTTCGAATGTTGAGATTTGCCTGTTTTAAGGTGGTCTCTCATATATTTTGTGGCCGAGATCTAGATCAGCGGCAAACTATTTTAATGAGTCATGGAATAGTAATATCATTGGTTGATCGATGAATAATAACGCATTTCTATCTAAGTTTTTTTTATATGTTCCAGTAAAATTAATTCCTGCTTTTATGGGGATTTTTTTCGTTTTTTTTCTGTATAAATTTTTTCCGGCTGGGCAGTACGTTAGTTATTCTGTTTGTGTAACTTGCGCATTGATAGCTGCGCAGCTGTTTGCAGGGTGGGTGGGTAACTCATACGTCTATCACTTTTCGGGAAGTGACGATAAGAAAAGTTTTTTTTCAAGCTCTTTGGTCGTGATATTGCTTATAGCGCCAATAGCAGGGGTAATGGCTGCCTCTGTTTGCGTATTTTTTATAGAGGGTGATTTCGTTTTTGTTTGCGTCTGCGGTTTGTGTGTCAGTCAAATATTATTTTTCTTTTTGTCGTCGGTTTGTCAAGCCGATTTTTTGGTATGGCCGCAGTTGAGGGCCGCTGTTCTCCAGGCGGGTGTGCAGGCGGTATTGATTTTTACGTTATTTGATAAGTTGGGTGTTGATTTTCGATACGCATTAATCGCTTTGTCAGTTGGATATATTTCTGCCTCCGCTCTTCTTTTGTTTAGTGTTGTGAGGAGGCTTGGATTTTCTAATCCATTAAGGTTCCATGAAAAGTTTAAAAGCATTGTGGGATCTTTGTATCAGTATGGCGCGGCCTTGTCGCCTTGGATCTTCGGTATGTTGGTTATGGCTGCTGCGGATCGATTTGCGATTGGGTATTACGATATTGAGCATGGTGATACTTATCTGTCTCTGAAAGATTTATTTGCCGGTGGGGCTGGTTTATTGAGTATGCCACTGCTGATGGTGGTTCATCCGTTGGTGATTAGAAAGTTCAGGGAAAAACGATTTGCTGCTAGTATAATAGAAAGCTCGTTTGGCTTCCTCGTAGTTACTTTCTCTCTCTTGTGGTGCGCTTTAAGCTTTGTAGGGTTCGATTTTTTTGAGCGATTGACTGGCAAAACTATCGATGTGTCTCTGTGGGTTGTGTTTTTCTCCTTTGTGAGCGTGTTTCTCAACTCTTCCTCTGTGTACATACAGAAAAGATTGGAAGTTCATCGCAAGATGAGATTGCTAGCAGTTTTGTCTGTTGGTTCGGCGTTGGTCTCAATTGTCTTTTCATACGTGGGCGGAAGATTTTGGGGGATCTATGGTGTTTCAATTGGGCTAATGCTTGCACAAGGTCTTTATTTTTTGCTTGTTGCTTACAGTATCCAGAAAAAAATAAGCCTTTATCGCTGTCTTCTAACGCCGCTAATCGTTTCTTCTTTGGTTGCGATAATAGGTTCTGTTTATTATTATGCATTGGGCGATTGGTTGGGGTTGAGTGATTGGCGAGTGAAGTCAATAATGTGGCTATTAGGATTTTTTGCTATTAGCCTCTTGGCGCTCTGGAAGGGTGTCAGGTGGAAAGGGTTGGCTGGAGGAGTTGTTTAATGATCAATGATATAATTAATCATGTCTTCTAGATGGTGGCAGCTGATTGTACGGCTGGGTTGGTGGGCGAGGTTTTTAAGTTGATTATAATTGGCGGGCAGATAAAGCAATGAAGTTATTAGATGGGTTTAGAGTCTGGGTGTCCAGAAATTTGGCTCCGATTATATTTCTTTCGGCTTATTTTTTTACGGTAGTGCTGGGTAATATAATTTACAGCTTTCCTTTCGGAAAGGTTGAGCTTTTAAGAAGCGAGTATACTGCTGATATCCTGAATTTCGATACGCTGTTTAGCCTGGGATATTGGGTGCTGCTATTGGTGCCCTTTGTGCTCACGCCTCTTGTGGTTGTATTGGTGAGAAAGGTGTTGTGTGGGGCTGTTCTTAAATTGTCGCGTTTTGTCATTGAGTTTTCGAAAGTCGAATACCTTTCCATATTGGTCGCTTGCTATGGCATTGTTTTGTACGCTTTGTTGAAGGCGGACGCTTTTTCGCTGTTTTTAAATGGTGCTGATGCGGTTGCTTCCGTTGTGGCACGTTTCAAGATCAGAAGCCAGGTCGGTTTTTTCCCTTTAATGGTGATGATGTCTCTCCTTCACTTTTTGTCTATCTATTCCTTAGTGCGATGGATGCGGGAGAGAAGTTGGTTTTGGGTGTGTGCAAGTGTTTTCAACAGTATAGTTATGTCCGTTTTTTTGATTATGCTGAACATGAAATGGCCTATCCTTATATTTTATGCTGGTTTGGTTCTTGCGATCTTCGTGTATGCCAAACGACACGCTTACCTGAAGACAGCGCTCGGGGGGGTTCTACTGATAGCCGTTTATTTCTTGATTTCGGCATTCGTATTCCGCCTTGCAGCAACTGAGTCAACCGAGTCAATCGTGTCGACCGCGCAGACCGCGCAGATCGTTGAGGCTTCAGCTATTCCATCTGTTCCGCGAACTAAAATTGTAGATGTTGGCGCGGCGGCAACAAAAAATGCGCCAATGCTTATATTTGCTGCGGTGAATCGTATGGCTATTATTTATCCCTACTACTATGAGCTCTTTACGCGGGAAGGTGCCGTATGTGGTGGTATTCTCGCACAAGCGAAAATAGGGCCGGCATGTCGTCCAAGTACTTTTATTTATACCCGGATGTTTAATGACAGTTTTAATGGGAGGGGCACTGCTCCGGCAGCTGTTCATGTTTCAGGGTATGCATTGGGTGGTTGGCCGGTAGCGATCGGTTTTCTTATTTGTGCTTCGTTGGCTTTAGGGTTGTTTACGTGTCTTCCGTTACATTTGAATGCCGTGACTGGATCACTGGCACTCACTGGTGCTATAGCCGGGTATCATTATTCGCAGTTACCGTTAGAAGGCCCAATTATCTATGATCATGGACTGCTTTGGGTCTTCCTGATGCTGTTTGTTTTTGTAGGCTATCGTTACCTCCTTAGCATTTTTAGAGGCTCGTTGGCGAATTTGAAGAATCAGCATCTGCGATGAGCGTCAGTGCGTTCTTCGGGACGCATTTTTGTTAGTGGCTGTCGAAGGTATTTATGCGTTTTTTCAGGGAGTCGCGAGGAGGGGGGATGGGTAAGAAAGTAGCGTTGTTGGGATTTTATGTAGGAGATCAGTACTTTGAGCAATTCTCAAAGAATGATCCTTTTCCACAAGTGGCCGCTTATAAGCTAGAAGGGCGATTTCGGGAGGCCTTGAAAATAGGCGGTGTCGATGTCGAGTCAGTCGCTAGTCTAGCGGTTTCAACTTACCCGCGAAACAAGAGGATTTATTTCCCTGGTGCACGCTTTGTCGATGAGGCCGGTATCCGAGGCGTTGTGACTCCATTGTTGAATTTGCCGATTCTGAAGTTATTCTCACGCTTCTTGGGAGCCATCTTGGCACTCAGTGAGGTAAGGCGTAGAGGACTTGACGCGGTATGTGTGTACGCTGCCCATACACCTAATTTATTGGCAGCTTACTTATTTAAGAAATTTTTCAATGTTCCATTCTTTGTATATGTGCCGGATCTTCCTTCCTTTATGGATATGGGGATGCAGAGGTCGTCATTGTTGAAGTTTTTCAAAAAAATCGATGGGGGCATTATTGATTACCTCATAAGCGCCTCCTCGGGGCTCTTTGTAATCAGCAAATATATGGTTGAAGACAATGCGTCATGGCGTAAGAAACCCTATTGGGTACTTGAGGGGATTGCAGGGAGTACGCTTGCGGATAGATGCGTCAAACAATCCCCTGAGCCCGAGGTGCCGGCCAAGAAGATTATTTTCTACGGTGGAGGTTTGAACAGGGCCTACGGTATTGCGGAACTTGTCGAGGGTTTTATCCAGTCTGATTTGGATTATGAACTTTGGCTTTGTGGTCGCGGCGACTTAGAGGAGTTTCTGATCGATGCCTCGAAAAGATGCCCTGCCGTTAGATATTTGGGAAATATCACCCCCTTAGAAGTATCATCTATTCAGTCTCTATCTGCATTGTTGGTTTTAAGCCGTGACCCACAGGAAACCTATACGCGCTATTCTTTTCCTTCCAAGTTGCTGGAGTATATGGTTAGCGGCGTTCCGGTGCTGACCACGCGCTTGGGTGGAATACCTGATGAATATTTTGAGTTTTTCAATGTGATTGAGGAGTTCTCGATTTCCGGGATCAGCAGTGCTCTGCAGGCCATTGATAACGCAGACCAGCAGCTTTTGTTGCAGAAGGCCGCATGTGGTAAAGTTTGGGCTTTGGAACGCAAATCTAGCGCCGCCGTCGGTCGAAAAATTGTAGATTTTATGGAGAAATATAGTTGACTATTTTTAGCGATAAGAAATTGTTGATCACTGGCGGTACCGGTTCCTTTGGCAATGCGGTGCTGAAGCGCTTCCTTGACTCTGACATTGCTGAAGTTCGGATTTTTAGTCGCGATGAAAAAAAGCAGGATGACATGCGTAAGCATTACGCCAGTTCGAAGCTCAAATTCTATATTGGCGATGTGCGCGACTATCAAAGCGTCTTGAACGCTACCCGAGGTGTTGACTACATTTTCCACGCGGCGGCTCTCAAACAGGTCCCTTCCTGCGAGTTCCACCCAATGGAAGCAGTCAAAACCAACGTGATTGGTACCGAAAATCTGCTCGAGGCCGCTATCCAGAACGAGGTCAAACGGATTGTCTGTCTGAGTACCGATAAGGCGGTTTACCCTATCAATGCTATGGGCATATCCAAAGCGATGATGGAAAAGGTCATGGTCGCCAAATCGCGTAATGCTGATGACGATAAAACCATTATCTGCGGGACCCGTTACGGAAATGTTATGGCGTCAAGGGGGTCGGTCATTCCCCTGCTTATTCAACAGATTCGGGACGGTAAGCCATTGACCCTGACCGATCCGAACATGACCCGTTTCATGATGACACTAGCTGATGCGGTCGATCTGGTCTTGTATGCATTCGAGCACGGAAACAATGGTGATCTGTTCGTGCAGAAGGCTCCTGCCGCAACCGTTGAGGTTCTGGCCAAGGCGCTGACTCAGATGCTCAAAAAACCTGAGCATCCAATTCAGGTTATCGGCACTCGCCACGGCGAGAAGCTGTTTGAGGCACTTCTGAGCCGTGAAGAAATGGCGTGTGCCGAAGATCGTGGCGAATACTACCGTGTGCCACCAGACTTACGCGATTTGAACTACTCGAAATTCGTCGAGCAAGGTGAAGAAAAGATTTCGCGAACTGAAGATTACAACTCCCATAATACAGAACGTCTGGATGTTGAAGGCATGAAACAGTTATTGTTGAAGCTGGATTTCATGCGGGCCATTCAGCGTGGCGAGCACGCAACGCCGGAGGAATGATCGATGAAAGTATTGATCACGGGCTCCAACGGTTTTGTCGGTAAGAACCTCATTGCGCATCTGAATGAGCGGGCGGATGTGGAGGTCGTACCTTTCACTCGGGACGACAACATTTCACAGCTTCCCGAGCTGGTGCGTGATGTGGATTTCATCTTTCATCTTGCTGGTGTAAATCGACCTCAGAGCCCAGAGGAGTTCAAAACCGGTAATACGGATCTGACCAGGGCTTTGTGTGACGCTATAACCGCTGGTGGTAGATCGGTACCCGTGCTTTACACTTCATCCAGTCAAGCGGAATTGGATAATCCATATGGCAGTAGCAAGCGAGGAGCCGAAGACGCCTTGCTTGCCTTGAGCAAACACTCTAATTCTCCAGTGTATTTGTTTCGCTTACCGAATGTTTTTGGGAAGTGGGCGCGTCCAAACTACAACTCTGCAGTTGCTACATTTTGCCATAATATCGTCCACGAATTGCCTATACATATCAATGATCCGCAGGCACTCATCAATCTTGTTTATATTGATGATGTCATTGCTCGGTTTATCGCTACCATGGACGGGCAACTGTCCAATGAGACGTTCGTTGTCGTCGAGCCGCAATACAGTATTAGTGTAGGTGCATTGGCTGATCAGTTACGAGCATTTCGTGATAGTCGGTCTAGCCTGATTACTGAGGCCGTTGGAACAGGGCTGGTTCGCGCTCTTTACTCCACTTATGTCAGCTACCTTCCTCCAGAACGTTTTAGCTATTCGATACCTAAATATGGTGATCCCCGCGGTACATTCGTGGAGATGCTTAAGACCAGTGACAGCGGTCAGTTTTCCTACTTTACGGCGCACCCTGGTGTGACTCGTGGGGGGCATTACCATCACTCTAAAACCGAGAAATTTTTGGTTATCAGGGGGAGGGCATGCTTCCGGTTTCGGCATATCTTGTCTGGTGAGTTCTATGAGCTTTTCACTACAGGAGAGCAGCCAGAAATCGTTGAGACGGTGACGGGGTGGACGCACGACATCACCAATATCGGAGATGACGAAATGATCGTTATGCTTTGGGCTAACGAGATTTTTGATCGTGAGCGACCTGACACGTATGCACGCCCGGTGGGAACTCGGGCGTAGATATCGCAATCTTTGCTAGTGCCGGATAACGGTAGGACGCTTCAGTGGAGAAGTCGCGGGCGTCCTGAGCCTCCGGCTCGTTTTGATAGATCAGGTAGAATTTGAATGAAAAAAATGAAAGTTGTCACGGTAGTAGGAACCCGTCCAGAAATTATCCGTTTGTCCCGGGTGATGGCCAAGCTCGATCAGTATTGTGATCACGTACTGGTTCACACAGGTCAGAACTATGACTATGAACTGAATGAGATTTTTTTCCAGGATCTGGGTATTCGCAAACCTGATCACTTTCTCAATGCTGCGGGCGTAACGGGCGCGGAAACCATCGGCAACGTGATCATCGCTGTCGATCGGGTACTGGCCGAAGTGCAGCCCGAAGCACTGCTGGTGCTGGGTGATACTAATAGCTGCATGGCGGTGATACCTGCCAAGCGCCGCAAGATTCCTACCTTTCATATGGAAGCTGGCAACCGCTGTTTCGACATGCGCGTACCTGAAGAGATTAATCGTCGCATTGTCGATCACACCGCAGATATCAATCTGACTTACAGCACGATAGCTCGTGATTACCTGCTGCGTGAAGGCCTGTCTCCCGACATGGTCATCAAGACAGGGAGTCCGATGTTCGAAGTGCTCAATCATTACCGTGAAGGTATTGAAGCATCGGATGTGCTGGAACGTCTGGGGTTGGAGAAGGGCAAGTTTTTTGTTGTTAGCGCACACCGTGAAGAGAACATTGACTCCGATACTAACTTTGGTAAGTTGGTGGAAGTACTGAATACTGTAGCAGAGCATTATGGCTATCCGGTCATTGTTTCGACTCACCCTCGTACCCAGAAACGCGTTGATGCTATGGGTGTGACGTTCCACAAAAACGTACGTCTGCTCAAGCCTCTTGGCTTCAAGGACTATAATAAACTGCAACTTGAATCCAAAGCTGTTTTGTCAGATAGCGGCACGATCAACGAAGAATCCTCTATTCTGAACTTTCCGGCATTGAATATTCGGGAAGCGCATGAGCGTCCAGAAGGTATGGAGGAGGCCGCCGTCATGATGGTCGGCCTGGAGGTTGAGCGTGCGATGCAGGGCTTGCAGGTATTGGAGGGTCAAGGCCGGGATGAGGAGCGCAGCCTGCGACTGGTAGCAGACTACAGCATGCCGAACGTAGCTGAAAAAGTGGTGAGGATTCTCCATAGCTATCGTGATTATGTAAATAGGGTCGTTTGGAAAAAGTACTAAGTTGAGTTTCGGAATGACTAAGAATAAATTAAAAATCTTGGTGGTTACTCAATATTTCTGGCCAGAGAATATGCGAATAAACGATTTAGTTCGTGATTTTGCTGAGGCTGGCCATGAAGTTACTGTGCTTACAGGATTGCCCAATTACCCTGAGGGCAGCGTTTTTACTGACTACAAGACGAACCCTGCTAATTTTAAGGAGTACTTCGGTGCCCGCTTGATCCGGGTTCCGATTATGCCGAGAGGTAAGCGAAGCCTTACTCTGATTTTTAATTATCTTTCTTTCTTTTTGAGCGCTTCAACGTTAGGTGCTATAAAACTTCGTAATCAGAAGTTCGACGCTATTTTCGTTTATGCGGTGTCACCTATTATGGCTGCGATTCCAGCAGTGATTTTAGGACGAATGAAAAAGGCCCCAGTTTTTATCTGGGTGCTTGATCTTTGGCCAGAAACTCTCAGGGCTGTTGGCGTACTTCGGCATCCCACGTTGTTGGCCATGGTTGGGCGAATGGTTTCGTGGATCTATAACCGCGCAGATTATCTGCTACTACAATCAGAAGGCTTTACTGATAATGTAAAGCAATACTGCACTAAAGATATCTCTCTTGAGCGGCTGGTCTATTTTCCAAGCTGGGCGGAGGATGATTTTTCAGTTTCATCGCCAATATCTTCGAGTTTACTCGAGCGTGATGACTCCGTTTTCACAGTCGTTTTTGCCGGGAATTTGGGTGAGGCGCAAGACTTTCCTGCGGTGTTAGACGCCGTAGAGTCATTGAAAGACAGAGTTTCTGTCCGTTGGGTGATTGTGGGAGACGGGCGCATGAGTAAATGGTTGAGCGAGCAAGTTGGGTTAAGAGGCTTGAGTAACGTGTTGCTTTTGGGGCGCCATCCATTGAGTGCAATGCCAGGCCTATTTGCTTGTGCGGACGCGCTCTTGGTTTCATTGAAAACCAACGATGTGTTCGAGAAAACCATACCCGGCAAAGTCCAGGCCTATTTGGCTTCGAGCAAACCAGTTTTGGGCATGATCAATGGTGAGGCCGCAAGGATAATTGAAGAGTCCGGGGCCGGTTTTGCCTGTTCCTCTGGTGATACCCAAGGGATTGCAAGAATTACGCTGAAGTTGGCAACCACTGATGTCGCTCAACGAGTAATTATGGGCCAAGCCGGCCGTTCCTATTACTTGAGCCACTTTTCGAAACCGACTCTTATGCTCCGTCTGGAAAAACTATTTCGCGATGCGACTTTACGAAAGGCTGCCAAATAATGTCGCACTCTGTATTTCTAACCGGGGCAACTGGTTTCGTGGGTGGGGCAACGCTGAAGCGCTTGGTTGCCGAAAACCGCACAGTTATTGCCGCATTACGTAACGGGTCGAAATTACTCGAGGGTAAGGTCAAGACTGTCCACGTTGACAGTTTTGATGGTGCTACTCCATGGAAAGAGAGCCTTGGTGGTGTAGATGTCGTCATACACGCAGCGGCTCGTGTTCATGTGATGAATGATACTGAGGCTGACCCCCTGGCGGCCTTTCGAAAGATCAATGTCGAAGGTACGTTGAACCTGGCACGCCACGCCATCAAAGCCGGTGTCCGGCGCTTTATTTTTATCAGTTCCATCAAAGTCAATGGAGAGGGCACACCTGCGGGTGTCGCCTATACGCCGGAAGATATTCCAGCGCCCGCAGACCCGTATGGAGTCTCAAAGATGGAGGCCGAGCAGGGCCTGCGTGAACTTGCCGCTGAAACTGGGATGGAGGTCGTTATCATACGGCCAGTGTTGGTTTATGGCCCTGGGGTCAAGGCCAATTTCCGGAGTATGATGAACTGGCTTGATAAAGGTATTCCTTTGCCTTTTGGAGCGATCCACAACAATCGCAGTCTTGTAGCGTTGGATAATTTGGTGGATTTAATCATCACGTGTATCAGTCATCCAGCGGCCGCCAATCAGACTTTTCTAGTCAGTGATGGTGAAGATCTTTCTACAACACAGCTGCTGCGAAAGATGGCATCGGCTCTTGGTCGACCGGCGCGCCTTTTACCAATACCTTCCTGGGCTTTAAGTGGCACCGCTGCATTAATGGGGAGGAAGTCGCTATCAAACCGTCTGTGTGGGTCGTTGCAAGTCGATATCAGTAAGACGCGCTCCCTGCTGGGTTGGTTGCCTCCAGTCTCTGCAGAAGACGCATTGAAAGCCACGGCACAAAATTTTCAGGAAAGTAAAAAGCAATGATCTATTGGTGGCTGATTCCGGCGGTGGCTGGTGTTTCGTTGGTATTGACTGCTGCTTTGCGACGCTATGCTTTGGCTCGCAGCATTATTGATATTCCGAACGCGCGAAGTTCTCACTCTGTACCCACCCCTCGCGGGGGTGGTGTCGCAATTGTCCTGGCATTTTTGCTGGTACTGCCAATTCTTGCTTGGGCTCAGTTGGTAACCGTGCCGGTATTAGTCGCAATAGGCGGTGCGGGTGCATTGGTAGCGATCGTCGGTTTTATGGATGATCACGGTCATATTGCTGCTCGTTGGCGCTTGCTTGGACATTTTTGTGCCGCGGCGTGGTCCTTGTTCTGGTTGGGAGGTTTACCCCCAGTTTCCGTGTTTGGCATGAGCCTCGACCTTGGTTGGATCGGTTGTATTCTGGCCGCATTCTATCTTGTCTGGATGCTCAATCTGTACAACTTCATGGACGGCATCGATGGTATTGCCAGTGTAGAGGCAATTTCGGCCTGCTTCGGCGCTTGTCTGCTTTATTGGTTTGGCGGATTCGAGAGCCTGATGTGGGTTCCGGCGTTGTTGGCTATGGCGGTCGGAGGATTTCTGTTCTGGAACTTCCCTCCCGCGCGCATTTTTATGGGGGACGCAGGAAGCGGGTTTTTAGGTGTGGTGCTCGGTGTGATCTCGATCCAGGCCTCCTGGGTTTCGCCGCAACTGCTCTGGGCCTGGTTGATCTTGCTAGGGGTATTTATTGTTGACGCGACCTTCACCCTGATTCGGCGCCTTGTGCGTGGCGATAAAGTTTATGAAGCGCATCGCAGTCATGGCTATCAGTTCGCTTCACGCAAGGTAGGTCGTCATCTGCCGGTGACACTGGGTGTTGTGGTGATAAATCTAGTCTGGCTGCTTCCGATCGCCCTCTGTGTCGGAGTATTGGGCCTCGATGGTTTGCTCGGCCTAGTGTTGGCCTATGTCCCTCTCGTTTTGCTCGCTGTCAAATTTCACGCTGGTGAACTGGAGAAAGCAAATTAATGTGCGTTTCTTTTCAGTTGATTAGGTCATGACAGCTGTCCCAGTGGTTAAATATCTGGATATCTGACATTAGGTATTTAGTGCTAGAGGCTTCCAGGAGTGCGAAAGAGGTTTATGGATAATATACGGGTATATTTGTTAAGCCTTCCCCGACGCCGCAAGCGTATTTTGCAAGTCATATCTGATTGCGTGCTTGTTTGGCTGGCATTGTGGATGTCATTCGTCGTGCGATTGGGCATAGACGACATGATAAATCCATTTACTCAACACTTTTGGCTATTTTTGGCCGCTCCGATTATAGCGATTCCTCTCTTTATTCGGTTCGGTTTGTACCGGGCGGTAATGCGCTATTTTGGTAACGATGCCCTAATTGCGATTATCAAGGCTGTCAGCCTCTCTTCGTTGATTCTTGGGGTCGTGGTTTTCTGGTACAGCAACCATGAAAATGTTGTGCCTCGCTCGATCATTTTCAACTACTGGTGGCTAAGCCTCATCATGGTAGGCGGATTGCGCCTGGCCATGCGCCAGTATTTTCTGGGGGACTGGTTCTCTGCCGCTCAGCATGTGCCATTTACCAATCGGGACGATGGGCTGCCTCGCGTCGCAATCTATGGTGCCGGTGCTGCTGGCAATCAGTTGGTTGCAGCCCTGCGCATGGGGCGGGCCATGCGCCCGGTGGCGTTCATTGATGATGACAAAAGCATTGCCGAACGCGTGATTTCCGGCTTGCAGGTCTATAAGCCCAAGCATATTCAACGCATGATAGACGTCACTGGAGCGCAAGAAATCTTGTTGGCGGTGCCGTCGGCGAATCGCGGACGCCGCCGTGAAATTCTTGGCTTTCTGGAAAGATTTCCGCTACACGTACGAAGCGTTCCCGGCTTCATGGATCTTGCCAGCGGCCGGGTCAAGGTAGATGACATTCAGGAAGTCGATATCGCCGACCTGCTCGGCCGCGACACAGTGCCGGCACAGGGCGACCTACTTGAGCATTGCATCAAAGACCAATCGGTTCTGGTCACGGGAGCCGGTGGTTCTATCGGTTCCGAGCTTTGTCGCCAGATTCTGGCATTGCAGCCCACCACGCTTTTATTGTTCGAACACAGTGAATTCAATCTTTACAACATTCTGTTGGAGCTGGAGCAACGTATCGCACATGAGTCGCTATCGGTGCGTCTGTTGCCGATTCTAGGTTCTGTACGTAATCAGGATAAGATGCTGGATGTGATGAAAACCTGGCGTGTGGATACGGTATATCACGCTGCCGCGTACAAGCATGTCCCGATGGTCGAACATAATATCGCCGAAGGGGTATTGAACAATGTAATTGGCACGTTGAATACCGCTCAGGCGGCTCTTCAAGCGGGTGTATCGAACTTCGTGCTCATCTCCACAGACAAGGCTGTGCGTCCTACTAATGTGATGGGCAGTACAAAACGCTTGGCGGAACTGACGTTGCAGGCATTGAGCCGGGAAGTGGCACCAGTGATGTTTGGTGACAAGACCAATGTGTCTCAAGTTAACAAAACACGGTTTACCATGGTGCGTTTCGGCAATGTCCTGGGGTCGTCCGGCTCGGTGATTCCGCTGTTTCACAAGCAGATCAAGTCGGGTGGGCCGCTGACGGTCACTCATCCGAAGATCACTCGTTATTTCATGACCATTCCCGAAGCCGCGCAACTGGTGATTCAGGCAGGCTCAATGGGGCAGGGGGGAGATGTTTTCGTCCTGGACATGGGCGAGCCAGTGCGGATCGTCGAACTTGCCGAGAAGATGATTCATTTATCCGGGTTGAGTGTCCGTTCGGAAAAAAATCTGCATGGTGATATCTCTATTGAGTTCACCGGGCTGCGTCCGGGCGAAAAACTCTACGAAGAGTTATTGATCGGCGACAATGTAGCCGCCACTCAGCACCCGATGATCATGAGTGCCAACGAGGATCACCTGCCTTGGGATGTGCTTAAGTCAAAGCTGACTGAGTTGCTCAAAGCGGTTGAACAGGACGACTACGCGCGTGTTCGCCAATTGCTGCGCGATACCGTCAGCGGCTACACCCCCGACGGCGATATCGTCGACTGGATCTACCAGCAACGTCGCCTCGAACCCTGATTGTTTCACATCCTGTAACGGACACATTTTTGACAGGCTCCAGACATCGCC
>Ga0182006_1001510_pt1 | contig 13940 bp, 10 predicted proteins | sample Sormic07211104_1_FD_123022 | JGI IMG/M metagenome (GOLD analysis project Ga0182006, IMG submission 123022) | Rhizosphere microbial communities from Sorghum bicolor, Mead, Nebraska, USA - 072115-104_1 MetaG | ecosystem: Host-associated > Plants > Roots > Rhizosphere | place: USA: Nebraska...
GCCCCGGCCGTGGCCAAGGCGGCTGCCGAGTCCGGCGTGGCGACCCGTCCCATCAAGGACTATGCCGCCTACCGTGAAGAACTGACCCGCTTCATCTACCAGACCGGCATGTTCATGCAGCCCGTCTTCAACACCGCCAAGGTCGCGCCGCAACGCGTGGTCTACGCCGATGGCCAGGATGAGCGCGTGCTGCGCGCCGTGCAGTTCGTGGCGGACGAAGGCCTGGCCGCACCGATCCTGGTCGGCCAGCCCGCCGCCATCGAAGCCGGCATCAAGAAGGCCGGCCTGCGCATCAAGATCGGCCAGAACGTGCAAGTGATCGACCCGGCCAGCGACGCCCGCGTGGCGCAGTACGCCGCCCAGTACAAGGACGGCAGCGAAGCCGACGTGCGTGCCAGCGGCAGCCTGCTGGCGGCGCTGATGGTCAAGGCCGGTGACGCCGACGCCATGCTGTGCGGCCTGGATGGCAACTACGACGGCCACCTGGCCCATGTGGAAAAGGTGATTGGCCTGAAGGACGGCGCGCAGGAATTCGCCGCCCTGAATGCCGTGCTGCTGCCGGAACAGACGCTCTTCATCACCGACACCTACGTCAACGACACCCCGGACGCCGAGCAGCTGGCGCGCATCGCCAAGGCGGCCGCCGAAGAAGTGGCGCGCTTTGGTGTGCCGCCGAAGGTGGCCTTCCTGTCGCACTCCAACCATGGCAGCTCCTCGCGTCCTTCGGCCCGCAAGATGGCTGCCGCGCATGAAGCCTTCAAGAAACTGGCACCGGAGGTCGAATCCGCCGGTGAACTGCACGGCGACGCCGCCCTGTCGGAAAAGATCCGCAACAATGCGGGCCTGGCCGACAGCGGCCTCACCGGTGCGGCCAACGTGCTGGTCTGCCCCAACCTGGATGCCGCCAACATCCTCTTCAACGTCTTGAAGACCAGCAGCGGCCAGGGCACCACCATCGGCCCGATCCTGCTGGGTGCGGCGGCCCCCTTGCACGTGCTGACCCCGTCGAGCACCGTGCGCCGTGTCATCAACATGACCGCGCTGGCAGCGGCCAAGGCACAGGACGGCAAGTCCAAGGCCTGAGTCCCGCAGGTAGCATGAACAACGCCCCGCTGTCGTGAGACGGCGGGGCGTTTTCTTTGGGCGGGCAGAATGCTTGCGCTGGCGTGCGCCTCAGTCCTTGAGATAGTGAGGGAAGCGCTGGCGAATCTCTTCCAGATGCGTGAGCGTACCCGACAGGTGCTCGCGCAGGGCCGCCTGTGCCGCCTCTGCATCGCCTGCCGCGATGGCATCGACCAGCACCGCGTGATCGCGCAGCACGCGTTTTGTCTTGCCAGGGAGCGGTACGTGCAAGTTGCGCAGCCGATCCAGATTGCCGCTCTGCCGCCGCACCATGGCCCATAGCTCCGGTACCTGCGCCGCCTCGTACATCTGGCGATGGAAAGCCTGGTCGGCCAATACGAACTCGGCGTAATTCTCGCGTCCGGCCAGCACCCGCTGCACCTCGATGCTGTCGCGCAAACGGCTCACCAGCGCGCCCTCGGTGCGCCGCGCCAGCGTGTGGACGATTTCCAGCTCGATGGAACGGCGCAGGAAATGCGCCTGCCGCGCCTGCGTCACGTTGATCGCACTGACCACCGTCGCATGCTGGGGAAAGATGTCCACCAGCCCCTCCTCGCCCAGTTTGATGAGCGCATCGCGGATCGGCGTCTGGCTCAGGCCGTATTGCGCCGCCAGTTCGGCCCGCTGCAGCACGGTGCCCGGCACCAGGCGCACGCCGATGATGAGTTCGCGCAGATGCTCGAAGACCTGCGGTGCGGCGTGCCGCGACCGGTCCAGCGGCGGGACGTTGAGGGTGATGGGTTCGGTGGCAGTGCTCATGCAAACAATCCTTGATCAAAAACGGCAGCCCCCACGTGAACGGCGTGGACGACTTGCCCGCTCTCATGCCCGGCATGATACCCGGCCTGGGCGCATTGACGCACTAATATATTAGTGTTTTAATGCACTACATCGCGCTCCCCATGATGACCGTTGCATACTCGAACGGCATGGCCACCAGAAGCCCAGCGGCAGCGCCCTTCCCATTCAGGAGACATGCGTGGAAACCATCAAGCCATCGGCCAGCGCCTTCGCTGCGGTCGAGCCCTCCGTCTTGCAGCAGGCGGTCAGCAAGATCAAGCACCGGGTATTGCCGCTGTTCGTGGTGATGTTCATCGTCAACTACATCGACCGCGTCAACATCGGCTTCGTGCGCAGCCATCTGGCCACCGATGTGGGCATCAGCACCGCCGCCTACGGACTGGGTGCAGGACTGTTCTTCGTCGGCTATGCCATTTTCGAAGTGCCTTCCAACCTGCTGCTGCAGCGTTTCGGTGCCAAGGCCTGGCTCACGCGCATCATGGCGACCTGGGGACTGGCGGCCACTGCCATGGCCTTCGTCAACAGCGAGACCACCTTCTACCTGCTGCGCTTCCTGCTCGGTGCGGCCGAGGCCGGCTTCTTCCCCGGCGTGATCTACTACTTCACGCAATGGCTGCCGGCCAGCGAACGCGGGCGCGCCATGGCCATCTTCCTGTCGGGCTCGGCACTGGCGTCCATCCTGTCCGGCCCCATCTCGGGCGGGCTGCTGCAGCTGGAGGGCGCTGGCCTGCATGGCTGGCAATGGATGTTCATCATCGAGGGCATGGCCTCGGTGGTGCTGTGCGGTTTTGTCTGGTTCTGGCTGGACTCGATGCCGGCCGATGCCAGGTGGCTCAGCGCAGAGGAACGCACGGCCATCACCGGCACCATCGTGGCCGAACAGGCCGAGCGCATGAAGCACAAGCCGGCCCACGTGTCGCCGCTGCAATTGCTGCGCGATCCGCAGATCCTGATCTTCTGCTTCATCTACTTTTCCATCTCGCTGACCATCTACGGTGCCACCTTCTGGTTACCCAGCATCATCCGCAAGATGGGCAGCTTCAGCGATTTCCAGGTGGGACTGTTCAATTCCATTCCCTGGCTGATCTCGATCGTGGCCATGTACGCCTTCGCGGCCCTGGCGGCGCGCTTCCGGCACCAGCAGGCCTGGGCGGCGACGGCGCTGGTGATTGCGGCCATCGGCATGTTCGCCTCCACCTTCGGCAACTCGGTCTATGCCTTCGTCTCGATCTGCTTTGCTGCGGTCGGGTTCAAGGCGGCTTCCTCGCTGTTCTGGCCGCTGCCGCAAGGCTATCTGGATGCGCGCATCGCCGCCGGCGTCATCGCGCTGATCAATTCCATCGGCAACCTCGGTGGCTTCGTGGCCCCGACCACCTTCGGCTTCCTGGAGCAGCGCACCGGCTCCATCCAGGGGGGATTGATGGGACTGGCCATCACCTCGCTGGTGGCGGCCGGCGTGGTGTTCCTGGCTCGCTCGGGGCCGGGGACCCAGCGCTGAACACCCGATCCGCACCGCTTCCTGCACATCACTGAAAGTCCATCATGAAAATCGCCCGCGTCACCGTCACCCCCATCGCCTTCAAGGATGGTCCGCTGTTGAATGCCAGCGGCATCCACGAACCTTATGCCCTGCGTTCCATCATCGAGATCGAGACCGACAACGGCTACATCGGCCTGGGCGAGAGCTATGGCGATGCCCCGGCGCTGAAGATCCTCGATCTGGTGAAGGAACAACTGATCGGCCTGGACCCGTTCAACCTCAACGGCCTGCGTGCCATCGTGCGCGGCGTGGTGGCAGCGATGGCCCCGGCCAGCAATGCCGGCGCGGAACTGGCCCCGGGTTCGCATGCCAGCAAGGCGGTGTCCAATGCCTACTCGGCTTTCGAAGTGGCTTGCCTGGATGCGCAGGCGCGCTATCTCAATGTGCCGCTGGTGGACTTGCTGGGCGGTGCCGTGCGCAAGGAAATTCCTTTCAGCGCCTATCTGTTCTTCAAGTACGCCCAGCACATCGACAGCCCCTATGCACCCGATGGCTGGGGCGAGGCACTGAGCGAAGAACAGATCGTGGCGCAGGCACGCAAGATGATCGACGAGAACGGTTTCAAGAGCATCAAGCTCAAGGCCGGGGCGCTGGACCCCGAGCATGAAGTGGCTTGCATCAAGGCATTGAAGAAAGCCTTCCCGGACGCGCCGCTGCGCATCGACCCCAACGGCAACTGGTCGCTGGAGACCGCCATCCGCATGGCCGACCTGCTGGGCGACGACCTGCAGTATTACGAGGATCCCACGCCCGGCCTGGAAGGCATGGCCGAACTGCACCGCCGCACCGGCCTGCCGCTGGCCACCAACATGGTGGTGACCGATTTCGATGAACTGCGCCGCAGCGTGGCCTTGAACAGCGTGCAGATCGTGCTGGCCGATCACCACTACTGGGGCGGCCTGCGCGATACCCAGCAACTGGCGAAGATGTGCGACATTTTTGGATTAGGCGTGTCGATGCATTCGAATTCGCACCTCGGCATCAGCCTGATGGCGATGTCGCATGTGGCCGCCGCAGTGGAGAACCTGTCCTATGCCTGCGATACCCACTACCCGTGGCAGGAGCCCGACGAGGAAGTGATCCGGGGCGGCAAGCTGCCCATCCGCAATGGCTGCGTGCAGATCACCGATGCACCGGGGCTGGGTGTCGAAGTAGATCAGGAGCAGCTGCGCAAGCTGCATCAGCTGTATCTGGAATGCGGCATACGGCAGCGCGATGATGTCGGGCAGATGCGCAAGTACAAACCCGAATGGAAGACTGTCAAGCCGCGTTTCTGAGGCTGGCGGCCGCGTTCAGGTTTTGACAGGAAGCTTCATGTCTTCGCGGGGGACAGGCGAGCGGATCGCCGCCCCCGCCTCATCGTGCGAAATAAAGATCATGCAGGTGATCCAGCGCCACCTCGCTGGCCTTCTGCGACAGGATCACCTTGCCGCCCTGCATCAGGTAGACGTGATCGGCCACGCCCACGGCGCGTTCGGTGTTCTGTTCCACCAGGATGATGGTGCGGCCCTCTGCCTTCAATCGCGCCAGGATCTCGAAGAGTTCGTTGACCACCACCGGGGCCAATCCCAACGAGGGTTCATCGATGATGAGCAGCTTGGGTTCAGACATCAGCCCGCGCGCCATCGCCAGCATCTGCGCCTCGCCACCCGAGAGTGACCCGGCCAGCTGGCGGCGACGTTCGCGCAGCTTTGGGAACATGGTGTAGGCGCGCTCCAGGTTGTCCTTCACGCGCGCGCGGTGCTGCGGGGCGAAGGCACCGACGATGAGGTTTTCCTCGATGCTCATGGCGCGGAAGATCATGCGCCCTTCCGGGATCATCGCCATCGAGACCTTGGACATTTCCCAGGTCGGCATGCCATTGAGCACTTTGCCCTCCAGCGTGACCTGGCCCTGCCCGATCGGAATCAGGCCCATGATGGCGCGCAGCAGCGTGGTTTTGCCGGCACCGTTGGGCCCGATGATGGTGGTCAGCTGGCCCTGCCCCACCGTCAGCGAGACATCCCACAGCACATTGATGGCACCGTAGCCGGCGCGCAGGTTGGTGACTTCAAGCATTCACGCTCCCGTATAACTCTTGATGACTGCAGGATCATTGAACACCTGCGCCGGCGCGCCCTCGGCGATGAGCTGGCCGAAATTGAGCACGGCCACGCGCGGGCACAGGTTGCTGATGGTCTCGATGTCGTGTTCGATGATGACGATGCCCACCGCAAAGGCCTCATGCAGGCCCTTGAGCATCTGCATGAAGCGGCGCTTGCCATTGGTCTCCAGCCCGGCCAGCACTTCATCGAGCAGCAGCAGCTTGGGCTGGGTGGCGAGCGCCTTGGCCACTTCCAGCGCTTTCAGTTCGGTCAGCGCCAGTTCGGTGGCGGCATCGCGCTCGGCCTTTTCGGCCAGGCCCGTGAAGGCCAGCACTTCGTCGATCTTGGCCGCATCCACCTTGCCGGTGGCAAAGCGCTGCGCCACGATCAGGTTCTGCCGCACCGTCAGTTCATGCATGGGCTGCGGAATCTGGAAGGTGCGGCCGATGCCCAGCCGCGCACGGCGGTGCAGCGGCGCATGCAGGATATCGGCGCCATTGAAGCGGATGCTGCCGCTGGTCGGACGCACCAGTCCGGAGATGGCATTGAAGAGCGTGGTCTTGCCCGCGCCATTGGCACCGACCAGACCCACCACGTCGCCGGTTCCGACCTGCAGCGTGACTTCATCGACCGCCGTCAGGCCGCCGAAGCGCACCGAGACTTTTTCAAGTTGCAGCATGCTTGCCTCCTGCGGATTTGCCTTTGCCCAGCTTGCGCAGCAGTGGCAGCAAGCCGTCCGGACTGAAGACGATCATCGCCACGAGCAAGGCCCCCAGCACCAGCTGATGGCCGGAAGGAATGATGTTCTTGAACACCAGCTGGTCCAGCAGGTAGACCACCACCGCCCCGACCACCGGTCCGGTGATGCTGCGATAGCCCCCGAAGATGGCCGCCACGATGGGGATCGTGACCCACAGCGCGCTGAAGGCATAGTCCGGTTCCAGGAAACTGATGTAGTGCGCATTGAAGGCACCCACCACGCCGCACATGAAGGCCGACAGCAGCAGCATCATGCCCTTGAGCACGGTGCTGTTGACACCCACCACGCGGGTCGCGTCCTCGCTCTCGTGCATGGCGCGCAGGGCCAGTCCATAGTGGCTCTCACGCACCCCTGCATACACCAGCGCGAACACCGCCACGATCAGCAGGATCACGAAATACGCGCCGATCTTGCTCGACAGGTCCACCCCCATCACCGTCGGCAGGCGCGCGATGTTGGAGAGCCCGCCCGAGCCGCCGGTCATCGAGGTCCACTCGGTGGCCAGGATGCGGAAGATATGTGCATACGCCAGGATCGCCAGCGCGAAATACGGACCGCGCAGGCGCAATACCGGCAGCATCGCCAGCGCCGCGACCAGTGCGCCGACGCCGCCCAGCAGCATCCCCAGCAATACCGGCACGCCGAATTTCATGCTCAATACCGCCGAGGTATAAGCCCCCACACCAAAGAAAGCCGCGTGACCGAAACTGATCATGCCGCCCAGGTTGCCCAACAGCGCCCACGACAGCGCGATGCCGCCGATGACCATCGCGGCCACCAGCAGGCTCATCACGTAATGGTCCTGCGCCAGCAGCAGCGGTGCGCCGATCAGCATCAAGGGCAGCAGCAGTGCGGGCAGCTTGTTCTTGTTCATCGTCATGATTTCATCCCCTTCTTGCACGCACGCCGAACAAGCCGTTGGGCATGATGAACAGCACCAGCAGGAACAGCCCCATGCCCGCCAGTTCCTGCAGGGCCGAGCTGGCCAGGGTCACGGTCAGCGCCTCGGCCACGCCCAGCAGGATCGCGCCGATCAGCACGCCCGGAATCGAGCCCACACCGGCCAATACAGTAATAATGAAAGCCTTGACCGTGAGCACCCCGCCATAAGCTGGGCTGATAACACCGTAACTGAACAAGGCCACCCCGGCGAAGGACGCCAGGATGCCCGCCACGATGAAGGACACCAGTTCGGTATAGCCAGGATTGATGCCCATGAGCTTGGCCGCATCGCGGTTGCTGGAGACGGCGCGGACTGCACGGCCATACCAGCTGCGCGAGAGCCACCACCAGAGTGCGGCCATCATCAACAGGCTCACGCCGAAGAACAGCACTTCGCTGCGCATGCTGTAGAAGGGGCCGAGCACGAAGGCTTCCTGCAGCCATTCGGAACTGGTGGAACGGATGTCGGCCTTCCAGATCAGCAGCATGCCGTTGGTGAGGATGACACCGATGCCATAGGTGAGGATGAGCGAATTGATCTCGCGGTCCTTCTTGATGCGGCTGACCACGAAATACACGATGGCCGAGGTCAGGCACACCACCACCAGCGCGATGGGGATGGCCAGTACCGGGTTCAGGCCCAAGCCCGATTCCACCGAGTAGGCAATGTAAGCCGCCAGCAAGACCAGCTCGCCCTGCGCCAGGTTGATGACCCGCATGGCACCGAACACCAGCGCCAGGCCCAAGGCAATGAGAGCGTAGGAGCCCCCCTGCAGCAGCCCCGAGTACAGGGCTTGCAGTATCAGTTCATTCATGTCTGCATTCCGTTGGAGTGGGCAACGGCGCGCATGCCCGTGCAGCGTGCGCGCCGCCCGGGCATTACCAGGGCACGGCCGGATAATTCATCTTGTTGGTGGCGGCCGCCTTGGGCCAGACGATGGCGACCTTGTCGCCCTGGTGCTGGCCCATGTGGTGGGTGAAGTTCAGGTTGTCGCCATTGGCACCGAACTGCACGCGGCCGATCAGGGTTTCACGGTCGGTCTTGCGCATTTCTTCGGCCACGCCATCCTTCTTGAGCGTGCCCTTGTCGGCGGCGCGGGCGATGGCTTCGAACAGCAGCATCGATTGCACGTAGCCGAACTGGCCCAGGTAGTCCGGATCCTTCTTGTAGAGGCGGCGATAGGTTTCTTCAAAGAGCTTGCCGTCAGCGGTGGTGAACTGCGCCGGATACGGCAGCAGCGCCGTGCCATACACATTGGGCACCAGGTCCGGGAAGTCCTGCGCCATCTTCGGGGTGGCCAGCGACCACACGCCGACCATGGCCTTGACCGCCGGCTTCAACACGCGCGCTGCGCGCAGGATGCCGACGTAATCATTCTCGTAGCCGATCATGGCGATGACTTCCGGCTTGTCCTGCAGCTTGATCTTGTTGACGATGGGCTTGAAGTCGCTGATGGCCGGATCGAAGGCGTGCGCGGTCACCTTCAGGCCCTTGGCACCCCAGGCTTTTTCCAGGTCCTTGGCCAGCGCAGCCGTGGCTTCCTTGGTGGAATAGACGATGGAGACCGAGCGTGCATTCATGTCGTCGAGCAGGCCCACCATGGCCTTCTGGTAGCCGGCCACGTTGTTGATGCGGAAGAAGTTCTTGCGGCCGCTGTTGACCAGGTTGTCGTCCACCCCGCCGGAGGTCATGTAGACCAGCCCGGCCTTGCCCGCCGCATCGGCAGCCGGTGCGATGTTGTTGGAGCCGTAGCCGCCGGTGATGGCCAGCACGCCTTCGCCGGCCAGCTTCTCGACGGCGGCAATGGCCTTGGCCGGGGCCGATTCGTCATCGATGGTGACCAGCTTGATCTTGTGCTTGCCGTTGGTCTTGTTGAAGACATCGGCCGCCACGTTGATGCCCTCCTGCATGCCCGAGCCCACGCGGGCCAGGCTGCCGGTCAGCGGGATTTCCACGCCGACCTTGAGTTCGTCGGCGGCCGCGCTGCCCGCGCCAGCGGCCAGTGCCGAGGCGATACAGGCCAGCAGGGCCAGTCGCTTGATGCCTTGATGCTTGTTCGTCATTGTCTCCACCTTTTTCCTCTGAGTGAATCTGAGTGATGTTGATGTCTGTCCTGCGCGGGACGTCCCGCTTCAGCGATGGATGCCAGGCGCACGACGCTGCCTGCGAACGTGCGCATCCCGGCCGGACGGCACCGGACACCCATGGCTGAAACGGGTCTGCATGACCCCGATGGCGCTGACTTCTGTTTTTTGTTGTGATGGACCTGCGGTACTGCCTTGCTGCGCACCGATCATGCCTGCGGCATGGCGGCGCGTCTGTCTCCGTGCTCGTTGTTGCTCGTTGTGACCTGTTCGTTGCTGCCTGCCGCTCAGTGGCGGCCCATGCTCGCTTCCACCGTGCGCACCACGTTCACCAGGCGCGGGCCGAGATCTTCCATCAGCATCTCGCGGGTCAGCATGAAGGCCGGGCCGCCGCAGTTGAAGGCCATGATCTTTTCTTCGTTGGCATCGATCATGGGCACACCCACGGCGCTGATGGTCTTTTCCCATTCGCCGACGGAAATGCAGAAACCATGATCTTGGTAATCCTTGAAGGCCTGCTCGATGCCGGCCTTGACCTTGGGCCATTGCTCTTCATTGCGCAGGCGGATGTGGTCCATCAGAAAATCGCGTTCGTTCTGGGGCAAGGCGCACAGCAGCGCGCGGCCCATGGAGGTGGTGGCCAGCGGAATGCGCGAGCCGACGTCGCGGCGCAAGGTCACGGCGGACTGGCCGCGCGTGGCTTCGATGTAGACCATGCTCAGGCGATCGCGGATGCCCAGCGCCACATTGCACTGCGAATAGTCGGCCAGCTCCTGCATGGCCGGACGCGCCAGCTTGCGCACATCCATGCCGGAGAGCAGCGAGTAGCCCAGCGCGAGCACGCCGGAGCCGAGCTGATAGCGGCCCTGGTCTTCGGAATATTCGAGATAGCCCAGCCGGGTCAGGGTGTGCGTGAGGCGCGAGATGGTCGGCTTGGGCAGGCCGGTGCGCTTGGCCAGTTCGGTGTTGGTGAGGTAGATCTCCCCGGGGCGGAAACACCGCAGGATCTCCAGTCCACGCGCCAGAGCATTGACGAACTGCCGGTCGTGGCTCTCATCCTCACCCTTGAACGACACAATCTCATCCATCCGTCACATCTCCGCGTGGCAGGGCCGTGCCGCATGGTCACGTCGCCCCTCATTGGCTGTGGAATGTACACACCTGAAATCGCAGTGTCAATTATTTGCGAACGCGTGTTCCGCTGTGCAAAACAAGAAGTCCGGATGTGGCGTTTCAACAGCGCCAACAGAGGCCCCCGGCTCAACCTGCCTTTTCCGCCATCGGCCGCAAACGCCCGCCCCGCCTGACCCTTGCTGACAATTGTGCAGATCGGGCCGCTGCGGTATGCACAGTTTACACATCCGGCGCAAATGCGGTATCGTTGCCGACAAAAGCCATTTGCGAACTTGAGTTTCGCTATGCGAACCAACTAGAACAGGAGACTGCTGCATGTCCAAGCAATCCACGGCGGCGGGCGAAACGCCCCCGGTCCATCTGGCGCGTGACGGTGCCATCCTGGTGGTGACCATCGACAACCCGCCGGTCAATGCGCTGGGGGTGGCGGTGCGCCGGGGCCTGATGTCCGCCATCGAGGAGGGCGAGGCCGATGCAGGCGTGGCCGCCATCCTGGTGACCGGCGCGGGCCGCAACTTCATCGGCGGGGCCGACATCCGCGAATTCGGCAAGCCGCCGCAATCGCCCCTGCTGACCGAACTGTGCAATCGCATCGAGGCCTGCAACAAGCCGGTGCTGGCCGCCATCCACGGTGCGGCCTTGGGCGGCGGGCTGGAAGTGGCGCTGGCAGCGCATTACCGCGTGGCCCTCTCCAACGCCCGCCTGGGTCTGCCCGAAGTACAACTGGGCCTGTTGCCCGGTGCGGGTGGCACCCAGCGCACGCCGCGCCTGATCGGTGCGCAGGCCGCGCTGGACATGATGCTGACCGGACGCCATCTCAGCGCCAAGGAAGCCCTTTCGCTCGGTCTGCTAGACCAGCTGGCCGAGGGCGACAGCGCCGACCAGGCACGCGCGGCCGGCCTGCGCGAACTGCAGGCCCTGCTCGACACGCACGCCCCGGTACGCCGCAGCCGCGATGGCAAAGGGCTGGCTGATACCGCCGCCACGCAAGCGGCCATTGCGGCCGCACGCGCCGAGGCCGGCAAGAAATCGCGCGGCCTGTTCTCCCCGCACAAGATCATCGATGCGGTGGAAGGCGCCACCACTCTCCCCTTCGATGAAGGACTCGCACTGGAACGCCAGTTCTTCCTGCAATGCCTGGACAGCCCGCAACGCGCCGGCCTGATCCACGCCTTCTTCGCCGAACGCGAAGTGCAGAAAGCCCCCGAGACCCGCAACGCCCAGCCGCGCCGCATCGAACGGATCGGTGTGGTCGGCGGCGGCACCATGGGTGCGGGCATCGCCGTGGCGGTGCTCGATGCCGGTTTGCCGGTGACCATGATCGAACGCGACGACGAAGCGCTCGCACGCGGACGCGGCCATGTGGAAAAAGTTTACGACGCCCAGGTGGCCAAGGGCCGTCTCACGCAAGAAGCCCGCGATGCGGTACTGGCACGCTTGCAGGGCAGCACCCGTTATGAAGACTTGTCCGCCGCCGATGTAGTGATCGAAGCCGTCTTCGAAGATCTGACGGTGAAGCAAGCCGTCTTCGCCGAACTGGACCGCGTCTGCAAACCCGGTGCCGTGTTGGCGACCAACACGTCCTACCTCGACATCGACGCGATTGCCGCCAGCATCTCTCGTCCTGCGGACGTGATCGGCCTGCACTTCTTCTCGCCGGCCAATGTGATGAAGCTGCTGGAAATCGTGGTGCCGCGCCAGGTCGCAGGCGACGTGGTGGCCACCGCTTTCGAACTGGCCAAGCGCCTGCGCAAGGTGCCGGTGCGCGCCGGGGTCTGCGATGGCTTCATCGGCAATCGCATCCTGGCCGTGTATCGCCAGGCGGCCGATGCAATGATGGAAGATGGCGCGTCGCCCTATGAGATCGATGCCGCCGTGCGCGACTTCGGTTTTGCCATGGGGCCGTACCAGGTGGTGGACCTGGCCGGTGGCGACATCGGCTGGGCCACCCGCAAGCGCCGCGCTGCCACACGCGATCCGCGTGCGCGCTACGTCCACATTGCCGACCGCCTGTGCGAGCGCGGCTGGTTCGGGCAAAAGAGCGGACGCGGTTTCTATCGCTATTCTGAGGGTCCGCGCAGCGGCGCGCCCGATCCGGAAGTGCTGGCGCTCATCGACGAAGAACGTGCGCGTGCCGGCATCACCCCGCGCAGCTTCAGCAAGGAAGACATCCAGCGCCGCTACCTGGCGGCCATGATCAATGAAGGTGCCAATGTCGTGCACCAGCGCATTGCGCTGCGTCCGCTGGATGTGGATGTCACCTTCCTCTATGGCTACGGTTTCCCGCGCCATCGTGGCGGTCCCATGAAATACGCCGACATGGTCGGCCTGCCCAATGTGCTGGCCGACATCCGCGCCTTTGCTGCAGAAGACCCGCTGTTCTGGACACCCTCGCCGCTGCTGGTGGAGCTGGTCGAACGCGGTGCCGACTTTGAATCGCTGAACCAGGCCGTCTGATCGTTCGACCGCACTCACCGGAGACCGCGCGTATTGCCGGTCTCCCCCTTGCACCATCCTTCCAGGAGAATTCCATGATGCGGGAAGCCGTCATCGTATCCACTGCGCGTACTCCCTTGACCAAGGCCCATCGCGGCGAATTCAACGTCACGCCCGGCCCGACCCTGGCGGCCTTTGCGGTGCGCGCAGCCGTCGAGCGCGCGCGCATCGATCCGGGCCAGATCGAGGATGCCATCCTCGGCTGCGGCTATCCGGAAGGCACCACCGGGCGCAACATCGCGCGCCAGGCCATCGTGCGTGCAGGTCTGCCCATCAGCATCGCCGGTACTACCGTCAATCGTTTCTGTGCCTCGGGCCTGCAGGCCATTGCGATGGCGGCCGGCCGCATCGTGGTCGATGGCGCCGATGCCATGATCGCAGGCGGTGTGGAAAGCATCTCGCAGATCCGCAGCCGCAGCGCCACCGATAGCGGCGACAGCGGCATGGACCCGTGGATCGTCGAGCACAAGCCCGACCTCTACCTGCCCATGATCGAGACCGCCGACATCGTGGCCGCGCGCTACGGCATCTCGCGCGAAGACCAGGACCGCTTCTCCGAAGCCAGCCAGCGCAAGACCGCCGAAGCGCAGGAAGCCGGACGCTACCGCGACGAGATCGTGGCCTGCACCACCACCATGCAAGTCACCGACAAGGCCAGCGGCCAGACCAGCCTGCGCGAGGTGACGGTGGAGGCCGACAACTGCAACCGCCCAGGCACCACTTATGAGGCGCTGGCCAAGCTGGCCCCGGTGATGGGTGCGGACAAGTTCATCACCGCAGGCAATTCCTCGCAGCTCTCCGACGGGGCCTCGGCCTGCGTGATGATGGAAGCCCGCGCTGCAGAACGCGCAGGCTTGCCGGTGCTGGGCGCTTTCCGTGGCCTTGCCGTGGCGGGTTGCGAGCCCGATGAAATGGGCATCGGCCCGGTCTTTGCGGTGCCGCGCCTGCTGCAGCGCCACGGCCTGCGCATGGAAGA
>Ga0182006_1001511_pt1 | contig 13935 bp, 22 predicted proteins | sample Sormic07211104_1_FD_123022 | JGI IMG/M metagenome (GOLD analysis project Ga0182006, IMG submission 123022) | Rhizosphere microbial communities from Sorghum bicolor, Mead, Nebraska, USA - 072115-104_1 MetaG | ecosystem: Host-associated > Plants > Roots > Rhizosphere | place: USA: Nebraska...
AAAGCAGAGCTAAAAACAAGTGTTGTAAATACACCTGATGCGCCATCTGGCCATATTACACTGGCAGACACAATCGCTCCATTTGAATTCCTTACAATATTTGAAACAGCATATAATTCACCGTACGCCCATTGAGACAAATATGTAGTATTGTCCATTGGTTGCTTGCTGTTTATAGCATCGACAATGTTGTTACACTCATCTGCTGTAAACTGGTCTCCTGCGGATTTATGTGGTACGTTTGCGTTCATGCTAATTTAAAGTCAAACTGATACGTAAAATCATTATTCAAATTATCAGGTATAGTAGCGATGCTATTCAACCTGTGATTATATCGTACTAATTTACGAATAATTGTTGTATTTGGTGTTTCAATTAAAATATCGTGTGAATCTGAAAATGTAGTATGGTAAACAACGAATGGAGGTATATAAATTTCACGTCCTTTTGCCTGCCAGATATCCAGCTGATCACTTATTTGTTCCTCAATATCGTCAACAATTTGCATATTAACAAATGATGTTGGCTGTTGAGAGAATATATCAAGCAAAACTGAACAATTCCAGCCATGCCCGCACTTATTTTCATCTGCAATCTGCTTCGTTTGTGAGGAAATAACAACGTATGTTTCTGGCTGTGGAATATCAATAGGGACGCGCCGATCAAACACAGGGATATTCACGCTACCTATGGTAACATTTCCGAGCGCCAGTAAATAGGCTTTACGTATCCATTTATCCGGTGACTTCATGCATTTCTCATTAATTGCTGCAATGCGGTTTGTAACATCAGCTCTAATTTACCAATATTTTTTATATAAGCAGGGTATAAAAATGGCTGTGGTTTCAATCCGTTTTTTAGTATTGAACGAGCTATAGCATATGCTGTTTGTTCGTCAATATCTTTCTTCCCACCACGTGTAATTCTGCTACGTGTCGATACCTGATAAGAGCCGACTGGATTTATACCTTTTCTTTTTACCCACCCTGTTAAAGCCTTTACAAATGCCTCAAAATCGCCACTTGATTTTCCTTTAAATTGTGCAGCTATATCAGCCATAAATTCAGGCACTTCAACCTTACCCCCAGTACCAAACTCTTGAAATGCGCTTTCCGGCGCTGCACTAAACACACGTGACATTGTAACCTCTCCTTCTTGTGTTGTTGTTTGTCCTATATTTTGCCGTATTGTACCAAGATCAGCAGGGGCGTTTGATTTCGCATCGGCTACAATTAAATCTGCAACTACACTAACTGATGCCTTAGCCGTACGAGCGCCTTCTGTACCGAGCCGAGTTAACTTGGCTATTAATTCAGGAACTCCGGTCACAGAGGGTGCACTCATTTCTTTTTTATGCCAATCATTTGAATAAATTCCTTATCCTTATAAACACGCTGGTTGTTTCTTACGTTGCCTGCCTTTTCGTAATATGGAACAATCCCTAACACGCGGTAAATATCGCCTGGATTATTTAAATCTTCAAACTCCATATCCTTAGCCGGAGTGAATCCGTCCCTGTATCGGATAATTAATATCTTATCTTGGTTCAATACACTTGCTCCGGCCTCAATAGCTGTTTGATTATGTGCTGTTACTGGCTCTAAGCTGCCCCATGTAGTAAGTAATTCTACATGCGAATAATTTACACCTCCAAATTCATCAGGATCGCTTGATGTGCTTTGCGTGAATTTTATACGGTGGTTTAATCGGCCTTGATTCATTAGAATAACGGTGATTGATTAAATGATTCAATTTCCATAGTCAGGTTATCTGGCAGCTGCATATATTCAGTATCCCTGTTTTCATACATGTTGCTGATTACTGTTTTAACAGCCTGTATAAGCGTGGCCGGTATTTGGGTAACATCCTGATATCCGCAATCAATATTAAGCGTAAACAATGGCAGTGATGCCGGATAGTTATAAAAGGTTGTGCCATTATCAAACCCGTCACCGAAACCGAAAGTATTATACCCGCGATGCCTAAACACAAATATTACCGTAGTTCTTAATGGTTGGCGCTTAACTTGGCAGGCTGTGTATGGTGTACCATCATAAGTGACAACATTCACGCTGTTCAATGGCGTTTGTAATAGATCAACATTGTACGTCCCATCGCTATGCTGCGTTTCAATTCGCTGGTAAAGCCTATATTGCGTTTTTTGCTCCACTAAACTAACAGCAGCGCCGATGATGTCGGTGATTAGCGCGTCATCATCAGCAAAATCTACTTTCAGAAATAGCTTTGCTTCATCTAATGATATTACGTCTAATGCTGTCATTCCATTAACCAATTATTAAACGCCTCAACACGAGGCAGCGGATCTAATTCACGCGCTCTTTGCAAGCTAACCAATGATCGTGAACAATACCAATTCTTATTCTCCATTAGCTGCGTAATCCTATCCACATACGAATGTAACGAATTTCGATTAATAAATTCACCTGCATACAATAAATTTTCTCTTAAGCCCTCCAAATCGCTGCAAATTACAGGTATGCCGTTGCAAATAGCCTCCGTTGCTACCTGTGACCAGCTTTCTGTTTCAGATGGTACGAGTAGGATTTTAATCTCATGCCATGGTATAACTCCGTTTTCTATGTACTCAACATTTGGGATGTTCGGTGCTATTTGCGCGCCGTACATGCCTTTTACGCCTAAGAACTGGTATTGTGGCAACATTTCAGCTAATTTAACAAACTCATTGCCTCCTTTGTTCTCATTGCAGTTAATTAAAGCTATTTTACTCCCGGTTCCTGGTGTATAGTCGCGGTAGTTAATCAATGGCTGTAAAACTGTACTCGGAGCATCAAATAATTGCTGTGATGCCATGAAATTCGAGTTGTAAACAACACGGGATTTATTGGTTAAAAAATAATGCTTTCCGAAATTGTGGGCAAAAAATATATTAGGCTTGTTGTGCTGTTTGCATTTGTTGTATCCGTAACTCGCTCCTATAAGTTGGTAAAAAACTATATCGCACCACTCGAATAGGTCGTTATGTTCTACAAATATTCTTGTCATATCCCCTACCGGGAAACATTCGATACCGTTATGTATAAACGGCTCTTCGCAGTGGCATATACATTTTATTTCGTGTCCGTATTCAAGTAAGTAGCGGCAGAGGTTTGATAAATACCACTCGCCACCTGCTGCATTAGGATGCCAGTTGCCGGGGGTTAGCAGGATTTTCATGCCTCTTTGAAGTTAGGTTTAATTGGCTTATCTTCATATTCAATTGAAAAAATAAACACAAATACAAATATAAAGCAAGCTATAATTAGAGCTGCTAATGAATAATTGTTACTGCCTAAATCTTCATCAAATGACACATTATCTCCAATTTTTAAAGAATACCATGTATTCGCATCTACTCTGTGTTTTGTGATTAAATCAGGATACTTTACAACCATAACTAAATCATCAGAAGTGTAATTTCTTGATTGATCGTAAAAGTGATACTTATCCAGTACTACCCCGCTCATTACTTTGTGATAATTTGTGCCTGATTTAATCACAAAGGTTATCAGTGATATAATTGTCAATATTGATGCTATTATTACTAATGCTTTAACTTTCATTACTATTTTGTTTTAATCATTCTACAAACCTCCAACATTTATTCTCCCATAAATGGCGTGTATGCTCAAACCCCTGCTCTGACCACAGCCCGCGCTTATACATATAAACTGGCGCCTTAATATCCATCAACTCAATCAGGTAATTAATGGATGAATTTGCCACGTGTATTTCGGAGGCATTCTCAATAATCAGCATCCAGTCTATCAGTGTATATCCTGGTATAACAGACATTTCAATTACAGGTAGATCACTTTCAATACGAGGCTCTATCTTATATCCCAACTTTGCATCTGCAAAATTTCTATTGACTAAAACGTACTTACCGGTAGCCCCGACCATCTTAGCCAATTCCTTTTCTCTTTCCGTGAATCGTTTCCAGTAAAGGTTACGCCATATCTTATAATCATGCCCAAACATGGTGTATTTGGCATCCATGCACTTAGTCATGCCTAAACCCATGTTTTCAGCAGCGAAACGGTATGGCAATGATCGACCGTATTGCGTGTGTACAATTGAACGTTCGTTGTAGTTAATATGAACTGTACGCATATCAACAAAGTTGATGTCGGGAAAATGCTTAGCGATTGGAAGATATTCAGGATCAATAGGCCATGTGATTTCGTTACCCTCGTTCATAAGCTCGCGAATCATGGGTATAAGGAATAGGATGTCCCCCAATCCCCTGAACTGTAATGGTAGCAATTTGTCACGTTTAGGACGCTGTACAATATTTCGCGAACCATGTACCCCAAACTGATCAGCAAGCGCCGTATGTGGCTGCATGTAGCCTTCATAACTGAATCGTTCGGCAACATGTAACGGGGCGAAATGTATACCGTAATTGCTTTCGAGATATGGTCGGTATGTCCTGCAAATATGGTGGTCTTCCGGGTGGGTAAAACAAATGTGTGGATCATTTGCTAATATCTCCATCAGCCTTTTGGATCGCAGGCTGAATCCACCATTTCCTACAGCCATGCCATCCTGATAATACCAGGGAGCGCCTATGTAGTCATATTGGAGCCAATCATCATCCCATGCCTTCCAGTTATGAACAAATCCGTCATGCTGAAAGATTAGCAGGTGTTCTGTATCAACGTGCTTGTAAAGTTCCTTTATGCAAAATTCGCTGTATTGCTCTTTACTGGTTATGTTTGGGTGAAGTAGTTTCACATCACCAAACTTTATCCATTTTGTGCATTTGTTGGCGGCTATTTTTAGTCGATCCGCATTGCTGTCAACGCCAATAAGTGTAACGGTTGGTAAATGACAGTAATAAAAATCATCTGCTATGTCCGGTTGTTCATGATGCCCTAATGAGCTATCAAAGCCGATGTGCTGCACTACTGATTTTTTTAGGCAGTAAGCGCCACCAGCGTTTATACATGCATTGTGATCCCAATTCCCGGGCTTGTTAAGGGCTGGTTTCACATATTGCTCATAAGCTTGCTTATCAACGCAGAAGTTAATACCTCCAACAGATTGTTTGAAGTAAGTATTTGCCTGTTCGCTTATGATGTGATGCCGTTCCGATCCGTTTGTATTTAGTGTAGTACTGTGGAATCCTGTTAATAACGTCCCATACATATATGCAGCAATCAGTTTCTCTATTGCATCAGACCTTATCACCGCATCGCTGTCAAAGTTGATGACTAAATCTACTCCTATATTAAAGAAATGTTCATACCCTCTCATTAAAGAATACTGAACTCCAAAACATTGCGCGTTTGTTTCTCTGTATGTCGGATTCGTAGGATGTTTAAAATTGTGAACAAGTTCAATTGTTTTTTTGTCGGCGCTGCCATCATCTATAAGCATTATAATGCATGATTTTGGCAGCTTTACACGCTCTAATGACCAGAGGCAGTCAGCTAAGTAATTTGCACGGTTAAAAATTGGGATTATGAGGCCGATTTTCATTTACCAATGTTTATTAGTTTATTCCTAAACGTTTCAAAGCTACAAATAGGATTTCCTTTTGATACATACACTTTATAGCAGTCTACTATCATTTGTTCCTCCGCTATGCTTATCTTTTGCTCAATATCTACCTCGTTTTGTTGGTAGAATGTTGGCATTCCATCATACTTCCCATTGAAGTCGGCAGTTATATATGACGATGGTTCATTATAAATAACATTATTACCTTCTCTGACATAACTAATGCTTCTTTCCTGGCAATATATCTCCCTTTCATCGGCAATAACTTTAGCCTTTACGTCATAGTATTCTTTGCTGCCAAACTCAGGCTCTTTTCCCACCTTCTCACAAATCACACAAAAACTATGATTGGCATCAATACCACTCACAAATACCTGATGACCTAATCCGCGTAAGTATTCGCCGATCTCGTCACCGTTAAAGCTATGAATATGCTTGCGGTTGTTTCGTGGTTGCCAATATCGTTGCGAAGCGTGAGGCAAATAAAGAAACAAGATTCCGCCAACTCGAATTTTTGATAGCCAGTAATCGAGGACGTTATACCAGTTTTCTTTTACATGTTCGAGGCAATGGCTGGAGAAGATATAATCCCATTTAGTTATTTCTGGGTTATCGTTTATTATTTCGATATCGGGCAGATTCATAGCGTCGTACAATGGCGATTCTGATGGCTCAATTCCGAATGCATTAGGCATCTTCCATTCATATTTTGAGTATCCGATATCCAAGCCTTGCCCACAACAGTAATGTTTCGCCAGTGGAATAATCCACCGTGATGCCCCGCCTTCAGCCTCGTGAGCCAAATATTCTACTCCTTCGCAGTTAACTGTTTTCATTCTGTTCAGTTTTTTTTAGTCTATACCTATCGCCCCATTGATCTGTATCCGTTTGCCATTCAATCAATCCATTGTCCATTAAATAATAAAAAGATTTTGGCGAAACCGAAATTGCTTCTTCCGGGTCTTGCCCTTGTTCTTTTATCAAATCGCGCTCTGCCTCGCCTTCACACCAATCGATAATGTAAGATTCAGGGTTTTCTTTCATGAACAGTATTATTTTTTCTACTGCTCTGCTCGGTTTACTTTCCATACTCCTGCTTTGCCTGATGTGATTGAACTTTTTTGCTTGTTACGTGGTCTTTTAAAACCTTTGCGGCGTAAGGCGTAACCTTTGCGCCTGTTTCCTGTGCCAATTTGGTTAACTCGCTGTGTGTTTCCTCGTCAACTCCAGGCTGTAATCTGATTAGTTTTTTGCCGGTTTCCATTTCTTTATCTGTTTAATTGCTTCTTTTAATGCTAATTCAATGTCGTAGTGATAAACTTGCACTACAGGCATAGGCTTTGTTGTTGTCGCGGCTTCGACCATTATTATGGTGTTTTTATCTGCCATTTCTTCGAGGATAAACTCTTGGGTTTCTGCAAACTGTTTAGTTTCCCTTAGTATAACCTGCTCTGCTGTTTCTCCATATAGTATATGGTCGTCTATTCGCAATACCAGCCTACCTGGGCATAGCTGCATGAGTGTTTCAAATGCTTTTTTCATCTAATATATTTTAGTGTGAATTACAGGAATCGAACCTGTACCGCTACTATTCCTGTAAGAAGCCGCGCTTTCATGTACAATAATTACAGTTACTCTACATAGCCATTTGTCTACCAATTTCATCAAATTCACACCGCAATCTAATACTATTTTATATTATGTCAAAATATATTTACAAATAAAAAAGCCCACCCAAATTAATGAGCAGACTTCCCCCTTTTACGAAATGAAAAATTAACCAGAATATGTGCCGTTCAATGTTACTTTCACGAATGAATCAGGATAGAAGTTTGCTAATGCAATACGTTCTTCCACTAACACGGTGGTAACATTTTTCACGAAGTTGTCAACGTTTTCAGTTGAGAAGCGTAATGTTGCATCTGCTTTTTGGAATATCCTTGCTCCGCGGGCAAAGTCACCAACAAAGCCTTCGCCCGGATTAAACACAGTGTGCTGAATGATAGGCAAGTCGCCAATATACAGCATGTTGTTTGTTGAGTTAAAACGAACCGGATAAGTGTACTCGCCAGAGCCTGAAGCTTTGTTAAGCAGGATATTCAGGTAATCTTCAGGCGAAGTCCATGCAGCGGTAGCGATACGTTTTTTACGGCGTACGTAAGTTGATGCAGCGGCCAGCTTATCGATGTTGTTTGCAGTGCTCAATACACCTGCATAAGGCAATGTTAATGCTGTAGCATTGGTGTATAAGCCTGAAAGGTTATTGGTAGTACCCGGGCCTTTGAACACCTGCACATCTTCAGCATCATATAACTTCATTGGTAAGTCGGCAGATAAGAACGATGTTGCTCCGTCTATATCTTCCAGGAACTCATCCGCAACGTTGATCCAGCCTGCAATTTTAACAACTGGTGCGTCTACTACGGTTTCGTTGTAGTCAAATTGCGGTTTCAGTGTGTTAATAGCTACAGTAGTTACGCTACCGTCTTTATCGGTAAACTGTACATAACGGATTAAATTACTGTTGGTTGGCGATACCGGGATGAAGTTACGCGCATGCACCATTTCGTGGGCTGGGCCAACGATCGGTGTAAACATTGGCGCTACAGCGTTGGTCCCTACACCCATGTTGCCGGCTACTTTTACCTGCATTTGCAAGCCCGATTGTTTGTTAGCCAGGTAAGCCTTAAATTCGGCCTCTTTGCCTTGCAGGGTTTCGCCAATACTGTCAGAAAATGATTTACGGCGCTCGGTTTCTTGCTGAACTTTAGCTTTGTTCAATTCAACCAGCGCGGTTTTTAATTCTTCTATCTGCTCTGTTTGTGACTTGCCGTCTTTCTCTGCCTGCGCTTTAAACTCAACCAAAGACTTTTCCAGTTCGGCCGATTTTTTCAGAATACCTTCCTGCGCTTCGTCCTGCGCTTTTTGATATGTTGCCAGTGATTTTTGAGTTGCCTCATCAAGCGCGTTAAATGCAAGGTTTAACTGTTCTTTGCCAGCTTTTACCTCTGCTGCATCGCTGTCCGCGATTGCTATAAATTGTTTTGTTGCCATCTTATTTTAAAGATTGAATGTGAAAACTGATTTGTTATTTATTGCGGCCATACCACCGAAATAAGAAACCGGCTTTCCTTCATTCAAAGTGCCTTTAGGCGGCTCTGCTTCAGTAAGTGATTTTTTACCCAATTCGTATAGGTGTGAACCATACTGTTTAATTGCTATTTCTATCAGGCCGAACGTTTCGTCTGTCAACGTGCCGTTTTTCATAAGCTTCATCATAATACCAACCTGATCGTTTATCTGTTGTGGTGTTAATGACTTGAACCCTGTAAAGGGTGTTTGGTCATTTGCCCCTAACGTTACGCAAGACCCCTCATATAGTTTGATCTCTGTAATTTCCCGGTAGCAGTCCCATTCATACATGGCATCTTCCTTCACCACATTGGCCCATTTCATTGCCTGATAGCCGATTGAGTTCTGAATAACCAGCCCGCTCGCCATGAGTTCCAAAGCATCCTTTCCATAGCTGGTCTTGGCATTAACAGGCGTTTCGTGGTATAACCCTTCAGCACGTTCCTGCAATAGAGTTGGCTTACCTAATGGTTGGTTCCAGTTATGTTGATTAAGAAAAAATATTTCGTTTGTTCCTGCCGGGCCACGCTCTGCTATTGTTTTAGTGAATGCACCAGGTCGGATAATGTCGTCATCGTAATCCAAATTATTAAATGCCGACCAAATTCCGGTAACAATCCCGTTCTTGGTGTCTACATCCGTAATAGACGAATCCATTGCTTTAAATTGCATGATTCCGTACGGAGAATTGTTCTTTTGGTTCATTTTAATGATTTAGTGATAAAAATAAGACATTACGATAAAATAAATAAAATTATCGTAACACGCTATTGACATATTAAAATATTGTAACTATATTGCGTCATGGATATAGGAGAAGTAATAGGTCAATTACAAGCTATAAAAAAGGTATATGCGGGGATTATGCCACAATCACAATTTAGCAACACTATAGCAAGAATTAAGGCTGGTATATGCAAGGATAAAACTAAAGTAGAGTTCTTAGCTAAATTCGGATACTTTAAAAAAACAGAAGAATGGGAAAAAAAGATAAAATAGGGACAGTATATATTTATGCTCTTTGTGAACCAGATACTGCTGAAATAAAGTATATCGGAAAATCAATAAATCCTAAAGAAAGATATTTCAATCACATTTCCAAAAATACAGGCGGAAATAAAAATACATTGCTTTGTGATTGGATTTTAAATCTTAGAATAATTAATAAACTACCTTCAATGATCATCTTACAAAAGATACCTGAAGAATTACCACCTATTTATATAGAAAGAATCGAACAATTGCATATAAAATCCGCTTTAGATTCTGGTGCTTTGTTACTAAATAAATTTTATTCGAAAAGGTTAATGTCATGGGAGAAGAAAAGCTAATAGACGTTGTTTATTTGAACAATGAAGTTAGAATTAGAAAGGATAATGGTAAATATTTTATCGAAACTGCTGTTGGTACGGATACTATTACCAGTAGAGAAATAATGATTAATGAATTATCTTCAATTAGTAGAAAGATTTCACTCATGGTATTTGAGTTTTATAATCCTGATCATTACGAACTAACGCCAAAAGGATTTTAAAAAATGGAAGTAGAAATCAATATAATCCCCATGCTCCCTGAAAACAAATGCATTGATATAACGGTTGATCTTTGGAATACTTTTATACAAATCCAAGGGCTACACCCAGATGATAAACCAGATTTTAGACACCATTTACATGCGATTCAAAATATATTATACGCACATAAATATAAAACAGAAGTACCTAACAATAGAATGTTAAAACAATGAAAATCAAATTCCTAAAAGACCACCTATCAAACCATGAGGGTGACGAAATCGAAACAACAGAAGAACAAGGGCAATACTTAATCGCTATGCAGGTCGCGGAGGAAGTTAGTGATGGTGATGATAAGCCGAAGCGAGTAAGGAAGCCTAATAAGTAAAACAAATTATGGAAGAAGAAATAACTGCTGAATACATATTAAGCCAATTATCAATACTATCTGATTTGGATTTAATAACATTGATAGAAAATTATGGCCAACAAGAATATACCAAAGGCACAAAAGTTACTGAATATAAGTGAGGTTGATTAGCCGGGATACGCGCCAAAATGCTCCCCGGCTTTTTTATAATACGGAAACCCGCATTTGCAAAATCAAATAAACAGCGTATCTTTACACCAGAGCAATGTAGCTCAATTAAACTCTAATAAAATGTCAGATAAGGCAAATTTAGATCAGCAAACTATTATTAACAGGTTTGCATTCTTATTACTGAAGCACTTCGGTAAATCAAAAATTAAGGTTCAGGGATATTGTATTAAAATTCAGGTTGAAGAACTATGTACACAGGACATAAAGTTTTTAAACCTGCTTGAATTTTATACAGGAGTTGGAAAACCAACAATAAGCATTAACGTATGCAGGTCTGGACAGGGTGTATCTGTTCAAATAGGCGTTGCTCAATTAACTGAAATACCAGATTTCTTAATTGAGTATAAAAGATAATACATTCCCCAAATAAGTAAGCGTAGGGTGTCCGGTGCTAAACGGATGCCCTTTTTTATTTTAGTATAGGCAGTCCTAATGCAGATAACTTCGGAAGATACACAGAAGTGCATCTGCATTGAATGCTCTCTTTAGCGCTTAATATTGGGTCTCCAGGATACTGGCAACTTTCGCCACCCACTATAAAATACTCGGTATTTTCAACAGTTTGACCGTCTGCATCAGCGTGACTTGGCCTTGTTACGGCATCTTCGATGGCCAGCCATTGTTTTACAGTTTCATAATCAGCATCCTCATTACCTATCGAAGCCCCTTTATTAGCCGCTGTTGTTGATTCGGTACGCGCAATAACTAATGCGCGCTGCCTGTTAAATGCCGGATCGTCTAACTGTTCAACTATATAATCTGCTTTTTCTGATGTTGTGAGGCCTTGTTCGTCCGCATCATCCAATATCTTTCTAATTCGCTCACGTGTGGTATCAGTAACATCAGATACCCTATCAGCCGCCGAATTAGTATAGAATAGGTTCATTAATCTTCGCCACGCATCACTAAAGAACGACACTGATTTGGCAGAGCGCCCTAATGAGTTAATCTGCTTGTATGTATATGCAGCATGCCTTGTGCCTATTGTTTCGTAAACCTCTTTATAAGCTGCCTCCATTGGTGATTTTTTCACCAACATATCAGCTACATCACCATCTATACCACCATATCGCTTAACATGGGCTATTACAGGCGCTACCTGCTCGTTTAATGCTTTTTTGAATACTTTGTACGACTTGCGTTCGTATCCAGCGTGCAAAGCCTTAAAATTAGCCGCGTATTGCTGCCTATTGAACTGAACCGTTGCCATTGCTAAATAGGTTAGGTGTTAAGTCAATGTCTTCTAACAACTGGTATCCAGATGGAACTATTATTTTGCTTGCGTTTGGCTCTGGTGATTTGCCCCACCCCTGATATTCTCTTTTCTCATTTGCAGAAATCCACCACATTTTACTTAGTGCCTCTGCTATCTTACCCATATCATCAGCCAATTCAGGCAAAACAGAATAATCAAACATCAACATCAAATGTTCGCCGTTCGTTTCATAGGCCGGGCAAATATCTCTGGTTAGCTTGTCGGTAATAGTATTGCCAAGCGTCATTATGCAATTATAAATAAACTGTTTACTTGCCCATTCCATGTTGTTATCGGTCGCTGCATCAGTATTACCTAACAATGATGGGTGAATGTGGAACGCATTACATATATCGATTCTGTCAAGGTTTAACGATTCGAGTAATTGAAGGTCAACGCTATTCAATCCAATTTGCAACCACTTAGCCGGCGCGCCTGAAATGAACAACCTGGACACAATATCCATGCTGTCCTTTGCCGTTTCCAGTTGTTTCTTTAGGTCTGCTTTAACCTTTGGATCGCTTATAGCTGGCGCTCCAGCTGCTGTATCCGGAGAAAGTATACCGAACGTACCCCCATTTTTTACTTGCTTGTTTTGCTCAATCCTTGCATCCCTATTACGAACCAGCGTCATGATATAGGCGCGTAGTGGAGATTGTCCGTACAACTGTGCCCCGTAAGTTGTGAAGTTAGGATTGAATGTTTTCAAGTGAGAAACTTGTTCTCCAGGAAAGTCCGGTACACCATTACGGAAGTTAACAGAATTGAAAATGTTATAGCCCTTTACTGGCTTCAAATCGCCGCCGCTAATGATATTTAATAACGGGGATGGTAAAACATACATCTCTTTCCATTTGCGCGATCCCGGTAGCCCGTTGTAGTAGTTATAAGAGTTCCCAGTAAGCAAATAGAACCCTGCCAATTGCTTTAGCCATTCTGTAGTAGTTTGATATGGATTCGGGGTGTGGATTAACTTTTGTATGCCATCAATTTCAGCTTCCTGAAGTGCTTTTGTTTGCAGCCTGTACAATTCAGCTTTAGCGTAGTCGGTTGTTACCAATGACTTGTAACGCTTTGCCTGATTGGTATTCTTAACCGAGTAAATAAGTATTGGGCATTGAGATAGTTTGGTTAGGATCAAATCAATGCAGCTATAAACGTCCCCGTTGCTTTGGTAGCCATTCTTAACGTAATTATTCGGGTTATCCTCCCAAAAAATAGGTTGATTATCGTTTATCCAGCTAAATAGCTTTTCATTGTATAACCCTGCCGTGGCAAGTGTATTTGCTGTGCTTGTTACCGCAGTTGCAACGGTTCGTGTAATAAGTGCCTTTATTCCGAATGGATCCATTATGTTGATAGCTACTACTTGCCAAACAAATATATGATTATTACGTGCAAATACAAATTATTCGTTTTCGGTGTCTCCCCAACCGGAATCCGCCCATGAGTAAGGTGAAGCGTTTAATACCAATTCAGTACCGGCCCAAACAAGCGCATCAATCCTGTTTGGTGACTTTTCACCTTTCTTTGATTCCCAGCTTGTCATTTCTAATTCAAGGTCAAGTAGCTGCCCTACGTGGTGAGCTTTACCCTGTTCATACAATGCCGCAATAGGCTCGGCCCTTGTTAACTTGTCCCTGGTAGCATGAACAGATTTATATGAAACATTTTTATCAATCTGCCTAATCACAGCCTCGACAAGATCACCCCCGTTATTTACTTCAGCTATAACCCTATCAGCGTTCCATCTGTAATAAGCAGATACAGCTTGTTTAGCCCATCCATCAGGGGTATAAATATCTGTTAAGTCTTCCAATGGGTAAAAGTGATCATCGAATCCTATACCTGCCACAACTATACCTGTTTCATCTGATGTATCTCGGCTGGTAACTGCCGGGTCAATAGCA
>Ga0182006_1001516_pt1 | contig 13904 bp, 11 predicted proteins | sample Sormic07211104_1_FD_123022 | JGI IMG/M metagenome (GOLD analysis project Ga0182006, IMG submission 123022) | Rhizosphere microbial communities from Sorghum bicolor, Mead, Nebraska, USA - 072115-104_1 MetaG | ecosystem: Host-associated > Plants > Roots > Rhizosphere | place: USA: Nebraska...
ATCAGGGGGAAGCTCAGGAATACCGCGCCCACGCCGGCCGCCGAGATGAGCAAGGGTGCAGCGCCAATCGACACCGCTCCCCACAGCAAGAGAATGATGTTGGTGGCCGCATAGGTGCGGTCCTTGTTGCTGCGTTGCGCGCTGGTGGCATACACCACCGTTTGCGCCACGCCACCACCGAAACCGGCCAGCGCGCGCGAAGCGCACAGCAGCCAGTAAGTGCCATGCAAGGCACTGAGCGCACTGCCGCCGGCCAGCAGCAGCAAGCCGCCCTGGCACAGCCGGCGCCGGTCCCAGTGATTGACCACCAGCGCCGACGTACCGCAGCCGATGGCCATGGCGATCAGTTCAGCCCCAAACAGCATGCCCATCTGCTGCAGGTTCAATCCCCAATGATCGACCAGCGCACCGCCCAGCACCGGTTGCATCTGCAGCGTCCCTACGCCGATCATCATCAGGAAACCCAACAGCCCCAGCGTCTTGCCGCTGTCGACGTTGTGGCTTGCCTCTGTCTTGTCTTGCTGGCTCATCATGTTCTCCTGTAGTGGCCGGAATCAGAACTCGTAGGCGTAACGCGCCTGCACGACCAGGCTGTTGCGAGTGCGGTTGCGCACGTGGCTTTCGGTATAGCTGTTGATCCACAAGGCATCGCGCTTGTCGCCGCGATGGATGGTGAACATTGCGCCCAGGCCCACACCGAGCACTTGCTCGCGCGAATCGGCCATGTCCGTGCCATTGGTCTTGCTGTCGGTGAGCTGCTTGAAGTAGTAGCTGTTGATGCCCAGCCGCACATCGCGCATCACTTCATAGGAAGTGGTCAGATTGATCCACGCCGCCTGCCCGGCCTGGGTGTCGCGCACCGACTGCCCCTGGTAGGCCAGCGGGGCGCTGCCCGCCGGCTGGGTGTTCTTGAAGTTGTAGAGATAATGCAGGCGCCAGCTGATTTCCCAGCGCGGCGTGGGCAACAGTGTGGCGGCCCAGTAGGGGTTGATCGAGTAATAGCCGGAGCCCTGGTTGATGTCGTTGTTGCGGTTGTAGTGGCCGGTGGGCAGCAGGAATGAGAACTCAAGACGCTGCGAATAAACCGGTCCGGCCGCGCCCATCACGGGATCGAATTGCAGCGACGGGCCGATGGTCAGATCGCCGATGCTGGTGCCGCCACCGGCCAGCGTAGCACCGGGCTGGCCAAAGCTTCCATCCACGGAAACCACGGGCAGGATCGCGTTCATGCCCAGCGTGGCATTGCCGATGCGAATGGGTGAGGTATAAGAAAGATGGTTGACCAGGGTCAGGGCGTCGATGTGCGGATCCTTGAAGGCGGCCGAATCGCGTCCGTTGCCATCCTTGATGGCGTTGCCGTTGGCGTAACGCAGTGCAGGCAGGTAGACCCAGCCCGGTTCGGTGCGCGAAAAACCATCCATGAAACTGGTTTCACCCAGGTTCAGTCCCGGCGGCTGCGATACCGTGGGGGCAATGCCGCTGACCTGCGCCAGCGCATGATCGGCCCCCAGGGCCAGGCTGGCACCGAAGAGGGTGATGGGGATGAGATGACGGAAAGCACGATGCTTTCCCGATGGCACTTGCATGGTTGTCTCCGATATGGAGCGATCTGCGGATCGCTGTCTTGTCTTGTTATGGTGAAACCTGAAGCCGCTTTTCCAGCCCTGTCAGTGCGGCCCTGTCAAGCGGTTTGATCAAGTTCGGGACAAGTGTAGAAGCAATGCCGCAGCGGCTCTTTTGCGTGAGCGACGCGCTCTTTGTTCAAAGTGACCTGTGCAGTGGCGAAGGCGCGGCAAGCAAAGAAACGCCGCGCAGAAAAGCAAACGGCCCGCCAGAGCGGGCCGGATCATGCAGACGGAGCGGAGTTGAATCGTTCAGCAGCGCGCCGCCACCCTGCACTCGCGCGGACTGAGACCATAGGCCTGCTTGAACGCATGGCTGAAGTGCGCCGCATTGCTGAAGCCCCAGCGGAAAGCGATCTCGGTGATGGTGCAGCCGGCCTGCTCGCTATCCTGCAGATCCTTGAGACTCTGCGCCAGCCGGCGCTGCCACAGATATTGGGCCACCGTCATGCCGGTCTCGTCGCTGAACATGCGATGGATCTGCCGGCTGGAATAACCGAATGCCTCGGCGATGCGCGCCACCGTGAGGTGCTCGTCGCTCAGGTGCTCATCGATGAATTGCACGATGCGCTGGCGCAGCCCCATGGCCGCGCCGGCAGGATTGTCGTTGCTGGCTTCCAGGGCCGAGCCCACCAGTTGCAGGATGGTGTTGGCCACCACATTGCCCGAGCGCAGGGGCATGGTGTGGCATTCGCGGAAGGCACTGCTGATCTGTTCGCGCACCATGCGCTCAATGCCGGTGCGGCCGAAACTGCGGGCGGCAAGATGGCCCAGGGCGGCTTGCAGGGGCGGTTCGGCCGAACGTGGATGCAGCAGGACCAGATGCTCGCTCTCCCCTTCGCTGGCGATGGCGAAGGCGCGCGTGGTGTCGTAGACACTCCAGTCGCCGGGACGCAAGACATCCTGCCGCTGGCCCTGGCGGAACACGCTGGTGCCGCGCGTCTGCAGGACGATCATGGCCGTGCCCGGCGCATCTGGCGTCCCTGCCGGCTGGCGCACATAGCGGCAGGCATCGCTGCGCACCCGGCACAGGCTGGCCTCGCCCAGGTCACCATATTCGATACAGCCACGAAAGCCCAGCCAATCGCCGGGACTGAAGCTGATGCCCGACGTTGCCAGATCTTCCGGATCACGCGCCACATAGGTACTGAGCCAGGTTTTCCAGACCTGGCTGCGGTCGACTTGGGCGATGTCGTCGGTGACGACGACGGCCAGTTTTGCCATGCTGATCTCCTTGGCTAGCGTCTTCGCGGCTGCATGGGGCAGCTCACGCATGCATTGCTCTTTTTTTCGCCTGCGGCCTCGCCGGGCAACAGGTCATGTCGGCTCAGGCGCTTGCGCGTCTGGCCTCGTCCTCTCCGCCGCCCTGCATACCTGCGGCAATATCCCGGCTGCCGGTAGCCAAGACACTGGCCAGGATGGGAATGTGCTCCTGCCCGGCACTGTCCGGCAACACGAAGCTGAGGCTGCCGATGGGCTGGCGTGCTTCGCCCAGCAGTGCCACGGCGATACCGATGCGATCCGGATCGATCTCGCCGAAGGACACCGCATAACCGGTCTTGCGCAGTTGCGACTGCTGGCTGCGGAACTGTTCCCAGGAGTCGGCCATGCCGCTGCTGCGCAACTCTTCCTGGTGGCGTTCGTAGAGCCGCTTCAAGCGGCGCGTCGGTTCATGCGCCAGGATGATGCGCGAGGTCGCACCGCGCAACAGCGGCATCGGCCGGCCGCGCTCGTAGCTGATCAGCGATTGCGGACCCCTGGTATGTACCTGGTGGATGCACAGTACGGTATCGGCAAAGGCACGGCACAGCAGCACCACCGAGCCGTCCGGTGCATAACCGGCCAGGCGGTTCATCACCGGGCGCGCACTCAGCAGCAGCGGATCGGTCAGCTGGATCTGGCGATCCAGCTGCAGGATGGCCGGGCCCAGGATGTAGTAGCCGCCACCGCTGGAGGCGACCAGGCCGACCTCTTCCAGCGCCAGCACGTAGCGGTAGGCGGTACTCATGGACACCTCCAGCGTGCGGGCTATCTGCTCCACGGTCCAGGCTGGCGTCTCCAGCGTGAACAGGCGCAGTACGCTCAGCGATCGGTCGGTTGCCATGGGTTTCCTGTAGGTCTTGCCGGGCCGGCGCTCAGGTCCGGATCCAGGCGCGGCCCCACGAATTGAGGGTGTATTCATTGTGGGGCCAGACGCCGGGCGTGGCGTCGATGGCGACGCGATCGAGCTCGGCCGAAATTTCCAGGCGGTTGCCATCCGGATCGGTGACCATGAAGAACAGGTTGTTGCCTGGTCCATGACGGCCCGGCCCGAAGAAGATCGGAATCCTCAAGCGCGCGAAGCGATCGCCCCAGTCGCGAATGTTATTCCATTCATCGGTCTCGTAGCAATGATGATCCCATTCGTTGCGCGATCCGCGGAAGAAGGCCAGCGAATGATGCTCGTCATCCGAGCGCAGGAAGACCACCATGATGCGCCCACTCTCTTCATCGATGCCCTCGTCGGAGACGGTGAAGCCCACCTGTTCTACGTAGAAACGCACCACTTCATCGAGCTGGGTGGTCTGGAACACGGCGTGCTGCAGGCGCGCCGGCATGGCATCGGCCTGGCGCGGTGCGCGTGCCAGGCCGTAGACGGTCAGGCGGCCTTGCGGATCGGCGATGCTGAAGGCGCCGGCTTGCAGCAGGGGATCATCGATGCCTTGCATGGCCACGCCATTGCGCGCCAGCCGCGTGGCCAGCGCGTCCAGGGCAGCGGCGTCGCGCAGGGCATAGGCGGGATACAGCAGGCCGGCCGGTCCGGCCGACATCACGGCGGCACGGCTGCCGCCGCGCAAGACGTGGCGGTCCTGTTCAAGGCTGGCTTGCAGGTCCATGTTCTGGCTGTAGAAGCGCGCCAGCGCATCCGGATCCGGGCTGGTGATGTGCAGGTGGTGCAGCTGGGCCGGGCTGTGGGATTGCATGCTCATGTCGGGTTTCCTCATTCGGTTCAGGCGGTGGGACGGGCCAGGGCGCTTGTGTCGGCAATGCCATCTGCACGAGCGGGGATGGCGGCCGGGGCCGGGCGCAGGCCGAAGCAGTCCATGCAGGCCTGGGCGAAGCCAGCTTCCTGGGCAACGGTAAAACTGCCGGCGACGTAGCGGTCCGGACGGACCAGCACGATGGATTGCCCCAAGGACTTGAAGAAGGCCAGGGCTTGGTCCTCCGCGTCCACACACTGGAGCACGCCCGCGATATCGGTGGGCGCAGCGGCCTGGCGCGGCAGAATGGCGATGCGGCGCACACCGAGGGCCTCCCACAGGGGTGCCTGCAAACCGGCCAGCCACTGCGCCGCTTGCGCACCAAAGGCCAGCAAGGCATAGCGTGGACCCACCACATCGTCGAGCCGCACGATGCTGCCGTCTGCCGCCTGCAGCCTCGGCTGCGGGCTCATCGTGCCGACCAGCGCCTGGGCACCCGCCTTGCCCTGGCCGATCAGCAGGCCACGGTGATAGCGCGGCTTGGGCTTGAATTTCATCTGCAGGAAGTAGTCGCGCAGCGGCGGCACATGCGCCACCAGCCGGAAGAAACCGCTGATGGCGGCGGCATGCCAGCGGCTGCGCGGCGCCATCACTTCACCCAGGTTCAGGGCCAGCTTGATGAGTGCCCAGGCATGCGGACGGCGCTCGGCTTCATAGGAATCCAAAGCGGCATCGGGCAGGCGCCCGGCGATCACCTCGGCCAGTTTCCAGCCCAGGTTGTGGGCATCGCGAATGCCGCTGTTCATGCCCTGGCCCGCATAGGGCGGCGTCAGGTGGGCGGCGTCGCCGGCCAGGAAGACGTTGCCGATGCGCCAGCGTTCGGCCATGCGGGCGTGGAAGGTATAGACCACCTTGCGCACGATGGTGGTGGGCTTGTCGCCCCGGAAGGGCCGCAGGAATTCGCGGATGCGCTCGTCCTGGAGCATGGCATCGGCATCTTCATGCGGATGGATCATCACCTCGAAACGGCGCGTGCGATGCGGCCCCGGCACTTCCACGATGGGACGGCCGGCATCGCAATAGACGCGGGTCTGCCAGAAGGGATCGTCATCGTTCTCGGTATCGAGCACGATCCAGCGCGACTTGAAGGTGGTGCCCGACATGGGGATGTCGAGCAGGGTGCGCACCGGACTGCGGCCACCGTCGCAGGCCACCAGATAGCGCCCGCTGACCTTCAGTGGCTGGCCGGCGTCGTCGCGGATCAGTGCCTGCACCTGCCCATCCGCCTGGCTGAAGGATTCCAGCTCGTGCCCGAAGCGCATGTCCAGCGAAGCGAAACGCTGCGCACCCTCGCGCAGCGTGGCCTCGAAGAGCGGCTGGCGAAAGGCGTTGCGGCGCGGGAAACCATACTCGCTGCGGGTCGGCTCGACCTTGCCGAAACAGTGGCCGCCGGGGCGGGTGAAATAATGCACGCCGTATCCCAGCACCACGTCCTTCAGCACCGGCTGGTCCAGTCCGATGAACTGCATGGTGCGCAAGGATTCATCATCGATGGAGACTGCGCGCGGCTCGGCCACGGTCGATGGCTTGCGGTCGATGATGAGGGTGCGGATGCCGGCCTGGCCCAGGATGTTGGCCAGCGTCAGGCCGGTCGGGCCAGCCCCGACGATGAGGATATCGACGCTGTGCGTCTGTTGGTCTGTCATGGGTGTCTCTCTCTTCCAAGGCGCCCTGCCCCGGCGCTTTCATCGCCACAGGGCCAGGACGCAGGCTCCCGCTCAGGCTTCCTGGGCGACCGGATTGACCAGCTTGCCCAGGCCGGAGATCTCGACCTCGACCACATCGCCGGGCTTCATCCAAAGCGGCGGTTCACGGAAGGCACCCACGCCACCGGTGGTGCCGGTGATGATGACGTCGCCCGGATTGAGCTCGGTGAAGGTGCTGCAGTATTCGATGAGCGCCGGGATGGGGAAGATCAGGTCATCGGTGCGGGCTTCCTGCACGACGGTGCCGTTGAGCCGGGTCACCAGGCTCAGTTGCGAGGGATCGCCCGCTTCGTCAGGCGTGACCAGCCAGGGGCCGAAGCCGCCGGTCTGCGGGAAGTTCTTGCCGGGGATGAACTGGATGGTGTGCTTTTGCCAGTCGCGCACGCTGCCATCGTTGTAGCAGGCGTAACCGGCCACATAGTCCAGGGCTTCGGCAGCCTTGACGTGACGTGCCTTGCGGCCGATGACCACGGCCAGCTCCCCTTCGAAATCGAGCTTTTCCGACGCATGCGGACGGATGATGGGCTGCAGGTGGCCCGTCTGCGAGTCGGCAAAACGGGCGAAGATCATCGGGTGCTTGGGCAGTTCGCGTCCGGTTTCCTTGACGTGCGACAGGTAGTTGATGCCCACGCACAGGATCTTTTCAGGATCGGGAATGACCGGCAGGAATTGCACTTCAGCAATGGCTAGCGCCCGTCCCTGTTCGGCGTCCTGCTGCGCGCGCGCTGCGCCGCCCCGAGCCAGGTACTGCTTCAGGCTGCCGGCACCGGCATGGCCCAGATCGATCACCTGCTCGCCCGTGACGAGGCCGAAACTGTCCTTGCCCTGATGGCGAAAACTCGCGAATTTCATGACATCTCCTTTGTTGTTCGAGGACCCGATCTTAATCCCGTCAACGCGAAGAAGTAAACACAATTCTCAAAATAAGATAATTTTTGTAGTAGTCACATATCAAAAAATCCAAATAAGAGATTTGTGTTTAATGTTATTCACCATGCTGCCCGGCGCCGTCCGCATCCCCGAACAAGCGCGCGATGATCTGTCGCAGCCATCGGACGCCGGGATCGTTGGCGTAGCGCCCATGCCAGTGCTGCATGACGCGGTAAGGTTCCAGCCGGAAGGGCAACTCCACCAGCCGCACCGGATTGTGGTGGGAAACGATGCGGCCGAAGCGTTCCGGCACCAGGGCCAGGTAATCCGAATCGATGATGCTGGAGACCACACCCAGGTAGTTGGGAATGCGCAGTCCCACCTTGCGCTGGATGCCCAGCTCTTCCTCGATCTTGCGGTCGATCATGTGATGGCCGGTGCCCTGGGTGGAGATGACCAGATGCCGCTCCCGCTCGAAGTCGCGCAGCGACATGCGCCCCCTGCGGATGCGCGGATGATCGCGGCTGACCATGCAGATGAAGCGTTCGGTGAACAAGGCCTGCTGGTAGAAACCGGCATCAAGACCGCTGATGTAGCCCAGCGCCAGGTCGATCTGGCCCGATTCCAGATCCTTGCTGGTGCGCTCGGACACGTAGCTGAGTTCCATGCGGATGGCCGGTGCGGCTTGCTTCAGGTGCGCCAGGAGCCGGGGAATGATGACGCGCTGGCCGATGTCGGTGATGCACAGGCGGAACAGCCGGTCCGAGCGCGCCGGGTCGAAGCTCACGCGGTGTTGCAAGGTCGAGGTCAGGGTACTGAGCGCCAGCCGCATCGGCCCCACGATCTGCTCGGCCAGCGGGGTCGGCAACATGCCGCCGGAGGTGCGCGAAAACAGCGGATCGCCATAGTGTTCGCGCAGCTTGGCCAGCGCCATGCTGACTGCCGGCTGCCCCAGGTCCAGGCTGGCAGCGGCCTGGGAAATGCTCTGGGTCTTGTAGATTTCGAGAAAGATGCGCAGCTGCCGGAGGTCGAGATTGTCCATGGCCTTTATCAATATTGCTGATGAAAAGTATCAGCATGGGCGTATTGATTGATAAAAGTCAAACTCCTAGACTGCCTCGCGATGGCCGCCGCTTTTGCGGCAGGCCGTCGGCCGCCTGCGCCGCTGCCCTCCCAGGGAGCGCAGCGCACGCCAGGACAACAACGACAATCACGACAAGAAGAGGAAGAGACACATGCAATCCGCTACCCCCATCCAGGTCAGCGAGGTCATCGACGCGCGCCCTGTCGGCATGGTGCAATGGAGCGCCATCGGTACCTGCATCCTGATCGCCGTGCTGGACGGCTTCGATACCCAGACCATCGGCATGCTGGCTCCGGCCATGTCGCGCGAACTGGGCATACCGATGGCCAGCTTCGGCCCCATCTTCAGCGCCGGCCTGCTGGGCATGCTGGTGGGCGCGATGATCCTGGGCCCGCTGGCCGACCGCTTCGGCCGCAAGACCATGGTGATCGCTTCCACCCTGGCCTTTGGCAGCATGTCGCTGCTGACCGCGCTGGCGGCCAGCCATGATGATCTGCTGCTGTTGCGTTTCCTGACCGGCATCGGCCTGGGGGGTGCGCTGCCCAATGCGCTGGCGCTGGCGTCCGAGTATTCCCCGCGCCGCCATGCACGCGTGATCGTCGCCACCCTGATGTGCGGCATGCCGCTGGGGGCCGTACTGGGTGGCATCGTCACTTCGCTGCTGCTGCCTTCGCATGGCTGGCATGCGGTATTCATCGTCGGCGGCGCATTGCCCATCGCGGTGGCGCTATTTGCGCTGGTGTTCATGCCCGAGTCGGCGCGCTTCCTGCTGGTACGCGGCAAACATCGCGCCCGCCTGCAGGCGCTGATGCGCCGTATCGCGCCGGAACTCGGCGCCGATCAGGACCTGGCGGCACCGCCGCCGCAGGCGCCGGGCGTGCCCGTGGCCGAGCTGTTTCGCCATGGCCGCTGGAAGGACACGGTGTTGCTATGGATCCCCTACTTCATGAACCTGGTGGTGCTGTATTTCATCGTCAGCTGGATGCCGGCCGTGCTCATGGGCGCGCATCATCCAGTCACCGTGGGCATTACCGCCATCTCCTGCTTCAGTGCCGGCGGTGTCCTCGGTAGCCTGTTGCAGGGCTGGCTGATGAATGCGCTGGGCGTGCGCCGCACCCTGCTGCTGGAACTGGCGCTGTATGCCTTGCTGGCCCTGGGCCTGGCCAACTGGCCGCAATTGGAATGGAACGTGATCGTGGCCAGCAGCCTGATGGGCGTGGTGATCCAGGGTGCACAGGCAGGACTGAACGTGCTGGCCACCGAAATCTATCCGACCGCCATGCGCGCCACCGGGGTTGGATTCGCACTGGGTATCGGCCGCATCGGATCGATCTGCGGACCGCTGGCCGGCAGCCTGATGCTGGGATGGCAGATGGACGTGAAGCATATCTTCCTGATGGGCATCACCCCGGCGGTGATCGCCGGGCTGGCCATCGTCTTCAATCGCCGCGCCGAGACACCCCGCACCGACTGACGCGCGGAGGCAGGCGACCGGTTGAAACAGCGCCGGACAGGTGTGAACCTGTCCGCCGCTGCGCCATGAACCTCACTCTGGGGACCAGTTGCCATGCAGGGACATGCGCATGCGCAAGGGGATCTCCACCCGCGCCACCGGTCCGGCAGACAGATCGCGCGTATCCAGGATCACCAGCTCGGCCGCGCCGCTGCGCAGGTGATTGAGCAGGCTCAGCAGGAAGCCGTCGCCCTCGGGCGCGTCGGCGCTGCGCGGCACGAAGACCGGTTCCTGGAAGCAGTGCGCATCCCCCGCAAACCAGGTACGGGTCTCCCCGGTGCGTACGTTGACGTGGGCCAGCTGGTTGAAGAACTGGAACGGCGGCACGCCCAGCGTGGCGGCATCGAAGGGCAGCGTCGGATCGAAGGCCAGCATGAAGCCATGCTGGTAGGGATGGCCGCTGTAGCGTTCGTCGCAACGCGGGAACTCGCAGGGGAACGTGGTCAGCGGTTCGGGCAGGACCTGATCGCTGTCGGCATCCAAGTCAAAGGTCCAGCGCGCCAGGCTGGATTTGAGCGTCTCCGGGGAAGGGACGAAACCGTCGGCCTGCGGGAAGAAATAGAACACGTTGCCGCTGGTGACGGGCATGTCCAGGATCAGCTTGCGGCCCTGCTCATAGGCGTTGAGCGTATGGCCCTGGAAGCCGTCGGCCGGACCATGGAACCAGCGCACATCGCTGGCCTTGCCATCGCGCGGCAGCACGCCGAACAGTTGCGGCAGATCGGGTTGCCACTGGAAGTGCTGGCCGCCACGCTTCATCCTCTCCACGTCCACGGTCAGGGGGATGATGGGGAAGATCACGTAATTTTCCGTCACCGCGAAATCATGGATCATGGCCGCGTAAGGGGCCTGGAACCAGGTTTCGCGGGTGAGCTTACCGGCCGCATCGATCTCGTAATAGGCGATGTCGGGGGTGCCGTCGCCCTTGGCCTCGTAGGCGAAGCACAGCATGCTCCCGGTCTGCGGACAAATCTTGGGATGGGCGGTGAAGGTCGCCGATTTCACCTGGCCGTGGAAATCCCAGACCCCGAGGGTGTCCAGGGTCACCGGGTCCATGGCATAGGGCAGGCTGTCTTCCTTCAGCGCCAGCAGTACCCCGGCATGCTTGATCACGGTGGTATTGGCCGTGGTGTTGTCGCGGGCTGCCTCGGGCGCATTGGTATGGACATTGCGGTAGATGCCATTGAGCGAGCGCCCGGCCTGGCGCTGCGCCTTGAGTCGCTCGGTCTGGACGTAGCGGCGGGTCAGGCTCACCTGCCCCTGGCCGAAGCGAAAGGCACTGACCATGCCGTCGCCGTTGAAAAAGATGTCCTGGCCCAGCATCGGCGGATAGGCGGGATCGGGTGAGACCTGGTAGAAGCAGCCCTGCAGCTGGGCGGGCAGCTGGCCTGAGACTTCCAGCGCCTGCACGCTGGCCTCGACCCGGCTGGGACGATAGATACCCTGGAACTCAGGGGTGGCGGGATATTGTAGAGACATGATCTGGCTTCCTTGTGGAGAGGGGAGGAACTTCAGTGCTGCCGGGACTGCGGCGACTGGATGCTGACCCAGTGCTCCATGGTCATCTCGGCGACGATCCAGTCGCTGTTGAAGCGGCCGATGCCGCTGTTTTTCTCGCCGCCGAACATGTTGTTGGGATCGTCGCAGGGGGAGATGGCATTGACGTGCGTCATGCCCGCGTCGATGCCCTGTGCAAAACGCACGCCGCGTGCTTCGTCGCGCGTGAAGACACAGCTCGACAGGCCGTATTCGGTCTGGTTGGCCAGGTGCAGCGCCTCGGCCTCATCGGCGGCCTTGATGAGCGGCGCGATGGGAGCAAACTGCTCAGCCTGGGCCAGCGGCGAATCATTGGCCACGTCCACGAAGACCTGCGGCGGCAACACCAATCCTTCTGCCTCGCCACCGAGCACCTGGCGCTGGCCGGCCTGGCGCGCGGCGTCCAGCCGGCCCTGCGCGGCCTGCAACTGGCGTTCGTTGATCAGCGGGCCGATCAGGGTATCGGGATCATTGGGATTGCCATGCTTGAGCGCCCTGGCCTTTTCCACGAAGGCATCGACGAAGCGCGGATAGAGGCTGGCATCGACGATGATGCGATTGCTGCTCATGCAGATCTGCCCCTGGTGCAGGAAGCGCCCGAGGATGGCACCGTCGACGGCCCGCTCCAGATCCGCATCGTCCAGCACCACGCAGGGAGCGTTGCCGCCCAGCTCCAGTCCGACGCGCTTCATCGTTGGCCCGGTCATGGCCAGCGCACCGATGTGGCGGCCCACCCGGGTCGAACCGGTAAAGGAAATGAACTTGGGCGTGGGGTGCAGCGTGAAGGCATCGCCGATCTCGCTGACGGCGCCGACGACGATGTTGAGCAGGCCCGGCGGCAGGCCGGCTTCTTCATAGATCTTCGCCAGCAGCAAGCCCCCCGTGACGGGCGTGTCGTCGGCCGGCTTGACCACCACCGCATTGCCCACGGCCAATGCCGGGGCAATGGAACGGTTCGACAGTTGCATCGGCCAGTTCCAGGGGCTGATGACGCCGACCACGCCCAGTGGCCGGCGATAGACCCGGCTTTCGCGGCCAGGGATATCGATGGGCAGGATGCGGCCGTGTACACGCCCCGGCAAGGCAGTGGCGGCGAGCATGACGGACTTGACCGAGGCCCACTCGATCTCGGCCTTGATACGGGTGCTGCCGGATTCGCGGATCAGCCAGTCGACGATCTCGGCATGGCGCTGGTCCATGATGGCCGCCGCACGCAGGAACAGGGCTGCCCGCTCCGCCGGCAAGGCCGCCGCCCACGCCTGCTGCGCCTGGGCGGCGGCGGCATAGGCGGCGTCGAGGTCGGCCAGGGACGCCTGGCGGATCTCGGTCAGCAGTTGCCCGGTATAGGGATCATGGTCCTGCAAAAGGCTGGCGGCAGTGCCGTCGCGCCACTGCCCGCCAATGTACTGGCCGGTAAAGCCTTGGTAGAGCGGTAATGTCTGCTGGTCTTTCACGGTGGTCTCCTTGATTGTCATGCGCCGGGGTGGCGAAAGAGTCCGCGCCGGACCGTTGCCGTGCGCGTACCGGATAGAGCGGGACGGCGAGAGGCCAGGATAGGTCGGGCTCCCACTCAATAATGAACGATAACGTTCACTTAAAAAGATGGTAGCACAGCCCATGATAAAATGTACGAATACGTTCATATATAAGAAAAGGATCTATCGCGATGCGTGTCAAGACTTTGGAACAGCGCAATGAATTCATCGATGCTGCAGGACACCTGTTCATCCAACAAGGGTATGCCGCCGTAACCATGGAGGCCATTGCGGCGGAGGCGGGCAAGTCCAAGGTCACGCTGTACAACTATTTTTCGAGCAAGGAAGAATTGTTCGAGGCCTTCGTCATACAAGCCGGTGCGGGGGCGGTGGAAGAGCTGACCAAGGTCTACGTTGAAGAGGACAGCGCCCGGGACATCTTGCAGCGCCTGGGCCTGGCGCTGCTGCGCCTGGTGTCGCGGGCGGATGTGATCGCATTGGACCAGCTCATCATCGGCGAGGCCAAACGCTATCCAGAACTTGCGCGTATTTTCTTCAAGAATGGTCCCAAGCGCACAGTCGATGCGCTCGCAGAAGTGATGGCGCTCTGCATGGAACGTGGCAAGATCACCGCCTCTGATGCTCAACTGGCAGCCCTACATTTCAAAGGGATTTGCGCTGGCGACTTGATCGAAAACCTGATGTGGGGAACCATAAATGTACCCACAACAAGAGAACTGCAAAGAATTTCAAAAGATGCGGCGAATGCATTTTTAAATGGGTATCGCTAAGCGCAATGACTGGATCAACGAGGACATATTCCTCGCCGATCCCGCAAATATGCGGTGGTTGCTTCTCGCCGATAACGGAAAAGGTATTGGCTGCTCAGCCGTACAAAGGCGGGAGCATTCCGCCGAAGAGAAATGCTGTCACTGACGCAGCGACAAGCAAACCTGCAGATATTTTCCCTGGCGAGACACTCAGTCGTGTCAAGAGGAACGCCCTAGCATTGAGAAGGATAGCCCCAGGCAGTATGGCAATGGCTGGATACAAAATCCCTCCCCACCCCACGTCGGTA
>Ga0182006_1001522_pt1 | contig 13861 bp, 7 predicted proteins | sample Sormic07211104_1_FD_123022 | JGI IMG/M metagenome (GOLD analysis project Ga0182006, IMG submission 123022) | Rhizosphere microbial communities from Sorghum bicolor, Mead, Nebraska, USA - 072115-104_1 MetaG | ecosystem: Host-associated > Plants > Roots > Rhizosphere | place: USA: Nebraska...
CAGTACAACGCGTACGTCTACTGGTGGCTGGTCAACTCCAACGACGCCCAGCCCACCGGCCTGATCGGCTCGGACAACAAGCCCACCTACTTCGGCATTGGCCTGAAGCACTTTGCGTACTTCATCCGCCCCGGCTACGTGCGCTACGACACCACCGCGTTGCCGCAGAAGGGCGTGCGTGTTTCTGCGTTCGGCACGCCTGCAGGCGCGAGCGTCAACAAGGCTGTGGTGGTGCTGGTGAACGAGAACGCCACGGACGTGACCCTGACGACGTCGATCAACCCGGCGGGGCGCACGGTGACCAGTCTGACCCCGTACCGGACGACGGCTACTGCCACGTTTGAGCAGCAGCAGCCGCTGAGCGTGAGCGGGAATACGTTCACCGTTACGCTGCCGGCGAAGAGCATTACTACGTTGGTGAACTAGGGGATGTTGGCGGCACGGGGGCTTGCTTGGCGCCCGCATAGGGCGGTCTCTCGGCAGACCCTGGTGTCCGCTGTAGCGCCCACCTTGCCATACGCCGAAGGCGGTGCGGCGACGCCATATTGCTCACCACGAATGTGACATCCGACTCAGGCGCATGGCAACGACTCCGACCTTCTACCCTTACAGCCCAGAGCCGCATCGGGGCATCGCGCAGTCAGTGCCCGTTGCGCTGGACGTCATCAAACTGGCAATCGATGCCGACGAGGCGCGAGCGTGGTTCTTTGAAACGCATGCATGTCAACGGCTGCGGGAATTGTTTCCGGCTGCCATCGCGTTTTTGATTGAGGACGACTACCTGGGCGAGAAGCACAAGGCGTCGATCGAGAAGGAGCTGGCGCCGGCTACGGTGACTTGGTTGCCTGGGTATCGGATCGATGGGCGTCACGGGCGTTAGCCCATCGCACGCGGCTGAGAATGCTGGGCAGCGACGCGGCAGCTGTTGCAGCCGGCCGCGTCTACGCGAGAACGAAATCGTGATTGCGTTGTGCAGCTTTGCCCAGGGGCTATCTCCCTGAGTCGGCCGGCTCGACCTCCTGGAGTTCCAAAACGATCGGTCGATATAGGGAAAAGACCCAGAGACAGTCGAATGTTCCGAGTGAAGCCCAGCAACCGTTGAGCACCTTCATCAATCCGCCGGCTTCTCTAGCGCGTACTCGCTGAGGTCAACAGTTCTTTAGAAACATCACCGGTCTTCAGAAACTCGTTAGCCCTGTCCATCGTTATTCAGTCTCTGTGGCGCAGCCCTGTTGGCATCGCTATCCGGAGCACCGTTCGCGCAGCGGGCGAGTGCGCATACCGCCGCGGCAAGCTTGTACTGGTCTTCCGGGCTCTTGTCCTTCTGCAAGGCCTTAAGCTTCTGTTTCTCGGTCAGACGCAACTGACGGTTGTATCGATCAGGAATTCGGGTGCGATCACTGAATCCAATTTTTCATATGAATCAACGCGATCGCTGTCAACATGAAAAACCCGAGCACGGCGCCGCACCACATAACTGCACTCCGCAAGATGCGATACCTGTAATCTAGGTTGCGAAGTGCCCAAGCCCATGTGACTACCAAAAGAGGGGCTAATCCAATGATTCCAGACACTGCCCTCGCTGCGTCCGCGTGAACATAATTACGCATAAATAACGCCCAAACCGTGAAGCAGGCGAAACCGCCAACGAAGGCGAACATCCAGACAAAGAAAGAAACAACGCGTCCTATGCGACTTTTTTCGCCTAAATAATCAGCCATGGCTTTTTAAATTAGAATTAAGGACTTCATCGAGCTCATTCGTCTGGGGCCGTGGCCAAAAGTTGAATGCGCCCAGTCGAGTGTCATAGTTGGGTATCAAGTATTGCGTTGCCCCGCCAGCACCGGGTTTCCATGAAGCACTGCCTGCGCGATCAAGGCGCCCCACATGCAGGCGAGACTCTGGATATTTCGTTGCCATAGCACTCCCCCGTAAAGCGATAGCCCATTTTAATCATGCAACGCTCCCAGCCGTAGAAGAGCCGCGCATATGCGGAATTTTCCTTTTCCCCTGGCCACCGTTCTTCATTGATTTTCTTTTGACTGAATCCCGGCGCGTGGCTTCCTCTTCCGCCACCGCAACTAGCGGAGTCCCGATCTCGTGAGTCCGGCGTCATACCAGGCTTATCCCATTTTTCGATATAGGGTTTAATGTTCTTTCCAGCGGATGGATCACCATTCATCCAAAAGCCACCGATGCCGCAGCCAGACAATAGAGCGGGAGAAACAAGAATACACACGGCAAATTTTTGATTTCTCATCGTGCAGGCTTAAGTAGGATTGAGATTGCATCCCATACAGGTGATGGCAACTGCTCTGACATGGCAAACGGTGCAGAGATAGGGATCGCTACCATCGTCCACGTTTCGTGGAACATCTTTTCCGCATCGGCTCGCCCGCGTGCAGCATTGCCTTGGTCGTCATACAGGCCACTCAGCTTGCCCCCCCCGATCAGATCGTGCGTACCTGCAAACGACTCAATGAGCTTGTCTTGCCGGCTTCCGGACTCATAAGCCTGCCGAACAGCGTGCCCTTCACACCTTGAATATGCTGCTCGATTTGTTGCGACTATCGCTTCCTTATGCAACGCACGAGCGCAACTCATTGATGACTAATCAATGACGCTGGACGCTAAAACTCCACGCCGACCTGCGCCATCACTGCCGGCTGTTGACTGCGGAAGCCCGCCGGTTTGTACAGCGGCCAACCAAACGACACGTCGTAGTTGAAGGCCATGTAGGGCCCGGACGGCACGCGTCCGCGCACACCGACCACGGCGCCCACCAACTTGTCGCCAAGCAGGAATTCCGCGCTGGGGCCGTGCACCTTGCCCATATCGACGCCGGCATACACGGCTTGGCCGGCCACGCGCCACGCCAACTCGTTGCGCCAGAACCATCCATTCTCCGCCGCCAACGTTAGTTGGCCGTCGAAGCCGCGCACGGTGTAGCGGTTACCGATGGTGAAGTAGTCGCTGGGCAGCACACGCGTGCGAGCGTGCTGGATAGACCAGTTGCTCGTGTACTCGAACATCTGGCTGGCCAGCTTGAACGGCCAATACAAGCTCGCGTTGGCTGTCTCAACTTGTGAGCGCCCGCCGTAGCCAGGATCACCGACAACCACGCCCGGCACGTGGGAGTGGTCGGGCAATGTTTCTCGCCACGCAAAGCCGCCGTCGAGCACCACCGGGCCAAGATAGTGGCGGTGCGACATCGAGGCCTCATAGCCCACGACGTCGCGACGCTGGACAGCAATCTCAGTGTCTTCCAGATAGTTGCGGTTGATCTTGCGGAAGAGCTTGAACTGCGCGCCGGTGCGCGACGTCGCGTCGCGATGTAGCACGCCACTGATACCGGCATTCACCTCGGAACTATTGCCGCTGTAGACGATGGGCTCCTCGAACCCCGCCACCGTCTGGTTGTAGCGCGAGCGATTGGCACCGACGAATAGCGTGGCGTAGCCCACCGGCACGCTCCAGTTGATGGAGTAGGAACGCGTGCCCGCGGCGGTCGAACCTCGGTCCGTATTGGACGATGCGGAAATCGACAGTTGATCATAGAGGTGCAGCGGCGAGTCGATGACCAGCGAGCCGCTCATCTGGTACTTGCCCGTCGACTTCAAGCCCGTGTTGTCCGCAGACAGCGACGCGTGCCAACGCTTGTCAGTACCCGGCTTGAGCACGATGTCCGATTCGCCAACACGCTCACCAGGAACGATGTCAAAGCTCGTCTGCGACTGGCCCGGCAGGCGACGAATGCTTTCCAGCGCCTGGTCCAAGTCACGCTGATTCAGCAGGTCACCCGGGCCGGCGAGCAACACCATCCGTGCCCAACCGATGTTGTCATCCGAGGCGTTGCGGATGGCACCAATGCGCCCCGGCAGCACTTTGAGCTGCAACGTACCGCTGGCCAGGTTCTGCTTCGGGATGAGTACCCGAGAGGTGACATAGCCCCGCTCAATCAGGGCGTTGTTTGCCTGTAGCTCGATAGCCTCCAGCCCCTGCTTGCCAACACACTGGCCATTGATGGGCTTGAGCAGGTCGGGCAACCACGAGAAGACGTTGTCCTCCAGCACGATGCCCTGGATTTGGAAGCATGGCGTTTCTTTCGGCAGCGCGGACAGAGAGATAGCCTGGGCGGGCGCGGGTGGCGTGAAGACGTCTGGGCGGGCATTGGCACGCTCACGCGCTTGCTCGGCTTGCTGCTCCTGCAGACGTTGGACTTCCGGGCCAGGGCCGGTGGGGGGCTGAGCTGCGACCTGCGCAAGCGCAATCGAACTCAGCGAGCCGACGAACAGGACGGCAGCGCGGGAAACAGCAGACAGCATGATGTGGACGTGTTGAGAGAGAAAATGCCTCAATGAGCGCGGCTTCATGCTCGGCAAGGAATGGCAGCAATACCGCCCGTTGCCGCCGCACGAAGCTGTCTAGCGAGGTCTTTACTGCGCTGGCGCTACGGTCGCTGAAAGCGAACCAGCGCTGCCCAGAATCGGCGCGGGTACGGATGTCTTCACCAAGCCAACACCTGGGGCGAACCATGTCGAGCCCGTTACGACGTTCTCAATGTCGAACGGCAGGCCAACAGTACTGAAGTTGGACCGGCGCACGGTGACATTGAGCTTGCATGCCTGTGCATAGGTCGTGCTGCCTACCGTGACGTCTTCGCGGCCGGCGTAGGTGATGGTCAGCTCCTTCAGATACCGTGGCGAGAAGGATGACGGTAGCGGATCGGTGCCCCCGGCGCGTTGCTCGAGCATCAGCAGCGTGACGGGCGTGTTCAACTGGAAGTCGGACACCGTTGGGACTATCGAAGTCAGGCCCGAATAGGTCATCCCCTGCGAGAAGTTGTAGGTCGCCATGCGGCTGAGCACGGCGTTGCGCAACTGCTCCAGGGTCATCCGCGTATAGGTGTAGACATAGCGATACGACGGGTCGGTATCGCCAGCGGACGGAAAGCTCACGGCCCCTGCCGGCAGGAACGGGGCGCCGGACAGCATGTAAAGGGTATGGTGCTCGTCGCTGCCGATCACTTGATCGATGCGGTTGCGCTCGTCCAGCGCAGGGTAAGACTGGCCCTCGAACGTTTGCGTACCCAGCCCGGTCAGCGTGGCGATCTCAACCTGGACCGGGATTGTCGAGGTTGCTGTCACGGTCGCGGTCTTGCCGGTAGCGGGGAGCACGAAGCAGGATGCATCGGTCGTGGTTGCAGATCCTTGCGAAGTCGCGCTATTGCCAGTGCTGCCGTCGTCTCCACCGCCGCCGCAGGCGACGGTCATTGCCGCCGCTGCTGCTGCCAACAGGTAGGTTCGGAATTTCTCTTGCATGTTCTTCAGTTCCTTCTACTAAAAATGCTTCGCACGGCATCGCGCTCGTTTCCCGGGAGCGAATGCCGATGTAAATGGATACGGGGTCGGTGGGATTTCGGCCTGTTGGCTTCTCGTTCCAAGCGGCCAGTGACAACGAAGGACTTGCGTCAGTCGTGTGGCCGGCAACAAGCCCTCAAGACGCCGGACATTTCGGCGCACGTGCCAGTGGAACGGTCTCGTCCGTGCCCTTGTCATCAATGCGTTTTACCGAAACCCAGCATTGCCTGTTGCCGAATTGCACGAAGATGTCGTAGTCCTTGCCAGGCTCAGGCACGAACGTGACCGCAGGCGGCGTACAGTTGGAGGCCAACATCGTGACGGTGATTGGCTTCGCTGCAGGAACGACGTATTCCTTGATGAAGTCCTTGAACTGCAAACCTTCCACGCGCATGTCGGGGCGCGGGCTTTGGGGCATGCCGATCGTCACGCTGCGCGAGGAATATTTCCAGGCAGCCCAGAAACCGTCGATAACGCTCACACGTTTGTCGTCCTCGACGTAGCCTTCTTTATAGCAACCCTCGCCTGGACGGAACGATGCGCCGGCGCCACCGTTGCTAGATAGGAATCGAACGCGAGCGGAGACGGCAGGGTCGTAGGCTGGGTTCTCGACAGTGACATCGTGAGTCGGCTGCGGGAGAACGGTGCAGGCGGTGGTCAGGAGCGTTGCCCAAACCACGAAGTGAAATCTAGCGTGCATATGTATCTTGCTGAGGTCTCACCGCCATACGGTGATGAGACTGGAAGCTGAAAGTGTGGTGAGCGAAAGCGGGCGCGACGCCCGCATCGCCTTGGTTAGAAGCGGATCTGTAAATCCTTGAGGACAGCGACGTTGCCCCAGGTGAACGAGCATGAGCGACCAACCTCGACGCCAACCTTCTTGCCGCCAGACTCCTGCTTCTCCGATATGGGCGTACAGCCACCGGAAATCGTGACGGTCGGCGTGCCCTGTTTGGAGAGCGGGAACTCAATCGCGGCATCTTCCGGGATGCGGTGTGTGAGAGTGACGCTCTCGATGTAGTCGTCGGACAACGTGAAGATGGGCGCGTTGTCGACCCACAGCGTGTAGTAGTCATGCCCGAACGGGGTCTCAGTCACGCAAAGCTTGCTGCTGTGCGAGCCGTTGGTTTGCGGCAAGCAGCGCTCCGCTGCATGCGCCGCGTTCAAGTACAGCGGGCACGCAAACGCAGCGGCGAATATCAAACGTTTCATCATTTCACTCGCACGCCGCTGTTACTGCTGCAGAACCTTGTATTCCACTTTCTTCAAGACGCCATCTGCATCATCGAAGTAAAACGATGCGACTTTCTTGGAGCCCACAGGAATGCCAACAAACACGATTCCGACCGCTGCGTTGCGTGCATACCGGTAGTTCCAAATATCAAGGCCGCCGGCCGTAGCCTTGTCTGTTGGAGCGCCGAGTTGGAGTGCGACGTCTTCGCGCTTGGCGACACCTGGAGCGAATTGTTTCTCCAGGGACTCTTGTGAGGCATCGGCAATCTTTTCGACACCGGTCCCGCTGCCAACGCTGACAGCGCATCCCGAAATCGTAGCGACTGCCACTGCGCAAAGAAGGATATTTCGAATCACGTGAACCCTCAAATCGTTTTATTTAAAGCGCTCACCGTTACTGGTGCGCCGGCGCGCTTTGGTATGGCAGCGGACCTTGCCCATTTTCCAGATGCGGCATTCCGTCGCCTACAGAAACTGATCTAAGTAGGAGCAGTTTTTCAGGTATCGCTGCGCGGACCGCTAGCGTGCAGATTTTCTCCTGAATAGTGCTTGTCCCTACGTGCATGCTTGATGGTCACTCTCCGCGCCGCTTGAAATACTCAGACAGCTCTTCTAAGTAAGCACGAAGCCGAACGGGATTATCTGAGAAATCTTGAACCATGCTAAACGCCCCCCTTTTGCTCACCACGTATGCCCACTTGATGCCGAGCGTAGCCTCTGGAGGCACCAGAATCTCCTCACTCTTGAAGAACATCCAACACGCTTCGGCCTCGAGTTGGCCATCGGCGAGAACGTGAGGTTTTCCTGCGCTAAAGGGCTCCAACTCCGTGAAGGCATTACGCTCGGCGATTGCACGCGCGTCCTCAAGGTCAATTACTTTTCTTGAACTATCAATCACAATCCAGGCATATCAATATCTTGGCTACAGTAGGTTCTAGCACAAATTTTGGCCAAGTTGAGTGTCGATAATACCGAGGGTCGGCGTCTGCAGCCCGGCCTGCTCGCCGGAATTCCTAGCAGGTTTAACGCGACTTGCAATTTAATATCCGTCGCCGCTAGTCAGGAAAGCAAAGCCCTGGAAACATCACCTTTCGCAAGAAACTCCAAAAATATCTCCTTAATAATTTGGAATTCCGTCGTAATCGAAGCGCTATCGTATGTATCTCCAAAAATATCGACTCGATCACCATCTGCGCTTGCCCCCGTCAGCGTGCGAACATCGTTCTCGCCAGACAGGGAATATTCCTGCAGGGAAACAAAATACTTCCCCCCTTCCGTTTCGACAGTCAGATGGTAAGGGCCAACCTCGGGTTCGGGAATAACCTTCATCCCTACAACTGCCACCTTATCTTTCGCTAATTCCAGCGTGGTCAGGACCTGTTCCGCACTTGGGTTGCTGTAGGTTGGAAACTGCACTCTATTTCCACCGTCATCGATGACGTAACCACCTACCTTCATAGTACTATTCATCAATCCCTCGGCTTTAGAGTCTTCATCCCTGGACTCCAGTAGTATTTAATTGCATTTCCAAACTCATCCGTCGCATTGACAATTAGCGACTTCAAACCAGATTTTTCAGCTGCGGCCGCCAGATCGCCTTTGCAAAAGCCACAGACATCCTTGCCGGTAACAGTCATGGTCATGTCTTGCCCGACGGTCTTCCCTGCATCGTAGGCTTGCTGAATAGCCCCAACCTCAGCGTGTGCATCCGCCATATTGCCGTTGGGATATGGCGCGCCATTTGAGCGAGGTGGCTTCGCATCAATCCGATCCGCAATCAACGTTGGCGTACTAGCATCGGCCTGGTCGGCTGCACGGGCAGTTTGATTCACATCTCTGAAGACGCTGCCATCGACCTCAGCTTCTGCAGTTACCTTAGGCTTCACCGTACTTGGTACCGCAGCCTCACCACTACGGACCGCATTCCCTGCAGCAGCAGTGGTGCCGGCACCAACTGCGTCTGCTGCACCGGAACCAAGCAACCGGCCGATCGTTGCATCGAACAGGCCCACGAGGACCTTACCAGCTGGCGCCCCAAGCGCAATGTTCTCAACCGGATAGACCGGCGTGACCGAACCATTCGGCGTCGCTGCACGCTCCTTGGCATCATCGAGGAAGGCGCTAAGAGCTTGGCTGGTTGGCCCATTGGGTGAAGCGTAGTAGCCCGAACCAACACGCGCCGAGATCGGCGTTGTGCCGCCCTGCAACGCCGTCGAGGTACCTCCCGGCGTGCCAAACAACGTGCTATCCGAGTACTGCGAACCCGGCGCCTTAAAGGTTTTCAGAACACCGTCGTCAGCAACGATCACTTGTCCGCGATTATCGGTAATCAATTGCCCCGACATGCTGTTTAGGGCGGCTTGTGCAGTGGCTAAGTCACGCTGGCTAAGTACGCCCTGACTCTGGGCAAGTTGCTGTGCACCCTGCTTGTCAACCATAGCGTTCGCAGCCAGGGTCAGCATATTCGTCCAGTACTCTTCGATCTTGGCGACGTCGCCCGGATTCTGAGCCTGCGCCACCGCCATCTGATGAGCTTTGTCGGCGATCAGCTTGCGTTCGTCAGGATGCAGCTGTCGGTTAAACCGATCCACGTTGTAGCCCGAGAACGCTCCGGAGTTGCCGCCGACAGCGCCGCCGATTGTGGTCGCCAAAGCATTGGACAAAATGTTGCCCAGTGCCTCATCCACGTTCTTGTTGCCTGTCGGGCTAGAGCTCGCAATTGCGCTCGACAACTCATTGAGCTTGCCAGCAACGAGTGAACTCAGCCCAGCCCCCGCACCAGCAGCGAGTGCATTGCCTCCGCCCAACCCCGCCACCGCAGCAGCGCCTGCGGCCTGCATACCCGCACGAGCAAGGCCGCCTTCCTTCCAGTTGTTGATATCCGACTGTGCCGCGTTGATTGCTGCCTGATTCGCATCAGACGGGTCTTGTTGATAGGCCTTCTGGGCGGCGTCCAGACGTCCTTCAGCCTCCCGCTTCTTGCCGTCAGCGTAGTCCCCGATGCGCTGCGCCACTGCCTGGCCCGCCGCCTGTGCGGCCGACATCATGTCAGCTTGGTTATTCAGCAAGTTCTGCAGGTCCGGCGTCTTGCTGACCGTACCATTCGTACTGGTCGTATCGCGGCTCAGGCCAGCCACGTCCTGCTTTTGGTTTGCCTTATCGGTAATGGTGATGGTGCCCTGCGAGATGGCGCTGCGCGTCGTGGCACTCTCGCTGCCGCTGTCGTTCTGACTGAGCATCGGCGCACCCCCGCCGACATTTCTGCTCTTCGTCTCTCCGGGCTTCTTGTAGTTGTCACCACCGTTACCAAGCGAGCCGCTCAGGCTGAAACCGCCACTGGACGCGCTGTAGTCCGAATGGTTCTGGACGTCCGAGAAGGTCAGCGTGCCCGTGGTCAACTGGTTCTTGTCAGGCGTTGCTGTGCTGGCGATGACTGCGCCTTTGAGGTCCGTATTGCCCTTGACGTTGATATCGAACCCGCCTGCCCCCGCCTGGATACCAGATTGCTCGTTGACGCCGGCGTAGTTGCCACTTGCATTGCCGCTGCTGTGGCTAAAGCTTGCGCTGCCGCCTCCCATGCTCGCGCTGAAGCCACCGCTTGTGCTTTCCTGATGCGACGTGCTGTGGCTGGTGTCCTGTGTGCTGGCGACATTCAAGTTGCCGCCAATGTCGGCCAGCACCTTGTTGGCATTGACGTTGGCGCCCACGATGTTGGTGTCCCCACCACTGACGATGGTGACGGTGTCGCTCGCGTTGATGTGGGTGTTGTTCTGTGTCTGGGCATCCGAATTCGCATCACCGTGTGCCTTCGACATCGATGCCGACACACCAAAGCCGCCCGTACCGTACGAGACACCAAAGCTTGCGCTCTTGGATTCGTTCGTGCTGCGCGTGCTGCCCGTGTCCGTACTGCCCGTCAGGTCGACCTGATTGTTGGCCTGCAGCAGCACATTCTTTGCGTTGACGTCGGAGCCGACGATGTTCACGTTACCGCTGCCCGGCGTGCCGTCGCCGGTCGCCACGAACGCCGCCGTGCCACCCGCCTTGATGTTGCTGCCGTTGTGCTGGGTGCTGTCTTCGGTCTGGGTGGTCTTGCTCGACTGCGAGCCCCAGCTCAGTTCAATCTTGGCTTCCGGCTTAGCCGCCATAGCGCCAGCCGTCGCGCCAAGGTCCGCAACCGCGCTGGCGGCGGCAATCCCATGCAGTGCCGCTGCGCGCTTGTCCTGGCTGTTGCCGGCCGCTTCGGCCTGCTGCTGGACGTTCTGGATAGCGTCCAGAATCGGCGACTTCACTGCGAGTGTGAAGCCCGAACTCTTGGTTTCATGCGTCTCATCGTGGTGACGGTCAGTAGTCGCCGCATCGATGGTCACGTTCTGCGCGATGCCCGTCACGTTCTGGCCAGCCACCACATCAGAGCCCGTGATGTGCAAGTCTTTGCCAGCCTGCATGTGGACGCTGCCGTCCGTGCTACCAATCAGGCTGCCTTGCGAGCCGCGCACCGTGTCGTTGCTGGTGTCGGTGACTTGGTTGGTACCGTACGAAATGCCCGCGCCCGCACTACCCAGGCCGCTCTTCTTGACGTCCTTGAAGTGCGACTCATTGGTGGCGGTGTCCGCCGTCGTGATGGTCAGGTTGTTGCCGGCGGCGAGATTCACGTCGCCCGTGCCGGCAATGGTGGCGGCCCTTGCCGTCAGGTCGCGGCCCGCCGCCACGGTCACCGTGTCGCCAGACAGCGTGGTGCCAACCGCATTCGTCTGGCCTGCAGAGTCGATGGTGTGCGTGGTCTTCGTCGATAGGAAGCCCTTCTCCGTCTGGAAGTGCTCGTCGCGCACGTCCTGATGGCTCTGGCCTGCGTTGAGGTTCACGTCCCGACCTGCAGCCACCTGAATACCGCCAGTCGCGTTTGCATACGCGGCCGTGGCGTTCACATCTTGGCCCGCACCAATGGCGAGGTTGCCACCGGTCTGAATTTGCGTGCCAGCATCCGCATACGACGAGCGGTCCGAACGATTCTTGTCACCCCAGACGACGTGCTCTTCGTTCGACTGGCGCACCGCAGTCAGATTGACATCGCGGTTGGCCGTGATGGTGGCATTGCCCGCCGTGTTGACGGCAACGGCCGCCAGGTTGGCGTCACGACCAGCCTGGATGGACAGTGCACCTGCGTCGATGCTCGCCACCTGGTTGATGTTCGTGCCCGTGGTCGTGATGTTCTTCGTCTGGACCGTCGTGCTGGTCAGGTTCACGTCTCGGCCGGCAGACAGCAGCACCTGGTCGCCCTGGATATGGCCACCGAGGTTGTTGATGTCTTGCGTGGCCTGCGCCAGCAACGTGCTGCCCGCCAGCGTGCCGGTGTTGACGATGTTGTCAGCGGTAACCACCGTCACGTTGCGGCTGGCGATGGTGCCGCTGTTCGTCGCGTCGCCCTTGGCGTTGAAGCTGACGTTGTTGCCCGCCATCAACGTACCGCCACCCGTAATGTCGGTGTCCTTGGCACGCAGGTAGACCTGGGGTACCAGCACCTCCTGCTTGCTTCCATCGGCAAGCGTCACGGTCTGCTTGACCATCCAGACGATGTCGCTGGTGAGCTGCGCCATCTGGGCTTCGGTCAGCGCCGTGCCAACGTTCAGGCCAAACGCCTTGCCTGCAGCGGTACCGTTGGCCAGCAGTGCCTTGTACTCGTCTTCGTTGTTGGTGTAGTCGCCAATGAAGCGTTGCCCCGTGGCGCGGACGATTTGCTGCTGAATCAGTTGCTGCTCGTAGAAGCCATCGCCAATGCGCTTGAGCGTGGCGCCCGGGTCATTGCGGAACTGCGACAGCATGGTGTCGCTCGATGTCCACTGGCGGAAGTTGGTGAAGCGCGGGTCGGTTTCCACCAGCACGCTGCTGCCTGGGTCGCTGATGATGCGGTAGAGGGCGTTGTTCGGCAGCGTCAGGTTCGGCACCACGGTGCGGATGACCACGTTGCCGGGCAGCGTCACGGACGTGGTCGCAGCACTGACGGAGCCGCCAGCGGGCGTGGCAATGGACGCCGTCTGGATATGCATGACCCCGCTATTGGGCACCGTCACCGATGCACTGCCGGGCTGCACCGTGTCGGCACCAATGGCCTTGTAGTCCGCAACGGACGCGCCGCTGCCATTACCCAGGCCGGCCTTGGTCGACACCGCAACGGATTTGACCGTGGGCTGGCTGTTCGGGCCTGTGCCGTTGGTGGGGCTCACATCCAGTTGGTAGTTGGTCTGGATGGTCTGCCCTTGCCACGGGCTGATGTTGTACTGCCGGTGGTCGGACGAGAATGAGCCGCCCCCGCCAACATACGTGTATTGCGCGGTTCCGGTCGTCGTGACGGTTTGCGTACCCTGCATCCCAACGTTGACCGGCCGAGTGCCAATCACGTTGCTGCCGGTCAGGTCGCCGCCCGCCACCATCTGGCTGGCCACGTTGTTCACCACGCCGGCATTCAACGTCATGTTGCCGCCGGACGTAATCATCCCCGGGTCGCTTTGCGTGACCACAGTGCGGGTCACCTGCTGAGTACCGTCGTAGATGGTGAAGTTTTCAACCTGGCGGTTGCGAAGGTCGGTGTTGAACGCGGTGATAGCGTTGTTCAGCACCTGGTATTGCGCAACGGCGGCGTCATGCCGTTGCTGCCAAGTCGCCAGGTCCGCTTGATACTGCGGATACTGGCTGGGCTGGTAGGTGCTCGGGTCCGGCTGCGTCCCAATGGCTTGCGGCGGCGTGATGCCGAACACGCCCCAGATGGCATCCGTCGTTTGATAGAGAAACTGCTCGGGATTGGTCGGCTGCGTGCAGGCATCCTGCCAGCACGACGTCTCCGGCACATAGGCCATGCCTACACCGCCACCGCCCATGCCGTTGCTGTAGGTGAACGGCGGGCCGAAGCGGCTAAACGGATACTGAGCAGATGGCAGCACCATGACGCCCACGCGCGCGTCACCGAGCCACTGCCAATCCGTTCCGGGTGCGCTGCTGCCGGTGTTCGTCTGCATGAACATGACCGTAGTCGGGTCGATGTCCTGCGTCGACCCATTCAGCCGATACGACACGACATGCGTGCCCGGCGACGTCTGGTCTGTCGTCGCGAAGTGGTTGTTCTGGTTGTTGATTTGCGCGGCTGCAATGGTCAGGTTGCCATCGGCGTTGATGGTGGCCGAGCCATTGGTCACGTTCTGAGCCGAACCAGTCGCGTGGTTGCTCGCGTCGAGCGCCCCGCCAACACGCATGTTGCCAATCGCATAGATCAG
>Ga0182006_1001524_pt1 | contig 13855 bp, 9 predicted proteins | sample Sormic07211104_1_FD_123022 | JGI IMG/M metagenome (GOLD analysis project Ga0182006, IMG submission 123022) | Rhizosphere microbial communities from Sorghum bicolor, Mead, Nebraska, USA - 072115-104_1 MetaG | ecosystem: Host-associated > Plants > Roots > Rhizosphere | place: USA: Nebraska...
CTGATAGGTGGTCTTGTCGGCCTTGCCCAGATTGCCGGCGCTGCCGACCGCATCGCGGAACGGGCCGTAGAACGCCGAGGCGTACTTGGCCGAATAAGCCATGATGCGCACATTAAGATGGTCCTGCGCATCCAGCGCGCGGCGGATCGCACCGATGCGGCCATCCATCATGTCCGACGGCGAAATAATGTCCACGCCGGCTTCGGCATGCGACAGCGACTGCCTGACCAGCGCCTCGACGGTGATCTCGTTGAGCACATAGCCCTTGGCATCGATGATGCCGTCCTGGCCGTGCGTCGTGTACGGGTCCAGCGCCACGTCGGTCATGATGCCGAGTTCGGGAAACCGCGCTTTCAGCGCGCGTACCGCACGCTGCGCCAGGCCGTCCGGATTCCACGCCTCGGCCGCGTCCAGGCTCTTGCCGGCCGGGTCGATCACCGGGAACAGGTCGATCACCGGAATGCCCAGCTCCAGGGCCGCTTCAGCTTCGCGCAGCAATTCGTCCAGCGACAGGCGCTCGACGCCGGGCATGGACGCGATCGGCGCGCGGCCGGACAACTCATGCACGAACACCGGCCAGATCAGGTCATCGGTGGTCAGCGTGTTTTCGCGCATCAAACGGCGCGAAAACGCATCGTGGCGCATGCGGCGGGGACGGTAATGGGGATGGGCCATCATGGGCTCCTGTCAGCAGCCCGCAAGTTTACGCCCGCGACCCGCCGCCGGACGCGCTGCGACGCTGTGTCGCAGCGGTGCAACGGGCCGGATCACGCCGTGATCAATGCAAATGCAAGCGTGATCCGCTTTGACCACGCGGTCAGCTCACCCCACAGGGAACGCGCCCGGCTGGCGGCGGTGCCACGCGTCGATCTTCTCCATCGCCAGCCGGTGCACGGCCCTCCGAACTCGCGCGACCTGCCTGGAAGGCGACGCCGCGTGCTAGATCACGCCGCCGCCCAGGCTCAGGCGGATCACCCCGACCACGATCACCAGGCCGTTGAGCAGCAGACCGGTCTTGGCACGTCCGCGATTGCCGGCCGAGGTGAACAGCAGCGCGATCGCCGCGATCAGCGCGCCCAACGCCGCAAACGGGATCAGGAACCAGTTGCCCCAGCCCAGCAACGGGATGAAGGCCAGCACCATCCACAGCAGCGCCACAATGCCCCACAGCAGGCTGATCAATCCCACGTGCCACCTCGCCATTCAAAGAATCCCCGAGCTTAGCGCCGCACCCGCCAAGGCGCTGTGGGCAGATGGTCACCCTGACCAATGGCGGCTTGGCGGTAGCCTCACGTGGGCATGGCTAGGGTGCGGCAAAGTCCAGAGCGATTCAGTCCGGGCGCCGGATCATCGTTGCCATCACCCACAGGGGGTTCCACCATGTACATGCAATCGCTGATCAGGAATGCCGCCATCGCGGCAGCCACCGTTGCCTTGCTGGCCGGTTGCGCCAGCAGTTCCAAGGTGATGCTGGGCCAGGCGCGCGCGCCGATCGACCCGTCACTGGTGCAGGTGTACTCCAATGCACCGGTCGGCTCGGTGGAAATCGCCCAGCTCGAATCCACCAGCGCTGCCGGTTTCGGCACCCAGGGCCAGACCGATGCGGCCGTGCAACGGCTCAAGCGCGAAGCCGCCAAGCTTGGCGCTAACGGCGTGGTCATCGTCGGCGTGGGCTCGGAACGCTCCGGCGGCGGCCTGTCGGTCGGCGGCGGCAGCTACGGCGGCCGGGTCGGCGGTGGCCTGGGCATCGGCATCCCGACCACCCAGAAGCGTGCGGCCGGCATGGCGATCTGGGTGCCGGCGGGGGCCAGGGATACATCTACGAAAGAACTCTGAGAGGCGCTTCACTACAGCCTGGGCCGAAGCTTCCTTGCGATGACGAATGGCTAGCACGCACGTATCCCTAGAGTGCTTCCCCCGAAAATCTGAAGGCATTCATCAAACAACCGAGCATTAAAAGTCTGGAAATGCGCCATGCTCTGTGGCACCTTACGGCAGACCTGCGTTTAACCGCACACAAGGAAGATGGCCGTGGCAGGCACTCAAACGAACAATTTCCGCGCTGACAGTAGCGCCAGCGCGGGCGCCTATGGCTGTATCGGCGGCGTTGCGCCCGCTCCCAGGCAAGCGCCAACAGGACCCGTTGGTGCTTTCGCCTGTCTTTTTTCCCGTATCAAGCCAATTCAGTGAGACTTGCCATGACTGACCATGTCCGTCGTTCACGCGTGCCATTTTCACGCTTTGCAGCAGGCCTGCTCCTCTCCGTGGGGCTTTGCGCTGGTCAAGCAAAGGCACAAGTGATTACCCATGACCCGGTAACGCTGGAAAGCATGATTGCTGAATACGGAAAGGACTTCGAACGTTGGAAGGAAACGTTGTCGCAATACCAGAAAGAATATGCGCACTACCAGCAACAGTTGATCAAGCTGCAGAGCCTCAATTTGGGCATTACCAACATGGAAGACAATTTCACCGAGCGTGACCCCAACTACGGGATGGCCGAAGCATGCCCGGGTACCGGTGGCGGCTTGGGAAGCATTATGACTAGCATCAAAAATATGCTGCCCAACATGAACGGAAATCTGGTGACTGAGCAGACTAAAATTTGCCAGTTGATGGTGATGACGGACAACGCGCGCTACAACGAATCTGTCCGCATGCTCAAGCGACTGATTCAGCGGAACAAGGATTTTGAGCAAAAGATTCAGTCACAGCGTAAAAGCGTGGGAACCAGTCAGGGCGCGCTTGCCGCGAACGACAACGAGGTCTCACGCTTCATGGCGCAGAATTCGATGGATCTCGATTACTGGCAGGCAAAGCTGAAGGCGTACGACTACTACGAGGCTTCCTTGAAAAGTGACCAGCGCAAGCTGACCAAGCGCGCCCTGAACGGCAACAAAGAGGGCGGCATTCCGTTGGTTGGCCAGCTGGTACAGGCTGCTGCCTTGAAGGCGGCACTATCAGTTGATTAAGTGCACTTGCACATTCGACATGCACGACAGGTAGTTTTAGTAGCATCAAATCGGGGCAGATATGGACAGCGTTTTTCAGGGTGCATTGAGTTGGCTTAGGCCGATGGCCGATACAGGCATCGGCGACTATGTCTTTTTCAAGCTGATCAATGATTACCTGAATAAGGAAATCGACACGTTCGGCATGGAGCTAATCGGCCGTGCCATGACGTGGGTGAGCGTGATCGCCATGATTCTGGTCACGCTGTGGGTGATGATCGTTGGCTATCGGCTAGCGACCGGGCAGTCTCGCAATTCTGCGATGGAGACCATGGGTAAGGCGGCGAAAATCGTCTTTATCCTGTGTATCGCTACGGCAGTGGGAAGCAATGGCGCGATGCTGCACAAGACGATGACGCAGAACCTGGATAAGGAAATCCACGAACTGTTCACCGGTGACAGCGATACATCAGCAGCCGATGCAATCGACGAGAACTTGGGCTATACGCAACTGGCGATGGCCGCCGTAGATGTGGTGAACATCGACTCTGAAGATCCGGAAGCTCTTCAGAAGAAGGGCAACGCCATGCTGCTTGCCGGATTTGGCGCGGCGAGTCCCGCCATGGCGGCAGGCGCCATGCTACTGCTATTCAAGTTCACAATGGCGTTCCTGGTCGGCATCGGCCCCATTTTCATCCTGGCACTGATGTTTGATGCCACCAAGGATCTATTCAAGAAGTGGCTGTTCTACGTGATCGGCACCTTGTTCTCGATGTCCATGCTTTCGGTGGTATCGGCCATCGTGCTCAAGCTCTCGGCCAAGGTCGCCGTCGCCCTATGGGTTGCAAAGGGCATCAACGGATTAATGGGCAACGATGTGGAAGGCCTGAGCTCCCAGGCCTTGCAGCAGGGCGGTATCGGTCTATTGCTGACCACGGTCATCATTACCATGCCCACCGTTGCTGCAGCGCTGTGGCAAGGAAGCATGGGAACGTTTATGGCGTACTCGGCATTTGGCACCGCTGGCGCGAGCAGCGCATCCCCTGGGCCACAGGGGCAGCCGCCTGGGTCTTATGTTCCACAGCAAATAAGAAATAACTCCGTCTCAGAATCAGCGCCAGTGCAAGCTTTGACCACCCAACGCGTTTCTGGATCGCAGCACTCCCAGCAGGCATCCACCTCTGAAATCGCTGGCTCTAGAGGACTTGCAAATCAAAATGACAGCCGAATCAGCTGAATTAAGCAGGGGCATTTTATGAAGCTCGGTTATCTGATTTTATTAGTTCTGCCATTTCACATGGGTGCTGCGCGTGCGGAGGGTGGCTGTCCTCCTGGACAATATCCGATAGGCGGCCAGGGTGCCGTATCTTGCGCGCCAATTCCTCAAGACAAAACAAAACAGCCGCCACCCCAGCCCGCCGGGAAATGGATAGATAGCTGGGGTGCTATAGCTATAGGGTCCATTGACTCAACCACGAGTTACGGTGTCACTACAGGGAAATTATCTAAAGCTGAAGCTGAATCAGACGCCTTAAAGCGATGCGCGTCTCATGGCGAGAAAAACTGCCAGGTGGGACTCAGCTATTACAATCAGTGTGCCGTAATAGCCGAACCGCAAATAAACGGAAAACCCCTGACGGCTGGATTCTCGAGATTTGTCGGCGCAGCCACAGTTAAGAAAGCAAGTAGTCTTGCTTTAAAAAGATGCGAGAAAGATAATAAAATCGCCCCACAGGCCGAATGCAAGATCATATATCAAGCATGCTCAGATTCTAAATTTCAAGAGTTTTAGGCAGTTATGTGATCGTAAATTCATCTCACGACCCTAACCGCTGTAGACGTGGTGAACATCGACTCCGAGGATCCGGAGGCGCTTCAAAAGAAGAGTAATGCCATGCTGCTTGTCGGATTTGGCACAGCAAGTCCTGCGATGGCGGCAGGCGCCATGCTGCTGTTGTTCAAGTTCACGATGGCGTTCCTGGTTAGCGTTGGCCTCATCTTCATCCTGGCAGTGATGTTTGATGCCACCAAGGATCTATTCAAGAAGTGGCTGTTCTACGTGATCGGCACCTTGTTCTCGATGTCCATGCTTTCGGTGGTGTCGGCCATCGTGCTCAAGCTCTCGGCCAAGGTCGCCGTCGCCCTATGGGTTGCAAAGGGCATCAACGGATTGATGGGCAACGATGTGGAAGGCCTGAGCTCCCAGGCCTTGCAGCAGGGCGGTATCGGGATGCTGCTGACTGTGGTGATCATCACCATGCCCACCGTTGCGGCGGCGCTGTGGCAAGGAAGCATGAGCAGCTTCATGCACTTCTCAGCATTTGGCGGAGGTGGAGCTTCGTCACCTGGTCCAAAAGGGCAACCCGCAGGGTCTTATATTCCTCACCAACGAGGAAATGATGGGCCAAGAAACAATGATCAAACAGAAATGCGCGATTTAAGTGCCGTACGAACATCGGGAGTTTCTGGCAGCACTCCAGCATTAGCTGCGCCCGGATCGCGCGGAGCAGCAAATGCTACCGATAATAGTCGAGTCGTTTAAGCGCACTCCAAAGAAAATATATGATCATACGGACGATAACGTTACTTCTCAGCCTACTGGCAGCCACCTCAGCAATGGCAGAGGAGGGCTGTCCAGCCGGACAAATTCCCGCACAAGCTGGGGCAGGAGTTACCTCTTGCGGGCCTATTCCTCAAGGATATTATCAACAAAACAAAAAACAGCCTCCACGCCCAGCAGGAAAGTGGCTAAAAACCTGAGGTGCGGTTGCTGTTGGTATATTGAACGACAAACCCCTGTATGCCGTACCGGTTGGTCTCGCCTCAGAAGACGCAGCAAAAAAAGAAGCTTTGGATAGATGCAATAAGTCAGGCGCCAAGGGCTGCCGGCCCTCGACGACTTTTCGCAATCAATGCATGTCCATAGGTGAACCTCAAATCGAAGGGTCGCCAAAACCTGATGGTATTATTGAGTTTTCAAGGCAGCCTACCGAACAGCTTGCAAAAGGCGCAGCCCTTCGTGGATGTAGCGAGGAAAATCCAGGCGCTGAGTGCAAAATAATTCACACCGCTTGTTCTGAGCAAATTTTTGAGAAGTTTTGAATTAGTTTAAATAGAACACAGACTCACAGAACGGTCGGAGTGGCTGTGAAATAGTATGCGTTTAGCCATCCTCCTTTTGTCTCCGCTTATATTTCAGGTAAAATCACGATAATTGCAAATTCCCCATAGCATTTCGGCGTCTAGCCAAGGGATTCCTCGGGAACGTTTTACAGCCTAGACTGATCACAGTACGTATGCATTAGTGTGACTTCGGCCATCATGCTCAAGTTTTCCACCAAGGTCGCCATCGCGCTCTGGGTTGCCAAAGGCATCACCGGGCTGATGGGTAACAATACCGAAGGCCTGAGCTCGCAAGCCTTGCAGCAAGGCGGTATCGGCTTGCTGCTGACCACCCTCATCATCACCACATACCGTCGCGGCATCGCTGTGGCAGGGAAGCATGGGAACGTTTATGGCGTACTCGGCATTTGGTGTCGCTGGCGCGATCAGCGCATCCCCTGGGCCACAGGGGCAGCCGCCAGGGTCATATGTTCCACAGCAGAGGGGTGCTAATTCATCTGTGCCACCCAGCTCTTATGAGGCGCCTACAGACCGGTCAGCGAATCACTGGAGGACAGCCTCAAGCAACACAAACGCCCGCCCCGGGATCTAGAGGTGTCGCATCCCAGAGCAATAACCAAGTCATCTAAATTTTGGGCTGAGGCATTATGAAAATTTATAATTTTTTTATTATTATCTTAGCTTTCTCTATTAGCTCAGCACACGGAGAGGGAGGTTGCCCCCCGGGGCAGTATCCTGTTGGCGGACAGGGGGCAGTTGCATGCGCACCAATCCCACAAAACAGTTCACAGTCACGGCCTCGACCAAGCGGAAAATGGATCAAAACGTGGGGTGCAATCGCAATGGGCTCTGTAAATTCAGTCATAAACTACGGAGTTTCGACGGGCAAGTTCTCTAAAGACGATGCGCAGCGTGAAGCAATGCAAAAATGCGCATCCCACGGCGAACAGGATTGCAAGATCACGCTTACCTATCAAAATCAATGCGCAGCAATATCAACGCCGGAAATAGGGGGCAAACCATCAGGAGGTACGGTTCACTTTTCTGGCGGCGAAACAATCGCTAAAGCATCGACTGAGGCGTCAGCTCAATGCAAAAAAAGCAACCCAACTCCTGCCCAGTGCAGCGTTATCTATAGCGACTGCACAGAGCGGGTATTCGAAGAATATTGATTTAATTTATTCATTCAATTATCAGAATTAATCAGCAGCAGCCAAATAAGGCCGCCAGCTGACAAGAAAATATAAATTTTTATACTTGTTGTAGAATGCTTGAGCTACCAAGCATCGCAACGAAGCGTCAGTGGGCTATTGCTTACCACTGTCATCATCACTATGCCTGCCGTTGCTGCAGCGCTGTGGCAAGGAAGCATGGGAACCTTTATGGCGTGCGCGGCGTTTGGTACCGCTGGCGCAAGCAACGCATCCCTTGGCCACAGGGGCAGCCGCCAGGTCATATGCTCCACAGCAGAGGGGGTGCTAATTCATCTGTACCGGCCAGCTTTTATGCAGCGCCTACAGCCACCGGTCAGCGAGTCGTTAGAGGACAGCTTCAAGCAACACAAACGCTCACCCCGAGATCTATATAAGTCGCATCCCAGAGCCTTGGAGGACTCAACCCGCAAGCGGACTGGCCTTGACTGGCGAGCCGCACACGACTTTTGGCAAATACTTCACCAGCACAACGCTAAGCCAGATCGTGCGTTTCAGCGCGCGACCTGGCCAAGCAGTTATCCATAAGAGCGGCTATCCGGTACCACGGATACCGCAGTTACTTTCGCTGCGCTGGAATGAACTGCGTTTCCACCGCCTTGGCCAGTTGGTCTGGTGGCAGCAGGCCCTGGTCGAGCAGGAAGTTGTTGAAGGCCAGGCGGTCGAACTTCTTGCCCAGGACCAGCTCGGTGCGCATGCGCAGTTCGAGGATGCGGGTGTAGCCGTAGAAGTAGCTGCCGGCCTGGCCGGGGGCACGGACGGTGTAGCGGTCCAGTTCCTGGCGGGTCATCGCTGGCGAGAGGCCGACGTCGTCTTCGAGCACCTGGCGTGCGCGTTCGCGGTCGATCAGGCCGAGGTTGAGCATCGGGTCGAGCATGGCGCGGGCGGCGCGTAGCAGGCGGAACTGCAGGGCGATCAGCTGGCCGTCGAGCGGTTCGTACGGGACCATTTCGGCTTCGGCATACAGCGCCCAGCCTTCGACATTGACCGAGTTGAACGCGAACAGGCTGCGCGCCAGCGACACGCCGCGTTCGACCATGGCGGTGAACTGCAGTTCGTGTCCGGGGCGGCCTTCGTGCGCGCTGAGCGTCCAGGCGGCCGAGCCGAAGTTGAAGTCGTCGTACTGCTCCTTCTTGGCTCCGTCAGCGGTCGGGTTGCCCAGCGGCAGCACGAACTGGCCCTGCTGGCCGGTATTGCCGATCAGCGGTGCCGGCAGGAAGTGCGGTGCCGGTTGCGCAGCGCTTTCGGCGGCACTGCCCAGGCGCATCTGCATCGGGCGATTGGGCACATCGACGATGCGCTGCTGACGGATGATCGGGTCGATCTGGTCGATCACGCCGCGGTAGTGAGTTTCCAGCTGGTCGTCGGCGATCTTGTTGCCCTTGAGCGCACGGATCACCTGTACATAATCGCTGCCCTGCACGCCCTTGGCCTTGGCCACCAGCGGCGCCAGCTGACGCATCGCCGAGCGGGTTTCCATGAATTCCAGCTGCGCGCGCTGAATCAGCTGCTGCGGGGCGACATCGATGCCGACCTGCTTGAGCTGGAAGGCATACAGCGGTTCGGGCAGGCGGGTGTCCTTGCGTGCCTTCGGCAGTACCGTGGTGCGGGTCCAGCTGGCGTAATCCTTCAACTGGGTGGACATCGCCTTGAGCGCTTCGTCACCGCCGGCGATCTTGTACTTGGCGAACAACTCGCCGATGCCGGCGACGTAGGTCTCCACGTTCGCCAGCGCCTGCTCCACTTCGCGCTGGGTGGGCTGCAGCAAGGTGGTGTTGCCAAGCTGCTCTTCGTAGCGCTGGCGGGCCAGTGTGGTGGTCGGCGTGCTGCCCGGCACCAGGCCGACGTAACGCTTGAGGCGATCCAGTGCCTTGGCGCGGCGCTCGGGCACGGTCTGGTCAGACAACAATCCGTTGAGGCCACTGAAGACCAGCTGCGGCGCATCGTTCCACGGCAACAGATAGCGCTCGTTGAGTTCGCTGCCTTCGATGTTCTGCTCGGCCGCAGCGATCATGATCTGCAGGTCCTGGCGCACATTGACGTCGCGCTCGGTGGCCAGCTTGGCCTGCAACGCGGCGCGTGCCTTGTTCATCGCATCGCGGTAGCGCGCGGCGTTGTTTGGCCCCAGGTCGATGACCTGGTCGTCGTAGCCGGGCACGCCGAAGAAGCTGGCGTATTCGGGCTGGAATGGCGCCTGCGCGTTCAGCAGGATCTGTGCATAGCCATTGCTGGTCTGCACCCAGGCCGGCGTGGCAGGCTGGGCCTGCGCGGCTTTACCGGTCTGTGCCTGCAATGGCAGCGAAGCACCGAGCGCCAGCGCAATGGCGAGAACGAGTGGTTTCATGGGGCGGATCCGCAAGTTGAGTAGCGCGACCCTACCCATCCGCAGCGGCTGCGGCAATGCGTCTTAGGTCATGGTTGGCAGGAGTGCGGTGGCGCTTGCGGGTCGGCTACCAGGTTGATTGGATCGGCGGTCTGCTGGCGAATGTCAGCATTTGCTAGCGCCATCGCCCGTGCCTGCGACCGGCGTCCACCTGCCGCCAGCTTCCCTCAACACGCGCCCTGTGCAGGTCCACGCTGCGACGGGCATCTCCTGCCCGACCGCTCTGGTGAATGTCGCCGATGCCAGGCATCGGCGGTCGTTTACCACTGCAGTTCCGTCTCCCCGGCACCGATTGCCGGCCGCTTAGGGCATCAGGCAGCGCTGGATGAATGCCTCCGCGGTCTTGTAGCGATGCAAGGCAGTGCTGCCGGACAAGCCATGCTTGGCGCCGGGATAGGTCATCAGTTCGAAGGCAGTGCCGCGCGCCTGCAACGCGCTCATCAGCGCGGTGGAGTTGGTGAACAGCACGTTGTCGTCGGCCATGCCGTGGATCAGCAGCAGCTTGGCGCGCAGGCCGTCCAGATGGGTGGCGATGCGTGCGTCGCGGTAGCCGGCGGCGTTGCCGGCCGGCAGGTCCATGTACCGCTCGGTGTAATGAGTGTCGTACAGCCCCCAATCGGTGACCGGTGCACCGGCCACGCCGCAGGCATAGGCCTCGCTGTGTTTGGCCAGCAGCATCAGCGTCATGTAGCCGCCGTTGGACCAGCCCTGCACGCCGATTCGGGTGGGATCGACCCAGCGCTGCGCCTTGAGCCAGGCCACGCCTTGCAGCTGGTCGTCCACTTCCACCGTGCCCTGCTTGCCGTACAGCGCGCCACCGAAGGCACGGCCACGCCGCGGGGTGCCGCGGTTGTCCAGCGAGAACACCACGTAACCACGTTGCGCAAGATATTGATCGAACAGCGCATCGCCACGGCTTGGCCAGGCGTCGAGCACGGTCTGCGCGGCGGGGCCGCCATACACGTACACCATCACCGGATAGCGCTTGGCCGGGTCGAAGTCGTCCGGTTTGATCAGGCGATACTGCAGCGGCGTGGTGCCGTCGGCAGCGGTGAGCGTGCCGAATTCCACCGGGCGCTGCGCGTCACGGTATCTGGCATACGGGTGCTGCGGATCGGCCAGATCGTTCTTCAGCAGTGTGGCAATTTTTTCGCCATTGGCGCGAAACAGCTCGATCTGCGGCGGCGTGGTGGTGTTGGACCAGCTGTCGACATACACACTGGCGTTGTTGGCGAAGCTGGCGGCGTGCGTGCCGTGGGTTGTCGAACGTTGTTCGATCGCACCGCCGGCCAGCGGCACGGCATAGAGATGGGCCTGGGTCGGCGATTCCTTGCTGGCGGAAAAATACACCGTGCCGGCTTGCTCATCGACGGCGAGCAGTGCATCGACCACCCAGGCGCCGGAGGTTAGCGGCGTGAGCGTGCGGCCGTCTTCGGATGCCACATACAGATGTTCGTAGCCGCTGCGCTCGGAATTCCAGATGAAGCGGCCGTCCTTGAGAAAACGCAGATCGTTGTGGAGCGGTACCCAGGTCGGCGAGGTCTCGGTGATCAGCACGCGTTGCTTGCCGCTGGCCAGCGTGGCTTCGATCAACTCGAGGGTTTTCTGGTCGCGCGACTGGCGCTGGAAGGTCAGCCGCTGCGCATCGCGCCAATCCACCCGTGCGAGATAGATATCGGGATTGCTGCCAAGCTCGATCCAGCGCGGGGCAGCGTTGGCGCGCGGTGCGATCACACCCAGCCGCACGGCCACGTTGGGCTGACCGGCCTGCGGATAGCGCTGGCTGATGACCTCGGTATGGTCGGCATAGACCTCCGGGCGCTTTTGCACCGGCACGCCGGATTCGTCGATACGCGCGAAGGCGATCGCCGAGTCGTCCGGCGCCCACCAATAGCCGGTGTGGCGATCCATTTCCTCGTCGGCGACGAACTCGGCCACACCGTTGCCGATGGTCTCGCTGCCGTCGCTGGTGAGCTGCAGCTGCTTGCCGCTGACCAGGTCGATCACCCACAGGTTGCGCTCGCGCACGAAGCTGACGAAGCCGCCCTTGGGCGAGAGCTTGGCGTCGGTGGCGAAGCCTTCGCCGTGGGTGAGCTTGCGCACTGCCGCCGCGCCGGTCTTGCGCAGGTCGTACAGATACAGCTCGCCACCGAGCGGGAACAACAGTGCATGTGCGTCCGGCGCCCATTGGTAATCGACGATGCCGGCGAAGGCAGCGATGCGTTGGCGCTCGCGGCGGGCCTTTTCGACATCGCTGAGCGTTTCGGTGCCGGGCAGCACGATTTTGGAATCCACCAGCAGCCGGGTCTGACCGCTGGCGATGTCGTACTCCCACAGATCCAGCTGATTGCGGTCGCTGTCCTTGCCGCGCAGGAAGCTCACGCGCGAGCCGTCGGGGGCGACCTTGGGTTTCATCAGCGTCGGGCCGGACAACGGCAATGGGCCGGTGATGGCGTCGAGGGTGAGTTTTTCGGCGTGGGCGGTGGTGATCGTGCTGAGCATGAGGGCAAGGGCGGCGAACAGGGCGCGCATCGAAGATCCTGTCTTGAGATAGCACACAGGATGCGGGCGTGTGGGTGTTTGAGAAGCGCGGCGATGCTGCGCGTGCGCGATGAAGGGCTGCGCGCGGTTCTGCGCGTGTGCTGCAGCATGGTGCTGGGTTGTTGTCGCTCAGTTTTCTAGCGAGCAGAGGTGCGTTTGGGCTGATGGTCGCAGTTGGCGGGCTGCGGATGGCACATGCGCGTTTCGTGGTGCGCAGGTTACGGGGGGCGGTGGGTCTGGCTCCACTTGCGTACCTTCACCCCAACCCCTCTCCCGGGGGAGAGGAACTCGGGCGCCGTGTGGAACTGCTGTGCGTGCCGCGCTGTTGCTACTGCGCCCTCAGCGCTTGCCGAACAGATGCTTGCGCTCTTCCTCGCTCAGCGGCTTGCCGGCGTTGGGGTTGACCTGCTCCTTGAGCGCATACGCACGTTGCGTGGCCGGGCGCGCGGCGATGGCGTCGTGCCAGCGCTTCAGATGCGGGAGCTCGGCGTAATCGGGGCGGATGTCGGCGTAGACCTCGATCCACGGATAGCTGGCCATGTCGGCGATGCCGTACTCGGGGCCGGCCAGGAATGCCTGCTCGGCCAGGCGCTTGTCGAGCACGCCATGCAGGCGACGCACCTCGGCGTTGTAGCGTTCGATCGCGTAGGGAATCTTTTCCGACGCGTAGACGTTGAAGTGGCCCATCTGGCCACTCATCGGCCCCAGTCCACCCATCTGCCAGAACAGCCACTCCAGCGCGGCGATGCGGCCACGCGCATCGCGCGGCAGGAAACGGCTGGTCTTCTCGGCCAGGTACAGCAGGATGGCGCCGGATTCGAACACGCTCTGCGCCGGGCCGCCGTCGGCCGGTGCGTGGTCGACGATCGCGGGCATCTTGTTGTTGGGCGAAATCTGCAGGAAGGCCGGCTCGAACTGCTCACCCTTGCCGATGTTGACCGGCTTGAGCGTGTAGTCCAGCCCGGCCTCTTCCAGGAACAAGGTGACCTTGTGGCCGTTGGGGGTGGGCCAGTAGTACAGGTCGATCATCGTGCGCTCCAGTTCGGCAAGGGGTGGCACGCAGCGCGCGCCTTGGCGATCGATGGTACGACCAAGCCCGCGACCGGTGCGTGCGCGTGCGGTGGTGCTGGCTGGAACGATGTGTGACGCGATTGGCTCGTGGCCGATGCTGCAGTGCAAATTGACTTGGTTAAGCCTGCGCTCACAAATGCACGATTGTGTCATCGACCTTCGCCCGTCCTCTCTGGGGCCGGCTATATTCATTTGGGGAAGAAATCATTGTGAGAGAGCCACGCACCCTGCCGCGCACGCGGCGTCTGACGTCTGCCCTGCTGTTTGCCCTGTCGACGCCGCTGGCCGCGCAGACCGCGCCGGCACCGCAGTCCGCATCCACCGTCCCCGACGCGAGCCAGGCCGATCCCGCCACGCTCGATGCGGTGCAGGTCACCGGTATCCGCGGCAGCCTGACCTCGTCGATGAACGTCAAGCGCGATGCGCAAGGCATCGTTGACGGCATCGTGGCCGAAGACATCGGCAAGTTCCCCGATACCAATCTGGCCGAGTCGCTGCAACGTATCAGCGGCGTGTCGATCGACCGCTCGCTGGGCGAAGGCTCGCGCGTCACCGTGCGCGGCGTCGGCCCGGAC
>Ga0182006_1001529_pt1 | contig 13840 bp, 7 predicted proteins | sample Sormic07211104_1_FD_123022 | JGI IMG/M metagenome (GOLD analysis project Ga0182006, IMG submission 123022) | Rhizosphere microbial communities from Sorghum bicolor, Mead, Nebraska, USA - 072115-104_1 MetaG | ecosystem: Host-associated > Plants > Roots > Rhizosphere | place: USA: Nebraska...
CCTGCCCTAGATGGCGCCTTGAATTTCTGTTGCAGGGAGGAAAAAGAGGGGAGGCTGTCTGAGCGCAGCGAGTTTGCCTCCCCTCCCTCCCTGCGACATAAATTCAAGGAATCCTTCGCCATCTCGGGCGCGCATTTCTTTGCTTACTTTCTTTGGGCAAGACCAAAGAAAGTGAGTCAGCCCCGGTAGGGGATGAAACAGGGGATGCGCCAAAAACAAAAAAACCAAGCCCATAAATCGACCCCAAGCATCTCCAACATCACCCGCGGTTGCACTCCAATCTACCCATTTCGAACCAAGGGGTTTCACTAGGTTGCACCTTCAAGATCGCCAGGCGTATGATCCGCCCAATTTGCCGGCCACAAGCCAGGCAATGGCAGCTCTGGATAGGAACCCACATGGCTACAACCACCCTCGGGGTCAAGCTGGACGATGCTTCGCGTGAACGCCTCAAGCGCGTTGCGCAGTCCATTGACCGCACGCCGCACTGGCTGATCAAGCAGGCGATCTTCACGTATCTGGACCAAGTGGAGCGGGGGCAGCTGCCAACTGACGCAAACGGCACGGCGGCGGATGGCCTCCCGTCCGCCGCCGCAGCCGTCTCGGACGTGCACGAGGGTGACGAACCCGCGGTGCAACCGTTCCTCGAATTCGCACAAAGCGTGCAACCGCAATCGGTCTTGCGCGCTGCCATCACCGCCGCTTATCGCCGGCCGGAAACCGAAGCGATTCCGATGTTGCTGGAGCAGGCCCGTCTGCCGGGCGCGCTCGCCTCGGAAGCCAAGCAGCTGGCCCGCGATCTGGCCGGCAAGCTGCGCACGCAAAAGGTCGGCACCGGCCGCGAAGGTCTGGTGCAGGGCCTGATCCAGGAATTTTCCTTGTCGAGCCAGGAAGGCGTGGCGCTGATGTGCCTGGCCGAGGCGCTGCTGCGCATTCCCGACAAGGCCACGCGCGACGCATTGATCCGCGACAAGATCAGCAACGGCAACTGGTATTCGCATGTCGGCCAGAGCCCGTCGCTGTTTGTGAATGCCGCCACCTGGGGCCTGTTGCTCACGGGCAAGCTGGTCGCCACGCATAACGAAGCGGGGCTGTCCAAGGCGCTCACGCGCATCATCGGCAAGAGCGGCGAGCCGCTGATCCGCAAGGGCGTGGACATGGCGATGCGCCTGATGGGCGAGCAGTTCGTCACTGGCGAAACCATTTCTGAAGCGCTGGCCAACGCGCGCAAGTTCGAGGCCGAAGGCTTCCGCTACTCCTACGACATGCTCGGCGAGGCCGCGATGACGGAGGAAGACGCGCAGCGCTACCTCGCGTCGTACGAGCAGGCCATCCGCGCGATCGGCCAGGCGTCGGGCGGGCGCGGCATCTACGAAGGGCCGGGCATCTCGATCAAGCTGTCGGCGCTGCATCCGCGCTACTCGCGCGCGCAGTACGACCGCACCATCAACGAGCTGTACCCGCGCGTGAAGGCGCTGGCGACGCTGGCCCGCGAATACGACATCGGCATCAACATCGATGCGGAAGAGGCCGACCGCCTGGAGCTGTCGCTCGACCTGCTGGAGCGCCTGTGCTTTGCGCCCGAGCTGGCCGGCTGGAACGGCATCGGCTTCGTGGTGCAGGGCTATCAGAAACGCTGCCCGTTCGTGCTCGACTACATCATCGATCTGGCCCGCCGCAGCAAGCACCGCCTGATGATCCGCCTGGTGAAGGGCGCGTATTGGGACAGCGAAGTCAAGCGCGCCCAGGTCGACGGCCTGGAGGGCTACCCGGTCTACACGCGCAAGGTCTATACCGACGTGTCGTACCTGGCCTGCGCACGCAAGCTGCTGGCCGCGCCGGAAGCGATCTTCCCGCAGTTCGCCACGCACAATGCGCACACACTGGCGGCCATTTACCACATGGCCGGTCAGAACTATTACCCCGGTCAATACGAATTCCAGTGCCTGCACGGCATGGGCGAGCCGCTGTACGAGCAGGTCGTCGGCAACAAGCCGGGCAAGCTGAACCGCCCGTGCCGCATCTACGCGCCGGTCGGCACGCATGAAACGCTGCTGGCCTACCTCGTGCGCCGTCTGCTGGAAAACGGCGCCAACACCTCGTTCGTGAACCGCATTGCGGACGAGTCGATTCCTCTGGACGACCTCGTCGCCGACCCGGTGGCGGTGGTGGAAAAGATGCATGCCGATGAAGGGACGCTCGGCCTGCCGCATCCGAAGATTCCGCTGCCGCGCGCCCTTTACGGTGACGTTCGCGCAAACTCGTCGGGCATTGACCTGGCGAACGAGCAGCGCCTGGCGTCGTTGTCGTCCGCCCTTCTTGCCGGTACCAGCACCGTCTGGACGGCCCAGCCGACTATTGGCGATGCGCCATACGCTGGCGGCACACCGCAACCGGTGCGCAATCCGTCGGACCTGCGCGATATCGTCGGCCATGTGACGGAAGCCACCGAAGCCGACGTGGATGCCGCGCTGTCGGCCGCCACCGCCGCCGCCCCGATCTGGCAAGCCACGCCTCCGGAAGCGCGTGCTGCGCTGCTCGACCGCGCCGCCGACCTGATGGAAGGCGAGATGCAGCACCTGATGGGGCTGATCATTCGCGAGGCGGGCAAGACGCTGTCGAACGCCATCGCCGAAGTGCGCGAAGCCGTCGATTTCCTGCGCTATTACGCGGCGCAAGTGCGCGGTGGGTTCTCGAACGACACGCACCGCCCGCTGGGCCCGGTGGTCTGTATCAGCCCTTGGAACTTCCCGCTGGCAATCTTCACCGGTCAGGTGAGTGCAGCGCTTGCTGCAGGCAACCCGGTCCTGGCCAAGCCCGCTGAGCAGACCCCGTTGATCGCCGCTCAGGCCGTGCGCATCCTGCGCGAAGCCGGCGTGCCGGCCGGTGCCGTGCAACTGCTGCCGGGTCGTGGCGAGACCGTCGGCGCCGCGCTTGTGAAGGACATGCGCACCAAGGGCGTGATGTTTACCGGCTCGACTGAAGTCGCGCGTATCCTGCAGCGCACGCTGGCCGGCCGCCTGGACGCCAACGGCGCGCCGATTCCGCTGATTGCGGAGACGGGCGGCCAGAACGCGATGATCGTGGATTCGTCCGCGCTGGCCGAGCAGGTGGTGGCGGATGTGCTGTCGTCTGCGTTTGATTCGGCAGGCCAGCGTTGCTCGGCGCTGCGCGTGCTGTGCCTGCAGGATGACGTGGCCGACCGCGTGCTTGCGATGCTCAAGGGCGGCATGGCCGAACTGGCGATGGGCAATCCGGATCGCCTCGCCACCGATGTCGGCCCGGTGATCGACGCCGAAGCGCGCGACAACATCGTCGGCCACATCGAAGCGATGCGGGCCAAGGGTCGCCGCGTGCATCAGGCGCCTGTGCCGGCCGCTTGCGCGCACGGTACCTTCGTGCCCCCCACCGTCATCGAACTCGACAGCCTGTCGGACCTGACGCGCGAAATCTTCGGCCCTGTGCTGCACGTGGTGCGCTGGAAACGCTCCGGTGACAACGCCGGCCTGACCAAGCTGATCGAGCAGATCAATGGCACGGGCTACGGCCTGACGCTGGGCATCCATACGCGTATCGACGAAACCATCGCGCACGTGGTGGACCGCGCGCACGTGGGCAACCTGTATGTGAACCGCAATATCGTCGGCGCCGTGGTGGGCGTGCAGCCGTTCGGCGGTGAAGGCCTGTCGGGCACCGGCCCGAAGGCCGGCGGTCCGCTGTATCTGCTGCGTTTGCTGTCGACGTGCCCGCAGGACGGCATGCGCACTGCGCTGGAACTGACCGCTGGCGCCGGCACAGAAATCGACACCGATGCGCGCCGCGCGCTGCTGGCGCCGTTCGATGCGCTGACGGACTGGGCACGCAAGCAGTCGTCTGAGCTGGCATCGCTGTGCGAACGCCTGGCTGCGGCGTCGGCCACGGGCGCCACGGCCACGCTGCCGGGCCCGACGGGCGAGCGCAACACCTACACGCTGCTGCCGCGCGAAGCGGTGCTGTGCGTGGCGGCAGACCCGGCCGATTGGCTGCGCCAGTTGGCGGCTGTGCTGGCCGTGGGCAGCGTGGCCGTTGTGCAGGAAAACCCTGCCATCGAAGCGGTACTTCGGGGCTTGCCGGCGGCAGTACAATCGCGCGTCCGTGTGGTCGGGTCGACCGACGAAGCGGCTTTTGATGCGGTGCTGCACCACGGCGATTCGGACCATCTGCGCGCCATTTGCGAAGGACTGGCACGACGTGCCGGCCCGATCGTCGGCGTGCAAGGCCTGCCGCATGGCGGGGAAGGGCTGGCGCTGGAGCGCCTGCTGATCGAGCGTTCGCTGTCGGTCAATACGGCCGCCGCGGGTGGCAACGCCAGCCTGATGACCATCGGCTGACGGGGAGCACGAGCAGGATTCGCGGTTCCATTCGCACGACGGGTGCGGATGGGATGCGAAGCGGGAGGAGGGCGACGGTGATCCCGTCGCGCTATTGATCCAAATTGCGTTTGAACTAGGAGACGCACAAATGAAATTGAAGCAACTGTGTCTGGCGGCGGCGCTGTGCGCGCTGGCGGGTGGGGCAACGACGGCGGCATCGGCCCAAGAAGTCATCAAGCTGGGCTACGCCGGCCCGATGACCGGTCCTCAAGCCCAGTACGGCAAGGACATGCAGAACGGCCTGACGCTGGCTGTGGAAGAGTTCAACGCCACCAAGCCGAAGATCGCCGGCAAGGAAGTCAAGTTCCAGCTGATCTCGGAAGACGACCAGGCTGACCCGAAGACCGGCACCACCGTCGCACAGAAGCTTGTGGACAGCGGCATCAAGGGCATGCTCGGCCACTTCAACTCGGGTACGACCATCCCGGCCTCGCGCATCTACAACAACGCCGGTATCGCAGAAATCGCGATGGCAACGGCACCGGAATACACGAAGCAAGGCTACAAGACGACGTTCCGCATGATGACTTCCGACACCCAGCAGGGTTCGGTGGTCGGCACGTACGCCGTCAAGAAGCTGGGCTACAAGAACATCGCCATCGTTGATGACCGCACCGCTTACGGCCAAGGTCTGGCAGACGAGTTCGAGAAGGCCGCCAAGGCTGCGGGCGCCACCATCGTGCGTCGCGAGTTCACCAACGACAAGGCCAGCGACTTCAAGTCGATCCTCACGCAGATCAAGGGCAAGAAGCCTGACGCCGTGTTCTACGGCGGCGCGGAAGGCCAATCGGCTCCGCTGGTCAAGCAGATGCGCGAACTGGGCATGAAGTCCACGCTGATGTCGGGCGAAATGTCCAAGACCGACGACTTCATCAAGCTGGCTGGCGCGCAATCGGCCGAAGGCGTGGTGTGCTCGCTGGCCGGTCTGCCGCTGGAACAAATGCCGGGCGGTGCTGGCTACAAGTCCCGCTATGAGAAGCGCTTCGGCACGCCGGTGCAGACGTACTCGCCGTACGCCTACGACGGCGCGATGGCCCTGATGCAAGCCATGGTGAAGGCCGGCTCGTCGGACCCGAGCAAGTACCTGCCGATTCTGGCCGCGACCAATATGCAAGGCGTGACCGCCAAGCATTACGCCTACGACGACAAGGGCGACCTCAAGGACGGCGGTATCACCGTCTACAAGGTCACCGGCGGCAAGTGGACGCCGCTGGAAAGCGTCGGCGGTAAGTAATCCGACCGGCTCTCAGCCATTCGCAGTATGAAAACCGCCCTCCGGGGCGGTTTTTCTTTGCTGGTGACCAACGTCTCCAAACGCAGAGTTGTCGCCTTCTGCATTCAACACCATCGATCTATTGTTAAATATCGTGTAACACGGGTCTAACGCGTGTCAGTGCTTGGCTGACTTTCCCAAGTGGGTGCTTCGGGTACCATGTCGCCCATGACAGGACTTCACGATCTCTTCCCTTCGTGGCCGCCCGAACCCGGCGGTCTTTTCTGGGTCGGGCTGGCGCTGGTCGGTGCGGCGTTGTGCGGCGAGTTTGCGCGTGCGGCGCTCAAGCTGCCGCGCATCGTCGGCTACGCGGCAGCGGGGCTGGTGGCCGGCGTGCTGGGCCGCCCGCTCATCGATGCCGACATGCTCGACCAGACCCACATCCTGATCGAGATGGCGCTGGCGTTGGCGCTGTTCGAACTGGGTCACCGGTTGTCGTTCGAGTGGCTGCGTGCCAATCGTTGGCTGTTGCTGACCAGTGGCTTCGAGAGCCTGCTGACCTGGGGCCTCGTCACCTGGGTGCTGCAGCTGTTTGGCGTGGCGACGCCGGTGGCGGTGGCCGCAGGCGCCATCGCCGTGGCCACGTCCCCCACGGTGCTGCTGCAACTGAAGAACGAGCTGCGCGCCGAAGGCCAGGTGACGGAGCGGTTGCTCTCGCTGGGCGCGCTCAACAGCATCTACGCCAGCGTGCTGGTGCCGCTTACCGCGGGCTGGCTGCACAGCGAATACGGCCATTGGGCGGCGGCGCTGCTCCATCCGCTGTACCTGCTGGCAGGTTCCGTGCTCCTTGCGTGGGTGGTCGGCAAAGTGGGGCATGCGTTGTATCACCGCATGGCGGGTGACGATCACTACGCGTTTCTGGTGCTGGTCGGCCTGGTCCTGTTTGCGCTGGCGATGGCGAAGCTCCTCAAGTTGTCGGTGCCGCTCACGCTGCTGCTGGCGGGCGTGGTGTTCAAGCACCAGGACGATCATCCGCGCGTGTGGCCATCGCATTTCGGCAGCGCGGGCAGCATCTTGATTGTGGTGATGATCGTGTCGCTTGGCTTGCCGCTCAAGGCGTCGGACTGGGTGATCGGCGGTGTGGCGGCGGTGGCGCTGGTGCTCTCGCGCTTCATCGCCAAACTGGCGGCCACGACGGCGCTGGGCTCGTTCTCGGGCCTGTCGATGCGGCAGAGCATCGCGCTGGGCCTGGCGCTTGGGCCCATGTCGGGACTGTCATGGTTGCTGATGCACGATACGGCGGCACTGTATCCACAAACCGGCGGGCCGCTGGCGGCCATCATTCTGTGCACGCTGGCGATCCAACAGATTGCCGCGCCGATCCTGACCGCGCGTTCGCTGCGCTGGGCAGGTGAGGTGCGACAAGACGAAGGGAGGCACTGAGCCCCATGTCCCTCGAACCGTTCTCGAAATCCGAAGCCCTGACGTTTGGCGTCGAGCTGGAACTGCAGCTCGTCAATCGCCATGACTACGACCTCGCCTCTGCGTCGCCAGACTTGCTGCGCATGCTCAAGGGCAAGGAATACCCCGGCGACATCAAACCGGAGATCACCGATTCGATGATCGAGATCTCCACCGGCATCTGCCACAGCCACGATGAAGCGCTCTGGCAATTGCGCGAGATGCGCGACCGCATGGCCGAGGCCGCCTCGGCGCTGAACATCGGCATCTGCGGCGGCGGCACGCACCCGTTCCAGCAGTGGAGCCAGCGCCAGATTTCGCAATCGCCGCGCTACCAGTACATCTCGGATCTGTACGGTTACCTCGCCAAGCAGTTCACCGTGTTCGGGCAGCACGTGCATATTGGCTGCCCGAATCCGGACGATGCGCTGTACCTGCTGCACGCCATGTCGCGCTACGTGCCGCACTTCATTGCGCTGGCCGCGTCGTCGCCGTTCGTGCAGGGCGTGGATACGGGGTTTGCTTCCGCGCGGATGAACTCCGTCAGCGCCTTCCCGATGTCGGGCCGCGCGCCGTTTGTGCTGACGTGGGATGCCTTCATCGCGTACTTCGACAAGATGCACGCCACCGGCGTGATCGAGAGCATGAAGGACTTCTACTGGGACATCCGCCCCAAGCCCGAATTCGGCACGATCGAAGTCCGCGTGATGGATACCCCGCTGACTGTTGAACGCGCCGCCGCCATCGCCGCCTATATCCAGGCGCTGGGCCGCTGGCTGCTGCTCGATCGCCCGTTCATGCCCGAGGAAGACGATTACCTCGTCTACACCTTCAACCGCTTCCAGGCATGTCGCTTCGGGCTGGCCGGCGAATACGTCGACCCGGCCACGGGCAACCGCGGCGCGCTGGCTGACCACATCCTGGAAACGAGCAAGGTGCTGTCGACACATGCCGAAGCGCTGTCGTCCGAAGGCGCGCTCGACATGGTGCGGGAGGTGGTGGAGGGGCGCGATGCGGATGCTGAATGGATCCGCGCGGCGCAACGTGAAACCCGCAACCTGCACGAGACCGTGCGACGCGGCTGCGGGCGTTGGACGCAGGCGGCAACGCAGCCCGCCTGACGCATCGAGGAACGGTCAGTCGTTGCGGACCGTTCTGGGCGCTTCAAGCCAGCGCTGCATGAACACGAGGTCGAGCCACTTGCCGTGCTTGATGGCGGCCTCGGGCATGCGGCCCACTTCCTTGAAGCCGAGCTTTTCGTGCAGGCGGATCGAACCTGCATTGGCGCCGTCGATGGCGCCCACCATCAGGTGTTTGCCCAGCGCTGCGGCGCGCTCGCACAGAGCTTCAACCAGCAGGCTGCCCAAGCCCTTGCCGCGCCAGTCGCGATGAATATGCACCGAGTGCTCGACGGTGGTGCGAAAGCCCGGGTACGGCCGGAAATCCCCAAACGATGCAACGCCTGCCACCTGCCCGCCATCATCGGCCACCAGCACCGGATACCCCTGCGTGGCACGCAAGGCCAGCCACGCGGTGCGGTCTTCCAGCGTGACCGGCGTTTCGGTGTAGATCGCGTTGGAGGTGGCGATCACGTCGTTGTAGATGGCGAGGATGGCCGGCAGGTCGGCCTCCGTTGCGTCGCGGAGCAGCATATTGTGTGAGGGGATCAATGAGTCGGACGCACCGCCAGTACGCGGCGCGCGAAGGCCCAGCATACCAAGGCGAACACGATCAGCCCAAGCCATTGCGCCGTGCCTTCAAACGACGCACCGACGATCGCCAGCGGCGCATCCTTGCCCGTGCCGCCGATGATGGCTGCCATCAATACGCCGACCAGACTTTCGCCCACGATCAGGCCCGACGCCAGCAGCACGCCGTGGCGGTTCGGCACCTCGGCATAGCGCTCGTACGGCACGCCGGCTGCCTGCGCACGCTTGGCAAGAATCTTTTCGATGACCCACGCCAGCACCGCGCCGGTCACCAGCACTGTGCTGATCGTCGGCGGCAGGTAGATGCCGATGCCCACCGCCAGCACCGGCAGACGGGCGACACCGCCACGCTGCTTGAGCGCCCAGTCGACGGCGATCAGGAGCACACCGATGACGATGCCCGCAATCACCATGTTCCATTCCAACTGGTGCGTGAAGATGCCGGTGGCAATGGCCGTCATGAGCGTCGCCTGCGGGGCGGAAAGCGCCTGCGCCGCGTCCATACCGGCACGCGGCAGCGCGCCCGGGAAGCCATACGCGTTGTACAGCAGTTCCAGCACCGGCGAGATGACCGCCGCGCCCGCCACGCAGCCGATCAGCAGCGCCACCTGCTGGCGCCATGGCGTGGCGCCGACCAACCAGCCCGTCTTCAGATCCTGCAGGTTGTCATTGGAGATGGTCGCCACGGCCACCACGGCTGAGGTTGTGAAGATTGCCAGCGCAATGCCCAGCTTGCTCGCTTCGGGCGAACCCACGATGCCGTTGTCCGCGCCGATGGCCAACAGCAGCAAAGACACCAACGTGATGGCGATGATGCCGATGCCCGAAATCGGGCTCGACGACGAACCGATCAGCCCGGCCATGTAGCCGCACGCCGCTGCCACCAGAAAGCCGAACACCACCGCAAAGATCACCGCGCAGGTGATCAGCGTCCAGCGCGAGCCGGCCGACAGCATGGTCGGCGCCAGGAACGCAGCAAAGGTGATCACCAGCACCACGACCATGGCCAGCGTGACCAGCAGAATCCAGCGTGGCGCCATGTCCTGCTCGGTGCGCTGCGCGCCATCGGCCTTCGGGCGCAGGCTGCCGAACGAGCGCTTCACGCCGTGCACCACCGGGCCGATCAGTGTGCCCAGCGTCCACACGGCCGCCACCGCGATCACGCCTGCACCGATAAAACGCACCTGCGTGCGCCACACATCCGTGCCGAACGCCGAGAGCGCCTTGCCCGCCGGCATCGGCGTGATGGAGGTCAGATACGGCACGGCGATGCCCCAGGCGATCACTAGGCCCACCAGCATGGCCAGCCCGGCCACTAGGCCGATCAGGTAGCCCGCGCCCAGCAGCGCCGTCGAAAAGCCCATTGGCAAGCGCACTACCGCGGCACCCGCTGCGAACCACCAGCTAGCCCCTTCGCCCAGCAGGCGCAGGCCACTGGTTGCAAACGCCACGATGGCCGCGACAATGCCACCAGCAGCGAGATCGCGCATGCCGGTCGCGGCGGGCACCGCCTCGCCATCGTCGGCGTCTTCGCCGTCAGCAGATTGGCCACTGCCCACGCGGAGGATTTCCGCCGCCGCCACGCCTTCGGGATAGGGCAGGTCGCTCTGCACCACCATCGCATGGCGCAGCGGAATCGTGAACACCACGCCGAGCATACCGCCCGCCATGCACACTCCAAACGTTTGCCAGAACGGAAAACCTTGCCAGTGCCCAATCATCACCAGGCCGGGCAGGATAAAGATGATGGAAGACAGCGTCCCGGCCGCAGACGCCTGCGTCTGCACCATGTTGTTCTCGAGGATGTTCGTGCCGCCGAGCATGCGCAGCACCGCCATGGAAATCACCGCTGCGGGAATCGCCGATGAGAACGTCAGGCCGACCTTCAGGCCCAGGTACACGTTTGAAGCGGTAAAAATTACGGTGATGATGGCACCGAGGATCATGCCGCGTAGCGTCAGCTCTGGCAGGGTCGCTGCCGGAATGTGCTTGGGAGGATGGAGGGATTGCATCCTGCGGATCTCCAAAGAGGGTTCTTGTGGCGCGGATTATAGGAGTGGATGGGGGCGGGGGCTTGTGCGTTTTTTTTGGGGTGTCCTCTAGATTTGTTGTTTGTGGTCCATCCCTCTTTCGTACCCTGCCGGGCACGACTTACTTTTCTTTGTCTTGCCAAAGAAAAGTAAGCAAAAGAAAGGCGCGCCCGAGATGGCGACTTCCCCTTGAATTTGTGTGACCGGGCGGAGAGGGAGGCAAACTCGCTGCGCTCAGACAGGCCTCCCTCTTTTTTCCGCCCACTCACAAAAATTCAAGGCGCCATCAAGGGCCTAACGTCAAAAGAAAAAGGCCAACCCATCGCGCGGTTGGCCTTGTCGTTTGGGCCTGCGTTGAGATGGTTTGGCCTTTGACTTTCCTGCCCTAGATGGCGCCTTCAATTTTTGTAAGCGGGCGGAAAAAAGGCGGGGAACTGTCTGAGCGCAGCGAGTTTTCCCCGCCTCCGCCCGGTTACGGAAATTGAAGGAGTCTTTCGCCATCTCGGGCGCGCATTTCTTTGCTTACTTTCTTTGGGCAAGACCAAAGAAAGTGAGTCAGCCCCGGCAGGGGATGAAACAAGGGATGCACCACCAAGACCCAAACCAAAAATCAGCACTCCACAATATTCACCGCCAACCCACCCCGCGCCGTCTCCTTGTACTTCGTCTTCATATCCGCCCCCGTCTCCCGCATCGTCTTGATCACGGAGTCGAGCGAAACATAGTGCGTGCCATCCCCACGCAACGCCATGCGCGCCGCATTCACGGCCTTCACAGACGCCATCGCATTGCGCTCAATACACGGAATCTGCACTAGCCCGCCCACCGGGTCGCACGTCAGCCCGAGGTTGTGCTCCATGCCGATCTCAGCCGCGTTCTCCACCTGCGCAGGCGTACCACCCAGCACCGCAGCAAGCGCACCCGCGGCCATCGAACACGCCACACCGACTTCGCCCTGGCACCCGACTTCCGCGCCCGAGATCGACGCGTTCATCTTGTAAAGCATACCGATGGCGCCGGCGGTGAGTAGGAAGTCCACGATGCCGTCGTCATTCGCGCCGGGCACGAAGCGGTCGTAGTAATGCAGTACGGCCGGGATGATGCCCGCGGCGCCGTTGGTCGGCGCCGTGACGACGCGCCCGCCTGCGGCGTTCTCTTCGTTCACGGCAATCGCATACAGATTCACCCAGTCGATGACTGACAGCGGATCGGACAGCGTGCGTTCGGCCTGCACCGTGAGCCGTGAATACAACTCGGCGGCACGGCGACGCACGTGGAACGGGCCCGGCAATTCGCCCTCCGTGCGGCACCCGCGGGCCACACATGCCTGCATCACGCGCCAGATGTTGAGCAGACCAGCGCGCACTTCAGCTTCCGTGCGCGACGTTAGTTCGTTTTCGAGCATCAGCCGGGCGATGGATTTGCCCGTCGATTCGCACATCGCCAGCAGTTCTTTGCCGCTGCGGAATGGATGCGGCAACTGGTCGTGCGCGGCCAGCACTTGCGTATTCGGCGCACCGGCCGTGACGACAAAGCCCCCGCCCACCGACAGGTAGCGCGCTTCGCGCAGCCGCTCGCCTGCGGCATCGAAGGCGTGGAACTTCATGCCGTTCGGATGTTCGGCCATCGCTTCGCGGCGATAGAAGGCGATGTGCTCCTTTTCGGTGAAGCGCACCGCGTGACGGCCCAGCAGCGACAGCGACTGCGACGCGCGCAGGGCCGCGAGCTTGTCTTCGATGGTGTCGGGGTCGATGGTGTCCGGCGCCTCGCCCATCAGGCCGAGGATGACGCCGCGATCGGTGCCGTGGCCCTTGCCGGTGGCGCCGAGTGAGCCATACAGCTCCACGCGCACGCTGGCGACTTGCGGCATCAGCCCATCGGCTTCGAGGGCGGAGGCGAACATCAGCGCGGCGCGCATCGGCCCGACGGTGTGCGAGCTGGACGGGCCAATGCCGATCTTGAAGAGGTCGAAAACGGAAACAGCCATGGGGTGAGGCTCCGGGGGCGTTTTGCAAAAGGAGCGGGTCGGCTTGTGGCCGCCCGTACACGGGGTGTTCAGATGCAAACGGCCGCCCCGTGGTGCGAGGCGGCCGCCTGAGGCGCGGCGCGATGACAATCGCGCCTGGGGTCGCCGGCTTTAGTCTTGCGCGTACTCGCTCATCGGTACGCAGGCGCAGAACAGGTTGCGGTCGCCGTAGACGTTGTCGGCGCGGCCGACCGGCGGCCAGTACTTTTGCTTGCGCAGCGACGCCACCGGGTAGGCGGCCTGCTCACGCGTGTACTTGTGTTGCCAGTTATCGGCCATCACCACAGCTGCGGTGTGCGGTGCGTGCTTCAGCGGGTTGTCTTCGCGGTCGAATTCGCCCGAGATCACCTTGTCGACTTCGCCACGGATGGCGATCATCGCGTCGATGAAGCGGTCGAGTTCCACCTTCGGCTCGCTTTCGGTCGGCTCGATCATCAGCGTGCCGGGCACCGGGAAGCTCATCGTCGGTGCGTGGAAGCCGAAGTCCATCAGGCGCTTGGCGATGTCTTCGTTGCTGATGCCCGATTCCTTCTGCAGCGGACGGATGTCGAGAATGCACTCGTGGGCCACCAGGCCGTGCGCGCCCGTGTACAGCACCGGGTAATACGGAGCGAGCCGCTTGGCCACGTAGTTGGCCGACAGGATGGCCGTCTCGGTAGCGGCGGTCAGGCCCGCTGCGCCCATCATCGCGATGTACATCCAGGAAATCGGCAGGATCGACGCCGAGCCGAACGCAGCCGCCGACACGTTGCCGATGTTCTGGCTCGCGTCTTCACCCGAAGCCGAGCGCCCCGGGAGGAACGGTGCAAGATGCGCGCCCACGGCCACCGGACCGACGCCCGGGCCGCCGCCGCCGTGCGGAATGCAGAACGTCTTGTGCAGGTTGAGGTGGCACACGTCGGCCCCGAGATCGCCGGGGCTGCACAGCCCGACCTGCGCGTTCATGTTCGCGCCGTCCATGTACACCTGCCCTCCGTTCTCGTGCACGA
>Ga0182006_1001531_pt1 | contig 13827 bp, 10 predicted proteins | sample Sormic07211104_1_FD_123022 | JGI IMG/M metagenome (GOLD analysis project Ga0182006, IMG submission 123022) | Rhizosphere microbial communities from Sorghum bicolor, Mead, Nebraska, USA - 072115-104_1 MetaG | ecosystem: Host-associated > Plants > Roots > Rhizosphere | place: USA: Nebraska...
AAAGGTTTTCATAACATTACTTTGACTTTAAACAACGTTAAACCAACTGCGGCTATCTTAACTGATATTTTTGGTTATAAATTGATCGATCAAGACGTAAACCGTTACCGTTATGCTACAGATGCTGTAGAAAATGCTGCTATTGTAGACTTGGTAGAATTACCGGAAGAAAAACGCGGTTTAAATGCAAACGGAACTGTTCACCACGTAGCTTTCCGTGTGCCAAATGATGAAATTTTAATGAAATTTAGAGAAAAAATCGAAGATTACGGTTTGCAGATTACTCCGCAAATTGACAGACAATATTTCCATTCTCTATATTTCAGAGAACCAGGAGGAGTTTTATTCGAAATCGCTACTGACAATCCTGGATTTACAGTAGATGAAAGCTTAGAAGAATTAGGTCAAAACTTAAAACTTCCAGCTCAATACGAATCTCAAAGAGCTGCAATCGAAGAGCATTTGGTTAAAATTAATTAATTTAGAAGTTTAGTTTTATATTTAAAAACGTCTCAGAACATTCTGAGGCGTTTTTTCTTTTTTACCCTCTATAAACTCACAAATCTTTCGCTTCTCAAACACTGAATCAAAAGAAAAACAACGATATATCGTTGGCCATCAATTTTAATATATTTTAAACTTAGAGACATAATAATCAATACCTTCGTATAGCCAGTTTAATTGTACGAAAGATGTGCTCTAATCAATTCAAAGTTTCGCTTTTTCTCCTTGTTATCTTTACAATTGGAGGTGAAAATGTATGGGCTTCTTTTAAATCTGGAAAGCAAATTGAAACCGCCGAAAAAACTCTGTCTCCTAAAAAGGACACTGCAAACGAGAAACGGCCTTATACCGAACTGCAGGTAAAAAAAGCTGAAAAATTGTTAAACAGTTTGCCTGAAAACATAGAAAAAATCAAAATTTTACTAAAAGTAAGCGACTGGTATGAAGCTTCTTATAACAATCCTAAAACATTAGAAAAAGCATTTGAATATGCAGAACAGGCACTTAGAATAAGTCTTGCTCTTCATTCAAACCTTTATGCAGGAAAATGTTATTTGCAGCTTGCCATGATACATGAGTTGAGAAATCAAAATTCATTAATAGAAGTTACCGCCAGAAAAGCGATAGAAGTCTTAAGCAAAACAAATGAATTAGAGGATTTGGCAGAGTCTTGGGTTATGGTGTGGTCATCAAAAATGCGAACTAATGCTCCAATAGCCGAAAGATTAAATCCCATTTTCAAAGCAGCAACCTTATTTGAAAAAACAGGAAACAATAAAAGAATTGGTGACTGCTACAGAGAAATAAGCGAATTATACTTTTCTTCTTCCAATTTTAATAACTCCCTCAATTACCTCAAAAAAGCGATATTTTATTATAAAGCGGCACATCTTAAAGAAGAAGCTATTTATCCTATCTCTACAAGGCTTAATATTATTTATGAAGCAGAAAAAAGAAGCAAGGATATTATTAAGCTTAAAAACAAAACGCTACTGCAGCAAAGCAAACTTGAAAATGAAGTGTTTTTACGCAATTCGATGTTCGTTTTTATGGCGCTTTTACTTATCATTTTGGGTTTATTGTACAAAAGTTTTATGTTTAAAAAGAAAACAAATAAAATACTTGAAAATCAGCAGAATGAAATCAACAGAAAAAATACTACACTCCAAAATCTAGTAGTCGAAAAAGAGTGGCTGCTTCGCGAAATTCATCACAGAGTAAAAAACAATCTGCATATGGTTGTGGGTCTTTTGGCAAGCCAAACCGAATTTTTAAAGAATGAAGAAGCTGTTCAGGCAATTAATAACAGCCAAAACAGAATTCAGGCGATGTCATTAATCCATCAAAAATTATATCAATCAGAAAGCTTGTCCATTATTGATATGCCTTCTTATATTTTCGAATTAACAGAATATCTTAAAGACTCTTTTGAAATACGAAATACGATTCGGTTTACACTGGATATAGACAGTTTTAATCTTCCGTTATCACATTCTATTCCCATTGGACTTATTTTTAATGAAGCTGTCACAAATGCCATTAAATACGCTTTTCCAAATCGCGAGAAGGGTACAATTAATATTTCGCTTAAAAAAAATGACAACGACAGTTATCTCTTAATCATTCAGGATAACGGTAAAGGACTTCCACCCGATTTTGATCCTTACAATAATCCTTCTTTAGGCATAAAATTAATGCATGGCCTTGCCGCCGATATTGAAGGAAGTTTTTTGATAACGAATGCAAACGGCACCAAAATAACTTTGGAATTTGCTGTTAACGAAAGTAATCTTGATTAATTTAATTTTCTAAAATGGCAAAACCATTAAAAATTCTCATCGTTGAAGATCAGTTTGTAGAAGCAAATCATTTGCGATTGATGCTGAAAAAGGCAGGACATTCTATTACTGGAATGGCTCGATCGGTTTCGGATGCTAAATATTACATTGCTCAGGAAAAACCCGAATTGGTTCTTTTAGATATTTTTCTTTTAGGAAAAGAAACCGGTATAGATCTAGCCGAAATACTTAAAGAATACAATATTCCTTTTATTTATCTTTCGGCCAATTCAAACGAAGAAGTGCTTAATAAAGCCAAACTGACACATCCGTATGGATTTTTAGTGAAACCTTTTCGTGAAAAAGATTTATTAATTACAATTGAAATCGCCGAATACCATCAAGAACATGGGATTGAATCTTCGATCAGAAAAGAGCTTTTGTTTCAGAAGCAATTAAAATCAATCGTAAAAAAAAGCGGCAATTGGGATGACCGCGTTCTAAATATTACTACGTCTTTACAATCTCTTATTTCTTTTGATCTTGTAATGGCCGTTTTTTACATTGATAATACGTTATCAAATGATGTTCTAGGATATTCCAGAACAGGATTGCACGAATATCAAAAAATCGGAATCGAAGAATTGCAGAATATTACTGCTTTAAAAGAATCTGAAATCAATGAATTAAGAAATAAAAGCAAGGTAGAAACCGATGCGACATTCTATAACGATCAGGATTTTATTAAAATATGCGAAAAAACGCCAATCAAAAAAATGATTGCCAATTCGATGAACATGAAATCCAATTTGATGCTTCCTGTTCCTTTATCGCTTCATGAAAATGGCGGGCTTTATTTGTCTTTTTTCAGCAGACAAGCCAATAATTACAACAAAAATCATCTTAAATTATGCGAAAGACTTCAGGAGCCTTTAATTTATGCCATTGAAAATTTAATTCATGCAGATAAAAAATTAGATCAGAAAAAAAATTCTGCAAATCAGAATACAGGAAAAAATATAAAAATATCCGGATTTGAATCTATTGTAGGCAAAAGTCCGATGCTGTTAAAATTATTCGATCATATAATACAAGTCGCTCCGGCTGATACCACTGTTTTAATTACAGGTGAAAGCGGCACAGGAAAAGAAAGTATTGCCAATAGCATTCAGCAGTTATCGAATAGGAAAAATGGCCCTTTCGTTAAAATTAATTGTTCTGCTTTACCCCCAAGCCTTATTGAATCTGAATTGTTTGGACATGAAAAAGGCTCTTTTACAGGCGCAACAGAAAAGCGAATCGGGAAATTCGAACAAGCCAACGACGGAACTTTATTTTTAGACGAAATTGGTGATATGCCTCTCGAAATGCAGGCAAAATTATTGCGTGCCATTCAGGAAAAAGAAATCGAGCGTGTTGGTGGCAATATTCCCATAAAAGTAAATGTGAGAATAATTGCGGCAACTAATTGCAATCTGGAAAAAGAAATTGCTGAAGGCCGTTTTAGACTTGATTTATATTATCGATTAAATGTATTTCCAATTCAACTGCCACCATTAAGAGAACGTAAAGAAGATATCGGACTTCTAGCTCGTCATTTTATTGCTGTCTATAGTTCTAAAACGAGAAAAAATGTAACCGAAATTTCCGAAAGCGCTTTAAAAAGCCTTTTATCGTACCAATGGCCTGGAAATATCCGTGAACTTGAGAATCTTATTGAAAGAAGTATTCTTTTGGCCAAAACAGCTACTATAGAACATATTCCGCTTCCAGCTGTTGATGAAATCAAGATCAACAACAACTCCAACGAATGGTATTTTAAAACCATTCAGGAAAATGAAAGAGAACATATTATCAATGTTTTAGAAAAATGCAATGGCAGAATCCGAGGAGCTGGCGGAGCTTCAGAAATTTTAGGACTCCCTCCTACTACATTAGCCTCAAGAATGCAGAAATTAGGAATTAAGAGAAGCCATTTTTAATTTTTAATTTTTACATGTTAATTGTTGATGGTTAAGGGTTAATTCTTAATTCTTAATTCTTAATTCTTAATTCTTAATTCTTAATTCTTAATTCTTAATTCTTAATTCTTAATTCTTAAATTCTTAATTCTTAATTCTTAATTCTTAATTCTTAATTCTTAATTCTTAATTCTTAATTCTATACTCTTTATTCTATACTCTTTATTCTTTATTCTCAATTAAAAAAAACGGTATTACGTTGTTTGTTTTTCGTTGTACGACGAAATATAGTTTGTTGAAAATCAACACAAAAGAAATAAGTACTTAAAAATCAATTAGTTACATAAAAGGTCTGGTTTTAGTTTACAGTTTGGCATAACATCAAAACAATGTATTATGCTAACTGAAAACCCTACTACAATTCTTTTTATTACTGGCGCTTTTGTTAATAATAAATGTTGGGATGAGTGGAAAGTCTTTTTCGAAAATAAAGGCTTTAAAACTCTCGCTCCGGCGTGGCCTTATAAAGATGCTCCTGCAAGTGTTTTACGCGATCGTCATCCAGATTCGCAAATTGCGAGTTTAAGGCTAACAGATCTTATAGAATACTTTGAAAATATTGCTAAAAACCTGCCTCAAAAACCTATAATTATTGGTCATTCTATTGGCGGACTCACAGCACAAATACTGCTGCAACGTGGTTTAGCATCGGCTGCAATTGCAATACATTCTGTTCCTCCGCAAGGAGTTATGACGTTTAAATTTTCTTTTTTAAAGGCTGGTTGGGGACCTCTTGGCTTTTTCACTTCTACAAAAAAAACTTTCTTAATGAGTTTTCCGCAATGGCAATATGCTTTTACAAACGGAATGCCCGAAGAATGGCAAGACAAAGCGTACTGCGAGTCTGTAATTCCAGAATCTAAACTAATTGTTCGCGACACCGTAACCGCTGCGGCAAAAGTAGATTTTCATGCACCGCATAAACCCTTGTTATTAATTGCAGGTTCTACAGATCACACGATTCCAGAATCCCTCAATTTTTCTAATTACAAAAAATACACCGACAAAAATTCAATTACAGATTTCAAGGTTTTTCCAGATCGAAATCATTTTGTTTTGAATCAGCCGGGCTGGCAAGAAATCGCTGTTTATATACAAGAATGGCTTGCAAAACTGCCTGCTCAAAATTTATAATAACCAATTATTTTATTAACCAATTCAAATTTTACACTATGAAAACGAATTTTTTAAACATGCTTTTTTTTAGTTTTAAAAGAAACATTACTCATTTTTTAGCTCTAGGGCTGCTGCTACTGACTTTAATTTCTTGTAATAAAAAAGCAGAGAAAACTCCTGCAACAGAAGCTAAACCTGCCGAAACAACAGAAACGGCTGAAGTTGCGCCAGCAAATCCGCCAGCAAATTTTAAACACGCCACAGCAACCGTAAACGGAATTAAAATTCATTACGTTATCGGAGGACAAGGTGATCCATTAGTTTTAGTTCATGGTTTTGGACAAAACTGGTATATGTGGAATCGATTATTGCCGGAACTTTCTAAACACTTTACCGTTATCGCTCCAGATTTAAGAGGCGTTGGCGAATCTGATAAACCAGAAAGCGGATACGACAAAAAAACAATGGCATCCGATATTCACGAATTAGTAAATCAGCTTGGGTATAAAAATATCAATCTAGCTGGACACGATATCGGACTTATGGTCGCTTACGCTTATGCAGCGCAATATGGCGACAGTGTAAAAAAAGTGGCTTTAATGGATGCGCTTTTACCAGGAATCGAACCTGTTTGGTCTAATGTTAAAGGATCTGCTTGGTGGTTTGGATTTTTTGCATGGCCGGCATCTGGAGACATTGTAAAAGGAAAAGAAAAAGAATTCTTAACTAATTTCTGGCCAGTAGTGGGTCATGTAAAAGATCCTTTTACTGCCGAAGAATCTGCAGAATTTATTAGAGCATACGCTGTTGAAGGCGGTACAACTGCAGCTTTTAAATGGTTTGGCGCATTTGACCAAGACGGAAAAGACAACTTAGTTTTTGCTAAGAAAAAGCTAAAAATGCCATTATTGGCAATGGGCGGCGAATATTTTGCGGCAGCTTTCCTTAAAGATCATTCTAAACTGGTTGCAGAAAATGTTACTGAATCTAAAATAGCGGGTGCTGGCCACTGGCTGGTTCAAGAAAATACAGCTCAGGTACAAAAAGATTTACTAGCCTTCTTTTTGGCTAAATAATAAATGCCATGAAAAAATTATTATTAATTCTATTGCTTTCTGCGGGCTTGTCATCTCAAGCCCAGCAAAAAGCTGATCTGATTATCTACAACGGAAAAATTGCAACTATGCAGAAACAAAACGAATTTGTTCAGGCAATTGCAATAAAAGACGGAATTATTCTAGACACGGGAACGGAGAAAAATATTCTTTCGGCTTATAAATCTTCATCAACAAAATTAATTGATGCCAAAGGAAAAACAGTAATTCCGGGATTGAACGACAGTCATATGCACGTTATTCGTGAGGGTTTGAATTATAATTCTGAATTGCGCTGGGATGGCGTAAAAACCTTAAAACGTGCTATGGAAATGCTGAAAGAACAGGCCGCTAGAACTCCTGACGGGGTTTGGATAAAAGTAATTGGCGGTTGGAATGAATTTCAATTTGAAGAAAAAAGACAGCCTACCATTGACGAAATTAATGCTGCCGTTCCTGATAAACCTGTTTTTATCACGTATTTATATGGAAAAGCTTTCCTGAATAAAAAAGGTATTGAAGTTTTAAAATATACAAAAGACACGAAATATGAAGGAAGTCTTCTGGAACAGGATGCAAACGGAAATTTAACTGGTTTAATGTATGCCAAAGAAACGCCGAAAGCAATTTATACGACGTTAGGCTTGACCACCAAATTAACTCCCGAAGAACGCATCAACAGTTCGATGCAGTTTAACCGCGAATTAAATCGTTTTGGGCTTACAAGTGTAATTGACGCTGCGGGAGGAAGCCAAAATTTCCCTGCTGACTATGTTACTTCTTTAGAATTGGCGAAACAAAATAAACTGAGCCTTCGAATTTCTTATTATTTATTCGCACAGCAAAAAGGCAAGGAATTACAGGATTATGAGAAATGGGTGGCCGAAACGCAAATCAATAAAAATGACAATCTAATCGTTCCAAATGGTTATGTCGAAGAAGGTGCCGGAGAAAACCTTGTAGCTTCTGCAGCAGATTTTGAAAATTTTCTGGAACCAAGAATTGTTTTGTCCCATGAAATGGAAAAAGATCTGGAACCTATCATCAGATTATTGGTTAAAAATAAATGGCCTTTTAGACTTCATGCCACTTACGGCGAATCGATTGACAGGATGCTGAATGTTTTTGAGAAAGTAAATAAGGAAATTCCGTTTAACGGATTGCGCTGGTTTTTTGATCATGCCGAAACGATTACGCCTTCAGAATTGGAACGTGTTAAGAAATTGGGTGGTGGAATTGCCGTGCAGTTCAGAATGTATTATCAGGGAGAATTGTACAATAAATTATACGGAGCGCCAAAAACACAATTGCCTCCTATCAAGAAAATGCTTGAATTGGAAATTCCTGTGGGAATGGGAACCGATGCAACTAGAATTTCAACTTACAATCCGTGGATGTCTTTGCATTGGCTGTTGACTGGAAAAACAATTGGCGGCATGCAGTTCTGGCCTAAAGATCAGGTTTTGGATAAATTCACGGCTTTGCAATTATATACTTCTGGAAGCGCTTGGTTCTCAGGCGAAGAAAAGGAAAAAGGAAAACTGGTAAAAGGAATGTATGCCGATTTAGCGATTATTTCTGATGATTATTTTGCGGTAAAACCAGATGACATTCGAAAAATCGAATCGGTTTTGACTGTTGTGAATGGCAAAATTGTTTACGCTTCCGCAGAATATAAAGACCTCAATCCTGAAATTCCAGCTGTAATTCCGGATTGGTCGCCTGTGAAATATTTTGGTGGATATCAGAGATGAATGGCAATGGCAAAAATCAATGGCAATGTCAAAAATCAATGGCAATGGCAATATCAATGGCAATATCAATAAGAATAATAATGAGAATGGTCGCGGATTTTACGGATTCGCTTTTGCGAAGACGCGAATTTGAACGGATTTTTTTAGGCTTGTTTGAGATGATTCCAAAAAAGCGATTTTTTTTCCTTTAGCCCTGATTGTAGCGGCATCCTTTGCTTTTTTTCTTTAAAAAAGCAAAGATATAGCGAAGAGCAGGAACCCATGAATCCAAAAATGCCAAATGTTTTGGCTTCAAATAAAATTGAACATTTTTAAAAATATTAAATCATGAAAAAATATAAAGCTATAGTAGTTCTAATACTTTTTTGGGTTGTCTTTTTTTCGACGCAAAATACGTATGCGCAATTTCCGATGCCGCCAGAAGTGCCAATTTGGGATGCCAATAAAGTGACATTGCAATTACACAAAATCTCGGATAATGTTTATGTCGTTTCGCCGTCAACAACCGAAACTGAAACCACAAAAGGGATTCCGCAGGCGACTTCTGCAGGGTTTATTGTAGGCGATAAAGGGGTTTTGCTGATTGAAACGATGTTGAACAAAAGATTGTACGATCAATTGTATAAACTGATTCGTTCTGCTACGCCAAAACCTATTGTGTATGCCGTAAATACAAGCGATCACGGCGATCATTGTTTTGGAAATTACCTTCTTCCAAAAGAAACTATTTTGATACAAAACGAATTCTGCAAAGAAAATCTAGCCAAAAATTACGAAGGAATCAAACAATTTATGATCATGCTTTTTGGAAAAGACCGCGGGATAGAACAAAGCGTTTATCGTCCTGCGGATCTTACCCTTGCAGTAAATCAAAGTTTAAAATTGGATTTAGGCGGCGGTAAAATTGTAGAAATCATTAATGTAGGAACAGCGCAATCGCCAGCAGATTTGTTTGTTTTTCTGAAAGATTCAGACAAAAATGTATTGTGGGCAGGAAATCCTTTTATTGCTGAAAGTCCGACGATTCCTTGGCTGTTTGACGGTTATTTTCTGGAACCTGTTCGCAATCTTCAAAAAATTTATGACATGGTTGGCGATAATGATGTTGTGGTTCCCGGTCACGGCCGAATCACCAATAAAAAAGGCATAAAATACACGATTGATTATGTAAATGCTTTGAAGACAAATGTGGAAGCTGCCGTTAAAAAAGGCGAAACTTTAGACCAAGTAAAGGCATCTGTAACAATGAAAGAGTTTGATAAAGGTTATGTGCTTTTTAACTGGCTTCATTACAATTTCAATATTCCAAACGCTTACAACGATATTAAGAAAAACAGTTTAGGCAAATAGCCATGAAAAAAATCATCCTATTATTTCTTGTTTGCATACAACTTCAGGCGCAGCATTATCCTGATTTTAAACCGCTGCGTTTTGACGAGAATTATGAAGTTTTGCAAAAAGATACGATTAAAAATAACTGGTATAAAACGATGAAATATATGCCTCTCTCCTCTTCGGGGAAAACGTATTTGAGTTTTGGAGGAGAAGTTAGGTATCAATATTTCTATGCTAAAAATGAAAAATGGGGAGACGATCCGCAAGATCCAGATGGCTATATTTTGAACCGATTTTTGCTTCATGCCGATTTTCATTCGAGTAGATACTTTCGGGCTTTTATACAGCTTCAAAGCAGTAATGCCAATAGTAGAATTGACCCGAGTCCGGTTGACAGTGATCCGCTTGAAGTGCATCAAGGTTTTATTGATGTAAATCTGATTTCGGCAAAAAACAAACAATTGATTTTTAGGGCTGGAAGACAAGAATTGAGTTATGGTTCTCAGCGTTTGGTTGCCGTTCGCGACGGCCCCAATAATCGTCAGTCTTTTGATGCCGCAAAAACCATTATTGGTTACCATAATTTTCGTTCCGATTTGTTCTACAGCCATTATGTAGTAGCTCAAGATGGCATTTTTGACGATTATTCGAATAAAAAAAGGCAATTCTGGGGGAGTTATTTTGTGATCAATAAAATTCCTGCCATCCAAAATATTGACCTTTATTATTTAGGGTACCAAAGAGCAAATTCGAATTTTGATGATGCAAGCGGAAAAGAATTGCGCCATTCTGTTGGAACACGAATTTGGGGAAAATATGATGACTGGCGTTATGATGCTGAAGCCGTTTATCAGTTTGGAGATGTTGATTCTAAAGCTATAAAAGCATGGACGATTTCTTTGAATACTGGCTATCAGTTTACATCGGTTGTTTTAAAACCTGAATTTGGATTTAAAGTCGAATTAATCAGCGGTGATAAAACCAATGGAGATAATGTCTTAAACACTTTTAATCCTTTGTTTCCAAGAGGCGCTTACTTCGGATTAGCGTCTGTTATTGGACCTTCAAATCTTGTTGATTTTCATCCTTCAGTCAGTTTTGAATTGGCAAAAAATATCGATTGGGTAATTGATTATGATATGTTTTGGAGATACAGCAGCGAAGATGGAATTTACGGCCCCAACACGATTATGATTTATCCTGGCGATGCGACTAATGCCAAAGAAATTGGAAGGCAATTGGAAAGTGAAATTATTTACACACCCAACCAATATCTCTATTTCCGCGTTGAGGCCACTTGGTTTAAAGCCGGAGATTTCTTAAAAGCGGCTGGAACTGGAAAAAATATGTTTTTTACAGGCGTTACGATGCAGCTTAAATTTTAATTTTCTTTTGCGATGAGAATTGCTCGCAAAGACGCAGAGTCGCAAAGTTTTATTAAAAAGCTTAGAAAAAAGACTTTGCGACTCTGCGTCTTTGCGAGATTAAAACATTCAGAATAGCAAAGCTTTGATAAAATTCAAAAAGTAAAAAAGATGACAACAAGAAGAAATTTTATAAAAATGGCGGGGTTGACAGGCGCTGCAGTAATGACAAATCCTGTTGAGGCATTTTCGAACCCTATAAAACAAGAAAAAATGGAATCTGAAATACAAAACAAATGGTTAGATGGTTCGAGATTGGTGGTTTCGGTTTCGATGCAGTTTGAAGCTGGCGGACAGCCTCAAAATGCAGAAAGTCCGTTTCCTCAAAATATGCAGAAAGGCTATCGCGATTTTCCTGCCGAAACTTGGTATCAATATGGTTATAGAGAAGGGATTCCGAGAATGCTTGATAATTGGGACAAATATGGAATAAAGGTTACTTCGCATATGGTTGGCTCTGCGGTTTTACAAAATCCTGCTCTTGCCAAAGAAATTGTACAACGCGGTCACGAAGCCGCGGCGCATGGCATGAACTGGAGTTCTCAATATGCAATGTCTTATGAAGAAGAAAAAAAGTTTATAAAAGATGGTGTTGATGCGATAAAAAATGTAACAGGTTTTAGCGCTGTTGGATATAATGCCAATTGGCTTAGACGTGGCGAAAACACTATCAAAATCTTGCAAGAATTAGGTTTTATCTATCATATAGACGATTTAAGTCGAGACGAACCTTTTATAATTCAAGCCAATAAAAAAGATTTTGTGGTTGTTCCGTACACCATTCGCTGTAATGATATTGTTCTGATTGAAGGAAAAAACTTTTCTACCGATCAATTTTTCAATCAGGTAAAAGCAGAATTTGATCAGCTTTATACCGAAAGCGAATTCAAACGCAGACAAATGTCTATCAGTTTCCATGACCGAATTGGAGGAACTCCGCAAATGGTAAAAACAGTCTCTGAATTAATCACTTATATGAAAAAACATAATGGTGTTGTTTTTAAAAGAAAGGATGAGATTGCAAAAATGACGCTTGAGGATAAAACGTCAATTCGGGAGTGATTGTAAGTAAACTTTTTGAAGCCTTTTTATATCTATAATTTTGAAAAGCTGTCCTGATTTGGGATGGCTTTTTTTGTTTGGGAAATTAAAGTTTTTTTATTTTTTATTAGGAAAACATTCTATATTTGGAAGAAAAGCGAACAAAAATAAACCTTAATGGCGTATCAAATAATCTCAAAAATATAAGATTTTGATGAACTTGATATGCATTTGTATTAATCGTAATAAAAATGAACCTAAAGACAATCCAACATCACCGATATGAGAAAGGACTTCCCCAAGAAGGAAATTTTATACTTGGACAAAAAAATGGCTCCAATATTTTTGTCTATCAGGCATTCAATGATAGCATTGCAGATTATGCTATAAAAAATCAAAAATTCGGAGGAACAGCTTACAGCTTCGAGAGAATGACTTGGATAAAGCCTAATTTTTTGTGGATGATGTACAGAAGTGATTGGGCTGAAAAAGATAATAACCAAAGTCGCATTTTAGCTATTGAGATGACTTTTGAAGGTTTTGAAGAACTTCTCGCTAATGGTGTTTTGACAAGCTACGACAAATCATACGGAGATGAATCAACATGGCGAGAAAATCTAAGCAACAGCAATGTAAGGATTCAGTGGGATCCAGACCACAATTTTAAAGGAGAAAAGCTAAAACGTAGGGCCGTTCAAATCGGAATTAAAAATGAGGCGTTACAAAAGTTCAACAACGAGTTCATAAAATCAATCCAAGATATTACTGCTTTTGTAAAAGAACAAAAAGCGAAAATTGATAGCGGAGACGAATGGTTTTACGTAATGAATGAATCCATAATTGAAGTCAACAGCGCTTTAAAAAAGAAATTTTCAATTCCTGAAGCATTTCGCTCACCATTTGTAGAAGGAATAATTTCAGAATTTAACCATAAAAAGGCAATCAACCAAGCAGATTTTGAGAAATTGCTAATTTACAGTGACCAACCTGAAAGAAATGAATTTGTTGGTTATGTCAAAAATTACAAAAATACCGAACTATCAAGATATCTATTAAAAACCGCTATTGCTTACAGAAGAGATGATGAACTAGGAGAATTTGATTGTATGTGTGAAGACCTTTTAACGTTTAGTTACTTTGCTAGTAAAAATAAAGAGGCAATTGATCTTCACTTAATTTTAGAAGCTAAAATGGTTGACTTTGATACTTGGTGTGGATTTGATGGTGAAATGATTTTTTATCCATTAGGTCTTCAACCAACAAAAGAGTACATCGCAACGAATAAAGACTTTTTAGTGGAAAATATTGAAGGTTTTGCGCCCCAAACGGCCGACTACTTTATTGAATCTTTTAGTGAAGAATATGTGTATAATCAAATTCATAGTAGAGCGTTTTGGTATTTTTGATCAAAAAACATGTAACAAAAAACCCCGATAGCGCGGATTTGCAATCCGTACCCTTAAAAGATAATCGTTTTTGATAATTTGCATTATGCATAACTGTTGCGGGCACGGATTGCAAATCCGCGCTATCGGTTTCTACAATTTTGAAAAAGCTGTCTAAATTCTAGGCAGCTTTTTTTATAATCGTTTCATCACATAATTCTTCTTCGGAGCAATAAATTATCTATAAAAATGTTTTTTAAACACTTTTAAATCCCTTAGTTTTACTCCTCCAAACAATCCTAAACATGAAAAAAGTAATTTTCTTACTTTTACTAACTTTCTTTACCGCAACCACTTTTAGCCAAAACGAAACCA
>Ga0182006_1001534_pt1 | contig 13803 bp, 9 predicted proteins | sample Sormic07211104_1_FD_123022 | JGI IMG/M metagenome (GOLD analysis project Ga0182006, IMG submission 123022) | Rhizosphere microbial communities from Sorghum bicolor, Mead, Nebraska, USA - 072115-104_1 MetaG | ecosystem: Host-associated > Plants > Roots > Rhizosphere | place: USA: Nebraska...
ATGCCTCCCCACCCCACGTCGGTAGCATCATTCAAGAATGCCAGCCCGAGAAAGGTGAATAACGCCGGTGCAAAAGGCAAGGCGATGTCGGAGGGTAGCAAAGTCCCGCGTCGGCCAAGAGCGCGCCAAGGTATGATGAGCATCAATAGGAGCGCCAGAAAACCAACACCCAGACAGATGTATATCTGCATGATTTTAGTCGTTTTCTCAGGGGCGGCTTCTTCTGGTCGATCGTGGACTTTGCATCGTATTCGTCATCGTTCTCAGAAACATAATGCCGGCAACTTTAGTCAGAGAGCTTTCAGCGCCTCACAGAATTGCAGACCATTTTTGGAGCTGGCAGCCCAACGAGAAAATGCGTCTGACAAGCCAGTTTCTGATTTTTTGTCATGTCCTCGACAATGGACAACATCACTTTCGCCTCGCGTTTGTCAAGCGCCGCCAACATTTTGGAAATGGCCGTCCAGCGTAGCCATATTTCGCATTATTGCCAACGTGCATTTGCGTGTCAGCCCTCAGGTGCCTGTCGGTTCAAGTGAGACCGCGCGCAGCAGTGTGCCGCAATAGAAAATCAACGGCTCACCTTCCTTGTGCGCCAGCCGAAGCACTCGCCCCACAACAATTGTGTGGTCGCCTGCTTCGTGGCGTGCATACATTTCGCATTCAAAGCGCGCGTGATAATTCTGCAAAAGCGGAAGGCCATGTAGGCCCGTTTCGAGTGGGACATTCTCAAATCGGTCTATATCTCTGGCAGAAAACTGACGACATATCTCACCCTGTCCGGCTTCGAGCACATGAACAGCGAAGTGGGTCGCGACGCACATTGCATGATAATTGCGAGAACTGTTCGCAATCGACCATTGGACTAGCGGTGGGTCCAAAGACAAGGAAGTGAAGCTATTACATGTCATGCCGATCGGCGTTGCCCCGTTGCCGCCAGCAGTAACCACAGTTACACCGGTAGTGAAACGACCGAGGGCACGGCGAAAATTTTGGGAATCAAAAGAGGCTTGGGTCATGATAATGAGATTGGGTCTAGCCTAGGTCATGGCATCAATTCGGATGACCTGAGCTTGAAGAAAGAAGACTGACATTTTTTGTGGCAGGCGGCAGCTCCCGCTTTCGAATAAACCAATCCAAGCGGATCAGCTGCCTCATTGCCATTTATAAAGGACCTAAGAAAAATAAAACAGACGTCATATATGGCAACCGAAATACTCCCCGGGCCTCAGCTACTTCGACGGGCGTGAACAGGCCAACTCGGGCAAGCATGGTTCAAGGGGCGTCCTGGCCTTGGTTGCGGAAATCAGAGCGCTTTGCGGTGACGCCTGGCCGAGCTATATGTGTGAGTTTCCAGCTGTCTCACACATATGAATTCGGCCCCAATTGGCCTGACACAGCTCGTTTAAGTTTGCAATCGCACTACACCGTCCGATAGAATTTCTCGCGCAGCGCCATGGCTGCCACTTGGACTGCTCAGAACGCGTAACGGGTAGGAGTCGCGCCTATTGTCATCCACTGCCATTCAGTAAACTCGTCGACGTTCGTTGTGCTGCCAAAGCGTGACCCGTTGCCCGATTGGCCCATGCCACCCATGGGGATGCCGGGTAGATCAGAAATGGTTTGATCATTGATATGGACCATTCCGGCTCGAATGCGCTGTGCCACACGAAGCCCGCGCTCGAGCGACGCCGTTTGTACGGCGGCGGAAAGGCCGTATTCCGTATCGTTAGCCAACTGAATTGCGTGTTCTTCGTTCTCTGCGATGACGACGGGCGCAACCGGACCGAAGATTTCCTGCTCATAAGCAGCCATTCCGGGAGTTACACCAGACAAAACTGTCGGACGGTAGTAAGGATGCGCATACGTGCCGCCGGTTATGATTTTCGCGCCGCTTGCAACACTGGACGTCACGAGATCATGTATGCGCTCAATTTGCCGCCTGTTGATGATTGGGCCAATGGCGACATTCTCTTCGAAAGGGTTGCCTACGGCCAAGCGCTCGGTGTGATCGCGCAGTAATTCAAGGTAGGTCTTTGCAACGCTCCGCAGCACAATATGTCGCCCAGAGGCCATACAGATCTGTCCTTGGTGCAGGAATGAGGCCCACGCACCCGCCGAAGCTGCCGCATCGAGATCGGCATCATCCAGCACGATGAACGGACTTTTTCCTCCCAATTCCAGTGACACCTTTTTGACGTGTTGGCCCGCGAGCTCGCCTACACGACGGCCTACCCGCGTCGAGCCCGTGAACGTCACAAGCCGTACCGCCGGCGCGCCTACTAACGCCTCCCCAACATCAGCCCCGCCGTTGACGATCTGAAAAACGCCTTCTGGCAGCCCGGCCTCGGCGAAAATCTGTGCCAACACAACCCCCCCGGTAATCGGAGTCTGCGGGTCCGGCTTCAGCACGACTGCATTTCCGAGTGCCAGAGCTGGCGCAACCGATCGCATCGCCAGCAGCAGAGGAAAGTTCCACGGCGTGATGACACCCACTACGCCGAGCGGCACGCGGCGCGCAATACTCAGACGTCCGGAATTTGCTGAACGGAGGACGTGCCCCTCCGGTTCGATGAAAAGCGCGGCAGAATGAAACAATTCTCCGATCGTGCCTTGCAGTTCCGTTTCTGCTTTCGCACGCAGGCCGCCGGTTTCACGAACGATCCATTCGATCAGCGTGTCGTGATTGTCCTGGAGAAGCGCGGCCGCGCGTTGCAATATGCGCGCTCTAGCCTCAGGGCTCTCGCTCTGCCACGTGAGTTGGGCGCGCTTTGCGCGATCAACTGCGTCGAGGACGGATCCCGGTGTGCTGCTCCCGACCGTGCCGAGCGGCAGGTCAGTTGCAGGCTCGCGAACCTCGATCAATTCTCGCTCGGATGGTATCCATCGTCCTTGAAAAACACGACCAGCCCAAATGCCAGGCGAAAGGATACCTTCGGCATGCAATGGCTGGTCAATGGTTGTTCTGACGTTCATCAAATTCTCCTCATCATCAAATTGCATTGCACCAAACGTCTTGCAATGGTTTAGCTAGCGCAATCATGCTCCCTGAGCCACCATCGCTGGCTTGCTCATGCGACCGCAACAAACTAATCACCCGAGCCACATGCGCGCGGTGCTCTTTACTCACGGACGTACTGCCCTGATGTGCTCTCTTCTACACCCTGCGAAAGGAATACCTTTATCTCGCCCGTAAATCAGCCAAGCAAAGGACGTTTACTTTCGACTTCCCAAAACGCGAAGCTCTGTATGGCTTGCGTAGGGGCGGAAGGAGAATGGATTTGGCATGCCTCGTCCGCACCCATGCTCGGAAGGCTACGCTTATTAAATTCTTAAACCAGAGGCCAGATTAAAGCGCTTGATACAAGGCTCGCTGATCGCCACGCAGTTCTCTGCGAGCAGGCCGGAAGTACGGTGACGAACATTTATCCACCTTGTTTTCTATTGAGTGACGAGGTGAAATGGCACCGAATCCTAGAGAGGGAATTCACATGATTTGCTCGAAACGGCGGCTTTTAACCATCGATCAACGTGTGATTTGGTCATGCCCGTTCGAATTGAGTCATGGATCCCTGAGGGAAAACGCGCGCCGCCTTTCGGGATCAGGGAGGCATCCGAAGATGGTGAACGCAGCAGAGGACGGGATGCGATCGCGTGCTCCTTTTTTCATCTTCAGCGGCGCTGCCACGTAACGCCAGACACAGCAGCACTGAGGGCGATCCAGTGGCAGCCATCCCGGCTTGCCAGTTTCTCAAACGTTTCTTGATGGGACCCTATGAACCGGACGTAGCTTGATCTTAGGAGGAAGCGTTCCCTGATCTTTGGATGAGACATAGGAAGCGGTCGCTGCATCGAGCTGAAAATTACAAACGAGGATAGTACCTTCATGCAAGCAGCCTTTCTCAAAGCTTCAGCGCGCATCCAGCGAACGCTCACTTCTAGTGTCAGCCAATAGCTGATCGCCGACCACTGAGGCGTGACGCGATGATCGAAGCCGCTACGCAGCGCGCTGGAAAGAACCAGATCGATGTTCTCCGAGTGTTCATTGATACCTCCCAAGAAAACTCCAAGCGCAGTATGCAGAAAGCGATCTTCAGTAGATACGCATAAATAACCAATATGAGATGCGCCTTTCCACATTGAATCGATTCCGTACGTGATATCGATCAAGCCAAGCACCAGCCGGAATACGGCAATTACAAGGAGGAGACATGAAGCTGTTCAACAAGCTGACGGGTACTATCACAATAGCGATCCTGACTCTAGGGTGCTCATCGCTTTGCACAATGGCATCAGCTGACAATCTGCAGGCTGCTGAGGCAACCAATGCTGCAAGCGGGGTAGGGAGCATGCCGCTCCCGGACAAAAATGCCTCCCCCTCCCGTGATGTCTCGACATCTTCCAATCGAGATCTCCTTCAGGTGCAGACAGAATCCGGTCAAAGTCCACCCATGGTTTCCGGCGTGAGCGCTCCCCCGCCAAGCGAGGGGCAACTGCCCAGAAAGGGACCGCTTAGCGGCATCGGCGATGCGCTCGAAGAACGCGGAATCAACCTTGGCCTACGGTTGGCAAACTTATCTGCGGCGAACCCTTCAACTGGCATCGCGACCGGAAAATCGACCGACTACTTCACACTTTTTACGGGCGCCGATGTTGACTTGCAGAAGTTCGCGGGCATTCCTGACACGAAATTTCATTTTATTTGGGCCTGGGAGCCACCTTCTCACAACACAGTAAATTACACCACTCAGACAGGATCGGCCTTCACGCCACTTGTTCCCCAGACCACCACCAACGACCTGATCAAGTTCACACTATCGCATGACCTGTTTGAAAAACGTCTCCACGTTGAGTACGGTCGCATGAATCTGACGGACGATTTTTTGGTGCCGACGATGTGCGCAGGATGTGTGGCGTCGACTCCCGCGATAACTCTCAACGTGCCAGGCATCACAAAATCGTTGTGGGGAGCACGGCTCGCGTACTTGCTCTCGCGCCATACTAGCCTGGGGTTCGGTGTGGTCGAAGACAACTCCACGCTTTACATGAACTCCACTGGCTGGAACTGGAGTACTCGGACCAGAACGGGGGTTATAGGTATCGCAAATGTTACTCACAAGACGGATTTCTCCGACACCCGGTATCCCCTCAATGCCGAAGTCGGGGTATATCACAATACGAGTCCTTACACGGACGATCTGCACAATGTGGATGGCTCGAGTCAGATCCTCAATCCTTCTGGCAGCGCCCTCAAACACGGCAACGGCACATGGGGATTCTATGGCCAGGCAAGAAAAGTCATCTGGACCGCTCCTGGCGCAAAAGGCCCTACCCCTCCTAACGTCGCACTGTATGGCGGCGCATTTATTACGCCCGGCCCTGGCCAGTCCTTTCCGATCGAAGCGTATGGCGGAGCCGAGTACGGCGGCTTTCTCAGAGACAACCCTGCGGCGCTGGTGGGATCGATCATTCGTTATATCCAGTTGAGCAGCGGGCGAGCGCTTTATGAACAGCAGCTCAGTACGGTGAGCGGTTGGAGCAGTGACGGCGTTAACCGCAACACATTCTCTTTCGATGTACACGCACAGTACGGGCTCGCTCCCGGGGTACTCGTCAATGGCTTTGCTCAATATCTTCTGCACCCCAACAGAATGCACCCATTGGCCGCCACCGGTTCCACCCGCAGTGGCTGGATGATCGGTTTGACGCTTCTTGTCGATCTTGGGCGTATCACGGGCCTGACAAGACCTTAAGCATTGCGGTGAAGCCGCCGCCGTATATGTCTGATCAACGCCGGACGTTAGGTGCAGCGCCTAGCGCTCCAGCGCTGGTCATTCCATCGAGGCTGCCCGCAGCTTCGGCGGCCAGTTCGCACATCGTCGACATACGATTGTAGTTGTTTCTTTCTGCTCAGAATTCGAACGCCGCGCGCCAGAAAATCACCGGCGGTTTTCTCGGGGAAACCAGTCTAAGCCGTTTCGAGGGACACGACCGCTATTTTCCATAGATCAGCCAGGTCCTGACAACCGCCCCCAGTTGAATTCACGCTACTGGTTAACCGCCTCGCCAGGGGTTAAAAACGCAGGATGTTGCTCGGCTCCGTCGCACATCAGACTGCCGACGCCAATCGGCTCCTCGAACCCGCCGCCGCCAGCCAGATGATCGCTTCTGGCAGCGATCGCGTCTCGATTAGACACACGGCCAAATCTGCGAGTGCATCAACAGCGACTTGAGTCGCCGTTGCGCCTCACCGATAAAGGCCCAGCAGCCATCAGGCTGGGCAGGATACCGCCGACGGACCACGGATACAGGTTAGACGATAATGACACCACCCTTGGAGGAGCATCTGATGAAACACAAAGCAGTTCCGATTACTACCGCTGCCGGCCTGCCTTTGGCCAGCGATCCGCCAGCACGTACCGAGATGAGCCGCGAGGGCATTGTCGTTGCGATCGCCTGCTCCATATGCATGGGCCTAAGCTTCGCGCCTGTCTTCATGGGGACATTTCCCCTCTTCCTTGAGCCGGTGTCTCGGCAATTCCACTGGAGCGCCGCGACGTTTCCGCAAGCGATGTTGATCTCAGGCTTGACAGGCGCTCTTTCCGGGCCTCTGGTGGGCCGACTGATCGATACCATGGGTGTCCGCAAGGTACTACTCCCCGGACTGCTGGCTTGGGCGGCCATCTTGGCAGCTATGAGCCTTCTCAACGGCAGTATTATCTTGCTTTACGTCATCTCGGCGTTGATGGGGCCGCTGGCTGCAACATGCGGCCCGGTCGCGCTGGCCAAGGTCGTGTCGAGCTGGTTCGACCGCAGCCGCGGTATTGCGCTGACCGCCGTCCTAGGCGGGTCGGTTGCGATCTTCACTTCCTTGATGCTGGTGCTCACGCGTGTGCTTATCCTTAATATCGGTTGGCAGGGTGCCTATCTCGCACTAGCGGGACTGATAGTGGCCATCGCCATGCCAGTTTCTTACTTCTTCTTGAAGGAAGCTCCGCAATCGAGCCCATCCGTCATAATGGGAAAGCCCGATATAGCGAGCATGGACTTGAAACCCATGACTGCATTTACGAGTCGTGCCTTCTGGACGGTGATCCTGGCATCGACGCTCGTTTGTGCTTCGTGCAGCGGCTTGAGCAGTCACTTCGTTCCATGGGCTGGCGAACGCGGCGTCTCCTCCGCCACAGCGACGTTTGCACTGACTCTTTATTCTCTTGCCGGGCCATTTAGTTCACTGCTCGCCGGCGGTGCGGCCGATAGGCTGCCGCGCCCGGGTATGCTCGCCATCGTCTTCGCACTGCCGCTGTTGGGATTTCTCGCGATGCTGACATCGCAGGAATGGGCGGTCGTGATTGGACTTGCGCTGATGGGTTCCGGCTTTGCTGCGGTGGCCGGGCTTCTGCCGTTCTTCACGAGCCGATACTTCGGCCTGGCCAACGCCTCGACGATTTTCGGTGTGGCGGTTGGGCTCACCACACTGTCTCTGGGCGTGGGACCGGTCGTGCTGGGGATACTGCGCGATAAATGGGGGGCATACACTCCGGCCTCTCCAGTGCTAGCGGGTGCACTGTCTCTGGCCATCATACTTGCGTTGACCTTACCGCGTTATCCGCGTCGTTGACGTTCAAACTGAACACGTATACTGTCGAGTCCGAGCTAGACAATTACAGGACCGGCCGTTGTAGGAGACAAATCATGACTATGGCGCAGCCAGCGTCGGCGCAGTCATACGCCAGTCAGCGCAAAACAGTTTCTCACTGGAAAACCGCCAATCCGCTGTTCGATGCGATCGTAGGAGGTGGCTCCGCAAATACCAAAGCGGCCTGCATCATCGCGGCGCAAATCGAGGAGGATCTGATAGGCCGCAGTTGGCCCACAGGGACAATCTATGGGTCCGAAACGCATTTGGAATCCAAATTCGGCGTTTGTCGCAGCGTCGTCCGTGAAGCGGTTCGGATTCTCGAGAGCCGCGGCACGGCTCGGATGCGACGAGGACCAAACGGCGGCCTGCTGATTCTGGCACCGTCCATGTCGCTCGTGCTGGAAGCGATTGATCGGTACGTCACATCGCATTGCCGCGAGCTCCATCGGGGAAAGGACGGCAGAACGATTCTGCAAGCAGTTCATGCGAGATTGATTGGCCCCGGAGCAAAGAACTGTGTCGGTCCAGGACTTGCCAGCTTCTTGGAAGAAATGATTTCGGCGGTCAACCAACATGCGCGGCAAGGGCCTTCTGGTCGTATCCCCCTGGGCGCAACGGTTGAAAGCGCCCGGTCCCGGGCGCAGCATATCTTCCGCCTGCTTATGAAGGACCTGAACAGTAGTCGCGCGATTGACCGCCGCCTGGGGTCCGAATTGGATCTCTGTGACCGCTACGGCGCTGATCGTGATGTGTTGCGCCAAGCAGTGCGTGTTCTGGAATTCGAGGGAATAGCTGAGTCAGTAGCCGGGCGTGGCAAAGGACTGATGACACGCACGCCAGAGCCCGCCGCCTTATGCCGGCTTATAAACTGCCATTTCACCGCTGCCCGCGTCACACCCAGCGATGCCATGAGTCTTTTCAAGCTCTTGAGCGTAGAGGCCATTTCGATCGCTGCGGAGGACGCGACTGACGAGGAACTTGCGCGACTGAAGAATGCGCAGCGTCTGCTGCATGCTGCAGACGTGCGCATGACTCCAAAAGTGATGCAAGAAGCGGAGGAAAGCCAGTTCGGAATCATCGACGAACCACTCGTCGACATTCTCCTGCGCTGCACCAAGAGCTATTCGACCTGGTGGTCTTCGCTACGCAATCCCCAAAGTGAGCAACTGGATATCATCTATAGAACCGAGACGCTCAAGGTCATCTCTGCGCTCCTCGAACGCGATGTAGCCGCCGTTGCGGCTGCCCAGGCCGCTAAAGTCGAACGTCTTAACGGACTCATCTTGAATCAGCACCGAGCCGTGTCGGCGTAGCGGTCTTTCTCCGGTTGAGCCGATCAACTGTCCTGTAAAATCCCGCCCGCTTCGTCGCTCGCGAGGAACGCGACAATGATGGTGGTGAGGATGTCTGTCGGGGTGTCCAACGGTCACACGCGGGATCGAACTTTCACGTTTTTTAATAATGGCTGGCTTGCGCTCGGCCACGCAATATAACGCATGGCCTGCGCGCGATGATGCGCAGACGCAATGCCATCGAACCGGTCATCGGACGCAGGAGGGCTGACGGCAAACTCGATCAGAAATGGATAAAGGAGTACTGGGTTGGGCGACACACGCAGTGCTGTGCGGCACTGGCCAAAATCTGTGCTTGATACCCAGGAACCTGCTGCTCTTTAACGTCCAGATTTCTGCCACCTTGTTTGACCGCGGCTTCACCGTACTATCGCTGGAACGGCACCCGCTTGGGAGAAAACGAATTTTCAGATCCGATTAGTGAGCTTTGTGAGAAAGCTGTACTGGCCAGTTGGAGGTGGGCAGCTGTTCTAGTGCTGACAATCGATGAGGGGCCTCCGTGGCACGGAGCCCTCCCTCCGGGCACGTCCATCCGGGACAAGCGATGAACTTTCCAGCCTGCCCCGGGTTCTGCAACCACGCCCGTCAATGTCGGGACCACGCAATCCCGGGGCGAAACTGAAGAATGCATAGCGTCTGAACAATTGGACATTCTTTATCGAGCTGAAACGCTCAACGTCATCGCCTCCTCGAACGCGATGTAATCGCCGCCACCGACCAGGCAGCGAAGCTCGAGCGCCTTGACGGACAGAGTCTGATTCAGCAGCGAGTAGCGTCAGCCCAGTAGCGATCCTCCGGTCGCGTCGATCACCTGCCCGGTGATCCAGCCCCCTTCGTCGCTCGCGAGGAACGCGACAATGTTGGCGATATCCTCCGGCGTTCCCAGCCGTCGCAGGGCGGATTGCGCCTTGGCATGCTCAATGAATGCAGGATTGCCCTCGGCCATGCGCAGGAATTCGGCGGTTGCAGTCGGACCCGGTGCAACGGCGTTTACCGTAATTCCGCGAGCACCTAGCTGCAGAGCAGCGGTCTTGCTGAACACCTCGAGCGCGCCCTTGGCCATTGCATAGGACACGACATTCGGATTAACGATGCGCGAGGTTCCAGACGAGATGTTGATGATCCGTCCGCCATCGCGAAGGCGCGGCAATGCCGCCTGCGTGAGGAAGAAAGGTGCCTTCACGTCCACGGCAAATGCCTTGTCGAATTCTGCGGAACTCAGTACTTCAACCGAGCCGAACATGATTTGACCAGCATTGTTGACCAGGATGTCGAGCCCGGTCTGGCCGGAACACGTCAACAAGCTGCGATCGAACTCTTCGAACGTCGCCGCAAACGAAGCGTCCGACGAATGGAGATCCGCCTGGATGACAAAGGCCCGCCCGCCGGTCTGCTCAATGGTAGCCAGCGTCTCTTGAGCAGCCTGCAGATTGCCTCCGTAGTGAATGGCCACGGTCGCGCCGTTGGCGGCGAGACGCGTGGCAATTTCCCGGCCGATTCCTCGGCTCGCACCAGTGACGAATGCGACTTTCCCTTTGAGGTCGGCCATCTCACCAAGCTCCTGGAAAATTGGTTTCGCCACGCAACTGTCTGCCACCGTACCAATATCCGTGGCCAGTGCTGCGAAGACGGAACGGCAGGGCTACCGTTGCAACTGGTGGCGCGTTGATATCGCTGGCATCCAGGATGAGGAGTTCGCTGCGCATCTGCTCGTGCCGGCCGACCACGGTCATAATGTAACCATCGCCTTCTGCCGCGTTGTCGTGAGCGGGAACGAACTGAGGCTCGCCGATCGAGCAATTGTCTCCTGCATAGAGGATTTTGGACGGCTTCGCGCCGTTCACATCCATGGTGGCGATCCACTGGAAGCCGCGCCCGACGCGTTCTTGGCCAGGCACGTCCAGAAGGTTCATGGTGGCGAAACTGTATGGCAAGGTTTCGAAACGGGTATCGATTCGCGGAAGCTCGCAAGGGTATTCGAAAAGCGGCTGTTCGACAAAACTGTTGTCACTGCGCTCCATGTCGATCACCACCCGCTTCATATATGGCATGGCGTCGGTCGGCTTGAACTGCGAGCCATCGACGTTTGGGAAAAAATGGAAAAAGGACCGCTTGCTGAAGGTGTTGTCGGCATAGATATATCGCCCATCATCATAGGCACCGACGGTATGGCCATGGCACTGATTGGGGCCCTTGAACCAACGAATTTGATCGCCACGGCCCTTGCGTGGCAGCACGCCGAGATAGACACTCTCGTGCGGATCCCATTTGAATGCAGGCTCACTCCGCTTGATCCATTCCAGCTCATGACGGAGCGGGGTGATCGGGAAAACGACATAATTCTGCGTGACCATGATGTCGTGGACCATGCAGGTGTAGGGCGCATGGAACCAGGCCTCGTGAGTAACGTTCCCTTCGCTGTCGGCTTCATAGTAGGCGATATCCCTGGTGGCAGGACCAGCCGCGCAATATCCAAAGAACACCAGCTCGCCCGTTTTTGCATCGATCTTGGGGTGTGCGGTGATTGCCTTGGCGGTCACCTTGCCGTTCCAGTCATATTCCCCGATGGTCTCGAGGGTGAAAGGGTTCAATTCTATAGCAGGGCTGTCCTCCTTCAATGCGAGTAGCTTGCCGCCATGCATAAGCATTGTCACATTTGCGGTGCCGCGGCTGAGCCCAGCAACCGAGGGATCGTCCGAGAAAGGATTTCGATAGTGGCCGAACAGCGCACGGCCGGCCTTTTCCTCCGCCACGAAGCGGGGCGTACGGACATAGCGCATACGGAAGTCGACCTTGCCGTCCTTGAAATAAAAACAGGAGGCCATCCCGTCTTCGTTGAGCATAAAGACATCATTGTCGACAAAGGCTGGCCATTTCCGATCTCCGATCAGGCGAAAGAAACCACCCTCCAGGTTCTTCGGTACTTTTCCTTGCACAACTTCAAGCCCCGTCAATTCGATCTCTGCGCGCATCGGTGCCTCGAAGCTTTTGAAATCGTTATTTGGAAATCGGATATTCATCTCTACATAACCTCTATGAGCAAAAGAAAGCGCTATCGCGGAGGGAACGCTACCGCAGTTTGTTTCCATGTATTTTGACGCCGTTGTTTCAGGCTAACCATGTGCCACATTTCCACTAGAGTACGATGGTTCGTCCCATCCAACAGACCTGCCCAAAGGCAAAAATTCTCGTATCTCATCGATGATCCGAATCTCTCCGTCTACAACCTTGAACAATCCGAGCATATACATGGCACCGGCGTCAGGTCGAGGATGCGCAGGGATGGGATGGAAGTCCACCACTACAAAGCTGGCTGCAAGGCCGAGTTCCACGTCCAGCACTGGAAAGCGTCGTTCGCGTGCCTTGGGTCTCGCGGCGCGCGTATCATTCAGCGCAGAGGCGCAAGTATGCACCTTGCCGTCCGGCGAGAGCAGCGTGCGTAGCGTGTTCGTCGTTTTCGCACCGTTATCGTATTTGTCGCAGCGATAGTTGAAGCGCGGTATCAGGCCATCGCTCTGCTCCAGTCCTTCCCAATAGCGGTTGGCCGCTTCACGCAAACCTTCACGGTCGACGCGGCGATTCGGCGGGACAATAGCCTGATAGAGGATATCGGGCTTCAACAATTGCTCGACCTCAGCGAAATGCCCTTTCGGGTCTGTGCTGAGGATGGCCTCAGCTTCTGCCAATTCACCCTTGAAAATTCGCAGGCGTTGCGCGAAGGGACGCGGCTGACCTGCAACATAAGCAACGCCTGCGCAAACGATCTGGCCCGTAAGCGCGTCCGCAAACGATTGGATGCCGGAGAAGCGCGGCTTGCAGCGCCACAGTCCTTCGTCGATGCTGAGCGTCCTGCCATTTTCCGTCAGACGGAAGTTCGATGCGAAGCGCAATCTGGTGTGATCGCCGACGGACATCGCCTCCAGGTAAATGTCCATTTCCTCTCTGAGTGCCGTCCCGTTTGTCATGCAATACCCACGGTCTTCTGGAAGAAATGTGCGCGGCCATAATTGACTGCAGCACTGTCGGACTGATGAGCGAGATGGCCGCGCAGAACCCCTACATTGCGCCAATATCGGCCGAGCATAGAATCCTTCTTCGATGCGGACGTACCAACAGTGCGGAAGATGATATCGACTGCTTCGTGAGCAAGGTGGATACTCTGCAGTATGACGAGCGTCAGACGTCGCGCGTCGTCGTCCGAACAGGGCTCGCCCGTTACACAGGTCCGCCGCGCAATCTCCATATATTCACCGGCCGCGTGGAGCAGAGCGGCTCGCGCGGTATCGACCAATGCGCGACAACGGCCGAAGTTGAGCTGATATTCCGCAAGTTCCAGCCTTGGCGCGCCGGTCGGTCCGGTCGCCTTGCGGGTGCGGAAGCTCTCCTCGTAGAGGTCCAGCGCGCCTTCGGCGGCGCCGACGATCACCGATGCGGATTCGGTGATGATGAATGGCCGCGCCGGGCCATGAAAGAGGGGGCTGTCGTCATAGACTCGGGCAGGTAGCACCGCCTTGATTGGAGGATATGCCTTGGTTAGATGCATCGGGACGAACACGTCCTGCAGAACTACCCGATCAGATCCGGTCCCCTGCATACCGATCACGTCCCAGTTACGAACGATCTCGTAATCGTCGCGATCGAATAGGCCCATCCGCATCGGAGCACCATCAGATTCGGCATCCTCGACCGTGAAGGTGAGCAGGATATGCGTGGCGTGCGCGCAGCCCGACGCATAATCCCATGCACCACTGACACGATAGCCGCCGGGGACAGCAACGCCGTGGCCCTGCGGCGCTGCTACCTCAGGCG
>Ga0182006_1001535_pt1 | contig 13801 bp, 13 predicted proteins | sample Sormic07211104_1_FD_123022 | JGI IMG/M metagenome (GOLD analysis project Ga0182006, IMG submission 123022) | Rhizosphere microbial communities from Sorghum bicolor, Mead, Nebraska, USA - 072115-104_1 MetaG | ecosystem: Host-associated > Plants > Roots > Rhizosphere | place: USA: Nebraska...
CCCGCCTCGCCCCTCACCGGGCGGCGGGCGCTCTCTTTTGGGAGCCGCACACGACAAGAAGAATGGAGCAACTTCCATGAATCCCGATGCAGACAAACTCTGGCAGGCCCCGCGCTGGGCGCTTGCCGTGCTGCTCGCAGTGCTCGGCATGCTCGGGCCCTTCTCCATCGACACCTACATCCCGGCCTTCTCGGGCATTGCGCGCTCCATCGGTGCCACGCCGGCCGAGATGCAGCAGACGCTCTCGGCCTACCTGTTCGGCTTCGCGTTCATGAACCTGTTCCACGGTGCGCTGTCGGACAGCTTCGGCCGCCGGCCTGTGGTGCTGTGGGGACTGGCCGTGTTCACGCTCGCCTCGCTGGGCTGCGCGCTGTCGCAGAACATCACGCAGCTCGTGCTGTTCCGAGGGCTGCAGGGCCTCTCGACCGGAGCCGGCATCGTGGTCTCGCGCGCGGTGATCCGCGACATGTTCCCGCCGGCCGAGGCGCAGCGGGTGATGAGCCAGGTGACGATCTACTTCGGCGTGGCCCCGGCCATCGCACCGATCATCGGCGGCTTCCTGTTCGTGCACGCGGGCTGGCATGCGGTGTTCTGGTTCCTGGTGGCGGTGGGCGTGGTGCTGTTCGCCGCCAACTACAAGCTGCTGCCCGAGACGCTGCACAAGGACCACCGCCAGCCCTTCCAGGTGCGGCACCTGCTGCGCGGCTACTGGGACCTGTGCTCCGATCCGCGTTTCCTGCTGCTGGCCTTTGCCAGCGGCGTGCCCTTCAACGGCATGTTCCTCTACGTGCTGGCCGCGCCCGCGTTCCTGGGCGACCACCTCGCGCTGCAGCCGCAGCAGTTCTTCTGGTTCTTCCTGCTGACGATCGGCGGCATCATGCTCGGCGCGCGCGCCAGCGGCCGCATGGCCGGCAAGGTGGCGCCCAAGCGGCAGATCCGCGACGGCTTCGTCATCATGCTGGCGACCTCGGTGGTCAACGTGGTGGCCAACACCTTCTTCGAGGCGCACGTGGCCTGGGCGCTGTGGCCGCTCGCGGTGTTCGCCTTCGGCTGGGCGCTGATGGTGCCGGTGGTCACGTTGCTGGTGCTCGACCTGCACCCGGAGCGCCGCGGCATGGCCTCGTCGCTGCAGGCGGTGATCGGCTCCACCGCCAACGGCGTGGTGGCCGGCGCGGTGGCGCCGCTGGTGATGCACTCGACGCTCGCGCTGGCGCTGACCTCCATGGGCATGCTCGGCATCGGCCTGATCGCATGGGTGTGGCTGCATGGCCGCTGGCCCGAGATCGGGCGCCTGGTGGCTCACGAAGGCTGAGGACGGAGGCTGCGATGCGGTTCGAGGCACTCCTGAATCATGCGCGCGCCTGGCTGCCGGGCCGCACCACCGTCGATGCGCGCGAGCGGCTGCGCGCGGTTGCGGGCGCCGGCCTCGGGCTGCTGGTCACGGCGCTGCTGTGCCGCTGGCTGGCCGGCCCGCTGGCCGCGACCGTCTGGCTGATCGCACCGCTGGGCGCCAGCGCCGTGCTGGTGTTCGCGGTGCCGGCGAGCCCGTTGGCGCAGCCGTGGTCGGTCATCGGCGGCAACACGCTGTCGGCGGTGGTCGGCATCGCGGCCGTCAACTGGATTCCCGACTCCGCGCTGGCCGCCGCCGTGGCCGTGGCGGGCGCCATCGGCCTGATGTTCAGCGCGCGCTGCCTGCATCCGCCCGGCGGCGCCGCGGCGCTACTGGCGGTGCTGACGCACACCACGCATTTCTCGTCCGCCCTCTTCCCCTTCTTCACCAACTCGCTGCTGCTGGTGCTGGCCGGCGTGGCCTACAACACGCTCACCGGGCGGCGCTACCCGCACGTGCAGGTGGTGCGTCCGCCCGCGGCCGATGCGCGCTTCAGCCAGGCCGACATCGACGCGGTGCTGGCCCGCTACAACCAGGTGCTCGACATCAGCCGCGACGACCTCGAATCGCTGATCCGCGAAACCGAGCTCGAGTCGTACAAGCGGCGCCTCGGTACGCTGACCTGCGCCGACATCATGTCCAGCGTGCCCATCTCGGTGGAGTTCGGCACGCCGCTGCAGGAAGCCTGGGCGCTGATGCACGAACGACACATCAAGGCCCTGCCCGTCACCGACCGCACGCGCCGCGTGGTCGGCATCGTCACGCAGGCCGACTTCTTCCGCCAGCTCGACCTGCAGCACCATGACGGCATCGCCGGCAAGCTGCGCGACCTGATCCGCGCCACGCGCACGGTGATGTCGAACAAGCCCGAGGTGGTTGGCCAGATCATGACGCGCCAGGTGCGCGTGGCCAGCGCCGACCGGCCCGTGGTCGACCTGGTGCCGCTGTTCTCCGAGGGCGGGCATCACCATATCCCGATCATCGACGGCGAGAAGCGGTTGACGGGGATGATCACGCAGTCGGACTTCGTGCGGGCGTTGTACCGCGCCGTCGGGCCGGCTTGATTTTTCCTCCTCCCCTGCCGGGGGAGGGTCGGGGTGGGGGGCACGACGGCATCGACCACGACGCAGCGCCTCGTCGACGGCCGCCAGCCCCCATCCCAGCCTTCCCCAGAAGGGGAAGGAGCAAGGCCCTTACTCCAGCACCACGTTCGCTTTCTTCACCAGCGCCGCATAGCGCGCGGCCTCGCTGCGGAAGTAGCTCGCGGCCTGCTCGGGCGTCGTGGGCCTGACGACGTTGCCCTGCTTGTCCATCGCCTCGCGCACTTCGGGGCTCGCGAAAGCGGCGGCCACCGCATCGTGCACGCGCTGCACGTCGGCCGCCTGCATCTTCGGCGGGCCGATCACCGCGAACCAGCCTTCGACCACGTAGTTCGGCAGCCCCTGCTCCGCGATGGTCGGAATCTCCGGCGCTGCCGGCGAGCGCGTCGCGCCGCACAGGCCGATGGCGCGCAGCGCACCGCTCCGGATGTGCTGCTGCACGGCCGGCAGCGCGACCACGCCCATCTCGACCTGCCCGCCGATCATGTCGGTCACCATCGGCCCGGTGCCCTTGTAGGGGATGTGCCGCGCCTTCACGCCGGCCTCGTCCATGAACATCTCGCCGGCAAGATGGATGATGGTGCCGTTGCCCGACGAGGCGTAGTTGTAGCCCTCGGGTTTGGCGCGCAGCAGCGCCACCAGCTCCTTCACGTTCTTCGCGGGCACCTTCGGGTTCACCAGCAGCACCAGCGGCGTCGCGCCCACCACGCTGATCGGCGTGACGTCGTTGATCGCGTCGAAGGGCATCTTCTTGAACACCGCCGGATTGATGACGTGGTTGTTCGACACCATGCCCAGCGTGAGTCCGTCGGGCGCGGCCTTGACGATGGCCGCCGCGCCGGTGATGCCGCCCGCACCCGGCAGGTTCTCGATCACCACCGGCTGGCCGAAGGCCTTGCCGAGCGCGGGCGCCGCCGCGCGCACGATGGTGTCGACGCCCGAGCCGGCGCTGATCGGCAGGATGAAGCGGACGGGCTTGTCGGAGCCCTGCGCGAGCGCCGGGCGCGCACCCATCGCGGCCACCGCGGCGGCGCACGCGCCGAGGCCGAGCACCGCGCGGCGGTTCAGGCGATCCAGGTTCGTCGAGGGAAGTGTCTTCGTCATGGTCTTGTCTCTCTTTATGTCTTCGAAAAAGGATCGCAGGCTCAGGCCACTGCCGAATCGGCGAGCAGGGCGTCCACCTGCTCGCTTGCATAGCCCAGTTCGGCCAGCAGTTCGCGCGTGTGCTCGCCGAGCGTGGGTGGATTCAGGCGCACGCCGAGGCGCTCGCCGCCGAGCGTGATCGGGAACAGTGTCGTCTGCGCCGTTTCGCCGGCACGCTCGCCGTCGGGCAGGCGGATGTCCACGAGCCCGCCGGTGGCCTTCAGGTGCGGGTCTTCGTACAGGTCTTCCGGCCGCGTGATCGGCGCGAACGGCAGGCCCCTGGCCTCGAAGATCGCCGACAGATCCGCTGCCGAACGATCAGCCAGGCGCTGGCGCAGATCGGCCAGCAGCGTGGGCCGCAAACGCACCCGGTCGTTGTTGGTGCGCAGGGCCGGGTCGGCCTTCAGGTCGTCGAAGCCGAGCGCGTCACAGAAGGTCTTCCACTGCGCGTCGCTCACCGCGGCCAGAAAGATCTGCTCGCCGTCCTTCACAGTGAACACGTCGTACAGCGCCCACGCCGAGATGCGCTCGGGCATCGGCGCGGCGGCCTGCCCGGTGATCGCGTACTGCAGCATGTGCTGGCCGACCAGGAACACGTTGTTCTCGAACAGCGCAGACTGCACCTCCTGCCCCTTGCCGGTCTCGGCGCGCTGCATCAGCGCGGCGATCGCGCCGATGGCGCCGAACATGCCGCCCATGATGTCGTTCACGCTCGTGCCCGCGCGCAGCGGGTCGCCGGGGCGGCCGGTCATGTAGGCGAGGCCGCCCATCATCTGCACCACCTCGTCGAGCGCAGTGCGGTGCTCGTACGGGCCGGGCAGGAAGCCGGTGTGGTTCACGTACACGAGGCGCGGGTTGAGCTTGCCGAGGGCGGCATAGCCCAGGCCGTACTTGTCCATGGTGCCTGGCTTGAAGTTCTGCGCCACCACGTCGGCCGTGGCGCACAGGCGCAGCGCGGCCTCGAGCCCCTCGAGCTTCTTGAGGTCGAGCGCAATGCTCTTCTTGTTGCGGTTGAACATGGGAAAGAAGCCAGCCCCCGCGCCCAGCAGGTGCCGCGTGCGGTCGCCCTCGATCGGCTCGACCTTGATGACCTCGGCGCCCAGGTCCGCGAGCACCATTCCGCAGGTCGGCCCCATGACCATGTGCGTGAACTCGACCACGCGGATGCCAGCCAGCGGCAGGCGCTTTTCTTCGGTGCCTGCGGTGCTCATGCCGCGACCCCCGCCGTGGCCGCGAAGGTCTTTGGAAAGCCCGCGCGCCATACCGTGCCCTGCAGCGTTTCGCCTTCGAGCCAGCCTGCCACGCGCTTGCGCAGCTCGAGCAGCTTCGGCAGATCGACGCCCGTCGCGACGCCCATGCTCTCGAGCATGAAGACGAGGTCTTCGGTGTCGACGTTGCCGCTGGCCCCGGGCGCATGCGGGCAGCCGCCGATGCCGGCGAGGCAGGCGTCGAAGCGCGTCACGCCGACTTCCAGCGCCGCGTAGACATTGGCCAGCCCGAGGCCGCGCGTGTCATGGAAGTGGCCGCACCACAGCCGGTCGCCCGCAATGCGCAGCGCGCGCTCGAACAGGCTACGGACCATCGCCGGATCGGCATAGCCGACGGTGTCGGCAAGGCTCACGCGGTCGGCGCCCGCGTCGAGCAGCGCCTGCATCAGCCGCAGCACTTCGTCGGCGTCGACATGGCCCTGGAGCGTGCAGCCGAAGGCCGTGCCCACGCCGCCGTCGATGAGCGTCTTCGAGCCCGCCGCATCGCGCGCGGCGCGGATGCGGCCCACCTCGGCCACCACCTCGTCGGGCGTCTTGCGCAGGTTGGCGAGGCTGTGTGCGTGGCTGGCCGAGAGCGGCACGATCATCAGGTCGGCCCCGCCCGCGATGGCGCGCTCCGCGCCCTTCAGGTTGGGCACCAGCACCGAGGCGAAGAGCCCGGGCAAGGTCTTCGCATAGGCCAGCAGCTCGGCCGTGTCCGCCAGCTGCGGCAGCAGGTGCGCCGGCACGAAGGAGCCGACTTCGATCTCGCGCTGGCCGGCCGCATGCGCGTCGCGGATCCATTCGAGCTTGCGTGCGGTGGGCAGCACACGGGCAATGCTCTGCAGGCCGTCGCGCAGGCCCACTTCGCGAACGACCGCGCATGGCGGCAGGAAGGGGTGAATCAAGACTTTGTCTCCGTCGTGAGGGTACGACGTGAATATTAGAAGTTCCGATTCGACCCAGAAGGTATATTTTGGAAGCCATTTGCTTCCGAAGCGGAACACCATGAGAGACCTCGACCTCACCACCCTGCGCCTGTTCGTCGCCGTCTGCGAAACGCGCAGCATCGCGCGCGCCGGCGAGCAGGCCAGCATCGTCGGCTCGGCCATCAGCAAGCGGCTGGCCCAGCTCGAAGAAGCGGTGGGCACGCCGCTGCTGCTGCGCAAGCGCCGCGGCGTGGTGCCCACGCCGGCCGGCGAAACCCTGCTGGAGCATGCCCGCGCGATGCTCGGCAGCGTGAACCGCATCGAGCGCGACATGGCCGCCTACGCGGGCGGCGCTCGCGGGCACGTGCGCATCCTGGCCTCGGCCTCGGTCATGGCCGAGTCGCTGGCGGAAGACGTGGCGGGCTTTCTGAAGGCCCCGGCCCACCGCAACATCCGCGTCGACATGGAAGAGCGCGTAAGCCCCGAGATCGTGCGCGGCATCCGCGAGGGCAGCGCTTCCATCGGCCTGTGCTGGGATGCCGCCGACCTCGACGGCCTGGAACGGCGCAACTACCGCTCCGACCACCTCGCCATCGTCGCGCACCCGTCGCATCCCGTCGCAAGGCACGAGCAGGTGCGCTTCGAGCAGGTGCTCGACCACGAATTCGTCGGCATGCCGGCGCTGAGCGCCGTGCAGTTGATGCTGGCGCGCGAGGCGGCGGTGGCGGGCAAGCCGCTGGTGTACCGCGTCCTGGTCTCCAACTTCGACGCGGCACTGCGGGTGGTGCGGGCCGGACTGGCGATCAGCGTGGTGCCGGCGGAGGTGGCGCGGCCCTTCACCGATGCCTTCGGCCTGCGGCTGATGCCGCTCACCGACGCGTGGGCGCGGCGGCGTTTCGCGATCTGCTATCGCGGCGAGGCGGCGCTGTCGCCGTCGGCGCAACTGCTGGTCGCGCACCTCGAGAGATGCGCCACGGACTGACGACCCGGAAGCTCATTCGGCCGAAATCCGAAACTATTCGTTGTGAATCATCAGGTTTTTGTTTCGATTCGCGCAACCTAACATTCGGGGCATTCAGCGCTGTCACCTCTTCGCATCACACATTCAGAAAGATCGCCGCCATGTTCCGCAGAGCCCTCCTCTCCGCCGCTGCCCTCGCCACCACGCTGAGCCTCGCCCCGCTTGCCGCGCAGGCGGCCCAGCCGCTCAAGCTCGACGTCTACAACCCCGGCACGAAATCGATGTTCCCGGTCTCTTCGGAAATCGTCACGGGCCAGACCGACGCCGTGCTGATCGACGCCCAGTTCCAGCGCAACGACGCCGAGGCGCTGGTGCAGAAGATCAAGGCCACGGGCAAGAAGCTCACCACGGTCTACATCAGCCACAGCGATCCCGACTACTACTTCGGCCTCGACGTGATCCAGGCCGCCTTCCCCGACGCAAAGATCGTCGCCACGCCGCAGACCGTGGCCGCGATCCAGGCCTCGAAGGACGGCAAGCTCGCGCACTGGGGCCCGATCCTCAAGGACAACGCGCCCAAGGCGCTGCTCGTGCCCGAGCCGCTGGCCGGTGACAGCCTCACGCTCGAAGGCCGCAAGATCCAGGTCGTCGGCCTCGACGGCCCCACGCCCGAACGCACCTTCGGCTGGATTCCTTCGCTGAAGGCCGTGGTCGGCGGCATCCCCGTCTCGGCCAACATCCACGTGTGGGTGGCCGACACGCAGACGCCCGAATCGCGCCGGGAATGGATCAAGACGCTCGGCCGCATCGAGGCACTGCCCCCGAAGACCGTGGTGCCCGGCCACTACCTGCCGAATGCCAACGGCTCGGCGCCGTACACGCTGGCCTCTGTGAAGTTCACGCGCGACTACCTGAAGGCCTTCGAAGTCGAAGCCGCCAAGGCCGAGGACTCGGTCGCGCTGATCGCCGCGATGAAGAAGCGCTACCCGAAGCTGGAAGGCACTTCGTCGCTGGAACTCGGCGCCAAGGTCATCAAGGGAGAAATGAAATGGCCGCAGTGAACGACACCATCACCCTGCACTACATCTTCGACCCGCTGTGCGGCTGGTGCTACGCCGCGGCGCCGCTGGTCGACGCGGCGCGCAACGTGCCGGGCCTGCAGGTCGCGTTCCATGGCGGCGGCATGATGACCGGCGCCAACCGCCGCGCAATCACGCCGCAGTGGCGCGAGTACGTGATACCGCACGACCGGCGCATCGCCGAGATGACGGGCCAGCCCTTCGGCGAAGGCTACTTCGAAGGACTGCTGCGCGACACCAGCGCGGTGATGGATTCCGAGCCGCCGATCACCGCCGTCCTCGCGGCCGAATCGCTGCGCTCAGGCGGTGGGCTGGACATGGTGCATCGCCTGCAGCGTGCGCACTATGTCGAAGGCCGACGCATCGCCGACGCGCAAGTGCTGAAGGCGGTGGCCGCGGAACTCGGTTTCGATACCGAAGCCTTTGCTGCAGCCGTCGAGCGCCTGGCGGGAGAAGCGACCGCGCAGCACATCGCCGAAAGCCGCCAGCTGCTGCAACGTGCGGGCGGCCAGGGATTCCCGACCTTCGTGCTGACGCGGGCCGATGGCAGCGCCAGCCGCATCGAGATCGGCCCGTGGCTGGGCCGTACCGAAGACTGGAAGGCGCGCCTCGCGGAACTCGTCTAGCGCGCCACGCCCAGCAGCCGGTCCAGCACCTGCGGCTGGGTGCGCAGCGCCGCGGCGCTGTCCTTGTGCACGATGGTGCCGTGGTCCAACACCACTGCTTCGTCGGAGATCGCGAGGATCGCCTGCGGATGCTGCTCCACGATGATCGCGGCCAGCCCCTCGTCCTGCGTGATGCGGCGGATGGCGCGCAGCAGCTCTTCCACAATGATCGGCGCGAGCCCTTCGAGTGGCTCGTCGAGCAGCAGCAGCTTGGGGTTCAGCACCAGCGCGCGGCCCACGGCCAGCATCTGCTGCTCGCCGCCCGACAGCTGCGTGCCGAGGTTGGTCTTGCGCTCTGCGAGACGCGGGAACATCTCGTAGACCCGTTGCGGATTCCACTTGCCCGGCCGTTCCACGGCCGTGAGGTTCTCGTGCACGGTGAGCGACTTGAAGATGTTGCGCTCCTGCGGCACCCAGCCGATGCCGGCTGCCGCGCGCTGGTGCGGCGCCAGCTTGTGCAGCGCCTGTCCGCTCAGCGCGATGCTGCCGCCATGCTGGCGCGTGGCGCCCGCGAGCGTATTGATCAGCGTGGTCTTGCCCGTGCCATTGCGGCCCAGCAGCGCCAGCGTCTGGCCCTCGCCGAGCGCGAACGCCACGTCGTGCAGCACCACGGCCTCGCCGTAGCCGGCACTCAGGTTCTCGATGCGCAGCAGCTCAGACATGGGCGGTTTCTCCGTGGCCCAGATAGACCTCTTTCACCTTGGGATCGTTGGCGATGGTTTCAGGGTCGCCCTCGGTCAGCAGCGTGCCGTTGACCAGCACCGTCATGCGGTCGGCAAAGCTGAACACCAGGTCCATGTCGTGCTCGATGAGCAGCACCGACACGTCGGCCGGCAGCGCGGCCACGGTTTGCAGCAGCTCCTCGCGCTCGCCGGCGGGCACGCCCGCCACCGGCTCGTCGAGCAGCAGCACGCGCGGCTCGCAGGCCAGCGCGATGGCGATCTCCAGCAGGCGGCGCTTGCCATAAGCCAGGTGCTTCACCTGCTGTTGTGCCACGTCGCTCAGGTGGAATTGCTCGAGCAGTTGCGTCGCGCGCTCGGCGATCGCCTTGCTGGCGCCCAGCGGACGCCACCATTGCGCGCCGATGCCCTGGTGCTGCGACACCACGAGCGCCAGCGTTTCGAGCGGCGTCATCGAATCGAACAACTGGTTGATCTGGAACGTGCGCACCAACCCGCGCGCCACGCGCTTGTGCGGCGCGAGCGTCGTGATGTCTTCGCCCAGCAGCGTGATGCGGCCTTCGGTCGGCGTGAGCACGCCCGTGAGCTGGTTGATCAGCGTGGTCTTGCCCGCGCCGTTGGGGCCGATCAGCGCATGGCGCGCGCCGCGCTTGAGCTCCATCGACACGTTGTTGGTGGCCGTGATGCCGCCGAAGCGCATCACGAGGCCGTGGGTGGAAAGAACGGTGTCGCTCATGCCGCTCCCCCCTTCTTCTTGCCGGCGCCGAACCACGTCCAGGGCTTCAGCAGCCGGTCGCGCCCGACCAGCACCAGCAGCACCAGGATCAGGCCGATCCAGAACATCCAGTACTGCGGCGTCACGGCCGACAGCCAGGTCTGCAGCAGCTTGAACACGATGGCGCCCGCCACGCCGCCATAGAGCCAGCCCACGCCGCCGATGACGAGCATCAGCAGCACGTCGGCCGAGCGGTCGAAGGCCAGCACGTCGAGCGAGGCGAAGCCGGTGGTCTGCGCCAGCAGCGCGCCCGCGGCGCCGGCGATGCCGGCTGCCACGGTGTAGATGACCGCAAGGCGCGACACCACCGGGATGCCGATGGCCATGGCACGCAGCCGGTTGTCGCGGATGGCCTTGAGCGTCGCGCCGAACGGCGAATGCACCAGCCGGCGCATCAGCAGGAACAGCAGCAGCATCACGGCCAGCGAATACCAGGCGGCCGTGCGGCCGTACAGGTCGAAGTCGAACAGGCCGAGCACCGGTCCCATCACCACGCCCTGCAGGCCGTCGGCACCGCCGGTCAGCCAGTCGAGCTTGTTGGCGAGTTCGAGCAGCAGCAGCGCGGTGCCGAGCGTGACCATCAGGCGCGTGAGGTCGCTGCCGCGCAAGATAGTCACGCTGGCGACGAGGCCCAGCAGCGCGGAGAGCACGGTGGCGACCACGAGCCCCACGGTCGGGTCGGGCATCGCGAGCTTGGCGAACAGCGCCGCCGCATACGCGCCGAAGCCGAAGAAGGCGGCATGGCCCAGCGACACGATGCCGGTGTAGCCGAGGATCAGGTCGAGCGACATCGCAAACAGCGCGACGATGGCGATCTCGTTGATCAGCAGCGAGTGCGAAGGCATCACGAGCGGCAGCGCGAAGGCCGCGGCCCAGACGACGAACTCGAGCGGGTGCCAGCGCGCCTTGCGCAGCAGGGCCGACTGGAAATCGGTCGCAGAAGAAGGCGTGCTCATTCAGCGCCCCCCTTTGCGGGTGAACAGGCCCTGGGGCCGCCACATCAATATGAGGATCATCAGCAGGTAGACGGTGAACGCACCCATCTTCGGAATGAAGTACTTGCCCGCCACGTCGGCAATGCCCAGCAGCAGCGCCGCCGCGAGCGGCCCGGTGATCGACGAGGTGCCGCCGACCGACACCACGATCAGGAAATAGATCATGTACTTGAGCGGGAAGGTCGGGTCGAGCCCGAGAATTTCCGCGCCCAGCGCACCGCCCAACCCCGCGAGCCCGGAGCCCACGGCGAAGGTCAGCAGGAACACGATGTTCACGTTGATGCCCAGCCCCGCCGCCACGCGCGGGTCGTCGACCGCCGCGCGCAGCCGGCTGCCGAAGCGCGTCTTCGACAGGATGAGCTGAAGCACCACCGTGAGCACGGCGCACACGCCGATGATGAAGAGCCGGTAGTGCCCCATGCCCAGCAGCAGCGCGCCGTCGCCGATTTCGGTACGGCCGCGCAGCCACTCGGGCAGCTGCACGTTCTGCTGCGACGATCCCACGAAGTAGTCGACGGCCGCCACGGCCATGAAGGCGAGGCCGATGGAAAAAAGCACCTGGTCGAGGTGCGGCTTGCCGTACATCGGCCGATAGAGCGTGCGTTCGAGCAACGCCCCGGCCAACGCGACGACGATGAACGCGAACGGCAGGCAGGCCAGGAACGGCAGGCCCAGCTTCTGCATCGCGAACACCGTGAGGTACCCGCCCGCCATGGCGAAGGCGCCGTGCGCGAGGTTGATGAAGTTCATCAGCCCGAGCGTCACGGCCAAGCCGACGGCGAGCACGAAGAGCAGCATGCCGTAGGCGATGCCGTCGAAAAGAATGGTCAACATATCAGCGATTCACCAGCTTGCCGCGCGCTGCGGTCTCTTCGGGAAACACCGAGGAACCGGCTTTGCCGGGCCTCTGGTGTTGCCCCCGGTAGGGGGAAGGCGAAGCGACACGAAGTGCGCGCAGCCTGGGGGCGAGCATTATTTAGCTTTACCCGGGTCCTTCACGCCCTTGATCACGTCGAACTCGACGTTGTAGAGCTGTCCGTCCTTCTTCTCGACCTTGCGCAGGTACACGTCCTGCACGATGTCGCGCGTCTGCGCATCGATCAGAACCGGGCCGCGCGGGCTCTCGAAGACCTGGCCCTTCATGGCCGCCAGCAGCGCTTCGCCGCCGCCCTGGCCCTTGGTGGTCTTGAGCGCTTCGTAGATCACGCGCATGCCGTCATAGCCGCCCACGGCCATGAAGTTGGGGCGCATCTTGGGGTTGGCCTTCTGGAAGGCCTCGACGAACTTCTTGTTCATCGCCGAGGGGTGCGCGGCCGAGTAGTGGTGCGAGGTGACCACGCCCAGCGCGCCGTCGCCCATGTCGTTGAGCTGGTCGTCGTCCGTCACGTCGCCGGTGGCGATCATCTTGATGCCGGCCTTGTCCATGCCGCGCTCGAGGAACTGCTTCATCACGGCCGCGCCCGCGCCCGAGGGCACGAAGACGAACAGCGCGTCGGGCTTGGCGTCGCGCACCTTCTGCAGGAACGGGGCGAAGTCGGGGTTGCGCAGCGGCACGCGCAGCTTCTCGAGCACCTTGCCGCCGTTGAGCTGGAAGCGCTCGCTGAAGAACTTCTCGGCGTCGTTGCCGGGACCGTAGTCCGCCACCAGCGTGACGACTGTCTTCACGCCGTTCTTCGGCGCCCAGTCGCCCATGGCCACCGACACCTGCGGCAGCGTGAAGCTCGAACGGATGACGTAGGGCGAAGCTTCGGTGATGCTCGACGTGGCAGCGGCCATCACCACTTCAGGCGTCTTCGACTGCGTGGCGATCGGCGCCACGGCCAGCGCCAGCGGCGTGAGGCCGAAGCCGGCCAGCACGTTGACCTTGTCGTTCACCACCAGTTCCTGAGCCAGGCGCTTGGTGACGTCGGGCAGGCCGGTGTCGTCCTTGACGATCAGCTCGACCTTCTTGCCGGCCACGGTGTCGCCGTTCTGGGCCATGTAGAGGCGCGCGGCAGCTTCGATCTGGCGGCCGGTGGAGGCCGACTGGCCCGTCATCGGCAGGATCAGGCCGATCTTGAACTTGTTGTCCTGGGCGCTGGCCAGCGACATTGAAAGCGCTAGCGCCGACAGGGCGGCGGTCTGGATGAGATGGCGTCTTTGCATGGTTTTTCCTTTGAGGGGCGGAACGCGAACCCGGGCTATTTTCAACACTTTGCAACACCCGGCGGAGCTGGCAATCACCTAGCGGCCTCCGACGGGATTCTTTGTTGCGCGATAACCAGATGAACCGCGCGATCATCGCGCATGGCAGCTTCCGCCTGCGTGCGTGCCGGCTGTCGGCGCAGTAGGCGCAGCCGGGCCGGGTCGTTTGATCCAAGCCGCCGATGTTTCGAAGGCGATACGATGTTCCGCTCGTTCCCCCATCACGACGGAGTCATCCATGTCCCAGCACGCCGCCTTGCCCGCCCGCTACGACCACGTGGGCAGTTTCCTGCGCCCCAAGTACCTGCTCGAAGCGCGCGAGCAGAAGGCCAAGGGCGAGATCACGCCCGAGCAGCTTCGCCTGGTCGAAGACAAGGCCATCACCGAGATCGTCCGCTTCCAGGAAGACATCGGCCTGAAGAGCATCACCGACGGCGAGTTCCGCCGCACCTACTTCCACATCGATTTCCTCGACCAGCTCGGCGGCGTGAAGACCGACATTCCGGTCACCATCCGCAAGCCCGACGGCACCGAGGAACTGGCGCCGCCCGCGATGCGCGTGATCGACAAGGTGCGCCACGTGAAGGACATCCAGCTCGCCGACTTCCAGTACCTCAAGAGCCAGGTTACGGCGGGCCGCACGCCGAAGGTGA
>Ga0182006_1001536_pt1 | contig 13790 bp, 8 predicted proteins | sample Sormic07211104_1_FD_123022 | JGI IMG/M metagenome (GOLD analysis project Ga0182006, IMG submission 123022) | Rhizosphere microbial communities from Sorghum bicolor, Mead, Nebraska, USA - 072115-104_1 MetaG | ecosystem: Host-associated > Plants > Roots > Rhizosphere | place: USA: Nebraska...
AGTTTGTACGCATTTGATGTCGCGCTACTAGATATCAAATGTTTTGAGGCCGAGTAGCAAAATGGTTATGCAGCGGATTGCAAATCCGCCTACGCCGGTTCGATTCCGACCTCGGCCTCCACTAATAAACAACCCCGTAGATCAGTGATCTACGGGGTTTTTTATTGCCCTCAGAAAAATGATGTGTTTCGCAGTTTTTGACTGGTGTTCCGCAACTGGCCCGTAGCTGACGTTTGTAAAGAGAAGAAATCGACTCAAATCGATCACTCTGTTGACGCTGACCCAAAGCTGGCTCAACAAAAAATTTCGTGACAAATGTGAGTTGATCGAAGGCATCAGGGTGGTGGCGTATAGCTATTGTGGCAATGTACGATCTTCACTTTGATATCAGGCAGGGATCGCAGCTCATGGAGCTACTGGCTTTAATCGCGGGCATAACAGCATTCGTTCTTTTGATAAAAATTACGAAAGCAAAGGGACTTATAAGTCAGCTGAAAATGGAGCTGACTTCACGACAGAACGACTTGAAGTCAACTGAGCAAGAGGTTGCTGCGTTGCGGCAACAACTGCAGCAGAAGCTGAGGGAGTTGGAGCGTTTCAAGGATATAGTGGATGTTGAAGCCGAGGCGGTCCGGATCCTCGGTGATACCAAAACGGAGCGTAGCCGATTACTGCAGCAAGCTCAGTCGAAGTTGGACCAAGCAGAAAACCGATTGACCCAAGCGATCGCTGATGCAGAGAAAATAATCGCAGGCGCCCAAGAACGAGCGCAAGAGATGGCGGGTGATGCCCTTGAGGCCAAGGGCAAAGCCAAGCATTACGCTGAAGCGGCTCAGGCGATGAGAAACATAATAGAAGGTTATGGTGATGGCTACATCGTCCCAACGTACAACCTTCTGGATGATCTCGCCGAAGAGTTTGGCTTCACCGAAGCAGGTCAAAAGTTAAAAGAAGCCCGGGAGTTCACGCGACTCATGGTCAAAACTGGCAGGGCAGCCGCTTGCGATTATGTCGAAACCAATCGCCGCGAGACCGCGTTACGATTTGTGGTGGACGCTTTCAACGGGAAAGTCGACTCGATCCTTTCACGCTCAAAATCAGACAACCATGGAAAGCTCGAACAGGAAGTTCGCGACGCTGCGGCATTGGTAAATCTAAATGGTGCGCCATTCCGCAACGCCAGGATAACCGATGAGTACCTTGGGTCTCGCTTGGAAGAGTTGCGCTGGGCTGTTACGGCGAAACTGCTCAAAGACCAGGAGCGAGAAGAACAGCGTCAACTGCGTGAGCAAATGCGGGAGGAAGAGAAAGCTCGCCGCGAGTATGAACGGGCAATCAAGGATGCGGCCAAAGAAGAATCCAACCTTCGCAAAGCGCTCGAGAAAGCCCAAGAGCAGGTAGCGGCTGCAACCGCTGCAGAACGTGCAGAATTTGAATCTCGTTTGGCTATGCTGCAAGAACAATTGCAGGCTGCTCAAGAGAAGAATCAGCGTGCACTTTCCATGGCGCAGCAAACTCGCGCAGGCCATGTCTATGTCATTTCCAACATTGGCTCTTTCGGCGAGCAAGTCTTCAAGATCGGGATGACACGCCGATTGGAACCACTTGATCGCATACGTGAGCTCGGCGACGCCAGTGTCCCGTTCGAATTCGATGTACATGCAATGATCTTCAGCGACGATGCGCCAGGCCTCGAGAAAAAACTTCACCGGCACTTCTTGCGCGAGCAAGTCAACAAGGTCAATCCAAGAAAAGAGTTCTTCCGAATCGGGCTGCCAGCAATCCGTGCCGAGCTTGAAGACTTGGGCGTAGAAACTCTTTGGACGATGAGCGCAAAGGCTCTTGAATACAAAGAGACCCAGCGGATAGAGCTGCAAATTATGGAGAACCCCGCAATCGCTGCAGAATGGACGCAACATCAACTGGAGGTAGAGGAGGCGATTGAGCATTCGGAGGAGGAAGCGTTGGCTTCAGCCTAACGCCTTGGTCACCTAAGTGTTCGCGTATCGACTTCTATTTAATGGCCGGTGGCCGTCCTAACCTGCGTGAATAGGGGACTCCTATTCACGCACTGCAATCTCAATGGAATGTCCCGCGGCCGCATTCGAGCTAAAACCGCCAATGAGCATCGGTGTCCCTGCAAGTCCAGCCAAGGCTCTTACTCCGTGCACGAAGCGCGGCGAGCCTAGCACCTGTTTATATATACAGTAAATGTCTTGCTCTCTATGTCTACACCCATCATCCCTTGGATGGGCGGCAAACGCCGCCTGGCCGACCGCCTCATTCCGCTTTTTCCGCCGCACGAATGCTACGTCGAAGTCTTTGCCGGCGGTGCCGCGCTCTACTTCATGCGTCCCCAGGCTGCACCCGTCGAAGTGCTGAACGACATCAATGGCGACCTGGTGACGTTATATCGCGTTGTGCAGAACCACCTTGAAGAGTTCGTGCGCCAATTCAAATGGGCGCTGAGCTCACGCCAGGTGTTCGAATGGCAGAAGATGACCCGCCCCGATACCCTCACCGACATCCAGCGCGCCGCCCGATTTTTCTACCTGCAGCACCACGCCTTTGCTGGCAAGGTCACCGGGCAGACGTTCGGTACCGCGACCACAGGCCCGGCCATTAACCTATTACGGATCGAGGAAAATCTCTCGGCCGCTTGGCAGCGCCTGGCTGGCACCTATGTGGAAAACCTACCCTGGCTTGAGTGCGCTGAACGCTACGACCGTGCTCATACCTTTCACTACATGGACCCGCCTTACTGGCAGACCGCCGGTTATGGCGTCGACTTTCCGTTCGAGAATTACCAGCGGATGGCCGACTTCATGCGCCGGTGTAAAGGCAAGGTGATGGTCAGCATCAATGACCATCCGGATATCCGCCGCGTATTTAAGGGCTTTCACTTCGAAACGCTGGACATTCGCTACTGCAACACCAATCAGCGTCAGACCAAGACAGAGGTTAGCGGCGAATTGGTGATTATGAACTGGGAGCCGGAGGCTTTGCAGGGGTTGTTTTAATTAGCTGGCGTAAAGTCTTTACGTCTATTAGTCTCGGTAGCCGTTAAACCGCAGAGCAACTGTTACACCTTGGATGCAGCAGATTTTATGCTTCATGAAGTCGCTGGTGTATGAGTCATAATGTGAGAAATGGAATTTTAGGGGGCGTAGTGAAGAAGGTAATAATCAGTCAGGATGAGCTTGATCAGGGCAATGGTCAATTTCAGGAATACATGCAATATGTCGAGCGGCGACTTTCTTCGAAGTATTTTGATCCTGCGGTGGCATTGTTTAATATGGTGGATATCATCAAGGCAGATGGCTATAGCATTGAGCTTGGTACATTTCGTGATGATGCGGCAAAAAATGTGGAAAAATGGACAAGTGATTTTTATGCTGAGCGTGGGTATATATCTTACTGTTTTCCACATGTTGCATATAAAGTTAACGGTACAGCCTATATGCTGAGAATGCCGGTAGATCGTATAGATGAGATTAAGCTTACCGACGCTGTGATCAGTCTCTCGCAGCCAGCCGCAGATTCAATAGGATCCAATCAACTAGAACGATTGGAAAACGATTATAATGATTTTTACGGTTGTTATTACGGGATATCGAAATTTCATCCTACTATCTCCACGCATTTAGAGGCGTCGGCTCAAAAGATTTACAGCGGGTCAGCTCACTTTGCGCTTTCAAGATGGGAGTCTTTGCATTTCGTAGAGAAAGCTATGAAAGAACTGCTTGCACCTTTAAACATAAATATCACTGGCAAAAACGGGCATGATATCCGTGGGGTGATTTATAATGAGTGGCTAAAAGCAGGTTTGCAACCTTTGCCAGTTAAGTTGTTGGATGATGTTAAGTGTAATGCGAATACCGTTAGATATGAAAAGAAGCCCCAAGAATTTGACCGGACGTTGAAAGCTTATCACTCTGCTATCCGCCTTGGAGGGTTGATTGTTGATCAGATGCCATCAGTACAAAAAATGCAAGAAAAATTGGCAGTGAAGTTAGAGGATTTTTCGCAGGATACGGGAATGACATTTGCGCGACTCATTTTGGCTGTTGATCCACGCGCAGGAAATTGGCCAAGAGTGAAATTAATAAGGTGATTTTCAATAAAATTTGATGGTTGAATTAAAATTTGTTGTTTATTACCGGCCCTTCCTCCATGGGGCGTATTAAGCCCGGGCCTTGGTTTCGTACATTGCCGATGGCCCGGTCTAGCTTGAACCACTCGAAGACTTCACTCAGTTCACCCTGCAACAATACCATCTGTTCGGCGCGTTCTTTGGGTGTCGCCGGGTCCAATCACTCCCGGGCCAGCTCAGGCGACAACACCACTGGCCGCCGGTCATGGATGTCCACCATGCCGCCCGCGCTGTCTGCGGTGATGATGACAAATCCATCATGTTCATTGGCCTCGCGTTCGGCATTCGGGTACTGCCCGATCGCCGCACAAAATATCGGTGTGCGGTCTTTGTGGCGGATCAGGTAGGGCTGCTTTTTCCACTCGCCTTCATCCACCCATTCAAACCAGTTGTTGATGGCAATGATGGCCCGGTGTGCGCTCGACGAGCTAGTGGAAGGTGACGAGTAGCTGTTCCCTAAAATCTTATGGGGCAAAAATGGGGCAAATCGTACGTCAACCCATGCCATTTAATGCCTAACGTACAATAAACGAGATATGTCAAAAAAGCCCCGCAGCCCTTTATTAACGGGGCTGTGGGGCTTTTTTTCCTAGTACTCCAACACAATCGGGGTGTGCTGGGTGAGGTCGACGGTAGGCGGGGGCAGAGGAGCGCTACGCACGGCCAGTGTGCCGGTGGACCTAGGCATTGGCGATGCTTGGCCGATTGTAGCCTTTCGCGATAGGCAGCAATCGACCCTTAGTCGCCGTTCGAGGTCGCCGAGCTCGAGCGACAGCTTTCGATTGCTTCTTGGAAGAAGTCGGCAATGTAAATTAGTTTGCGCCCTGCCACCGCGGTTCCCTTGCGAGGTTTTCGAAATGAACTATGTTCAATTCAGAGTGAGCGGGTGTGCGAGATGGCCGTGTCTGAAGGATCGGCTTGCTGGGTGGAAATTCAGTGTGCATCCTCGTTTCACCGAAGAGCGGATGCGCAGAAGTCAGATGTAACGACGCCAAACCAGCCGGTGCTTATTGGCGATTTGCGTTGTACGTTTGAAAACAGAAGACTTCTGATCTATCGGAGAAAGAAATGACAAAAATCCAGGATGAATTCGATGATGAGTCGGTGTGCGGTCACGCCGAAGAATGGTTTTCTGCCGAAAAGTCAATCGATGGATTCGATCGTTTAACCCCGGCGCTTGCTAATGTGCGGGGTGCGGCGGCAGCTTGCGAAAGCAGTATGCCGGGCGTTACATGTTTTAACACGCCGAACTGTCCAACGCCGAATACCGGGTGCCCACCACACTGAACATCTCGGCGAGGGTGCCATGCAAGAAGACTTGGACGATCGCAGTAATGACCTGAGGATCGCAAGGCTCATTCTGGAACGGATTTTCGTTCGCCGTCGCGGCATCTCGATTTCTCCGCATGCTCTGGATGGCGCGATACGGCTATTCGCGGATTTCCTTCTACCGAGCTTCAAAAAGCTGAGTTTTATTTTTAAGCAAGCAAGTAAGAGTCTGGCTGCGGATCATCTTGAATTCATTGACTATATCGACCGCTGTCTTACAAGGGACAATTTTGGATCGCTCGATCGGGCGATTGATCAATTCTTTCTGGTTACCTTTACCCTCATGGAGCGTTACTGCGACGATTGTGATATCAATGTAAGAAGAGTACGAAAAGAGTATCCATGCGAGCAGTTATCGGATTCTGATTTTTCTTTCTACCTTAGTGATCCGCATTGCGGAAACTTCGGCACGGTCCGAGCAAATCTGAAAGAAACAGCGATCTTTCTCAAGCCAAGAAATGGAGATATTGATCTTGCTGCTGTTCGTGCAATCACAAACCTGCAAGGCAATTTACACAACGTACCCATCGAAATATCACCGACAATCACTCTTCGAAACGGCTACCATTTCTCGACCGAAATAAAAGAGGGTTTTGGCTCTACTGTGGTTTGGGAGGATACTTTCGAACAATTAGGTACGTTGACATTCTTTGCTTACATATTGAACGCAACGGACCTACATTTTGAAAACGTGGTAATGTCGGACAGATTAACCCCTATCGATCTCGAGACGTTTTTCGGTGCCCCGTCGCCAGAACTAAACTTACAAGCGCCGATACGAAAAGACTATATCACGACTAGTCTCGTAGACAACGTTATTAGAACGTCTATCCTCCCGCAACTTGCTATCGATAATGAAGGAGGTTATTTTGACATCTCACTAGTAACCTCTCTTTTGAAGCGCCATGTAGACAACAGCAACTATAGCCGGGAACGAGCAGCGATAATCGCCGCTGGCTCATTCTCAAGAGCCTACGAACACTTTCTTCATCATCGAAAACAGGTCGAGGAAATTTTCTCAGATTGTGTCGACGCCAGAACATCTAGCCGATTTATACTAAGATCTACGCGCAGCTATGCGAATCTACTACAGGCCATCACATCGCCATCATTGTTGGTTGAACCGGAAAAGCGTGGCGAATTCTTGAATAATCGCCTTTCGAAGTTTTTACGCCAAAGCGGCCTTGACGCAGATGCAGTAGTTCGAGCCGAAATCGATGCACTTCAAAATTTCTCGATACCTATCTTCCATACAAAACCTTTGAGCAAAAGCCTGTATGTAGGTGACCGGGAAATATCCTCGTTTTTCCTAAGGCAGCCGCCACTAGAAACGCTAAAGGGACGCTTAAATGCGTTGCGCACGGAAGACTTGAAGCATCAAGCCGAGATCATCTTTAGAGGAATTGCGGACTCATTCTCGCCCACCGAGGTCAGAAGGCCCGCCTTAGTGGAGCATTCGGTACCTGGACCGTCGGCGCTACGAAGTGCATATAGACGTTCTGATCCTCTTTTGTTGATCGCGCGGGAAATTGATTCAGGCTGTATATCCGATTCTCAGGGCAAGCTCGGATGGATGGGCGTTACCGTTTCCAACGCTGAGGGTCTACCGAGGTTTGGTGGCACAGGCCTTGGCCTCTACCATGGAGCTGCGGGAATCTCTTTGTTCGGTACCGTATTGCGGACATGCAACTGCGCTGGTGACCATCCGATTCGCCTCGAAAAATGCCTTTATGAGCATTTTAATAATTCAGACCTCACTGATCTGCTGATCGGTATCAGCCAATCTGGATTGAGCAGTGGAACTTCGGGAATACTATACGCGGTTTCGAAGAGCCTTGAATTAGCACCATGCCCTAAGAAGGCGGCCATTCTTTCGAAGCTAGCAATGACTGCCTTGAACGAGGACGCTATTTACAACGGTCACGAGTCCGATTTATTGGAGGGTCGCAGTGGTGCAATTTTGGCGCTGTGCAAGTGTTATACCGTTTTAGGTGATAACGAATATGTCAGGTCAGCTCGTCAAATTGCGGCCAGCGTGATGGAATTTTTGGCCCTAGGATCCTCCGACCCGAGGGAAGTTTGTCCGGGAGGCCGTCAGGCTCTCAGAGGCTTCGCACACGGAATGACCGGAGTCGGCGTTGCCTTCTCCCAACTATTTGCCATGACGGGCGAGGAAAAGTGGCGAGAAGCTGCTATGACAAGCTTCCAAATCGAGGACCGAAGCTTCGAATGGGCACAGCAAAATTGGGCCCAAGGTGTGCAGGGTAGCGGCTTAGCCTCAAGAATTTATTTTAGTCAGTGGTGCTCCGGATCAGTCGGTATCCTAGGCGGACGTAGTCTCGCTTCCATGGCACTCCAGGTCCCGCTTCATGTACTTTTGCCGTCAGGCGTCGACTGCTTTGAAATGTTCAAACGCGCGACAAATGTCGATTGGCGAATGCCGGATTTTGTATGTTGTGGAATTTCAGGCGTCGCTATTACTGCATTTATGGTTGGAACAATTACAAAAGATGAGCGTATGTTTAGCTTTTATAGGAGAATTTGCTGTGAAATAAAAGCGCACCTTATTGAAGATCCTTATATCTGCGCGCACGAAAATAGCAGTTCTGTCCTGAACTATGGTTTGTTTCGGGGCTTAGCTGGCATAGGGTTGATGTTTGCTTGCAGTCAACTTTCTGAGATGGCGGCATTAAAAACTGCTGAATGTATTTACTTCAGCTAAAACTGTCACCTCCATTAGTCTCGTAAAATCCAAAAAGGGTAGATAGGCGTTTGCTTCGAATCGCCGGTAACTAGATAGAGCAAAGATGTTTGCCAAGACGTGTACCCAGGCTAGGTCGGTATATACGGCAGAATACTAATGTCAGTTGCAGTTGACAAAATGCGGAAATACGCGGCGGCCTCCACTTAAAACACCATGAAAAGACCTAATCTTCATTGTTATGGTGGACGACCCTTATTGGCCCAAGTCCTGCTTGACGCTCGACGCGACGCTTTGCCCTTGCCCGACGCCGGGGTATCAGCTTCACGTCCACAATGCGACAAGTAGTAATCGGCCATTTGCAGTTGTTAGCGAACGACTGCAAAGGGTCCAGGCTGTGTGAAAACGCATGCACCGTTTTGAAGTCTGCGTTGCTACGTAAAATTTGCCAGCGTTTGGTTAGTCAGCAAACCTGAAATTTTCGGAGGAGCGCGACTTTCATACCGATTCTGACTGTCAGACTTACTCTAAAACGTTTTCACACAGCCTGGGCCAGTTGCAGCCCTTCGCGACAGGCTGCAATCGGCCAAAAGCGGCCTGTCGTGGCACCTAGAAAAGCCAGGTACGAGTCAGCTGAACCATTCGGGTTAGATAATTTTATCGCGAGCTATCCCCCTCAAAGGTAAGCTGCTGGCGCACCGATGAGGGATTGTTCGAAGTAATTGATTTATCTACGACTGCTCAACTAGGTTGATCAATCGTAGGAAGCTGCGACTCTGCACAAGATTCGGATCAGTTTCTTCTAAAAGTTCGAGTATCTGGGCCAATTCGTACGGAATATTCTCCGTACTATTTGGGATGACCGCATCAATTAACTGCAAGACAGCCTCTGGATACATAACAGTCAAAGACTGTTCATCCCTTGCGCCTCTACTGAAGCGATAAAGCCAATGCCTCACTCCCTCTACTGGAACCAAAAATCGGAAAACAGAATTAAGTACCGTCGGAAAGCTCTCTCCAGTCTGTAATAGTAGAGAGACCCACGAGCGGACAAGAGTTGAAGTCCTGAATGCACGTTCCCTCGGCCATACTGTATTGATAAATGGAATAACATGAATAGACCAACCGTTTTCCTCACATTGACCTATTTTCCCTAGCTGCGTTACTGAGTCCTGCCGGTTTTGGTCATTCATAGAGCGAAGGCAGTGTCGAGCTTCCTTGACGTTTAACCCATCCGGCTTGTCACTGTGGAAGACTGCAAGCTCTACTACAATCTGAGCTGCTATTTCGACAAGGCCGTGATCCCAGTCCCATCGGTAGATGGTCGGGAACAACTCGAGCAACAGTGGCTTGAGCTCCATGCCAATTTCTAGCGGAGGTATCTTCGCTGCCGACAAATAACCATTCCACGCTGGCTCTGATGCAGAATTCTCAAAGTTGAACCATGGCATGATCCGACACATAACCCATTTGGGGTCGAGGTAATAAAGCCAGTTAATCTGCTGGGTAAGTAAGGATACAGTGTGGTCTGATTGTTCCCCTGGGGCAGCAATCAGCAACTCTAAACGTGTCTTGAAATCATCTGGAATTCCTTGCCCTTCGCTCAAACCCAAGGAGTTCAATGTATTAAGCAGCCCCTCTGTAGTGTTTCCAATTGGTCGGTTAAATGCGTAATCAACAGTACGCCGAGAGCGTCGAACTATTTCGCCAAATCCACGTATTTCCCCATCTCCACTTTCGGCGGCGCCCCCTTTTCCAGCTGTCAATCCCGACACCAAATGGTCAAATGTTTTCCAAGCAAGGTCTTTATCGAACTGATAGGCCGTCAAGAATCTCTTTTCAATCCACTGCCCTATCGCGTACCGAAGCTCCTTAATGCTTTCATCTGGTAGCCCACATAACCTAATTAAAAAAAACCGGAACAACCGGGACTTAGTATTCTCTGGCCATTCGCGGATCAGAGTAGACCAAAACTCCTGAGGATATTCACCTTTTCTGGCTTCATACGACAGTGATGCCAGTGCTTTACGTGGATTAGCTTTGACAAGTCCGCTGAAGGGACGCTTTTCTGTAAAGCTGCGAAAGGCACGCTGCTGGCATATTTTAGCCTGCTCCAAAACCTCTTTTACAGGCAAGTCAATTATTGTGTCAGGGGCTTCATCCACGACGACGCTTCCAGAATAGCCGTAGTGTTGAGTAACAAAACTTGAGGCCCAACCGTCATTCCATTCAGGAAATTTGGCAATCATTTCGTCTAATCGCGCTGTTTGGTCTTTGGAAAGATCTCGACCTTGGAGAGTCAACCACTTTGTACAGCGGCATGCAATCTGAAGCTTGAAGTTCAGAAATTCATCTTCCGACCATTGTTCTCTCTTGTCTGGCCCGTTCAGTATCCGGTCTGCCAATGCAATCCTGTTAGCTTCAGAGAATGACTCCCACCGGTCATTTATTAAAAACATCAACTCTCGGGTAACTCCGTCATCCCAAAAGAGCTCCTGATTAAGGTTTAATACAACCTCAGCGGCTTCGTCAGCCTCAAACAAATCAGCATGGTTCATTGCGAATAGTTTGAGCTTCCTGAAATAATATTTGTCCTCGGTCGACCACATTATCGCGTGTGCACGTGTTTTGGTAGGGAGATGTCTGATCATCCGTATAAACAGTTCGACGAACCATCGAAATGTGGCGTCGCGCTCATGCTCTTGACCATCTACCTCCCGATTCGGGTAGCACGTAGGCGTGGTAAAATAATTTATGTTTAGATCTTTCAGCAACCCAGCGGCTCTGTGAAGGTGCCCTTCAACAATATTGAATACGGATTCCAGAGCCTCATCGGGGATGTCTATTGCCTCCCCGTGTCTATCAGGAAATTTTACTTCCCATATGGCCAACTCTGTGGAGCAGATTTCTTCCCAGCATTGAAATGGTGGTTTCGATGCCCCAATACCAAACGGTAGACTGTAAGATAGAATAGGCTTAGTTACGTCCTCGAAGTCCCTGAGTACGCTTGAGGTCCATCCCTCGACTTCAATCCTATCCTTTAGCTCGAACCAGTCACTGTCTTGGGAAAAATTTCGACTGTCGGACTGGTGTTCAAGAATGAGATTCCAAATGCGTCTTCCCTCTTGGTGAAGTTTTGTTTTTTTCCTTAGTTCACGTCGAATTCCAGCCATCAATCTCGGATGCAGTCCATTCTGACGCAGCGCCCACCAGGCAGTAACAGTGCTGCCCAGATTCTTGGAAATCCAGTTGGAGAGATAATTTAATCTTGGAGGCATTTCTTCAAAGCCTACTGCCTGCCGACCTCCAAGCCTGTGAGAGGCAGATGGATTGGTATCGCCACGACGCCATTCAAATATATTGTCATGCAGACTACGGAGAAGGCGCCCAGGCGCTAAAGGCCGAGGAGGATCGTCATCGAGGGCATATTCCTGAAAAGGGTCGAAAATCTCGGCATCCTCGCCGTAACTTTTACTTTTCTTAGCCACTCGACAAGCGGAGTCAAATACACACAGCCACTCTGCCGGAGGAGAGGGATCAGCGCTTGCGAACAACCGTGCGCCTGGAGCAGTACGTACCAGATGGGTTACTTGCCCTCGTTCGAAGGCCGCGATCTGACGGGGACTTTGCATCGCCAAATCAATTACTTTGGACCTCCACCCCCGAGCGTTATCGGCCCGATCTGCCCAGGCTCCCAGACTTTGCCAGAGATGGGGGTGATCCTTGTAAGCAATTGCAGTTACGCCGCGATCACGCCATTTCGCTTCAATTTCCTCGGGATCTCCCTTATCAAATGCATAAAGGTTGGATCGGTCCGACAAACCATCATGGTTCAATCCCTGAAGGAGGTATCTCACTGGCGGGTCTTCAGCTTGGTAGCCAACCAGAACAACGGTGTAACTGCCTAGGAGGGCACGTATAAAGTTTGTCGCCCAAGCCTCAGACAAATACGCTCGTCCAAAGTCTGCACTACTAAGCACATAGGAATGCTGAGAGGCATCCGGTTCCTTAAGTCGGCCGTGAAGATAAATGAGACCCGTTAATGGTACTCCGAGGCTGATGTCTGGAAACGCTGGCGGCTCGTAGATAATGCCCGACTTTCCATCTAGGGTCTGCTCGAATAAAAGGTCAAAGTTAGTGGTCACGACCTGAGGATTTCCCGCTTGGTCTGACGATATTCTTGAAACAATTTTATGTTCTTTGCTTTCACTCCCCCCTGAGTCAGCACAAAGGCGCTCTGCGACTAACGCGTTAACATCGGCCCTTCCGTATTCCTGATAGAGCAGGTGAAAAATTTGGTCTAGAGGGGTCTTCGGACCTTCGTCCTCCTCTACCCATGGCTGAAAGGATGTCGCTACCTGAGACGACTCGGGCGGATCAAAAAAATCCATGACGTGTTTGGTGAGGTCAAGAAATGTTGGCATTCCAGCATTTAGGGAAACGCCAGCCCCACAGAGAAACACGACTCGGCCTTGATCTCGTCGCTCTAGTAATAAGTCAGGAATATTTGGTCCGTCACAAAAAAAGCGCATAGACGAAGTGCCACTCAAATTTAGATACCGGCCAAGCTACTAAGCTATCTCTCAAAAGAAAAGGGGGGTAAGAGGAAGACTGATTCGCCCCTGGTTTCGTAGTCACTCGATGGCCGCTTTTGGCCGAAAACGGTCTATCGTAAAAATTTATATTGCCCATCATTAGGCTTGCCTGAGGCGACCATAAAGTCGTTTCGAGTTGGTTGAAGCCTAGCGGAGATTCGTGCCCTAAAGCCGAGCCAGGCCCTGTTTGATATGGCCTGCATTTCCGCCAATCGCCTCCAGCGCACCTCGAACATTACCAACGACTTCCGCGGAGCCCCGATGCTCCGCCCACAACGTAAGCTCCATTACGGCGGCTTCCAACGCCAATTGGTTGTGGTAAATCCTTTCCAATACATCCGGCAGTGAATAATCACCTGACATGGACCGACTCCTTTCGAGAATGCCTCTAAAGCACATGAATTTCTTGGGGGGGATGGGGGAGAGATGCTGATGGAGCCAAAAACGCGTTCCGCAACCCAAAATCAGACCCTTCAAAACCGTGCGCTGTAGGTCTTTGAAAATCAGTAGCTTGCGGAACGTTGGGTATGCTAACCTACTGATCTGCTTAGCTTTGTTAGTGGATTGCAAATCCGCCTACGCCGGTTCGATTCCGACCTCGGCCTCCACTAATAAACAAGCTCCGTAGATCTATGATTTACGGAGCTTTTTTATTTGCAGTAGCCTGCAAGATTTAGTCTTGAAAAGGGTATTTGCGAACTTGCTTCACCGGGGCGGGATGTATATATTTCCACCTCTGCTGCACAGGCGTCAGAATTGCCAGATCGTTATTTGGCACAACCTGAACGCTTCACCGCGCTACCGCCCGAATGGCGAAACTGGTAGACGCATGGGACTTAAAATCCCCCGCTCGTAAGGGCGTGCCGGTTCGATTCCGGCTTCGGGCACCATATATCAAGGGTTTGCGGGCGAAAGCTGAGCAAACCCTTGTTCGTTTCTGGTCCGCAATTATTGACTTGCTCCGCAATTCATTTGGTTCGCGAGACGTTTCTCCCTTTCGGCTACAGATGTA
>Ga0182006_1001538_pt1 | contig 13786 bp, 8 predicted proteins | sample Sormic07211104_1_FD_123022 | JGI IMG/M metagenome (GOLD analysis project Ga0182006, IMG submission 123022) | Rhizosphere microbial communities from Sorghum bicolor, Mead, Nebraska, USA - 072115-104_1 MetaG | ecosystem: Host-associated > Plants > Roots > Rhizosphere | place: USA: Nebraska...
GACCGCGTCGGCCTGATCACCCTCAACCGTCCCCAGGCGCTGAACGCCTTGAACGCACAGATCGTCAGCGAGTTGAACCACGCGCTGGACAGCCTGGAAGCAGACCCGAAGATCGGCTGCATCGTGCTGACCGGCTCGAAGAAAGCCTTCGCCGCCGGGGCCGACATCAAGGAAATGGCTGAGCTGACCTATCCACAGATCTACCTCGACGACCTGTTCAGCGACAGCGACCGCGTGGCCAACCGCCGCAAGCCGATCATTGCGGCGGTGAACGGCTTCGCCTTGGGGGGCGGCTGTGAACTGGCCCTGATGTGCGACTTCATCCTGGCCGGCGACAGCGCCAAGTTCGGCCAGCCGGAAGTCAACCTCGGTGTGCTGCCGGGCATGGGCGGCACCCAGCGCCTGACCCGTGCGGTGGGCAAGGCCAAGGCCATGGAAATGTGCTTGACCGGGCGTTTCATCGATGCGGTGGAAGCGGAGCGCTGTGGCATCGTGGCGCGGATCGTACCGGCCGATGAGTTGCTGGAAGACGCCCTGAAAACCGCTGCGTTGATCGCGTCCAAGTCGGTGCCGATCAGCATGATGGTCAAGGAAAGCGTCAACCGTGCGTTTGAAGTGAGCCTGTCCGAAGGCGTGCGTTTCGAACGACGGGTGTTCCACGCGGCATTCGCGACCCAGGATCAGAAAGAAGGCATGGCAGCCTTCGTGGCCAAGCGGCCGCCGGAGTTTCAGGACAAGTAAGCGGCGCCCTGACAGACGCCATCGCGAGCAGGCTCGCTCCCACACTGGGCGGCGGTGTACGCAGTATTTGCATACGTCACCGAACCCTGTGGGAGCGGGCTTGCCCGCGAAGATGGCGGCACATTCAACATCCCTGTGCCAGACATCCCGCTTTCGCGAGCAAGCCCGCTCCCACAGCGGACCTGCGCTGTACGCTGCATGTGTGTACGCCACCGAACCCTGTGGGAGCGAGCCCTGCTCGCGATGGCGGTCTAATGGCTTGCAGAATATTGGCTGACAGGCACTTGAACAGGGCCGCTACGCAGCTTCGTGGAACTTCGCCTGGGATTTGCCGGCGCGCTTGGCCCGGTACAGCGCTTCATCGGCCTGGGCCAGGGCGTCGGTAAATGCGCCGCCGGTCCAAAGTGCTCCGCCGATGCTGCAACTGATGTTGATCGACTGTCCGGTCAACACCACCGGTTCGGCCAGCTTCGCCAGGATGCGTTGTGCGGCACCCTGGATGCTGGCCAGGGATTCTCCGCTGTTCAGGCGCAGCAGGAGCACAAATTCGTCCCCACCGTGGCGGACGGCGATGTCGCCCTCGCGTACCGCCGTCAGGAGCCGAATCCCGACTTCATGAAGCAATGCGTCGCCAACGGCATGGCCAAAGTCATCATTGACGGGTTTGAATCCGTCGAGATCCACGCACAGTACGCCGAAATCGCATTGTGCTTCGACTTCGCGACCCACGGCCTCGACATACTTGTTCAGGGCCGCCCGGTTGGGCAGGCCCGTGACCACATCGCGGTAGGCAATGCCTTCGACCACCGCCAGTTGGCCTCTTTTTCGGGTCAGGCTGTCAACGAGGTGGCGGATCGCGATGCTCAACGTCTCGACTTCCCGACTGCCCTTGAGCAGCGGGATGCCGACATCGGCGCCCTCGGACAGCCGAGCGGCCGCCTCGGCGATTTTATTGAGGGGCCCGGTGATGATGCCCGCGACAAACCACCCGACCACGGCAAACAGGACGGACAGCAGGCCGCCCCATATGAGGATCTCGTTACGCAGTCGATGCGCTTCAGCGAAAGCCGCTTCAGCCGGCTGTCGCGTGACCACGGTCCATCCCAGGCCGCGATAATCGCCGACGCCAACGCTCCGGGCCGAACCTGCCAGGTACACATTACCGTCCTGCCAGCGCTTGACCGACCAGTTTTGCCCGACACCTTCATTGACCGTGATGCCGATAGGTTTACCGATCATTCCGCTGGGCCCCAAAATGACGGTGCCATCCTTGCTGATCACCAGGAACTCCAGCCCAGGCAAGCGCTTTTGCAAGGGCACGAACAATGACCGGCCAACCTCTTCAGCCCACTTCCAGGACAGGTGCGCCGCCAGTACCCCCATGAGTTGGCCGGAGTCGTCTCGGACCGGCATGCTGATGTCGACGAACTTCATCGCTTCGCCGGAAGGGTTGGGCAGCAGCTTCGCCAGCATGACGGCGTCGTGAACGTCGCCGATAAAGGTCTGTTGTTGGCCATTGATGAACACAGGGCGTTGCGAAATATCGACACCTTCGAGCAGGCTGTCGGTGGAGGCGAGCACCGTGCCGCGAGTATCGGTAAGGCCGATCCACGAATAGCTCGGGAACTGGTCACTCAAATGATTGAGCAGCTTGCGCGCCTCAGCGATGTTCGCAGTGTTGCGCAACGTCTCCAGTTGGCTAAGGACCGTGAGCGCCTTCGATCGGTTATCCATATCCCGATCAAGGCGATCGACCATGGAATACGCGTATTCGCTCAGTTGAAGACCGGTTTTCTCTTTGAGCCTGGAGATGGATGACTCGCCGATCACTGTGCCGAACAGGCAACTGAGGACCAGCACGACAGACGCAACAGCGATGGCAAATCGTGCCCGTAAGCTTTGAAGTGGAAGGAGATGCATCGTAATTAGCCAGAGGATGAAATCGAATGGCCTGTGTCCCTGGCGTGCTTGTTTTCGCTATCGTCGCAGAATTCCCTCATTTAGGGTACTGCTGTTGATCATGGCCATGACGCGACGGCTGTCCGCCGGGCTCGTTATGCGCAGGTGACGCATGTGCCGAACCCGGCAGCCGTTCGGTCAGAAGATGAATTTGAGTAGGGCGATGACCACGATCAGGCCGATCAGGAAAATGATGCCTACGGTACTGCCAAGAAATTTCAACATGGGTAGTGCTCTCATCGGTATGGGCTTAATGGTCTAGACCCCAGGTGCGAGAGCTCGTTTCGATTATTTTTCGATGGCATCGCTCATCCCGAATCATCGGTTTGACGATTCTTCACAGGCGCGGCATGCTTGCTCGATCATGAGTATTGATGCTCGTTTATGCAGGTTATGAAGTCATGGGTTCATCGAACGGCGTATTTCCCGGCGAACGCCAGCAACTGATCAGCGAACGCCTTGTTCGATATGGTCGTGTGATTGCGGCCGATCTGGCCAGCGAACTGAATGTCTCCGAGCACTCGATCCGACGCGACCTGGGCGCGTTGGCGGCGGCCGGGCTATGCAAACGCGTCTACGGTGGCGCGATCCTCCTGCCCGCGGCTGAACGACCGATAGATGTTCGCGTCAGGCAGGACGCCACACGCAAGAACAGTCTCGGCCGGGCGGCTGCTTCGTTGCTGAGCGCCGGGCAGCACGTCTTCATTGATGCCGGCTCCACTAACCTGGCGATTGCCTGCGCCATTGATCCCCAACTTCCGCTCACCGTTACCACCAACTCGCCGCTGCTTGCCGTGCAATTGATGAAGCTGCCTCGCGCCGAGATCATCGTGCTGGGCGGGCGCTTGAATCCGGCGGCGGGCGGCGCAATCGGGCTGGCCGCGGCACAGCAGCTGCGGCAGTTCAGTTTCGACCTGTGCTTTCTCGGTGCCTGCGCCATCGACCCGGACAACGGCATCACGGCCTTTGGCCTGGACGACGCCGAATTCAAGCGCGCGGTAGTCGCGGCCAGCGGCCAGGTGGTCGTGGCGGTGACCAACGAAAAACTCTCCAGCGTCGCGCATTATCAGGTAGCCGCGTGTGGCGAAGTGTCTACCCTGGTGGTGGAGCACGATGCGCCGCGGGAACGCCTGGAGCCGTTTTTCAACCGGATCTCCAGCGTCGTCACGGCCGCTCGTTAAGTCGCTGGCTGCCGGGGTTGTCGGGCCTCGACGCGTACAACCATCCAGATACCCGCTGCGGACACCAGCATCCCCAATGCCATCGGCCATGACAGCGGTTCGTTGAACATGGCCCAGGCCCAAAGCATCGTGACCGGCGGACTGAGGTAAAGGGTGCTGGCGACGCGGGTCGGGGTTGCGCGGCGCAGGCAGAGCCAGTACAGCCCGTAGCCACCCATCGTGGACAAGACCACCGTCCAGAGCACGCTCAGGGCGAAGCCGGTGCTGGGTATTGGAGCCAGGCTACCCGATAGGCCTTCAAGAAGGGCGAATACCACGCCCGAAACACAGCATTGCAGCCAAAGGTTGGGCATCAGGCCCAGGGATTCGGACGCCGGCAGATACTTTTGCCACAGGGTCGCGACGGCCAGGGAGAGCATGCCCAGCAAGGGCAGGGCATAGGCCCACCCTGGCGCGTGGCCCCAGGTGAGCGCGCCATGAGTGGCCAACGCCGCACCGGCCAGGCCGATGATCAGGCCTGCCCAGACCTGCCAGGCCAGTCGCTGTCCGAGCACGCAGGCAGCCAGCAGCGCCAGGCCCATCGGCAGCAGGTCGGCGAACAGCGCGGCGAGGCCAGCCGGCACACCCAGGGCAATGCCTTGGGTGATACCAGCGAGATAACCGCCCATGGCCAGCAGCCCGATGCCGGCATTCTTCAATAGCACTGCCGCCGGTGCCCGTCGTAGCGACTTCGCAACGAAGGGAAACAGTAGCAGGGTGATCACGACGCAGCGCCAGAACACCACCAGCAGTGCGGGAGCGTAATCGATGGAAAAGCGCGCTCCGACAAAACCGGAACTCCACGTCACGATCAACGCGGCTTCCAGCAAGGGCAACGGAACCAGCCAGTACCAGGCTGAAGGGGTCGAGGCAGGGCATGGAATCGTTTTCATGACCCCACGCTACAAAAACCCGGTAATCTGATAAATCAAAATGTGTTGCAGCAGTTCTTCATAAAAGGTGAATCATGGCCGCCATACTCGACATCGAGCTGATTCGTACATTCCACGCCGTTGCGCGTATCGGCAAGTTCAGCGCTGCGGCCGAGCACCTGCATAAGAGCCCGGCGGCGGTGAGTGTGCACGTGCAGCGGCTGGAGGCGGTCGCCGGGGGGCGCCTGCTCAACCGCGACAATCAGTCGGTTTCGTTGACGGCGCTGGGCAAGCGCCTGCTCACCTCGACCACAGAACTGCTGGATGCCCATGACCGGGTGCTGGCCGATCTGCAGGGCAACCGTCTGGCGGGGCGTATCAGCCTGGGGGTGCCGGACGAATACGCCAACCATGTCATCCGCGACATTCTGCCGACGTTCGTGGCGGCTTGGCCGAACGTAGTGCTGGAGCTCAAGACCGCCCCCAGTTATGCGCTCCGGGACCTGGTGCGGCGTGGAAAACTCCAGGCGGCCGTCGTCACCCTGCCAAAGGGGCAGCCCGAGGCGCAGGGGCAGGTGTTGGTACCGACCGCGCCCGTCTGGGTCGGGCCGATCAACAGGATGCTGACCCTCTCACAGCCGCTCCCACTGGCCGTGCACGCGGCGCAGTGCCCTTATCGCCACGCCATGATCGAATCGCTCCGGCACAGCGGTCACAAGGTGCGCATCGTGCTGGAGAGTCCCTCCAACCAGGCCGTCAAGGCGTGTGTCGAGGCGGGGTTGGCAATCAGCCTGATCGATCGCGCCCGTGTGACGGAGAAGATGCAGATACTCGCGGACCTGCCGATCATTGCGGAGCATGACGTGGTGTTCATACGTTCTCCCGGTGGCGAGGCCGACGAAGCGGTGGCCTTGCTGGGCCAGGCCATGGGGCAGTTGTTTCAGCTATAGCGATTACCGCTCAGGTGCGGAAGTGCCCCACTCGTTGCTGCTGATGGTTTGCCATTTCATAGAGCTGGAGGCTGGCTTGCGACGCGTCCTGCATCCGACTGGTCAATGTTTCGCTGATCGTGCGGATATCGCTGACGCGATGACTGATGTCTTCGACCACGGAGCTTTGTTCCAGGGCCGCGCTGGCGATCTGCTGGTTCATTTGTTCGATCACTTCCACGGCATCGCTGATGTGCTGCAACGCTACCTGGGTCTGCTCGACCTGAACCACGCTGCCCCTGGCCAGTTCGCGGCTGAGCTGGGTGTTATGCACCACCTCCTGGCTCAGCTGTTGCAACGCTTCGATCACCCTGCGGATGTGTTCGACCGAGTTCTGGGTATTGCTGGCCAGATGTCGGACTTCATCCGCCACCACCGCAAAGCCGCGTCCCTGTTCGCCGGCCCTGGCCGCTTCAATCGCCGCATTGAGGGCCAGCAGGTTGGTCTGCTGGGCGATGGCGCAGATCACGTCCAGCACCTGATTGATCTGCTGACTGTTGTCGGCCAGGGTTTGCACCTGGCCGAGGGTGGTTTCGAGGCTTTGGTCAAGGGTGCCGATGCTGCTCACGGCGTGAGCGAACAATGCGCGGCCTGATCGGCTGGCACTTTCGGCGCGGGTGGCGGCATCCGCGGCCTGATGGGAGTGACGGGCGACTTCCTGGGCGCTGGCGCTCATCTCATGCAAGGCGGTGGCAGCCAATTCGACATCCCGGTACTGCCTGGACATGCCCGTGCTTACTTCCTGGGCCACTTGCGAGGAGGTATCGGCGGTGTTGCGGGTGTCCTGGGATGCTTGCTGGATATCGCGAATGATAGGTTGCAGTTTGGCCAGGAAGCGATTGAACCCATTGGCCAGCTGGCCCAGCTCGTCGCTGCGGTCGTCGGGCAGGCGCCGGGTCAGGTCGCCATCGCCTTCGACAATGGCGTTGAGCATCTCGGCGACGCTCAGCAGCGGCCGGGTCACGCCGTAGGCGGTCAGCCAGATGAGTGACAAGCCCAACCCGCCGGCCAGCAGGCCCAAGCCGAGATTGACCCAGTTGGCGTATTGTTGCCTTTCATCCAACTGCGCCTGCATCTGCAACGCCGGCGCCTGCACCAGCGCCTCGGGAACGCGTATCTGCAACTGCCAGGGGGCGCCGTTCGCGACGGTCTGCACGCTCTGGCGCACGTCGACGGAGGTGTCCGACACGCTGCCGCTGTGGCCGGCTAGCTGGCCCGATGGGGACAGGATGCTGATCTCGCTATGACCTGGATACAAGTCATCGGCCAAGGTGGCGGCGAGTTTCTGCAGGGTGTCGAGGCTGATGTCCATGCCCACGACGCCGATGGCCTGTCCCTTGTCCATCAACGGCACCGAGATACTGCTCATGAGGGTTTTCCGGCCCTCGACTTCGACTTCGTAGGGTTCCGTCACGCAAGTGCGCCGCTCGGTTTGTGGGCAGAAGTACCAGGCGTTTCCCGGCTCGCTGCCCGGCGGGGCATTGTTGGCCACGATCTGGGCTTCGCTGAGCACTTCCTGGACCAGTTGTCCCGGCTGGCTTTGCGACCAATACAAGGCAAAGCGACCTTTTTCGTTCCCGGCCAGGTCTCGCTGGCCGGAGAAACCGGCATCGTCCCCGTCCAGCGCGCCAGGCAACAACACGACGTACAGCCCAAGGATCTTTTCCCGCTTGAGCAGGGCCTGGCGGGTGGCGCCGATCAACGCCTGGCGCAGTTGTGTGGCGGTCAATCGTCCGTCCAGGGCCTGGGTACGCAACTGAAGAACCTCTTGGCTGAATCCTTCCCCGTACAACGCTGTTTCGTTGAAGAAACGCTCAACCCGCTGGCCGTGGGCGAGGGCCTGGGCCTCCAGGCGTTCCAGGGCTGACTGGCCCAGCAACAGACTGCTTTGGTGCTTCAACAATTGGGCACTTTGCTGATTCTGGTAAAGGGAAGCGCCGGTCAATGCGCCGACGACGGCCAGGAGGGACAGCCCACTCAAGAGCGTGATCCGCCACTGAATACTGAGACGCGCGAAGAACATGCCGGGACTTCCTGCTGGAGGCTTCAGATCGCACGCAGCCAAGGCCTGGGTTGGCGTTGGAAGGGCGCGTCCCGCCTGATTGTTATTGTGGGGTACCCGGACTTGGTTCAAGGGCGGGCGAGGTCATCTTGCCGGACGCGATGTCGGCGCCGTTAGCCCGAATCGGCAGCCATTGCCGAGCACCGGACATCGCGGCCGCCCCACTTTGGGGCGCAGCTCCCGATGCTGCCGATTTGGGATAGCGAACGGTTTTGGCGAGGGCATAGGATCGATCCGGCAACACACAACAAGCCTGTGCGCAGCGGTGAGTCTGGCGTGCCCGATCTGCAACAGCGGCCTCATACAATAAGGTTAAAAAAATGAGCGTATCTTTTCCGATCAGCAGCTCCACGGAGTTGAAGCGAGGCGCCCTGGGCGTCGGCTTCATCATTTTCTTTGTGGTATCGGCGGCGAGCCCACTGAGTGTCATCGCCGGAGGCTTCCCCATCGGCATCATGCTGGGTAACGGTGCCGGTACGCCGGCCTTGTTGGTCCTGGCCCTGCTGGTGTTGCTGGCGTTCTCGGCGGGATACACCGCCATGTCCCGGCACATGACCAACGCGGGCGGCTTCTACGCCTTTACTTCCCGTGGCCTGGGCGGCCTGGCCGGCGGCGCGGCGGGGGTGTTGGCAATGTTCGCCTACAACATCCTTCAGGTCGGCCTGTACGGGATGTTCGGCGGGGTCGTCAGCGGCACGATGGCCAGTGTCTTCAACCTCGACTTGCCCTGGTGGTGCTATTCGCTGCTGGCCATGGCGAGCGTGGCGATTCTCGGCTATCGCAAGATCGACCTCTCTGCGCGGGTGCTCTCGGTGGTGGTCATCGCCGAGTACCTGGCCATCCTGATCCTGGATTTCGCCATCCTCAAGACCGGCGGTGACAGCGGCATCAATCTCGATTCGTTCGACCGCAGCCATGTGTTCAGCGGCACGCCGTCCATCGGCCTGTTGTTCTGTTTCGCCGCCTTCATCGGCTTCGAAGCCACCACCATCTACGGCGAAGAAGCCCGCGATCCGCACCGTACCATTCCCATCGCCACCTACAGCTCGGTGCTGTTGATCGGCGGCTTCTATGCCTTGTCGGTGTGGGCCATGGTGGTGGGCGTGGGGGCGGACAAGATCGTGCCGACGTTGCAGGCATTGCAGGACCCGACCACGTTCATCTATGGCCTGTCCGATCACTTTGTCGGTCCGCACCTGACCCAGATCATCCGCATCCTGTTCATGGTCAGCATCTACGCCGGACTGCTGGCGTTCCACAATGCCGCGGCCCGCTATTTCTACGCTATCGGCCGTGATGGCCTGTTGCATCGCCAATTGGGCACGACCCACCGCGTCCACCAGAGCCCGCACATGGGTTCGGCGCTGCAGAGCCTGATCGCCGCCGTGGTGGTGCTGATCTTCGCCGCGCTGGATGCCGACCCGATCCTTCAACTGTTCGCCTGGTTCTCCAACCTGGCGACCCTGTGCGTGATCCTGCTGATGGCGCTGACCTCGGCGGCGGTGGTGGTCTATTTCCGGCGCCACCCGGAACTGAAGCTCGGCGTCTGGCGCGGGCGGATCCTGCCGGTGTTTTCCTGCCTGGCGTTGCTGGTGGTCCTGGCGCTCGCGGTGATTCATTTCGATGTGCTGACCGGGGCCAGCACGCTGCTGTCCTATGGCCTCTGCGCCATCATCCCCGTCGCGCTGATCGTCGGCGTATGCCTGGCGGCCCGACTGCGCAGGATTTCCCCCGAGCGGTTCATGGCGCTGGGTAGCCACAAGCTCTAGGCCTCACGCGGCACTGTTCAAATTCTCACGAAAAATACCGGTCCGCGTGGTCCGGGACGGCCCGTCTGCGCGCGAAAGGGAGGTACTGATGCACGATTATCAAATGCTCATCAACGGGGTTGCGGTCAGCGGTGAAAAGGGTGGCTTCGATGTCATCAACCCGGCCACCGGCAGCGCTTTCGCCCGCTGCCCCGCCGGCTCCCTGGCCCAGTTAGACCTGGCGGTCGATGCGGCGCAAGCGGCTTTCAGCGAGTGGCGCCACAGCAGCCACGAAGATCGGCGGGAGCGGCTGCTGGGCATCGCCGCGGATATCGAAGCGCAAGCCGAGGCCCTGGCCCGATTGATTGTCCAGGAGCAGGGCAAGCCGCTGGCTCTGGCGCTCTTCGAAGTCATGGGCGCGGTGGCCTGGACGCGATACACCGCCGAACAACAGATCCCGGTGGAGCCGGTGGAAGAAACCCCGACCCAGCGTATCGAGCTGCACCGCAAGCCGCTGGGGGTGGTGGCCTCGATCACGCCCTGGAACTGGCCGTTCATGATCGCCATCTGGCACATCATGCCGGCGCTGCGGGCCGGCAATTGCGTGATCAGCAAACCGTCCAGCCTCACGCCGTTGAGCACTCTGAGCCTGGTGCACATCATTGCCCGCCATGTGCCCAAGGGTGTGATCAACGTCGTGACCGGAGAACAGGGTTTCGGCAGCGCGATCACCTCCCATGCCGGCATCCACAAGATCGTCTTCACTGGCTCGACCGCCACCGGCCAGAGCGTGATGCGCGGCGCCGCGAGCAACCTCAAGCGCCTGACGCTGGAGCTGGGGGGCAATGACGCCGCCATCGTGTTGCCCGGCACCCCGGTGGAAGCCGTGGCCGAAGACATCTTCCAGGCGGCCTTCCTGAACATGGGCCAGACCTGTGCCGCTCTAAAGCGCCTGTACATACACGAATCCCAGTACGAGGCCTTTGCCGACGCGCTGGTGCGGATCGCTGCGCGCCAGGTGGTGGGTGATGGCCTGGAACCCGAGGTCACCTTCGGGCCGGTGCAGAACCTCGAACAACTGGAACTGGTCGAGGCGCTGGTGGCCGACGCCCGTGCCCATGGCGGTCGGGTGTTGTGCGGCGGCGCTCGGCTGGACCGGCCGGGGTTTTTCTATCCGCCAACCCTGGTGGCCGATGTCACGGACGGGCACCGCCTGGTCGACGAAGAACAGTTCGGTCCGGTGCTGCCGCTGATTGCCTATCAGGACGTCGAGGACGTGCTGCGCCGCGCCAATGCCAGCGACATGGGCTTGGGAGGCTCGGTATGGGGCAGCGATCTCGCCCAAGCCCAAGCCTTGGCCAGTCGCCTGGAGAGCGGCGTGGCCTGGGTCAACTGCCACGCACAGATCCAACCGAATACACCTTTTGGCGGCAGCAAGATGTCCGGGTTCGGCGTCGAGTTCGGCCTTGAAGGGCTGCTGGAGTTCACCGGCCAGCAACTGCTGTTTGTACGCACCCGTGAAACTGAGTGAGGACTTGAATCATGTACGAAAAATACAAGACAGCGCAGAAGAAGTTCTGGCACCCGATGAGTTCCGCGGCTCCGGCCCAGCGTTCGAAAACCCTGATCATCGCCAAGGGCGACGGCAACTACATCACCGACATCGACGGCCAGCGCATGCTCGACGGCGTCGGCGGTCTGTGGAACGTCAACGTGGGCCACAATCGGGCCTCGGTAAAGGCTGCCATTGCCGCGCAACTGGACGAACTGGCGTATTACCAGACCTTCGATGGTATCGCCCATCCGCGGGTGTTCGACCTGGCTGAGCGGCTGATCTCTATGTTTGCCCAGGAGAACATGGCCCGGGTGCTGTTCAGCGCCGGTGGTTCGGACGCGGTGGAGACCGCATTGAAAATGGCCCGCCAGTACTGGATCGCCAGCGGCGAGCCGGGGCGCACCCGCTTCCTGTCATTGCGCAACGGCTACCACGGCGTGCACATGGGCGGCACCTCGGTGGGCGGTAACGGTGTTTATCACTACAACCACGGGCAATTGCTCGCCGGATGCCATTTGCTCGACACACCATGGCTGTATCGCAACCCCTGGGATTGCCGCGATCCGGAAGAACTGACCGCCCATTGCATCCGTCAGTTGGAAGACCAGATCGCATTGTTGGGGGCGCAAACCATCGCGGCGCTGATCGCCGAACCGGTGCAGGGAGCGGGCGGCGTCATCGTGCCGCCGGCGAATTACTGGAAGAAGTTGCGGGAAGTCTGCGATCGCCACGGCATCCTGTTGATCGCCGACGAAGTGGTGACGGGGTTCGGCCGCACGGGCTGTATGCTCGGCAGTCGGGACTGGGGTGTCGCACCGGACGTGTTGTGCCTGGCCAAGGGTATCACCGCCGGTTACATCCCGATGGGCGCCACGGTGTTCAACCAACGGATAGCCGATGCCATCGAGAACGGCCCGGGGTTCAGCAGTGTGATCATGCACGGCTACACCTACAGCGGGCATCCCACCGCCTGTGCCGCGGCCCTGGCGGTGCTGGACATTGTCGAGGCCGAGGATCTGCCGGGCAATGCCGGGAAAATCGGTGCCCAGTTGCTGGAGCACTTGCAGCCGCTGGCCGAACGCTACGCGGTGGTCGGCGAGGTGCGCGGCAAGGGCCTGATGGTCGCCCTGGATCTGGTGACGGACAAGGCCACCCGCCAGCCCCTCGATCCGGCGACCGGCCTCGCCACCCGGATTGCCGATGAAGCGCGCCGTGGCGGCGTGCTGGTGCGGCCAATCGGCAACAAGATCGTCCTGTCGCCGCCGCTGACCCTCACGTCCGAGGAAGCCGGCCTGATCGTCCAGGCCCTCGATCACGCCCTGGCCACCTGCCGCTGACCCTGCAAAACCGGCGCAGTCTGCTGCGCCGGCTTCACGAATAACCAAGACAGCCTTCGAAAGGCGCGCCACAAGGAGCTTCAGCCATGCGGTATCCATCGCGTATCGAGTTTTTCAGCAGCGGCCTCGCCTGCACGTTGGCGTTCTGCGCCATGGGCCCGGCCCAGGCCTATGAGCTGTACGCCGACGACGACAGTCACCTCAACGCCGACGTGCTGGCGGTGTTCGGCCATTTCAACAGCCGCAAGAACTACGACGGCGCGTCGGGCGGGTCGACCTGGCGGGAAGGTTTCATCAAGTATGGCGTGAGTGGCGACCAGGCCCTGGCCGGCCGTGGCACCGCCTACGGCGCATTCAGCCTGGTCAGTTCCGCGACCTGGGGCGACGGTGATGCGGCGGGGAACAGCCTGGGAACCGAGCGGACCACGAAAATCGAAGACGCTTACCTGGGCTGGCGTTCAGCTGATCTGTTCCCGCTGTTGGGCCAAGACGGCGTCGACATTTCCGGCGGACGCCAGGTGGTCAAGCTGGGCAGGGGCTTCCTGATCAACGACGACGGACCGAACCTGGGTAAGGGCCCTGCCGATGGCCGCTTGAACCGCGGTGGCGCCTATTACCTGGCGGCCCGACACGCTTTCGACCAAACCGCCGTGGTGCGCCTGGGTGGGCAGGACGGTGTGCATGGCAGCATGGCGTGGCTCAAATCCGACAACCGCGCCCAGGCCGAAACCGAACTGGCCGCCGCTACTCTGGACTACACCGCCAAAGCCGGAACGCTGGGGCTGACCTGGGTGCATGGCATCGATGTGAGCGACCGCTGGGCCAGTGATTTCCAGAAGCAACGCAAAGGCATGAACGTCTACAGCATTCGTGGCGAGGGCGATGCAGGGATCGAGAACGTCAGCCTGGCGTTTGAATACGCCTGGCAAGACAAGGACGCCGGTCCCGAGAAAGCCTGGTACGCCGAGGCGGGATACACCTTTGCCGACGTGGCCTGGGCGCCGAAACTGACGTACCGCTACTCGCGCTACTCGCAGAAATGGGACTCGTTGTTCACTGGCCAGAGCACCGGCTATGGGACCTGGTTCCAGGGCGAGGTGGCCGGCAACTACGCCGGGCCATTCAACAGCAATACGGCCATCCATCACCTCGGCCTGAAGGCCACGCCATTGGAAAACCTGACCCTCGGCGCGTTGTTCTTCGATTTCAACACGGTGCGCAAAAGCAATGTGTTGAACCTTGATGCCCGGGAGCTGGACTTCTATGCCGAGTGGGCCGTCAACCCGCATCTGATCATCACCCC
>Ga0182006_1001540_pt1 | contig 13781 bp, 27 predicted proteins | sample Sormic07211104_1_FD_123022 | JGI IMG/M metagenome (GOLD analysis project Ga0182006, IMG submission 123022) | Rhizosphere microbial communities from Sorghum bicolor, Mead, Nebraska, USA - 072115-104_1 MetaG | ecosystem: Host-associated > Plants > Roots > Rhizosphere | place: USA: Nebraska...
CCGGCGCCGCGCGGGGAGCGCAGCAGGAGGCGGCCGAGGTAGACGGGGGCGCGCAGGGTGTGGAAGCCGGTGACGTGGGCGTAGTAGGACGTCGTCCAGCGGAGGGTGTCCTTGAAGGCGTCCCAGCGGCGCAGGGCGGGCGGTACGACGGGCGGGGCGTCTGCGAGGTAGGCCTGCCGTTCGGCGATCCAGGTGCCGGGGTCGGGGGCAGAGGCGGGCGGGTCGACGGGGCGGGGCTCGGCGTCCTGGATGACGTCGATGATGGTCTCGGTGAGGACGCTGGGTGCGTCCTGGGCGTCCTGCGAGGGTGTCTTGTGGAGTTGGACGACGTTGTTCGTCATGCTGGGGTGTCCTGCCTCTTGCTGGGGTACGGGACGCCCGGGGACGGCGACGGCTTGGTGGTTGGACGCCGTCCCCGGGGCGTAGCTACTGCTTCTTGCTCTTGCGGCGCTCGGCCTGTTCCTCGATGCGCTCGACGCGGCGCTGCAGGTCGCTGAGGTCGACCGTGGGGCCGGCCAGGCCGCGCTTGGCCATGCGGGCGTGCAGGGCGATCAGGCGGAACTTTTCGCCGCCTGTGAAGTCGGAGAATCGCAGGTCGTCGGCCATGTCAGCGCCGTCCCTTCTTGTCGGCGTTGGCCTTGTGCTCATTGCCCATCTGCTGGGCGCGGTAGGAGCTGTCGGTTTCGTAGCCGCGGGCGCCGCAGGAGCACCGGTACTGGTATTTGCGGCCGCCTCGGGCGGGCCAGACGGAGACGCGGTGGGCAGAGCCGAACATGGTCACTTTCCCTTCAGGTAGTCGGTCCACATGGACCGCAGGACGAGCAGGCACGCGGTGGCGCAGACGGCGCCGACCGCGACGGCCACCGCGAGGAGGGCGGCCGCCATGGCGAGGAAGGTGAGGGCGACGGCGCCTCCGATACCGGCGGCGACGTACAGGCCGATGGGGCGTTGTACAGGCCGCGGTGCGGGCGTCTGGGGCTGTGGCTGGCTGGCCTGCTGAGTGGCGAGGACGGCGGCGACGATGCGGACGACGTCGGTGTTCACGGCGGCGTCTCTGACCGCGGCCTCGGCCTTCTCCAGGGCGTCGCTCATGGCGCCCACCTCTGGACGCGGCGGGCGATGACCGGACGGACGAGGACGCCCAGGACGAACGCGAGGACGGCGGGCTTGGCGAGGGCGACCACGGCCGTGGCGGTGAGCGACAGCGCGGCCGGCCAGAGCAGGAGCACGCCGAGGACGGCGCCGAAGAGCAGGGCCTTCATGTCAGGACTCCCACGTGGAATTTGGGCAGCTGGTCGGGGTGGAAGAGGTTGCGTCCTCGGGCGTCCTGCGAGTGGACGGGGATGCGTCCGGCGGCGACCCAGTTGCGGACGGTGGACGGCTTGATGCCGTAGTGGTCGGCGACGTCGTTGGACGTCATCAGGGGCGGCTCGGGACGCTCGCCGTCGTCGGCGTCCTCGCCGGTCCCGGCTTCCAGTTCGGGCGTCCTGCCGGTGTCCTGGGTGTCCTCGCGTTCGAGGGTGACGACGGGCACCGGGCGCGGTACGAGGGGCAGTAGCCGGACGCCGTCGGGGACGACGGCCGGGGTGGCCGGGACGCTGGGGACGGTCGGGGACGCGGGGGCGTCCTGGGTGTCCTGGTGTGCGTCCGGCGGGGTGGCCGCGAGGTGGAGGAGGTGGCCGACGACGGCCGGGGGTACGAGGCTGGTGACGGCGATCAGCAGCGGCTGGTCGGCCACCAGATGCCCGGTGCCGATCAGGTGGGAGACGACCTGCGCGGCCATGGCCAGGCTGAGGGCGAGGCAGGCGCCGATGATGGCGGACCAGCGGCCTCGGTCGCCGGACTGGCGGACGCTGGCGACGGCGGCCGCGATGCCCGCGTAGGCGGACAGGACGACCGGCATGCCGTAGGTGAACGGGTCGTGCCAGCCCGCGTTGCGGGCGAGGTGGTATTCGCCGGGCGCGCACATGAGGAGGGCGACGCCGAGGACGACCGGGCGCCCGCCGGCGGTGAGGCCACGGACCCATAGCGGAGTGCCCGGGCGGGTGTTGGCGGGGTTGGACCGGCGGAAGAGGTCGAGGAGGCGGATCACGCGACACCCCCGGCGAGGATCTCGGCGAGCTGCCGCCCAAGTTCGCGCAGCTGGACGGCGGCGGCTTCGAGGTCGGTGGCGAGCTGCTCGACGTCGGCCGGGGTGCAGGTGCGTGGGTCGGTGCGGGGCTCGACGTACAGGCCGATGGTGCGGTCCGTGGTGGCGAACGGTGCCTGGGTGAGGAGCGCTCGGAACATCTCGCGTCCGCCGGGGGCGATGACGTGCTCGGGGCCGGTGTGGGAGATGTCGACTTTGTATCCGGCGCGGGTGTCGGAGTGCCCGGTGCACCAGGCGGGCTCGTCGACCTCCAGCGGCTTGGTGACCCAGACGTTGACGACGGCGGTACGGGGCTCGGTACTCACTTGCCCTCACCGGCTTTGGCTTCGGCGTCGGCCTGCTCGGCGGTCAGCTTGGAGCGGAGCCAGTCGGCGTTCCAGCCGATGCGGTCGGGTGCGTCGAGGCCGTCACGCAGGACGACCTGGGCGAGGCCGGCGCGGTTCTTGATGCGTTCGTCGTAGTCGTCGACGGCGTAGTCGAGGGTGAGGGCTTCGAGGACGGCGTCCAGGAGCGCGCGGAGGTCGCGGGCCTCGGTGGACGGGGTGGGCTTCCGGGTCATCGGGCGTCCACCGCCTCGGCGCCGTGGGCGCGGAGGAGGAGGCGGAGGGCTTCGCGGAGGGCGCCGTAGGCCTCGGGGTAGGAGAAGCCGTCGCGGCTGCTGTCGCCGTAGTCGGCGAGGAGGTGCTGTCCGACGCGGATGGCGACGTCGAGATCGCTGGGCTCGGCGGTGGGCAGGCTGGTGTTGTCCGCGCATGCGGGCATGGAAAGATCGGCCATAGCCGGATCTCCTCCTGGTGTAGTCAGGAAGTGGGCTTCGGTCAGGCCCTTGGCTGGGACGGCAATCCCGGCCTTGGGCCGTTTTCAGTTGTTGCTGTATGGGCTACGGCTGCTGCTGGTTCTTCTCCAGCGCCTTGATGGCCCGGTTGACGACGGCTCGGCTGACACCGAGTTCTCGTGCTACGGCCGCTTGGCTGCCGAGTACTTCGGCACCGTCGAGGAGGGCGCGGGCCCGGTCGGCGGTCGCGGTGAGGTAGGCCTGCCAGGCGGCATCCTGTTGGCGGACGGCTTCTTCATGGCGCTCTTTCCACGTGGTCACGTCCCTCCCTCTACCGGAAGCGGTGACTGCCCCACAACTGTAAGCGGGGCCGCTTACGTGTGTCAACGGGGTTGCTGACATCATGCCGCGTCGCCCCTCGGCTGGTAGTGCTGCAGCAGCAGGAGATCCTGCTCGGTCCGGTAGCCAGTCCCGCACCACCGGCACCGCACCGGGCCGCCGGGCAGCCGTGTGAGGACCGCACCACACACGGTGCCCTGATCGTTCGTGACTGCGATGCAAAGGCCGAGCCGCTGCACCCTGGGCGCCGGATCCCCCACGATCGAACGGGCCTGGTTCTCCAGCTCACGCACCTCACGCGCCAGATCACCACACGCCGGATACTCGGCGGCAATCCAGTCGAGCTCCATACCGAGCCACCGGCAGTCCGCGGCGAGCCCGGCTGGGGCGGGGGGCGAGTGCTGCGGCCAGCGCACCCGCTGCACGTCCACCCGCCACGACTGGATCACCTCGGCCGCGCGCCCCCAGTTCACCGTGTCGAGGATGTCCTCGTTGATGGGCGAGGACGGGCCGGCCGCGCCCTTCGTCGCCACGATGTCGCCCCACCCGTACCGGCGCGGCACCAGGCACTCGGCGACCTCGGCGTACAGGGTCGGCAGGTCGTCGAGGGACTTGGCGACGCCCACGGTGTGCCGCTCGCACAGGTACCGGCCGTCGGTCTCCTCCTCGCACACCTCGCAGGCCGTCACCGGCGGGCCTCCGTCCGCTGCTGCAGCTGGTACAGGCGCAGGCTGCGGTAGTACTGGTCAGCGGCGGCGAGGCGGCGGGCCTTCCTGCTGGCGGTGAGGGCGCGGCGGCCGTCGCGCCAGTTCCAGTACGCGTTCAGGCCGGTCATCAGCTGGGCGCCGAGGCTGATGCCGATGGGCAGCATCGAGATCTCGTTCGAGGTCACGTCGATTCCTTAATCAGAACGGGGGGGTCTCTGAGTAGCCGCCCTGCTGGGTGGGTTGCTGCTGGCCGCCGCCCCAGCCGCCGCCCTGCTGCTGGCCGTTGGCAGGCTTGGCGCCGGCCCACGGGTCGCTGGTGGGTCCGTTCGCCGGTACGGACCCACCGCCGTTCGGCACGTTCTTCGTGACCTTGGCGGTGGCGCGGGCGAGGGTGGGTCCGACCTCGTCGACGTCGAGCTCGTACACGGTGCGCTTCACGCCCTGCCCGTCCTCGTAGCTGCGCTGCTTGAGGCGGCCCTGGACGATGACGCGCGTGCCGCGGCTGAGGGACTCGGCGACGTTCTCGGCGGCCTGCCGCCACACCGAGCAGGTGAGGAACAGTGCGTCGCCGTCCTCCCACTCGTTGGTCGTCTTATTGAAGCGGCGCGGGGTGGAGGCGATGCGGAACTTGGCGACGGCGGCGCCGGCCGGGGTGAAGCGGAGTTCGGGGTCATCGACCAGGTTGCCGACGACGGTGATCACGGTCTCGCCAGACATGGCGGACTCCTTCTGCGAGGGCTTACGGGATCCCGTAAGCACGGTGAGCTGTGGTTCTCTGGGTGGGTGGCCGGGCCCGATAACCGCGGGCCCGGCCGTTGTCGTGCGGGTCAGGCGCGGGCGGCCGTGGCTACCGCTTCCTTGAAGGCAGCGTCTCGGTGGGTGATCTCGCGGGCGCGGATGTTCCAGACGCCGACCTCGTGGTCGTGCTCGCGCAGCTCGGCCGGCGTCCAGACCATGTCGAGGTGCAGGAAGGCGGGCTGAATGCTCGTCGTGGCGGTGCCGTCAGACAGGCGGGCGTCGACGACGGTGGCCCAACCGATGACCGGGCAGACGAGGTCCTCGCCGCCCTCGCGTCCGTAGTCGAAGGCGATGACCCAGTCGTTGCCGGCCGGGGCCATGTTGAGGATGCTGCCGGTGGCGATGTTCATGGATTCTCCTCGGTGGTGTTTGCGGGGGTCACGGTGAACCCCGCGGATCCGTCGGTCGCGCCGACGGAAGCCTGGTTGCGGAGGCGCTGGGCGTGCCGGATGGCGAGGCCGCGTTTGCGTGCGGCTGCGAGGGCTGCGCGCCGCCGCTTGTTCGCCTCGGCGCGGGCGCGGGCGGCGGCGATCTTCTCGGCGACTATGTCGTTGACGTTCACGAGGAGCCGCCTCGGTCCTGGTTGATCATGGTTACTCCTCGCGCATACACAAATTTGTTTGATGAGATTGATGAGAATGGATCTGACCTGCAGTTTTGTGGTGACGAGATTGGTGACGAGAATGCGATCCGGGGTGACGAGATTGGTGAGAATGGAGGCCCCATACGCGTCACCAATCTCGTCAATCTCGTCAGCCCCACCGTGTGAAGAAACCGCAGGTCAGGCCCAATCTCGTCAATCTCGTCATGTACGTCAGGCTGTATAGGGGAGGTCGGCGACGACCTCGCGCGCCCACGCCTCGGGCAGGTACCAGTGAGACGTCCGGTCGCGGCCGAATCCCTGCTGCTTGGACTTGATGCCGAGCTTCTTCTTGGCGCGGTCGACAGCCGACTCGCTGAAGCTCTCCTTCTTGGCTGCCTTCTTGATCTCGCGCGCCTCGTCCGAGCCGCCAACGTCGGTGAGCCAGCCCTGCAGCCACTCGACTACCTCGCTGCCCGCGCCTCCCGCGTCGCCGTTCGTCTCGGCCCGCATGACGTCCCGCACGGAGGTGGTGGACTCGGGCCCGAGGACGAACCGGGAGACGTAGGTGGGGCCTTCGTCGGTGTCGACGGTGACGGGCTGGATGTCGTAGCTGTGGGAGGGCAGCCCGAGGCGGCCGAGGTTGTTCTTCTCCAGGCTCATGACGAACTCGTCCACGCCGTCTTCTCCTTCCTGCTTGGCGAACGCGATCAGGCAGCGGATGAGCTGCCCGAACGCGCCGGATCCGGCAATGCGGCTGAGGGGGTCGGCTCCGCCCGCCTTGGTGAAGTGGGCCAGGCCGAGGATCGTGAAGCAGTGCCGGTCTGCGGCGGCCACCAGCGGCTCCAGCGCGGAACGGACTTCGGCCGCGCGGTAGTCGTTGATGCTGGCGTCGATCATCGAGAGCAGCGGGTCGGCCACCAGGAGACCGACGCTGTACGCCTCGGCGGCCTTGCCCATGAGACTGATGTCTTTGGGCAGGGTGAGCCGGGCGTGCATCTCCTCGTCGTCCCGAACGTCGACGCGGAACACCAGGTCCATGTCGGCGCCGGCGGCGACCAGGCGCGGGGCGATCGTGTACGCCCACGAGTCCTCCGTCGCCGCGTAGATCACGCCGCGCGGCTTGCCGTACAGCTCGCCGGGCAGCGTGCCCGTGGTGACCCGCGCGGTGAGCCACACCGCGTACTGGGACTTGCCGAGGCCAGGTCCGCCGGCGGCGATGGCTAGGGAGTTGAGTGGTATCCGCCCATGCGAGGTGGGCGGTGCGCCCTCCGGCGTGGTGTCCCAGAGCCAGCGCACCGGACGGATCCGGATGGTGGAGGCCGGGGTGAGGACGAGCTGTCTGGTGACGGCCTCGTCCTCGGCGTCCACGTTGGGCTGCCAGTTGGGAGCGTCGTTCACGCGGTCACCGCCGGGTCGCCCGGGTGCGGGACGGGCGCCCACACCTGCACGAACTGCGAGTCCTTGTGTCCAGCTGCGAAGTGGTCCGCGGCGTCCTTCCCGGTGAGCGCCTGGACTACGTAGACCGAGCGGGCCAGGCCTCGAAGGGTCTCCACAACGTGGAGTGCGTGGCGTTGCCCGGGCTCGTCGCGGTCGGCGACGATCGTCACGTCCATGTCTTCGAGGTACTGGGCGTGCTCGGCGGTCCACTTACCTGCGCCGCCCGCATTGCAGGTGGCGACGAGGCCGTGGTCGAGCAGGGCGTGGACGTCCTTTTCGCCCTCGGCGATCCAGACAACGCGGTCGAGGGTCTTGGCGTCGAGCACGACAGGCAGCTGGTAGGGGACGAGGGGGACGAGCCGGTTGCCGTGCTCGTCGTTGAGGCTCCAGCGGCGGCCGGATTTGGTCTCGGGTGCGGGCCGCCACTGGGCGAAGCACTTGTGGTCGCAGCGGGTGACGCCGTGGACGACGGCACCGTTCTCGTTGCGGTAGACATACTGGGCAACCCGCTTGTGCCCGCGGTCCCGGCAGGGGATCCACAGGTCGTCGGCCGGGCGGTCGCGCTGCCGCTCCAGGGGCTCGTCGAACAGGTCGGCCTCGGTCCAGCCGATGGCGTCGAGGAATCCACGGTTGTCGTTGCACTTGTGGCAGTGGACGACGACGCCGCCGTTGTTGCCGCGGCGGATGGCGACGGTGTCGGGGGAGTCGCCGTCGTGGCAGAGACCTCGGGTGCGGAGGGCGCCGCCTCGGTAGCGGGTCGGCTCGCCCATGCTGCCGAGTAGATCGGCGAGCCTGTTGAAGGCGATGGTGTCGGTCACGAACGTGCCCATTTCTGCGAGCTGGATCAGTTGTTCGTGTGGCGGGCGGCGCCGTCACCCCCAACGGCGTCCGCCCGGCCCTCAGCTGGTACTTCGCTTCGTCTTGGCGACCTCGTCGCCGATGGCTGTGATGTCTGCGTTCCAGCTGCGGGCGACGCGCAGTACGGCGTTGGGCGTCGGCTGCTCCAGCAGGTTGGCGCGGATGCTGCCGAGGACCATTTCGCGGCGAGCGAGTTCAGAGACCCGCTTCATGTACAGCTCGTCGTCAGTGGCGTCGGCCTGCCCGACCCCATCGAGGCCGGCGGGCTCGTTTACTGGCCACTCGCCGGGGCGGCGCTCGTTCACTCCGGCTCCTTGCGGTGAATCGGCCAGCCAGGGCCGGGCGGGATCTCGGGCTTGCCCTGCAGGGCGTTCGGGGTGTGGGCCGGGCATCGGTGGCCGGTGACGAACAGGCGGACGCCCTCGGCCTCGCGGCAGTGCCGCTTTTCGGCGCCGATCCAGTGGCGGCACTCGGGCCGCAGCTGCTCGCTCACGCCGCCTCCTCGATGCACGGGGTGGCGATGGTGGAGAAGGCCGTCCTGAGGGCTGCGCGCTGCTCCATCGAGAGCGGGGGTGCGGAGTCGGCGCAGGCGATGATGCGCGCCCAGTAGGCGTTGTTTCGGGCGTCGTCGTCGAAGCGGCGGGGCCGGTCGGGGCGGGCCGGGCGGCCGGGGGTGCCACGAGCATCCCCGGCCGCCGCGGTGTTGTCCGGCGTGCTCACGCCTGGACCTCGTTGAGGTTCCGGCCTGCGAAGACCGTGACTTCGAAGATGTCCGGGAAGAGGTGGTCGGGCAGGCCGAGGTGCTTGGTGACGAGGTAGCGGATGGCTATGTCACGTGCGGCTTCGGCGGCGCCGACGGGGGTGTAGACGGTGATCCCGGAGGATCTGCGGTCGACGACGTAGCCGATGAAGCGGCTCGGGTCGATGCCCTCGAAGTTGCGGCTGTGGACGTCGATGGTGTCGAGGCGGCCGTTTACGCGGGCCAGCAGCTCGTCCATCGGGAGGTCGCAGACCATGTCCGGGGTGAGCTGGTGGCGCTGTTCGTCGATGGCAGGCGACGCCGTCGGCGCCTCGGGCTGTACCGTTGTGTTCACGAGCGTTCTTCCGATCTCATTGCGTGGGTTCGTGGATTTGCTCGACTGAAGAGGCCGGCTGGTACCCGGCCTCTTCGTCGTTTCCGGTAGCTGCTCCCGGCTGGTACCTGGGAGCAGCTACCGCGTCGGTGGCCGCGGTCGTCATGCGGCGTTCTCGCGTTCGGCGAGCCAGGCATCGACGGCCTCGCGGCGGTAGACGATGTCCCGCCCGAGCCGGAAGCCGGACGGGCCGACCTTGCGGTGACGCCACCCGCGGATGGTGTTCACCGGCTTGTTGAGGTACGTGGCGAGCTGCTTCGTTGTGAGCAGCTCAGGACTCTGAGTCATGGGCGATGCTCCGTTGTGACCGGGCAACGCCGTTGTGGCTGGCGTTGCGAGCTACCCACAACATACGCAACGTTATGACCAACGTCAACCACAATGTTGGGGGTCATCCGGGCATTGTGGGTGATCTTGAGGGTCAGGCCCAAAGTTGCACTAGCGCTCGGGGCCAACGTTGTGGATGCTGTACCTCGACGGTGACCAACGTTGAGGAGGATTGGGCAACATGGCCACAACGCGAACCCCAGACGACTGGGCGCGGCTCGGGGAATGGATCGCCGTGCGACGCAAGCAGATCGGGATGGACCAGCGCGAACTGGCGGAAGCGGCCGGCGTATCGGAGAACACGATCAGCAACTACGAGCGCGGCCGAGTGCCAGCCAGGGGCAAAGTCCCGGCCGGGTACTACCGCGTAGAGAAGGCCTTGCAGTTCGCCAAGGGCAGCATCGAAATGATCCTCGACGGTCACGAGCCGGGTTTCGCCGTCGAGGGGGCGATGGGTGATCGCCTGACGCTGAGGTCTCCCGATGAAGTCGAGGATCCGCTACTCGCTGCAGTGGTTGAGAGGGTCCAAGAGGCAATGCAGCTGTCGGGAGCCGTTTCGCTGTTCCTAGACCTTGCGCATCGCTGGAACGCGCCAGCGGAGGACATCGAACGTTTCAAAGATGCCCACGATCAACTGTTCGGTAGCTTGTTTGAAGCCGGGAACGGGCCTCCCGAAGTGCAGCGGTGGCATGAGGCTGTAGCCGCAGGCAAGGTGTCGTCAGATCTGCTGAACAAGCGTCCCGACCTGGGCTGGGCCGCTCTTGCTCTGAATCCTGCGGACCTTGAGCCGCATGGCAGTATCGGCGATGTTCTCCGTGAGGCGTGCCTGAACAAGGGCATTGATCAAGATGAGCTGGCGCGAATTAGCAAGGTGCCGCGACGGATCGTCAGTCTGATCCTGGCCGACCGATACGACTTCCCTGGTGCATTCATGCATGCACCTGTCTATATCCGTCTGCTGGCCGATGCTCTCGAAATCGACCCGGCGCCGCTCCTTGAGCAGTTCGAGGAAAAGTATGCAAAGGATCTGGAGGAGGACGGGGATCAGTGACCGCCCCGCTTCCACTCGAACTGCACGGCGTCGTAGTCGAAGTACCCGCCGTCGGGCATACGCCCTTGCCGCGGCGTCAGCAGCGTCACCGTGACCAGCGCCCGCAGTGCGTTGCGCTGCTGGTCCAAGAGCAGAGCCCGCCACGCCGTCCGCACATCCGGCGCCCCCACCAGGCCGACGAGAGGATCCCGTGTCGCGGCGCGCGCCAGCTGCTGCGTGACGCCGTCCAACTGCCCGCGGGCCGCCTCCATGCCCTCGGTGAACGGACCCAACTCCAGTTGGCCGGCACCGAACAGCCCGCCGAGGTCCCGCATGCGTCGACGGATCTCTTCCGCCTCCGCCTGGAGGCCGGCCACGTTCACGCCGTCCGGGGCGGGCTCCAGCAATTCGTGGGCGTCGTCCCGTGACAGCCGCTCGACGATCTGGTCCTCGACGTACTGGTCCACGATCTCAGCCCGCCGACCGCCGCCGTGGCCGGTCGGACACCGGTACGAGGGATAGGCCCGGCCGCCAGACATGGTGACGGTCACGCCCGCCCCGCAGTTGTCGCGGCCGCACAGATAGAGCAGCGACCCCACCCACTTCGGTTGGGCACCCCGATTCGTTGTACGGCCGGGGTCCGACAGGATCGCCACGACGGCCCTGTACTTCACCTCGTCGACGATGGGCTCCCACTTGCCGCGGCCGACCTCCTCGCCCCGGTAGACGGCGATCCCGGCATTCCTCGGGCGCATCAGCATGTCCCGCATGTCCTGGTGGGTGACCGGGTTGCCGCGGGTCGTGAGAATGCCCTTATCCGCGCACCACTTCACCAGGGAGCGGATCGACCCACCGGAGAGGATCTCGTCCGTCCAGTGCCGGAGCGCGTCGGCCTCCTCGGGTACGGCCTGGTTCATGTCGAGGACGTCGACCTCGACTTCGTCGCCCGTCTTCCGGTCGGTCTTCTTGCGTTTCTCCCCGGTGGGTACGCCCCAGCCGAACGGGCGGATGCCGCCGGTCCATTCGCCGGCGAGTGCCTTCTGCTGCCGGGCACGGGCGACGCGCGCCCCCTTGTGCTCCGATTCCAGACGGGCCACGACGCCCATGAACCGAGCCTGGGCGCGGCCGGTCGGTGAGGCCAGGTCGATCTCGCCGGCCTGAACGGCGTGCGTGGTAACGCCGCGGGCCTGGCACAGGTCCATGTAGCTCTCCAGCTCGGTGATCGAGCGGTGCAACCTGTCGGTGTGCCAGACGATGACGACGGTGGCTTTGCCCTCGGCCAGGTCGGCGAGCATGCGCTGGTAGTCCTTGCGCTTTTTGCCGCTGAATGCGCTCACGTCGTTGTCGACGTACACCTCGACGACGTCCCAGCCGTTACGTTCTGCGAGCTTCTCGCAGTCCTCGCGCTGCCGGTCGACGCCGAGGCCGGCGCCCGTCCGGTCCTGGCTGATGCGGCAGTAGATCACAGCGCGCGTCTGGGCGACGGCCGTTGGAGTGGGCTTCATGCCCCGAGTGTGCCGGACTAGTGGTGTCTCTGTCCCAGGTTCGGGAACCCCAATATGCGGTGATCACACCACTAGCTAATGGCTACAGGGTGTTACGAACGCCCAGGTCAGGACATGGAGCGGCCCCGGCCGGCGAGGGGGAGTGTCAGCCGACCGGGGCCGCGTTGGGCCCGTCCGCCCCTACGTGCTCACGGGGTACAGGAGCGGACGGGGGTCTCTTGGCGGGACTGCTGCTTGCAGGTGCCGCCCTTGTGGGCGAACTGGACGAGGTGCGCCCCGGTGGGCCGGTCGTGCACGATCTCGTCGTAGGGGTCGCCGGGCAGGATGCCCAGCTGGCAGCGGCAGCAGATCTTGGTGCCCTCGTACATCACGACTCCTTCCGGGAAGTCTCCGGGGCGACGGCGCAGCTCGCGCACGCGTAGACCTCGATGTCGAGGACGACGGCACCCTGTCGGCCGCGCGAGATGCCTGCGCTGACGGCGCCACTCCATATGTCCTTGCCGCACCAGCAGCACGCCCAGCCGTCGTACTGAGCCTTGTTCAGCTCCTTGACGGGCGGCGGCTCGGGCTTCACCGGTTCGCCCCCAGCTGTGCCCACAGCCCGCACTCGTTGGTGGTGATCCCGGTGAGGTGGGCGAGGCCGTTGATGAGTGTCCAGCCGGGCCCGTGGCTGTAGGTGACGGGGAGCGGGTCGGCGCCCTCGGCGGTGATGCGGATGCGGTTGCCCGCGGTCGAGAGGGTCATCTCGATGACGGGGGCGCCGGCCTTGAGGACGGCGACGTACAGCTCGTGTGCGATGAGCGGGGCGTCGGGGTGCTTCACGCGGCCGGCGGTCCACAGGCGGACGTGGGCGGCCTCGATGGGCTCGCCCTTGAACGGCTTCCGCCAGGTATGACCCGACTCGGGCATAGCTGTCCCCCGGAGACAGTGGTTATCTGAGTACAGGTACTGCTTATCTGTACTCACAATGTAGCCGGGATTGGCGCTGGTCAAGGGGCAGGGGAGAGTATGTGTACTCAGATTGACGTGATCGCTCCGATTGGGGGTGCCGTGGTGGCACAGCCTGAGTACCTGCGGATCGCCGCCGACCTGCGGCGCCGCATCTCCTCCGGCGAGTACGGGCCCGGTGACCAGATCCCGACACTCCCCGAGCTGTGCGCCGAGTACGGCGGCGTCTCCGAGACGACGATCCGCAACGCGCTTTCCCTGCTCCGCAACGAGGGCCTCATCGAGAGCCGTGCCCGCGCCGGCACGCGCGTCCGCCCGCGGCCTGCCATCCACCGGCTTGCAGCCGACCGGTACCGGACGACGCCCGGGGCGAAGTCGACGCCGTACACCAGGGATCAGGGCATCGGCTGGTCCGAGTACCGGCTCGACAAGCGGTTCGAGCGGGTACAGGCCGACCCCGAACTTGCCGCCCTGTTCGAGTGCGAGGTCGGCGAGCGGCTCCTCGCCCGCCACTTCGTGTTCTACGACAACGACCAGCCCACCCAGATGTCTACGTCCTACGTGCGCTGGTCGGACGTGCAGGGCACCCCGGTCGCCGACCCGATCAACGAGCCGTGGCCGGGCGGCACCAAGGCACAGCTGGCGACGCTCGGCATCCGTGTCACCGCCATCACGGAGTCGTTCACCGCGGCCATGCCCACGGAGCTCGAGGCGGCGACGCTCCGCATCGGTGCCGGCGTGCCCGTGCTGCGGTACACCCGCAAGCACATCGCAGACACCGGCCGGGTCGTCGAGGTCGCCCACCCGATCGTGCGCCGCGGCGACACCACCATCGTCGACTTCCGCATCGAGCTTGAGGACTGAGCCAGGGCATGACGAAACGCCCCCCGCATTGCCACGTGGGCAACGCAGGGGGCGTCGTCGTAGGTCTACAGCCTCCTGTACCTGGCGGTCATGGTGAGCGCGGCTACGCCGAGGAGGCCGCTCTGTGGGTCCGGCGTGGGGCTCGGGTCGGCCGCGCCGTCGCGGCGGCAGACGAGGGCGTCCGGGTCGTAGGACGGGGCCTCGAGGTGGTAGCCGTCCGGGCAGGCCGGCCCCGGATCCCCCTTCTCGCCGCGCTCGCCCTGCGGACCCTGGGGTCCCGGGACGGTCGAGTCGGCGCCCGGCTCACCCTGGGGCCCCTGGGGCCCAG
>Ga0182006_1001546_pt1 | contig 13758 bp, 12 predicted proteins | sample Sormic07211104_1_FD_123022 | JGI IMG/M metagenome (GOLD analysis project Ga0182006, IMG submission 123022) | Rhizosphere microbial communities from Sorghum bicolor, Mead, Nebraska, USA - 072115-104_1 MetaG | ecosystem: Host-associated > Plants > Roots > Rhizosphere | place: USA: Nebraska...
AAGAAACAAGCGGATACCAGCAAAACTGGCACCCGCAGGTATTAACCGACAACACCAAAGCCAGGGCTAACCAAGCCAAGAAAGGCTAAAGTGTTTACTTTGATTCGAAATGTAAATGAGTAACCGAGACGCGTAATATTCATAACAGAGTTCATTAAATAGATATATCCAAAAGTAAATAACCCATCTAATTGAAAATGTGTTAAATAACAGGATTTCACTACTTTTTCAAAGGCAATAAACCCTTTTTAATCAAAGAAGCACGGATATGCCTTAAATGATCCGGAGAAATGCGAAGAAGGCTTGCAACAAACAGATCTTTAATCATTGCACCAGGAGGAATCAACATCGGATATTTCGTATAGAAATCAATCACCCTTTCTTCAGCCGATTTACTCAACACCTCATCCTGGGCCAATTCTTCATCTTCAAAGCCCTCCTTAGTAAGCATAGCCAGTTCCTGCATTCCAGGAACCTCAACATAACCACTTTGCATTTGTTCATAGGTAATTTCCAGCACATACGTGTCTTTAAAGACCATCAGGTTGTATTTGGATTTTTTGTGGTTCAGAAAACCATGGCCAGCCACAATACTGCCAGGGCCAAGAATTTTTACCACCCTAAGGTTACCCGATTTGGTAAAGTAATAAGCCAGGATAAAACCATAAGAAACATAATAAGCGCTCTCCGTAATACTCCCTTCTTTATGGAGAATATGAGTTTTTAAGCACTGCTTGGCAACCATCACCTTTTTTATGTAGTTTTCAAAAGGTTTACCCAGATCACTGACGTTTTTTAGAATGTCGAGTAGCTTGGCCAAGGTATTATCGTTTCTATCAACGATACGCATTAATTCCTCTTTGTTTTTTTGGAGAGTCATAATTTAATGGATTTATTTTTTTAATAGGATGATTGATTAAGAAAAGGTTCATTTAGAATTCAGTTACACTGAGTTCAGCCTTGCCATTTTTATACAAGATCATCAGGTTTTCCATACTGATCTTTTTAATGTCTTCAGGATATTGAAGGTTGAAGGCTTCAACGAACCTTAATGGCGAATTAAAAGCACTTCTCAGCTGAAGCCGAACTTCATTTTCCTCATGGTTTCGGAGCATCACACTCACCTCAATAAGTTGATCCCCATGAAGCGCAGCCTCAACACCCTCTTTGCTGGTGATGAGGTTAGAATGAGTCCAGAAGTACTGGACCAGGTCACTAGTTTTAATCATACAGTTTTGTTTATGTTTTTTATAGTTGGTTATGAATTATGTGAATTATTAGCAAAATTTTGACAAGTCAAAACAAAGCAAAGCCAGCACAGTACAAAGCACCGCGCTGGTTAATCATTTAATAAAGTTTGTGAGGAAGGATGAAATATTAAGACGCTACTATTTCAGTTTCTTTTTAACAGGAGGAAGGAAGTTTTCTTCCGATATGACTTTTTTACCCGTCTTTTCTTCAAGAGCCAATCTGGCATCTTTAGCAATCTTGCCACCTTTTTTACTGGCAACAGCATTCTCTCTTAAGCCCTCAGCTTCATCACTCTCCGCAATCTGACGGGTGGAGAGCTCGGCTAATGCCGTAAATAACAATTCAGCTTCAGACATATGATCACGCAAGTTCTGCCCATCCAAGCCTTTAACTTCTTTGTGCATTTTCACGGACATCCCCGTCCATTCCTGGTGTATGATATTTGTCAAAAAAGCAAACTCATCTCCCTTTTTCACACCATGTGTTCCCCAATAATCAGTTAATTTATTTCTGGTTTCCTGCCCAGACATTCTCTGTTGAATCCATTTCTCACTTCTACCGGCCTTTTGCCAGTTTTCCCTTGCACGATCTAAACTTTGCTCCGGATCCGATATTTCCTGCATCCGTTCATATCCTACTTTGGCAAGCCACATTTTAAAGGGTTCAGCTTTTGGTGAAGGTACAGACTGAATTAAGCGCAACAATGCTTCTGTATCCGCTACATCCGTCAAACGCATTTTTCCATCTGGAGCTTTCAATTTCAACTGTCGACAGATTGTCGACAGTTCAAGTCCTTCTTCCGTTTTCACCCTTGTCTTCATCTTAAACCAGTAATCCCTTGGATTCGAGCTCCCGGTTAAAATCTCAATTACATCAATAACAGAAAAATACCATTTTTGCTCTTCTTCATTCCAAACAGAACGCACTTGTTTATTTTCAAATAACCTTACACTCATATATCAAAATTCGTATTGTAAATATAACTAATCAATAATTAAAAACTGAAATAAATAGTAAAACTATTTATTTCAGTTTTTACTCACAAACAATATTTCAAAGAACTTATTGGTATCGGATACCCGATGGTTTTTATTTGAATCCCTCTCTGGGCTGCGCCCATCTCTCCCTTTAAAAGGGCGAGAGGTTGCAAGGAGCATAACCTTTATGGCGCCTTACCTAGCATACTCGCTATCCACCCCCAGCCCCCTCAATGGGGACAATATGGCGCCTTACCTTTATAGCGCGTTAGTTTCCTCCAGCCTCTCCTCCTTCCGTTTCTTCTTCTCAAAAAATCTAATACTCGATAGTGCCTTTCTGTCTATCTCTTCTTTACTCAGAAGGCTCAGAAACTCATCAACAGACAGTTCAAAATGCTCCAGCAAACGCATTCCCATTAAAAAACTCAGTTCCTTTTCATTGCGGATAATGTCGGTTAAAGTGCTCCCGCTTATTTTAAGAACTTCTGCGATGTCCTTTCTATACTGCCCGTTTTGCTGTATCAAGCAATCAATGGCTTCGCCAATGGTTTTGTTCATAGTTTAGTGTTTTTTATAAATAGCGTTTTGTTTTTATTTAAATCCCTTTCTTCCCTTTAAAAATGGCGAGAGGTTGCATGGTGTACTATAGCGAGTGTGAATATGCACCCTCACCGGTCTGCACCCAAGAAAATATGTTTTACTGATCAAGCCTCAGAATCTAAAAGATTCAGCGAGATCAGAAAACATATTTTCCCCCTTAGCCACCGTGTAATTCATATTTTAAACCCCTTTCTATACGCCTTAGCCGTCTCGCCATTTCTCTGTTTAAACCACCTGCTGAAATAGGGCAAATCGCTAAACCCCAGCAACTCCGAAATCTCCTTCACCGAATGCCTGGTATACTGCAGCAAATACAAAGCCTCCCGGTAAATCCGGTCCTGCAGCAACTCATACACAGACCTCCCCAAATAAGCCTTCGCAAATCTGTTCAAAGCATGGATGCTGGTATCCATTTTAACCGCATACACAGAAATATCCCGGTTATACCTAAAATCCAGTTCAATCAAAGACTGCAACACCTTTAACCGCTTAAAGGCCGGAGGCCAGTAGTCTAAATCGAACAGTCTAAAACTCTCTGTATAAGTATTCGTTTCCTGCAACATCCTTTTACTTTTTATTCGGCACCCAGGTACAAGTCACATCCAACAGCTTGTTTTCTATCAAGTAGATCAGAATGCTCACCGCTGTTTCCTCATTTATGTCTAAAGCCACTGCAACCTCTGGTAGCGTAAAGGGTTTCCCATTCACATGCTCCAGGAAAGCTTTGACCAATTCTTCGGGGATAAAATTCTCTTTCATAAACTGCGTTTTAAAATGCTACGATACACCAGATTCAGCTCCAGGAAAATGTCATCCAGCCCTTGGTAAACAATGAGATGAAAGATGCGGAGTAAACCAGCCCTGATTTCCATCAGGATAGATTGCCGCAGATCCAAAGTAGTATCTGGATGGCATGGATCTATGCCATATTTCTTCAGGATTCCGGAAGTTCTGGAAACTAATAAAAAAAGAAACTTTTTAATCACCGTTCGTTTATGCTCCAGATCTCCTTTTTGAGATAAAACCAGCTCAAAGAGAAAACTCGATAAGCTTTGATAGGCCTTTTCAGCTTTAATACGCATAGATGCTGGAATATCAATGGAGCTATCTGCCAGGATATCCAGAAGCTGAACGTATACGTTTACACATGGTCTTAGTCCTTGATTGTTTTTCATAGTTTATAAGCTATTTATAAAACCCCTCTCTTTTCATAAACCCCAGCATCGGCTCCATCCACTCGCTCACAGGCAACCGCTGCGTAAACCCATGATTCCCCTTCGGAAACAAATGCAGTTCCGCGTCTACGCCATTCTTTTGCAATGCCTGATAAAACACGATGCTATTATTTACATCCACGACTTGATCATCACCACAATGAGTCAAGTAAGTCGGCGGAGTTTCTTTGCTTACCTGCAGTTCATTAGAGAACAGATCCACTTTTTCTTTACTTGGCTCCATACCGAGCAGGTTGATCTTAGACCCTATATGCGTCAGCTGATCATTCATGCTGATCACAGGATAAACCAGGATCATAAAGTCTGGCCGGAGGCTGAGATTGTCTTTATTAGGGATATAGCTTTTGGAGAAATGTGTGCCTAAAGTACTTGCCAAATGACCTCCTGCACTGTAGCCAATCACACCAACTTTAGCAGGATTGAGATTCCAGTTTACCGCATTGGACCGGATCACTTTCATAGCTTGCTGTGCATCCATTAATGGCCCGTAGCTTTTGTCCTGCATGGTTTCCCTTTTTGGCAACCGGTATTTGAGCACAAAGGCTGCAATTCCTTTTTCTGTAAAGGCTTTGGCTATAGCAATGCCTTCTTCTTCAAAGGCAAGGAAGCCGTATGCTCCTCCGGGGATGACCAGGATTGCAGTTCCCGTAGCTTTTTCTTTAATGGGTAGATATAGGGTTAGGGTTGGCGCTTCTTCTTTGGAGAGTTTGACAGTATTTCCGGGTATACTGTCGGGGTAAAGCGGCAGCACTTGTTGTGATTTAACATTAAATCCCCAGAATAAGAGGATAATAAGAATCAACTTTAATCTTGCCATGTTTTCTCTCCTTTTTTCATCTTTTGTAACATTTCGATAAGAGCCTTATCTTGACCTGAGAGCTTAACAGCTCTTTCCTCCCACTCAATAGCCTCATTGGTTCTTCCTACCTTATATAATAGATTTGCATAGGTATCCCATGACCCTGCATCATTTTGATCATAATTCTCAATAGTGTATTTCATAACCCCTATTGCAAAATCAATAATCACAGGGTCATTGACATGCTCAAATACACCTTCCCAAGTCACATTATTGATAAGAAAGCGAGGTGGGTGTCTTAAACTACGCTCAAAATATGCCTTGTAATATTTGCCAAAACTTTTCCAGTCGTCCTTTCTCACCCAGTGATACAGCATTCTTTGCGCCCAAACTATTTCCTCTCCAAGTGCACCGAATTTTGCTGAAATCGTCTTTTCTAGACCATCCCAATCTGGTGCTTTTATTATGGAATAATTACCTGTAGGAAGATAATTTCTATTGATAAAGCTCATAATACTCATTTGAGCTTTGAATTCACCAAGAATTGCATTTACCTTGTCCGGATGATTCTTGAAGAGTTCGAAGGATTTGCTTTTGGGCTCACCGAGATAGGTTGCAATAAATGTCAGATTGTCTTTGTTAAACAATTCACTTTTTTTAACCTTGAATAGATACTTATCAATATAAATGTCCGCAACCTGCTGAGCAATTTCATTTTCGTTTAAGGACCTGGCTAGATTAGCCAAGTCTCTTTGTTCTGCCGGCGATAACTTACCTTGTTTGAACTGTTTTACTTTAATGCAATATGCTACTTTTATATCAAGAGATTCCTGAGCTTTAACTATTAATCCACTGGCATCAATATAACCAGAAGCTCTATTAATCAAATTCGCGTCTGGTGAAAAGAAAAGAATTGTGGGCAGTATATTAATCTGATATCCCTCAACAATTTTCTTTGCCTCAGGATACCATGATTTAGTAAACTCACTGTCTGAATTTGTGACATCAGATTGTACTTTAACCGAGATGAACTTATCATTTATAAAGGCTCCAAGCTTTTCTAACGGGTAAACAGTTTCATCCATTTTTTTACATGGCCCGCACCAAGTAGCAAATACATCTACAAAGATGAACTTGTTCTCTTTTTTTGCTTTCATTTTAATCTGCTCCCAACTTAGCTGATTTTCAAATTTGATACCCTTTTCTTGAGCATAGGTTATGCATGAAAGTCCAACAAGGACTATCCCCAATACCGTTATTTTCATATGTATTCTATTTTTCTCTGTTTAGAAATTTATAGTTAAGGGTCGCTTAGCCATTAATGAATCGACCTTTAGTTGCTCGTCTGCTTTTAATAAACCAGGCCCTGGGGTTTTAATATTAGTGTCAAACTCATATCCTTTCTCAAAGGCACCTTGATTGGGATTAATTCCCCGTGTCATCCAGACTGGTGCTGGTTTATCCTTCAGATAATGATTAAAGAATTGCATCATTCTAATACTGAAGTCCTCAGATTCCTTTCCGTTTAATGTATGATTACCTTTTGCGTAAGTTAGTAACCAGGCTTTCTTACCCATACGACGTAGTCCCGTAAAAAATTCAAGCGCATTTGAATACGGACAGATAAAATCCTTTTTTGTATGCATAATTAACAAAGGTGTAGTTACTTTGTCTACACTGAAAATAGAAGAGTTATTGATATAGGCCTCAGGAATCTCCCATAAGCTTCCACCCATCCTATTCTGGCCATTTTCATTGATATCTTGAAGGCTCCGCATATCTCCTATTAGACCTCCATAGCCACTTACTAAATCAGCTAAGCCACTCGCAGAAACTGCCGCTGCAAATAGGTTTGTATGTGTAACCAGATAATTGGTTTGCACACCTCCAAAACTATGTCCTTGGATACCCATCTTTTTTGCATCTACGAAAGGTAACTCTGCGAGATACTGTGCTGCTGAAACCAGTGCATCATAAGTGCCCTGCATTGGATTTCCTACTTTGTAAAAAATATCAGGCACAAAAACTAAATAACCCTGACTTACGTAACTGGGTATATCCAAGGTTCCATGAGAAAAATCAGGCTTTAAATAGGCATTTAAGCCATCAGTTAGACGTTCATAATAATAAAAGATTACCGGATATTTTTTGTTCAAATCAAAATTTTCAGGCTTATAAAGAATTCCTTTCAAATATCGTCCATCCAATGACTTCCAACTGTGTAATTCAGTACTAAACCAATTGTATTTTTTTTCTGGGCTAAGTTCACTTAATTTGATAAAGGTCTTAAAATCCTTAGTACTAAAGTAATTTGGTGACTCTTTAGCGCTCATACGTCGCACGATAAAATCAACGGCATTTTTAGCCTTTATGGGATTAAAATCAGTTCCATCAATATAACTGCTATTAGTACAATAAATATAAGGTCCCATGGTTAACAACTGAGGATCTCCTATTTTGTCAAGTTGTTTGAGATAAAAACCGTTGTTCTTATTGTCTGTGTTAAATGCAGTTAAATATAACTTGGTTCCGTTAATGCTGCTGCCCTCTTCAAATGCTAAATTGAAAACCATATGATTTCTTTTGCCATATGCATTTGTCAGATTCAAGGGTCGTTTTCTATTTTGGAGATCCAGTTTCCAAATATCATAACTATCATAAACTAAAACAGACTCGTCATCCTCCAGCCAGATAATCTTATTGAAATCCCTTGGTAGAGCCCTTCTTTCATCTTTATAAATATCATCACGATACAATCTTTTCCATGAGACATTCAGGTCTTGTGTTAAGTAATTAACTCTACCAGTTGCAATTTCATAACTAAAATATCCATGCATCTTATTGTCATAATAAAGAAGATATTTCCCCCGAGCAGATATGCCAACTGTACGATTATTATTTAGAAAGTTCAGTATCCTCCCATGACCGGTTTTGGTAGAAATCAAGCTATTAACTGTTTTACTTCCCACGCTCCAAGGTTCGAATACCCTATCTGTATTTTGAACAAAGGCCAGGGTATCAGAAGAACTATACCCTGATGGAAATGAAAATTGTTCATTTGCCTCTTTCTGGATTCGCGTCAGTTTAAAAGTACTCAGATCAAGAACTGAAAGATAACTTTTTGAGTTTGTCTCGGCTTCCTGTTCAGGCAGAAGCTTTATGTCTCGGTAACTCCATATCTCAACTGATTCTGATACAGTCTTTGATTTCGCAGCTTCTTTTAGGTATAAAAATAGCCTTGAACCATCCTTACTGAAACGATAAAGACTACTTACACTGAGCTCAGGTAAAATTTCTTTGAGGCTACTTTTAAAGATGCAAATTGTGCGATTCAAATTACGATTGTAATGCCAAATAGAATCCCCGGTTTTAAAGACCAGTTGACGATGTCTTTGATCCAAAATCAGGTTTTCTATCGGACCTCCCTCCCAAATATTAAACATCCTATTTAAAACCAAGTCTACCCAATGGATACGATATCTAGCGGGTTGTCCAGGAACATTTTCAGTCAAGATTATCGTACTTCCATCCTGACTAAATTCCGATTGACGAACATGCTGATAAACAATCTTTCGATCAGACTTTAAATCATGTAAGATGATGACTTCCTGACGATTCGTCGGAGTATAACTTAGCCAATCCCTCTTCCCGGCCTGCATTTTAAATGTGGATACGGTAGCTATGTGTTTTATACTGTCAGTTCCTAGGAATAGCCTAACTAAACTGTCTTTTCCATTCTTTAAAAACAACGACTTATTGTCGCTAGAAAAATATGCAGGAAGAGTAACTCCCAAAAACGTTTTTTTCCAACTGCGATCGGTTGCTTGCACAACTAACGTTTCAGAACCTAACGGTGTATTTTTTATGTTGTAAACTACGTATTTCCCATTTGAGCTTAATTCTATATAATCTAAATTAGGCCAGCAGTTATAAGCGTTGTTATCTATTACGGGCTTTTGCGCGAACAAACAACTCACATAAAACACCAAAATAATTGATAAATTTAATTTCATACACATAGTCTAATAACCAGGAGTTTGCACAAGGTTTGGGTTATTTCGAAGTTCATTTTGTCCTATTGGATAATCTTGCTGATAGCTTTTCCAGATTCCGCCATTAGCTTTCTGAGGCGTAACAATGCTCATGATTTGATCAATTGCCCCTGTACGTTTTAGATCAAACCAACGATGCCCCCATTCTGAAAAAAACTCTATTTGCTTTTCCTTGAGAATCTCCCTTATCAATACATCCTTACCAATGTTTGGCCCGATTTCCTGAAACGGTCGTAAATTAGATCGCACCCTTATTAAATCTACATCGCTCATTGCGCCAGATAAATTACCTTGCTGTGCTCGGGCTTCTGCTCGAATTAGCACTTGTTCGGCAAGACGTAATATACTGGGATATTCACTAACAGGATTGCCGATAGCACTGGAATATATTAACTTATATTTTAACGGATAATAATAAGTATTACCATCGACCACAACTTTCCCGGTCCACTTTTCTCTCCGTTTGTCACCCATTTCAAAAGAATTAATAAGTGTTGTATTCAAATATACAGGATGCATAAATGAAGGTCCCTCCGCTGGTATAACAAAAAGATCCCCGTCCATTGTGTTATATCCCAAGCGAACAGGTTGCAACTGCCAAATAGCCTCCTTGTTATTCTTTAAAAAAACCTCATCTATATCGACCAGCCCAAACTGAGCGGTATTTTGCAAAATAGAGGTTACCTGTGATTCAGCATTTGACCATTCCTTCAGGAATAAATAAACCCTGGCAAGTAACGCAGTAGCGGCCCATTTTGTTGGGCGAATTCTCTCCTCGACACCATTCGGATATGAAGTCACGGCATCTCCTCGAAGATATTGCTCACTTAAAAGGATTTGAGCTTCTTTTAGATCTTGCACGATTTGCTCATATACCTTTGTTTTTGGGGTTTTGGCAATTAAGGCATTCTCTGTATAGTCCGTACTTAATACCAAGGGCACATCGCCATATAAATTAACCAAATAGAAGTAATAAAAAGCACGAAGGAATTTGGCTTCTCCCAATAGCTGTCTTTTTACAGACTGATTTAAAGAAGTACTAAGGGTTAGCCCTTCTATAGCAGCATTAACCTGATATAATTTCCTATACGTTTCTGTCCAATAATCAGACCCAATTATTGCAGAACTCGTCAATGCATTTTCAAAATATTTGGATAACGTATTGTTCCCAGCCAGATTGTAATAGGTAAGTTCATCACCAGATAACCCAGTAATACACGACACACTATTCAGACTACCCGGATCCGTTAAAAAACCGGAACTTAGATCGGCATAGAAATAGGTTAATGCACCTATAGCCGTTGCGTCATTATTATAAATATCCTTTGAGCTTACACTTGTTGCTGGTCCATCCACTTCTACTAGCTTCTTGCAAGCACAAAAAACTATTATTAGGAATGATAAACTAAGGACCTTGTATGTTTTCTTATTCATCATCTTTTTTTTAATTAACTTATAAACCAACCTTCAGTCCGACTGTGATCACTCTCAATGGAGGCAATGAGATAGAGCTTTTGGTTTCCGGGTCCAGTCCTGAATATTTTGTAATTGTCCATAGATTTTGTCCCTGTACAAATAAACTTCCATTTTGCAATCGTAGTCCCTTTGCCCATTTTGCCGGTAAGCTCCAGGAAATAAAAACATTTTTTAGCCTTATGTAAGAAGCATCCGTCCAGGCAGCATCACTTTTGTAAACATTGTTAAAAGCCTGATCCAGATTCGAACCAGTAGTATAACGTTGTATAGAAACCATATCTCCTGGTTTTTGCCAACGATTTAATAACGAAGCCAATTGGTTTCCAGAACCATAATTAAAAACACCTGCTGGGTAAAATTCTCCACCAAAGGAATAATTTTGAGCAACTTGCCTAACAAACGAAAACAAAAAATCTAACTGAAAGCCCCTATAGTTTAAACTATTCTGAATCCCCCCATAAAATTTTGGTGCAGTATCAATGATAACCATCCTATCCTGAGCATCGTCTGGTGAGTTGGTTGCCTTGCCATCTTTATCCGCAAATAGATAAACGCCAGTTGTCGGATCTACACCTAAAAAGTGGAAAACTGTCTGAGCGGTCAGCGGCTTACCAATTATAGCAGTCGACGCATAAGAAGATTTAAAGATATCTGGGTAATCTACCAATAAACTTTTCGGCACCGTTAAATTGATACTTGTTTTCCAGCTAAAGTTCTTCAACTGGAAATTATCCGTAGATAGAAGAACCTCATACCCTGAATTTTTTATTTTATAAGGTTGATTCATGGTAATCCCAAAAGCACCGGTGGTAGAAGGCAAATTATATCCACTCAGTTGATTTGACGAATAGTTTTCATAATAGTTACCATTCAATATGACCCTGTCATTAAAAAATCCCAGATCCATACCAACTTGAAATTTTCTTGTCTCTTCCCATTTTAAATAGGGATTATTTAATCCATTGGCACTATAAACCGGAACTCCCTGATATGGTATATCCCAGTTAACTGGATTATACAAACTTAAAAACTGATAATCACCGATTTGATCACTTCCAGTTGTTCCATAACTCCCCCGTAATTTCCCGAAACTCAGAAAGGGCAATCGGGTCTTTATAAAGTTCTCATTAGAAAAGATCCAGGCGGCCCCAACAGCACCGAAATTATGGAATTGATTTTCTTGCCCAAACCTGGAACTTCCATCTCGGCGCGCAGTTAGATTTAGAATATATTTATCTTCCCAGTTATAATTAATTCTCCCAAACAAAGCATTATATTTATAAACAGCAGAGGTACTTTGCAAGGGCCTGAAGATAGGCGCGGACATGATATCATCCATAACAAGGTCGTTGCTAAAACCTATTGCCGATAAAGAATATCCTTTATTAATATTTTGTAAAATCGTTGTTCCCAAAAGTATCTCTAATTTACCTCTGTCTATTCTTTTTCGATATGACAATTGAGGCTCAACTGACCATGAATTTAAACTACTGTTCGTAATTGTGGTACTTCTCTTATAATAAAGAAGATATTCAGGCTTTACACTTTCAAGAAGTCTTTTATTGTTTATAACAGAGGACAAATTATTATAACCGAAACTACCTTTTAAGTCAAGACCTTCGATAATCTGATAGCTTAGAATCAAATTACTGATAAGGTTATTTGTTTTATTTTGAAACTTATCTTTTGTATAGCCAACAGGATTGGAAAACGACGATCGTTCAAGTTCGTCCTGCTGCCAATTGATAGTACCATCATTTGTAAATAATGGCGGAGCATTTGGTGCCATCCTTACGCTATAACTGGTTAAATCAACTCCAGGTAATTGATTATCATCCATCAAGTAGTTCCCTGAAAATTGAACTTTAAACTTTTGATTCGCCGAACTATTACTAATATTAAAATGTACTGACCCTTTCCGATCAGCGAAATGTCCTGGAAAAACGTTGGTTTCCCGATGAAAACCAGCCCCCATCAAAAAAATCAATCTTTCATTACCTGCGGATACCGAAGCGTTCATATCCTGATAACCGGAAGTACCTCCTATTAATTCCTTCTGCCAGTCTGTATTACGATTAACATCCCAAACTCCATTTAGATCACTATCACCATAAGCACCCAGCGTAAGATCTGTAATCCCATCATTCTTTAATGCTTCTCGCCTCATTTCCAGATATTGCTCAGTATTCATCAATTTAAGCTTACGTGGAACCTTTCCCCATCCGGATTGAAGATTTAAATTCACTCTTGTATCTCCAAACTTTCCTTTCTTAGTGGTAATCAAAATAGCACCATTAGCAGCGCGTGAACCATAAATCGCAGTGGCATCAGCATCTTTGAGTACATCAATACTTTCAATATCAGAGGGGTTAATAAAACTAAAAGGATTACCCTCAGCGCCTCCTACACCCGAATTCCCTACAATCCCATTACCTCCGGATTGTAGTTGAGAGATAAAAGGTACCCCATCTATTACATACAAAGGATCACTTCCGTTATTCAAACTATTTTGTCCTTGTATCCTCACCTTCACCCCAGTCCCAGCAAACCCCGTTGCCTGCTCAATAAACAACCCCGGAACCCTTCCCTGCAATGCAAGCAAAGGATTATTCACAGGCTGCTTCTCAATCACATCTGCTTTAATCGTCGTCACGTTACCTGTACTCAATCTTTGTGTCGTCGTACCATAAGCAATTACCTGAATCTCATCCAGCTTCGACAAACTCTGCTCCAGTACCACATTCCCCATATTTGCCGAAGCACTCACTTCCTTTGATAAATACCCAATAAAGCTCACTACCAAGACAGCCCCCTCTTCTACCCCCCTCAAAAAAAACTTTCCGTCCTTATCCGTGCTCACTCCCTTCCCTGTTTTTTTCACCTTCACACTTGCCCCCGGAAGCGGACGATTCTCCGAATCCACCACACGCCCAGAAGCGTCAATGCTAGCCCAGCGATTAGCCAGGCGTTCCAGAAAGGTAGACTCTTTAGGCTTTAAACTGATATTTTTATCATCGATCGTGTATTCTAAGGCTTGCCCGCTCACTACTTTTTCCAGTACTTCTGGTAATGTGGTTTCTTTAAAATAAACATCTATTTTCTTTGTATCATCTACTTTTTCTGGTGAATACAATACATTATATCCGGTCTGTTTTTTGATCTCTTTAAAAATCTCCTCCAGGCTGACGCCTTTCTTACTATAGGTAAGTTTCTGGGCAAAGGTAGCGGCGGTTACCTGCATCAGACAGGTGGTCATCATCACTATGATCAATTTCATAATCAATAGTATTTTTGGCGGCAGCCAACAATACGGCATGCCTTGGTTAAAAGCATATTTATTCATACTTTAGTGTTTTGGGTTAATACGT
>Ga0182006_1001548_pt1 | contig 13738 bp, 8 predicted proteins | sample Sormic07211104_1_FD_123022 | JGI IMG/M metagenome (GOLD analysis project Ga0182006, IMG submission 123022) | Rhizosphere microbial communities from Sorghum bicolor, Mead, Nebraska, USA - 072115-104_1 MetaG | ecosystem: Host-associated > Plants > Roots > Rhizosphere | place: USA: Nebraska...
CCTGATGATATCGAAAGTGTATCAGTACTTAAAGGTCCAGCGGCTGCTGCATTATACGGTGAGAGAGCAGGTAACGGAGTTATTATCTATACAACAAAAAAAGGTAAAAGCGGAAAAAGTTTAGGAATCGATTACTCAACTGCATTGGCGATTGATCATGTTAGTCAATTGCCTGCTAGACAAAATAAATATGTTCAAGGTACAAGTGCCACAGCGACTGCTGTAAATCCAAACACTCCTCAAAGCTGGGGACCTTCAGCAGAGTCATTAAATATTCCGATGTATAACAATGTTAAGAATTTCTTTCAGGAAGGATTAACCTTTACAAACAATATATCTTTTTATGGTGGTAATGAAAAAGCCACTTATAGAGCATCATATGGTAATGTTACACAAACAGGTATGATTCCTGAAACAGGATTAAAAAGAAATACTTTAAGAGTTGTTGGAGATCTAAAATTAAATGAAAAATGGAAAACAGGTGGTAGCTTGCAATATACTCATACAACCAATACATTAGCCCAAAATGGAAGTAACTCTTCTGGTGTAATGTTAAGTTTGCTTCGTTCTCCTTCAAATTATGATCTAAGAAACTATAAAGATGGAGAGGGTAATAATATGAATTATTATAACTCGTATGATAATCCATATTTTACAGTTAATGAAAATCCCGCGACAAGTGATGTAAATCGTGTTTTTGGAAATATGTACCTTACTTATTCGCCAGCAGCTTGGTTGTCTCTTACTGCAAAAGGAGGTATAGATACTTATTCTGATTATCGAAAACAAGTTTATGCTATTTCATCTAATGGAGATAATCTTGCTGGTATGGGAGAAGTTGCTTTCAATAATATTAATAACAAACAATTTTATGGTGATTTTATAGCGACAGGATTATTGCCTTTAAAATCAGAATGGCTAAAGATAAATTATACTGCCGGACTTAATTTACGTTCTTCTCAGAACACAGATGTTTTTTCTCGAGGAAAAGATCTTGCAGTGAGAAACCTTTATAATTTGTCAAATGCGACACAATTGTACGCATCAAACGCAGAATCTAATGTGATGTCCAGAGCTTTGTTTGGACAATTAGAATTTGATGTTAAGAATCAACTTTTTATTACAGGATCGCTTAGAAAAGAATGGTCTTCTACGTATGGAACAGATGCAAATAGCGCTTTATTTCCAGCTGCTTCTGCTTCATGGGTGTTATCAAGCTCTTTTGATTTACCAGAATGGATAAACTTTATGAAAATGACTTACGGATATGGAGAAGTGGGTATTGCTCCACAACCATACTACACCATAAGTACATTTTCTCAGCCATTTATGACAGATGGTTTTACAGATGGTTTAAGTTTTCCTTATAACGGTGTAAACGGTATGGCTGTTTCGGGGGTTTTAGGGAATCAACAATTAAAACCAGAAAGAGTATTAGGACATGAACTTGGTTTTAATACTAAGTTTTTAGAAAATCGCCTTTCATTCGATTTAAATCTATATTACAAAACATCTAAAGATTTATTAATAGAATTGCCACTGCCGCAATCAAGCGGATATGCATTGGTTTACCAAAATGCGGCTGAATTGGTTAATAAAGGTATTGAGGTTGAACTTGGCTATGATATTTTCAAAAAAAATAATGCATTTCAATGGAATATTAATTTGAATTGGTCTAAGAACGAAAATAAAGTGACTGACATATACGGAAACTTAGATGAGATTTCTATTGAAACTGCTTTTGGTTCTATTGGATATTATGCTGTAAAAGGACAACCATTAGGAAGTTTTTATGGAACAAAATGGAAACGTGATGAAAATGGACAAAAAATAATTGGATCTAATGGTTTACCAATAGTAGCAGATGAAACTGGAAATTTAGGGAATTCTGCTCCTAAATGGACAGGAGGTTTAAGAAACACATTTACTTATAAGAGAGTTACTTTGTCAGGATTGCTAGATTTTAGACACGGTGGAGTTGTGTATAATGGTACACTGGCAAGATTACACAATTTTGGTGTTTCTGAAGCTTCTGCAGATAGAGAGCATAATTATATTATTGATGGTGTGAAACAAGATGGAACTCCAAATAATATTGCAATATCGGCTAAAAATTATTACCAAAAATACTTAGGAGATGGTGGAGGTGCTGCAGAAGAAGCTGTAACAGATGTGAACTGGATAAGACTTCGTGATATTACATTAAGTTATGATTTTAATGTGAAAAAATTCACGGCTATTAATTCGGCTCAACTGTCATTTACAGGTAGAAATTTATGGCTAAATACTAATTACAAAGGTGTTGATCCAGAAACTAGCTTAACAGGAGCAGGTTCAAAAATTAATGGATTAGATTACTTTAATAATCCTGGAAGTAAATCATTTATAATGTCTCTTAAAGTCGGATTTTAAATTCTAAATTAATAAAAATGAAAAAATATATAAAATGTGTAATTATGGCCACTATAGGTTTTGGCCTTTTTACAAGCTGTCAATCTGAATTAGACCACTTTAACGAGAATCCAAATTCATCTATTTCAACTACGCCGAGTTTATTGCTTTCTGCAATGGAAGTTTCTACTTTTTCAACACATACAACTGGGTTGATTAGAACTTCAAATATTTTAGATCAGCATCTTGCTGGGACAAGCGTAGGGCAGTTAGGAGATATTCAACGTTACTTTATCAGCGAGCAGGATGTAAATAACGAATGGAATACTTTGTATAGTACAACTTTAATGAATGGTTATATCTTAAATCGTGATTTTGCTACTCATTATCCCTACTATAATGGTATTGGCCAAGTTTTAACCGCGATAAATTTGGGTTATGCAACTGATCTTTGGGGAGATGTTCCTTATGATGAGGCTTTTAAAGCTGATCAAGGAAATAGAGCTCCTAAATATAATACTCAGCAGGAAATTTATGAGAGATTGCAAAGTATCTTGGATGATGCGATTGTCAACTTACAAAAAACAGAGTCAAGTAATCTTACTGTTCCTGGAGATGACGATTACATATTTAATGGAAATACCAAAAAATGGATTCAAGTTGCTTATGTCTTGAAAGCAAGATATGCCTTACGATTAACACAGGTTGATTCGCAGGCAGCACAAAAAGCATTAAGTTATATTAACGCTTCAGGGATAAGTTCAATTGGCGATGATGCTAATACTTTTTTCCCTGGAACATCAAACGGTCTCAATCAATGGTATGCCTTTGAAAATAGTCGTGCAAATTACTTAAAAACAGGAGCATATTTCGTAAACTCTTTAAAAGAGTCTGATGATCCGAGATTGTCATTTGCAATTGCTAAAGACAAGAATGGTAATTATACAGGCAACGCGGCAGATGATTTAGATACTACTTCATCTTCTTATATTGGTCCTGCATTTGCGAGTGCGACTTCTTCAATTGGATTGGTGACATATGCAGAAGCCAAATTCATAGAAGCTGAAGCGAAATTTAGATTGGGACAAGATGCAGCACAATCATTAAAAGATGCAGTAGCGGCATCTGTATTAAAAGTTACTGGTAGTGCAGCAACGACAGATTTTTTATCGGCAGCAACTGCTACAGTAAATTTAGAGACAATTATCCAACAAAAATATCTTGCCCTTTTCTTAACTATGGAACCCTATAATGATTACAGAAGAACTGGTTTCCCTGTGTTAGAGCCAAACCAATCATCAAATATAAAGTTTATTCCTCTAAGGCTTCCAACGCCATCTGATGAAAGACAATATAATCCAAATGCTACGGTAGTTAGTAATGTTACAACCAATGTGTGGTGGGATAAAAATTAAACAATTTATATAGCATAAAAAAAGCCGGAAGTCTCAAAACTTCCGGCTTTTTTAATAACAACTAATTCTAATTACTTAACAAATTTGTCAATGATTTTATCTGTTTCTGCTTTAGCAGTATCTGGTTTTAAATCAAACAATAGAGAATAAAGAGCTTTTCTGTCTACTTTAGCTTCTAAGTTTAAATCTTTATGTCTGTCGAAAAGGGTCTGCCATTTGTCACGAACATTTTTCCAAAGTGCATTGTTTTCTTTCCACCATTTTTGAGCAGCAATACATTTAACATCTGGAACTTTAGTGTAAACATCAAATCCTTTTTCTTGCGCTAACAAAACATCCTTTCCAGCATCGTCACGAACCAATTTATCGTTGTCTTGCTCATGGTTCCATCCTGTAGCAGTGATTTCGTGAATATTTCTTCTTTTTAAAACATTGTAATCGTTACGTTTTGTCTGCTCTCTTCTAGGAAGCGGAGCATCTGCAACGTTTGCCCAGTAATCTTGTCCATCAACGTGTACCCAAGTTGAAGATCCTTCATATCTAGGACTGTCATCTACTTGATATACTTTTTGAGTCCATTGTCCCTTAACCGCTTTTTTGTCTAGCTTTTTGTATTTCCAAGAAGTTCCTTTGTCAAAAGAATACAAGTCTGTGTTTTCGTATAGCCAGTCTTGCCTCCAGTGTTTGATAATCATATCGTCACTTACAATTAGTAAATGCTGCATAACAATTTTGTTAGGAGTATCTTCTAATAATTCCACCCATTCTAAAGCAGATTCGTGTTTTGTTTCAGATGGTTTATAAGTAAGAGAATCTTTTGGATATGAGAAGGTTTCTGTAAAATTAAATTTCACTTCATAACAACCGCACATAGATTTAATCGATTTTATGTCTTGTTGTTTTTTGTCCTGACTAAAACCAAGACCACATGTTAAAGCCATAGCGGCTGACAAAAAAAGGCTTTTTGAAATCATAACTTATTGTTTTGTTTTAAATTTTGGCAAATATATAAATTTTATTTAGAACAATTAAAAATAGTTATATATTTGCATCTGTTATTAAGACTGAATAAAAATAATGAAAATAAATTTTACCCTTTTTGCTGGACTTCTTTTTTGTACTTGTTCTTTTGCTCAGCAAAAAGACACTATTAACTCACAGGAAAAATTATCAGAAGTTGTTGTTACAGGACAATTTGAGCCACAATCCATAAAAAAATCCGTATTTAATGTTCGAGTGATTTCAAGTAGGGATATTAAAAATTTAGCAGCAAATAACTTGGCTGATGTTTTAAATCAATATTTAAATATTACGGTTAGACCAAGTGGCACAAGTGGTCGTTCTACAGTGTCATTATTTGGATTAGATGCTCAATACTTTAAAATTCTAGTAGATAATGTTCCGTTAGTAAATGAAGCTGGTTTAGGGAATAATACAGATTTATCACAGATTAATTTAAACGACGTTGAACGAATAGAAATAGTCGAAGGATCGATGGGTGTAGTTTATGGGGCTAATGCTGTAAGTGGAGTTTTAAATATTATTACAAAAAAATCGTCAATACATAAATGGAATATTACAGCTGCTGTACAAGAAGAAACGGTTAAAGATGAATATGCACTTTTTGATGAAGGTCGTCATATCCAATCGTTGAGAGTTGCCCATACATTTAATGATAACTGGTTTGTGAGTGTTGGTGCTAATAGAAACGATTTTCAAGGATTTTTAGACGATAAAAATGGAAAAGATTATGATGTTAATGACCAAACTCGTGGATACAGATGGCTGCCAAAAGAACAACTAAATGGAAATGCCTTAATTGCTTACAATAAAGGTTCATTTAAAGTTTTCTATAAGTTTGAATACTTAGATGAAGATGTTGACTATTATAATGCTACAGTACAGTCAGGTTACAATCCAGTATTAGGATCTTATACATATGCTGACGATATGAGGTATTTTACTAATAGATATTTTCATAATTTAAATGCAACAGGAAAACTTTTTACGAGATTAAACTACAATATATCGCTTTCTCATCAGAAACAAGAACGTAATGTTGAAGACTTTAAATATTATTTTCAGAATAAAAGTGAAAAAGAAAATGTTAATACAAAAGACCAATCGATGGAAGTTCTTTACTCAACAGGAACTCTAAGTAACTTTTTTACAAACAAAAAATATGATCTGCAAGTTGGATATGAATTTGTAAACAATCAAGGGTACTCTTTGATTCAAGAGGGAAATAACCTTTTTTCTCCTGTCAGAAAGACTCTTGAAAATTATGATTTCTTTGCTTCCGCTGAAATTATGACAACTGAGAGATTTTCTATACGTCCAGGATTAAGATTCTCAGCGCAGTCTAAATTTAAAGATCAATATGCATCCTCACTTAATTTAAAATATTTATTTGATAAAGGAATTGAACTTAGAGGTTCTTATGGTTCATCATTTAGAACACCGACTTTTGAAGAACTATATTCCAAATTAATTTTTGACGGACATTTCTTTACAGGAAATGAAAACTTGATACCAGAAACTAGTACTTCATTTGAAGCCAGTTTAAAAAAATCATCTTTTATAGGTTCACGCTTGCAAGTTTCAAACACATTTGCTGGAAGCTACCTAGATGTTAATGATAGAATTGATATGGCTTTGATACGATACAATCCAGATACTGGAAATCCAGAATATCAATATATAAACATCAGTAAATACAAAATGTGGAATTTCTCTACAATGAATCAATTTAGATATAGAGATTTGACATTCAATATTGGAGCAGCTGTAGTTGGTGTTTCTAGAAAAATAGAAAATCAAGTATTTACATCAGATGACAAATTTTTGTACTCTTTCAATGTCAATAGTAGTGTTTCTTACTTAATACAAAAATGGGGGACAATATTTTCTGCCTATTACAAATACAACGGAAAGTCACAGCAATTTATAGAAGGATCTTCAGGATATATTATATCTGATATCGATCCAAGTAATTGGCTTGATGCAAGTATTCGAAAGACTTTCTTCAAAAATCAGCTTGATGTTACAATTGGAGCGAGAAATATTTGTAATGTGACGAATGTTAGGCAGACAAACACGAATCAATCTGCTGGACATGCAGGAGATTCAAATGTAATGCTTGCTTATGGGCGCTCTTATTTTATCAGACTTTCATATAATCTTAATCTTTAAATATAAACTAAAATACAAATGAAAAAACTATTATTCTTATCACTTTTCGTGTTATCATTGGTGTCTTGCTCAAGTGATGATAACAATACTGCTGAAATTAATGGAGTTGCTTTTGCATCAACCTCATTGAATTTAACTACTGCTGAAACGCCTATTGTGATTAATTTCGCAATACCAACAGCCACGGCAGGATCTTTGACACTAACTTACGTGGAAAATGCTGTTGTTGAAGGAACTGACTTTTCTACTATACCAGCTGCTACTGCAAAAACAATCTTAGTTCCCTTTGAAAAAAATGTTTCTTCTGTAAGTTTTACTTTTAAGAAATTAAAAGAAGCTATTGAAGGAGAAGTTAAAAATGTTGTTTTCACAATTTCAAGTAATACTATTAATGCTATTTTAGGTGAAAATAAAACAGTTCAAGTTAATTTTAATGAGACAGCTTATACGGGCGGTGTTTTAGCTGCAAGTGTTGGAGGACCAAATCAGCCAAATCAACTTTATCTTGATTTTAGTTCTGGTATAACTAAATCTGTAAATAGAGCGACTTGGGATTTTGGTTTCAATTCAGGAAGTGAATTTAGAGTTATAATAAACGGATCAGTTAAGATGGCTGTTAAAAAATTAGAAACATCTGATATCACTTTACCTCAGGAAATTGATGCTAACGTAAGCGTAGGTGCAGGAACAACAGCTGCTTCAAACGGCTTTGTTGATAATCCAACAGGCGTTTTAACAGGTGCAGGTGCAGGGATAGGAACTGCTATTGCTGAAGTTTCAGCTACAGATGCTGATAATAAAGTATATCTTGTTAATATGGGCGCTTTGGTTGGGACTAAAGTTGCAGGAACTGGAGGAGTTGAAGTTGATGGAGAATCAAGAGGTTGGAAAAAAGTTAGAATTTTAAGAAATGGAACTGGTTATAAAATTCAATATGCTGATTTAGCATCTACTACTTTTACTGAAAAAACAATTTCTAAAGATACTGCTTATAATTTTACATTTTTTAGTTTAGCTTCTGGAAATACTGTTTCTGTTGAACCTGAAAAAGCTAAATGGGATTTAAACTTTACAGTTTTTACAAATTACCTAAATATGGGTAGTGGTGATGTAACATATGGATATGCTGATTTTATTACTAGTAACTCAAGAGGAGGGGCAAAAGTTTATCAAGTTTTAGTTTCTACTGGAGGATCTTATGCTGATTTTACAAAAGCAAAAATTGTTGAAGATAACTTTAAAGCTTCTGAGACAGATCAAAGAATAATTGGGGCAAACTGGAGAAACGGTGGAGGACCAACTACTTTACCAAGCATCAGAACAGATCGTTTTTATGTAGTTAAAGATGCTGCTGGAAACTACTACAAAGTAAGATTTCTTACAATGCTAAATGAAGCAAGTGAAAGAGGAAATGTTACTTTAGAATATGCTATCTTAAAATAATTTTAAAATGAAAATCTAAAAAATATAAAGAGTATTTCATTCTAAAATTATAAAGCATCGCATTAAAATTTAGTTAATCATTAGCTTTGTTTTTTTTATTTTTTTTTTGATAAAGAGGTTAGATTTATCTAGCCTCTTTTTTTTGATCTAGTTTCTTACTAAAATGAATTAGAAACAAAATGTTATTCTATCTTTGCACAAATTTTTCCTGCAATAAATTAACGATAACTTAATTGGTTTAATTTTTGTACAGCAGTTCTTCATATTTTATAATTATAAAGTGAATACAAAATCTTATTTTTTTCAGTCTTTTGCGATTGTAGCGTTAGCGCTGGTTGCCTTTATTGGATTCAAACAAATCCTTCCAGATAAAATATTTTCAGAAAGTAAACTAGATTCTAAAAACATATTAATCGATAGTCTGCTTTTAGAGTCTGTGGCCAAAGATTCTCTTTCTTTGGATGATGATAGTATTGCTGAAAGCGAAAAAAAGCTAAACAACCAAAAAATTGTTTATGATGAAACTGAGGGAATCGAATTTCCTGCAGAAACTTTTGAGAATTATAAAGGTTTTCAATATCTGATTCCTTTTTACGAAAAATTATATCAGTTAGAGAAAAATCCGCAGAACAAAGTTAGAATTGCTTACTATGGAGATTCTATGACAGATGGAGATTTAATCGTTCAAGACGTTCGTGCCAATTATCAAGAACGTTTTGGAGGAAATGGAGTTGGATTTGTTCCTATCACTTCAGAATCTGCGGCATCTAGAGGTTCTGTAAAATCTACTTATTCTAAAAACTGGAAAACACAATCATATTTAAATGTCAAAAAACCAACGAGCCCTTTTGGAATTAACGGACATGTGTTTTTTGCAAACGATCTATCAAATCCAACTTGGGTTCAATACGAAGCGGGACTTAAAAAATATTCTACTTCATTAGATAATGCAACCTTATTTTACGGTCGTTCCTCTAAAACAGGAAAAGTTAATTTTATTATAGGTAAAGACACTATTAAAAAGAATCTTTCGCCGAATAATTTAGTAAATACATTAAAGGTTTCTTCTGGAAGCTTAAAAGCTTTTAAAGCGAATTTTGTACATGCAGATTCTATTCCGATTTACGGATTTAATTTTGATAACGGAATTGGAGTTCACGTTGATAATTTCTCTCAAAGAGGAAATTCGGGACTTCCAATATCAATGTTCAATGCAGATGTCATGAGAGCTTTTAATAATAATCTGAATTATGATTTAATTATTCTGCATTACGGAACAAATGTTTTGAACTACGGAACCAAAAATTATTCTTGGTACGAAAAAGGAATGACTAAAACAGTAAATAAAATAAAAGAATCTTTTCCAGGTGTTTCCATCCTGATTGTTTCTACAGCCGATAAATCGACTAAATATGAATTGGAAATGAAAACCGATTCTGCAGTAGTTCCATTAATGAAAGCTCAAAAACATTATGCACTTGAAACCGAATCTGGATTTGTAAATTTATATACTTTAATGGGAGGCGACGGATCAATGATAAAATGGGTTGATGAAACGCCGGCCAGAGCCAATAAAGATTACACGCACTTTAACCAGCGCGGCGCAAAAGCAATTGGTAATTTGTTGTATGGACAATTAAACAAAGGATACGAAGAATATAAAGTACTCAGAGAAAAGAGAGATTCTAATACGAATAAGCAGAGAACCGTAAGGAAAGCTAAGGCCGATTCCGTTTCCGTAACAAAAGACAGTGTATGATAAATAAACTTATTGTTTTCTTTTGTTGTCTTTTTTTCTTGAATAATGAAAAGACTTCAAAAACAGATGTACATCCAATACATAAAAGCATGATTCAGAAAGTTGATACTGCAGCGGCCGACGCACCTTTAGAAGGGCAATTTTATAATGCGAAAGTATTAAAAAGTTTTTTTCAGAAATTAGAAAAAAATGAAGATCAGAAAAATCAGAAAATCAATATTGTACATATTGGAGATTCGCACATTCAAGGTGATTTGATGACGAATGAGATCAGAAAAAACTTGCAGCAAAAATTTGGCAACGCAGGACGTGGTTTAGTATTTCCATATCAATTAGCTAAAACAAACGGATCTTACAATGAACGCTTCAAATCGAATCGAGTTTGGGAAAGCTACAGAAATATTTATCCCTTTAAAAATAATCCAGTTGGATTAAGCGGGATTGGACTTTGGAGAGATTCTGGCGGATTTGTAATGGAAATGAATATAAAAGATCCTGCTTATAAATTTAATACCATAAAAATTATAACTCCAAAAAATCAGAATATGTTTGATTTGGCGGTTTCCTCTAAGGTTAATTCAATTCAAACCACTGAACGAAAAGTTATAACGCATAAAATTAAAAAAGGCGAAGTACTTGGAACCATTGCAGATAAATATAATGTTTCGGTCGCTGAAATAAAAAGAGACAATCGATTAAAGTCAAATAATATTCGTGCGGGGAGAACTTTAAAAATTTCGACTAATGAAACAAGGGCAAAAACAATTTCTATGTCTGAGTTTGTTCCTTTACCGATAGAATCAGATTCGTATTCACATTATTACAATTCCGACAATGCTTTAAGCCGAATTTTTTTGATTCCGAATAAAGAAGCTTCAAATTATGAGTTAAACGGACTTGTTTTAGAAAAAGATTCCCCTGGGATTCTATACAGTGGTATCGGAGTAAATGGAGCCAAGTTTTCAGATTATAATAAATATCCGTTATTTTTTGAACAACTAAAAGCATTGCATCCAGATTTGCTTGTTTTTTCATTAGGAACAAACGAAAGTTATGAACATTTAGATTCAGGAAATTACATTAAAGAATTGCGAGAGTTTATAAATAATATCAAAGCGCAGAAAATAGATGCACCGATAATAATTATGACACCGCCGCCATCTTTGCTAAGAAGAAAGCCCAATACCTATATTGATGATTACACCAGACAAATTATTGAGATAGCCCAAAAAGATGGTTTTGCAGTTTGGGATTTGTACGATGAATTTGGTGGAATGAGTGGCATCAAACAGCTAAAAGTGCAAGGGTTAATTGGGCCGGATTGGGTTCATTATTCCAAAAAAGGATACGAGAAACAAGGAAATTTGTTTACGCAGGCGTTTTTAAAAACATACGATAATTTTAAATTAAAGAATTAAGTTGACAACAATAGATAGCATTAATAATTGGTTCATTCAAAATTTTGGTGCAATTACAACAGAACAAGTAAAAAGCTGGTTTGTTTACAATCCAGACGAAAAACTTTTATTTAATACCGGTTTATTCCTAGGCCTATTTTTAGTTTTCTATTTTGTGTATGGTTTTTTACGCAAAACATTTTATTTGAGATTAACTTACGTTATTCTCTTCTCATTATTCTTCTATTACAAATCGAGCGGGATTTATTTCCTGCTATTATTGCTTTCATCTGTTGTAGATTATGGTTTGAGCCAGATAATTTACAAGGAAAGCAGAGATGGTGTAAAGAAACTTTATTTGGTTATTAGTGTGATTTTAAATTTAGCACTTTTAGGCTATTTCAAATACATGAACTTTTTGATTGTGACTTACAATGATATGTTTCATGGTAATTTTGCACTTCATAATGTTTTTCTTCCTGTCGGAATTTCGTTCTACACTTTTCAATCGATGAGTTATATAATCGAGATTTATAGAGAAGAAATCAAGCCTACAAAAAATTATATCGAATATTTATTCTTCGTGTCGTTTTTCCCGCAGTTAGTTGCTGGACCAATTGTGCGTGCAAAAGATTTTTTACCTCAGATTTACCAAAAATTAAACCTAACAAAACAAGATGTAAACAATGCTTTGTTTTTGATTATTGGAGGTTTAATTAAGAAAACAGTAATATCAAATTATATTTCGGTAAACTTTGTCGATCGTGTTTTTGATACGCCGATGACCTATACTTCGTTTGAAAATTTAATGGCTTCTTATGGATACGCCATTCAGATTTATTGTGATTTCTCTGGATATTCAGATATGGCAATTGGTATTGCGCTATTACTTGGATTTAAATTACCAGTCAACTTTAGAACGCCATATAAATCAACTTCGATTACCGATTTCTGGAGAAGATGGCATATCTCACTTTCGACTTGGTTAAAAGACTTTTTATACATTTCTATTGGAGGAAACAGACAAGGTTCTTTCGCAGGATATTTATTCCCAAGTTTATTTTTCTTTGGATTATTGCTTTGGGGAATTTCAAATTATAATGAAAGTATAATTCCGCTGATAATTGCAGGAAGCAGTATTTTGATTTTCTGTTTATCATTTTTACTTTCAAGCAAAATAAAACAAACCTTAGTAACCAATTTTAATTTGTTTACTACAATGCTTTTGGGAGGTTTGTGGCATGGAGCAGGAGCGCAGTTTATAGTTTGGGGAGCACTTCACGGATTAGCTTTGGCAGTTCATAAAATTTTCATGGAATTCTTTCCTTCGAAAAAAGACAAAAGCCCAAATTTCTTGTGGAGATTTTTCTCTATTCTAATCACCTTTCATTTTGTGGTTTTCTGCTGGATCTTTTTCCGCGCCAGAGATTTCGAAACAGCTTTACAGGTGATTAATAATATTGGCCAATTAACATTTGAACCAGAACTTTGGAAAACAATTATTTTAGGTTATAAAAATGTATTCGGATTAATGCTGTTTGGTTACGTATGGCACTTCTTGCCAGAATCTTTTACCAACGGAATGAAATCTATTTTTGATAAAACTCCATTGTTAGTAAAAGCAATAATTCTGGGATTTGTTTACTGGATTGTTTACGCAACAGCGGTAGCAGGATCACAGCCGTTTATTTACTTTCAATTTTAATTTTAAAGGTTCAAAGGGACATAGTTACAAAGGCGCAGAGGTTTTAATCTTTGCGCTTTTTTTGTTTGCCACGAAGACACTGAAGCACGAAGTTTTGTTTCACGCAGATTTAGCAGATTTTGGCAGTTTTTGTTAAATAGAAATCATTACAATCTGCTAAATCTGCGAGAGAGAAAAATAATTCGGGAAAGTAGTGCAATTCGTGGCGAAAATAACTTTCCGCCTTAGGTATCTGCAAGATTTTTATCTTAATTAAATCTTTAAAAGAAAAACTTTGCGCCTTTGTGTCTTTGTGGCTATGAACCTTAAAAATAAATTGCCTGAAATATCTAATTAGATTATCTTTGCACTTCATATAAAGAAAATGATATGTTTGATAATTTAAGTGATAAGTTAGATAAAGCGTTCCATATATTAAAAGGACACGGTAAAATTA
>Ga0182006_1001550_pt1 | contig 13724 bp, 11 predicted proteins | sample Sormic07211104_1_FD_123022 | JGI IMG/M metagenome (GOLD analysis project Ga0182006, IMG submission 123022) | Rhizosphere microbial communities from Sorghum bicolor, Mead, Nebraska, USA - 072115-104_1 MetaG | ecosystem: Host-associated > Plants > Roots > Rhizosphere | place: USA: Nebraska...
CCCACCAATCAGCAGGCAGAACACCATCCAGCGGAACAGCGCGGCCGTTGCCGTTGCGGGGTCGGCACAGAGCTGCGCGCATTGCGCGACCTGCTCGACGGTGATCGGCAGGAAACGATGTTCAGGCGACAGCCCCAGCAATTGCACGGCCGAGACGACATACCGCGCCTGCACGAGCGCAGTGTCGTCGCTCTTGCAGCGCAACGTGCGATCGAGGCGCTGCACCACGGCGGCAGTTTCTGGAAATTGGCGCAGGCCGATGAACGGCGTGTCCAGCCCGATGCTGCGGCCGAGCAGCGTTGCCCAGCAGTGGTTGATGGTGGCGTACGGCAGGTGCGCCCCTTCGCCGAGATCCAAGCGCACAAAATGGCTCGACTGCGCGGCATTGGCCGGCGCCGAGAACCGACCCAGCCACATCGACACCGGCAGGCCGTTCGAAGCGAGGAAGGGCAGGCGGATTTCTTCGGCCTGGACGTCGACATCGACGCCGTAGCGTGCGCGGGGTTCCGCAACACGCAGCGGCGCGCCTTTGCGCTTGGGTGGGCACCCCACGGTTTGCTGGAATTGCAGCACGAGATCGCGTTCGGACAAGCCATCGGCGCGGCCGCTGCAGGGTTTGAGGCCGATGGGCACCAGCGCCAGCGGGCCATCCAGATGCGGTGCGGCCTGCGCGAGATGTTCCAGCGCGTCGGCGGCGGCCTTGGGCGTACTGCGTGCCGATTCGGGCAGCAAGTATTCAAAGAAATGGCGTACCGGTTGGGCTTTTGCCGTGTCGGCGATGTTGCCGGCGATGCGCGGCAGGTGCGGGCTCAGATCAAAGCCCTGCGACGAAGTCTGCCAGCGGGAATCGTATTCGAACGCCCAACCGCTGCGGCCGCAAGAGAGCTGACCGATCAGATGCTTGTTCAGGTAGACGTCGAGCATGCGCGTATCCAACGTGTTTGATGGAGCGTGCGTAGTCGGCCGTGCAGCGGAGGATCCGCCAGCAATCGGGAATCGCAGATGCCTTGCGGCAATTCCCTTGCACGCCCCTCATCGACCGAGGCGAGCATAACAAAGAAAATCGGCTTAACAGTCAGAGAAATCCGATTTCGATGATGCAATTTTCTCAAGTCGGATTATCGGATCGTTAAGATCAAGTGCTTGCAATTCGATGTTTATGGCATTTATTTCAGTTTTGCATGATATCTAAATCAAGCTGTAGACCCAATTCCCAGGCTGTTGAAAAAATTTCCGCAGTGATGCTGCTGCAGGTATGAATTGCAAATCGACGGTTTATCGCATCCTTGCCAACACATTGTCGCGTTGCACGAATTGGTGCCAAAGTGCGCCCGCAATATGAAGGCCAACAATGAAATACACCGCATTGCCGACAAATTCATGCGCAGATTTAAGCGTCGACTTCAAGTCGGCATTTTCTGCAACCAGCCGGGGCAGCGTCCACGTGAGGAACGGAACATCCTTGCCGCCGGCCTGCACGAACACAATGCCGCTAATGGGCAGGGCGAACATGACGGCGTACAGCAGCCAGTGCACCAGCCGTGCGCTGGCGATTTGCCAGGCGGGGCCGGTATCGGCAGGCGCCCTATAGCGCCAGCGCGCCCAGATGCGCACGCAGGCGAAGAGCAGGATGCACTGCCCCAGCATCATATGGATGGACGTGAACAAGGCGCGCCCGCTTGCGCCTTTGGGCAGGGTGCCCTTGTATTCGATGGCGGCCAGCGCGCAGGCAAACAGCAGAAACATCAGCCAGTGCAGGATGACCGAAGGGCGCGCATAGCGTTCAGGGGATTGGGCCATTGGCACCTCTTTTGCGTAGATGCCACCACCCTAGCCCAGGCGCGCGCCGGCTGGCTTGATCTGGCCCAGCAATGCCGCGATCAGCGGCCCGAACGCAAAAGCGAATCCTTTTCGTTGGTCGTGCCAGTCGCATTCGCATTGGCTTTTTTGCCCGGCGCAAACACGCCGGTCGACAGCGACGTACCGAGCAGGATCACCGCGCAGCCGATCACCATGTTGAGCGTCAACTGTTCCCCCAGGAACAGGATGCCCCACAGCACGCCGAACACCGGGATCAGGAAGGTGACTGATACCGCGCGCGTCGGCCCGACGTGCGCGACCAGGCGGAAGAAGAGGATGTAAGCGATGCCCGTGCAAGCGATGCCCAGGGCGATCACGTGCAGCCACACGCCGCCGGTGGGCGTTTGCGCGGGCCACAGCCAGTAGGCCAGCGGCGCGAGCACGATGGTGGCGGCCAATTGGCTGCCGGTGGCCACGGCCAGGGGCGGCACGCCAGTCAGGAAGCGCTTGGTGTAGCTGCTGGCCACGCCGTACAGCACGGTGGCCGACAGCGCCGCGGCCACCGCCACGCCGCCCTGCTTGGCATCGATGACGGACGACCCGCCCACCAGCACGATCACGCCGATAAAGCCGATGGCCAGCCCCAGCACACGCAATGACGACATCCGCTCGCCCAGCCACGTAAACGCGACGATGGCCGCGAACAACGGTGCCGCCGCATTGAGCACCGAGGTAAAGCCCGCCGTGAGCGTGAGTTCTGCATACGCGAACAGGCAGAACGGAATGGCCGAATTCAACACGCCCACCGCCAGCAAGTGCGGCCAATGCGTGCGCAGTGCGCCCAGACCGCCGCGCAAGGTCAATACCGGGAGGAGGAAGCACGAGGCGATGGCCACACGCAACGCAATCAGCGCCACGGGCCCGAACGGTGGCGCCGCGACGCGCATGAACAGGAAGGAGTCGCCCCACAGGGCGGCAAGCGTCAGGAGTTCGAGCACATCGGAGCGGCGCATGAGGGTGGTCTCGTTATCGTTTGTGTGAGGTGGAGAGTGCGCATTGTCTGCGCGATTGGCGTTTCATGCAGGCGTGAGTGCCAGCATGCCTTGGCGATCGTCGTTGGGCATGGGCAGACGTTCGCCCACCTGTGCGGGATGGCCTTCGAGCCGCAGCAGCGCGGCCTTGCGCGGCAAGCCGCCGGCATAGCCCGTGAGCGCGCCGTCCGCGCCCACCACGCGGTGGCAGGGGATGGCGATCGAGATCGGGTTGCGGCCGACGGCAGTGCCCACGGCGCGCGCATGCTCGCGTGTCAGGCCCAGGCGCGCGGTGATCTGGCCATAGGTGGTGCGATCGCCAAAGGCAATCTCGCACAGCAGGCGCCAGACATCCTGCTGGAACGGCGTGCCTTCCGGCGCCATCGGCAGATCGAACATGTGCAGCTTGTTGGCAAAGTAGGCCGCGAACTGCGCCTGAGCTTCGCGGATGACGGGGACATCCGCGCCGGGCGTCATGCGTGCGGCATTCACGGGAATCGTCTTCTGGCCGGTGAAGAACGCGCCGGTCAGATGCGTGTCGGTTGCGGTCAATAGCAGGTCACCGAGGGGGCAGGCAAAGATGTGGCGGTACATGGTGATCAACTCGGTACGGTCGCGGTGAGGGCACTCGGGTGGGCATCCGCGCGGTGCCAGAGGTGCATGGCGGCATACGCGCGCCATGGCGCCCACGGTTCGGCGCGTTCGACCATGACGCGGCGCGTGGGCAGGGTGCCGTCGCCGTTGGCCAGGCGTTTGCGCAAGACATAGTCGCCAAGCGGAAACGCATTCGGCCAGCCCAGCGCGCGCATGGCAACGTATTGCGCTGTCCATTCGCCGACGCCGGGCAGCGCTTGCAACGCGGCCAATGTGGGGGCGAGCGGCACCAGTGGTTCGAGCCGCAGACTGCCGCCACGGATGGCGCGGGCGAGTTCCACCACGGCAGCGGCGCGGCTGGTCTGCAGACCGGTCTGCGTGGACAGTGCTTGTGGATCGACGCTTGCCAATGCAGCCGCGCTCGGAAACGTCATCGAGAGCCCTTCGCGCGACTGCGCCAGCGGCTCACCATACGCAGCGGTCATGCGCCCGAGAATGCGCCGCGCCTGCACCAACGAAATGACCTGCCCGGCGATGGCGCGCACGGCAATCTCAAAGCCGTCCACGGCGCCGGGCACGCGCAAGCCGGGTGTTTCTGAAGCGAGCGCGCCGAGGTGGGCATCCACCAGATCGGGCCGGCAATCGAGATCAAACAACCGGCGCGCGCGGGCCAGCACCGGCGGCATGGCGTGCAGCAGGCTGGGCGACAGCGTGAGCGCGAGCGCATGGCGTTGCGGCACGTTGCGCGCGTGCAGCCACCCGGTATGGCGCGCACCAGCGTAGTCGACCGTGATCGTGTGCGCGTAGCTGTCGGCATCGACCACCTCCACGCCATCGACCGCACGGGCGCGCAGGAAATCGAGCAGCGCATGCCACGCGAAGGGCGGCCGGTAGCCGAGCATGAGCGTAGGGCCGTCGTCAGCACTGGAGGGTGTCGATGCCGCAGCCGTGCGCGACCGCAGGCGCGTGGGTGCAAAGCCGTAGTGCTCGGTAAAGCCGCTGTTCAGGCGCCGCACGCTGCCGAAGCCTGCGGCAAAGGCAACATCGCCGACGGGCATGGCGGTATCCGTCAGCAGCCGCTTGGCGAGCAGCAGGCGCTGCGTCTGCGCATATTCGATGGGCGACACGTCGAACTCGGCGCGGAAGATGCGGCGCAGGTGGCGATCAGTCACGCCCACGGCAGCGGCCAGCGCGGCCAGGTCGTACTCCTGCAAGAAGCCCTCGTCGATCATGCGGGCGGCTGCGCGTGCGAGGTTCGACGACATCTCGGCCAGGCTGTGCCCCGGCGCCAGTTCGGGCCGGCAGCGCAGGCAGGGGCGGAAGCCCGCACGCTCGGCGGCAGCGGCCGTGGCGAAGAAGCGGCAGTTCTTCTGCTGTGGCGTGCGGACGGCGCAAACGGGCCGGCAATATACGCCGGTGGACGTCACACCGACGAAGAACCAGCCGTCAAAGCGCCGGTCGCGCGATTGCACGGCGTGGTAGCAGGCGTTGTGGTCGAGTTGCATGGTGGTGATCGGGGAATCTGGCAGCTAGTCTAGCCCTGCCGGGATGGGCTCGTTCGCCGGAAACGGACATCTCCCTTGATGTCGAAAAGTCGACACATCGGCACAATGCAGGAGGTCTGTTCGTACCCCGTTCCGGTGCGGACGGACCCACAACAACATATCGGGAGATCGGCATGTCCAAAACCATCGTCATCACCGGCGGGAGCCGGGGTATCGGTCGCGCCACGGCCGTGCTGTGTGCGCAACGCGGCTGGTCTGTCGCGCTGCAATATCGCGGCAACCGGCAGGCGGCAGAAGAGACGGTCGGCCTGATTGAACAGGCGGGCGGCCAAGCACTGGCGGTGCAGGGCGATGTGTCGAGCGACGAAGATGTGATTGCGCTGTTCGAGGCGGCGGCGGGGCGTTTCGGGGCGCTGCATGGCGTGGTCAACAACGCCGGCATCGTGGCCGAGGCGCAGGACGTGGCCGACATGACCACGCATCGCCTGCGCACGATGTTCGAGACCAACGTGCTGGGCGCCTTTCTGGTGGCGCGCGAAGCGGCGCGGCGGTTGTCGACGTCGCGCGGCGGCGTAGGTGGGGCCGTGGTGAACGTGTCGTCGGCGGCGTCGCGGCTGGGCTCGCCGCACGAGTATGTGGACTACGCCGCGTCCAAGGGTGCCGTCGACACGATGACGCTGGGTCTGGCGCGTGAGTTGGCGCGCGACGGCGTGCGCGTCAATGCCGTACGCCCCGGCCTGATCGAGACCGATATCCACGCCTCGGGCGGCCAGCCCGACCGCGCCCAGCGCCTGGGCGCCGCCACGCCGATCGGCCGGCCCGGCACGCCGGAAGAGGTGGCCGAGACCATTGTCTGGCTGCTGTCCGATGCAGCGTCGTACGTGACGGGTGCGCTGCTGGATTGCTCAGGTGGGCGCTAGCGCCAGCAATCACATAGCCAAACGACTATCCCCCAAAGTGGGGATGTGCTCACTGAGGCGCTTTTCCTACCATCTTCGGGCGCAATTCACAGTGTGAAACCACGCGGTAACGCACTACGCGGAATGCGCAGCGGACGCACGTGCCCGCACCGCATCCGGGTCCGGCGCGTTCATTGTCGACAGAAGCCAGCGTAGGCGTCGTCGAACCAAATAAAACAGGGGGATTTATGGAAGCAGGGCACGTCAGCCGCATCTGGCGCGTGGGTTCAACCATCACAGCCATTGCGTTGGCCACCGCCACGCTGGTGGCAGGCTGTGGTGGGTCGGATAGCAGTACCGGCAGTACCGGCGGCACCGTCGCGCCGGCATCGGCAAGTCTGACCGGCACGGCTGCAACCGGCAGTGCGCTGGCGAACGCCAACGTTGTCGTGACCGACGGGGCCGGCAACTCGCCCTGCGTCGAAACGGGCATCACCACGACCGCCCTGGGCACCTACACCTGCACGCTGAAGTCTGGCGAGACGGCGCCGTTCTTCGTGGTCGTGACCGACCCGACCGGCAATACCGCGCCGCTGGTGAGCGTGACCACGACCACCCCGCCGGCTGGCACGCCGCTCACGCTCAATGCCACGCCGCTGACCACGGCCATCCTGGCGCAGCTGGCGCCGGACGGTAATCCGCTGACGTTGGTCAATGCCAAGACGGTGGATGCGAATGCGCTCAAGGCCGTCACCGCCAACGTGGTGGCACAACTGGCGTCGGTACTCAGCGCCATCGGTGCGCCGGCCAACTATGACCCGTTTGCCACGAGCATTTCCGCCGCCACGGTGTCCGGCGTTGGCAACACGGCCGACCAGATTCTGGACGTGGTAACGGTATCGAAGAACCCAGCCACCGGCCAACTGCAACTGGCGACGGTGGACGGCACGCCCGTGCCGCTGGCTACCGCCACCACGGGTGGATCGCCGCTGCCCACGCCTGCGCCGAACGTCTCCAGCCTGCCGCAGGGCGCGCAAGCGTTGGCAAACGCGCTGACCGCCTGCTTCGCGTTGCCGACGTCGCAGCGCGTGCTGGGGACGGATCTCACGCTGTCCGCTTCGCAAGGCGGCCCGAAGGTGACCTCGCTGGCGCCGGCCTGCCAGAACATCGCATCGGACACGAGCAATGCCGGCGGCATCGCCTTCCTGCACAACGGTTACGCGTTCGGACAGTTGTTCTTCGGCCTGCTGAACAGCGATAGCATGACCGGCGCCAAGTTCAGCGTGCCGGAAGTCATGGCGTTCTATCCGGCTGGCTCGCCGTCGTCCCCCACGTACGACACGGCCATTCTGAACACCAAGTACTTGGATGCCAGCGGTAATCCCGGCAACATCATCGTGCTGGCGCGCTACATCGCCTCGGGTACATCGAGTGCGCATCCGTCCAACTGGTGGGTCGTCGGCAATCAGCAACCGGTGGAAGTCAGCGACCGGCTGCAGGTTCGCCGGATCGAGCAGGTCAACCCGAACTTCAGCGCCAGCAACAACAGCTACAGCCACTTCCAGACCGGCATCCAGTTCTGGATCAACGCCAAGGGGCCGGGCAGCGTCAACGGCAATGGCAACCTGAGCTTCGCACGCGTGAAGGGACCGGGTCTGCCCACCAGTGGGGTCGTCTATATCGCACCTACCGGCGACAGCAACGAGCCGACCCAGGTGTACATGGACGTGAGCAACAAGACCGGTACGGTCCCTGGCACCACCCGTTGCAGCAACAACGTCGCAACCTATAACTGCCCCAACTTCTGGTTCGCCCGCACGGCGGGTCTGACCGGCAGCGCTGCGACCACGCTGGCGGCCCCGCCGGGCAGCGCGAACAATCCGGTCTGGGCACAGCCGGCATCGGATACGCTCGATTCGACCCCTATCACGAAGGGTGCGCGCTATCAGATCGAACTGTTCTACGGCTCGCAGACCACGCCGGATCTCGTCTATCACAAGACACTGCTGACCGATTTGGTGGCGGCAACGCAGGCCGTGAACCTGCCGTGGAATACGGCGGGTGCGCAGACGCTGGCGGATCTGAACCCGTCCAACAGCAGCACTAACGGCGTGTTGACTTCGGTGGCGGTGGATTGGGTGCAGAACCTGTCGGCCCAGCAGATTGGCGGCGCCTCGGTCACGGTGGACTCGCTCGGCACCTACAGCGCGCAGACCGTTGTGCCCAAGGGCGCGACCTCAGTGGTGATCGGCCTGCCGAACTCGCAGCAGGTGCCGGCGCTGACCACTTCCGGTACGCGCTCGCTGCTGTTCAGCTATCGCATGCTGGACAACAGCCTCAAGAGCGCTGTGTATACGTTCAACTGAACGGGAAGGAGAAACGCGATCCGGCCAACGTTCTTGCACGCCATCAAGAAGGTGTGCGGCACGCGGCGGATCGCGATCATGGAAGGGCGTGCCGGGCGGCGCGCCCTTTTTTTTTGCTTGCGGACTAAGCATCCGCGCCAGCACGGAACGTATCGCACTGGCGAATATCACCGGCATCGAAGCCCTGGCGGAACCAGTGCATGCGCTGCTCGGACGAGCCGTGCGTGAAGGCATCGGGTGTGACGCTGCGCCCGGCGTTGCGCTGCAGAGTGTCGTCGCCGATGGCATGCGCCGCAGTTAGCGCCTGTTCCAGATCGCCGCGTTCCAGCAGGCCGCGCTGCTGTGCAAAGTGGCCCCACACGCCGGCCAGACAATCGGCCTGCAGCTCCAGCTTGACCGATAGCGCATTGGCTGCGGCGTGCGATTTGCCGGCCTGGGCGCGGCTGACCTTCTCCGACACGCCCAATAGGTTCTGCACGTGGTGGCCCACTTCGTGCGCGACGACGTACGCGGCAGCAAAGTCGCCCGGTGCGCCGAAGCGGCGGCGCAGCTCGTCGAAGAAACCGAGGTCGAGGTAGACCTTGGTATCGGCCGGGCAATAGAACGGGCCGACGGCCGAGGTGGCGTCGCCGCAGCCCGAGCGGATGCCCTGGCGGAACAGCACCAGCTTGGGTGGCTGATAGGCGCGGCCTGCCTGTTTGAACAGTTGCGACCAGGTGTCTTCGGTGTCGCCCAGCACGTGCGAGACCAATTGCTTGCTGCGGTCGTTGTCGGTCTCGCCAGTCGGCCGGGCGGGGCTGTGCGGTGCACTCTGCGTGGTGGGCGTGTTCTGCGACACCTGCATCACCATGCCGAGAATTTCCAGCGGGTTCTTACCCATCAATAAGCCAACGATGGCCACCACCGCAATGCCGCCGATCCCCAGCCGCATGCCGCCGCCACCGAAGCCGCCGCCGCCCGAGGACGCGCGCTCATCCTCGACGTTGTTGCTTTCGCGCATGTCATCCCAACGCACGGTGTTCTCCTTGATGGCGGGGTTTTGGGTGTCACACCCGGTAAACTTTGCAAAGTCTACCTGCTGTGCGTACGCACGGGCATGCCGCCGAGTGCCGAAATCGTCTGCACGCGCTCGAGATGCACGCGTCGACAAGGGTTGGCGATTGTGTGTGGCAGCGCACAAAGCCCGGCAGGAAACTTGCTAACAAAGGCTGCTCATCCACCGTTCAGCTGTCACACAGATGACACGCCACGGTTTCCGAATAACGGTCGGCAGAGGATGACGCTGCCGATCCATAACCCCGAGTTCCACCATGCGCTTGCCTGCTTCCATTACTGCTCAGCCACCCGATGCCACGGAGTTGTCGCATCTGGCTGCCACCCATGTTGACCCGACCGATGTGTCGGATGTGGAGCAGACGGTTGCCGAGCGCAAGCCGTGGTGGGCGCGCGTGTCGGGTGCCCTTGTGGGCGGCGCATTCAGCAGCGTCGCTGCCGCGCTGATCGCCGTCACAGGGGCGATCTATGTGGGGATGTATCACGCACCGTGGGTGAAGAGCCTCGCCAGCCACACACCCACGGCCACGCAGGCTGGTGACGCCATGAGCGTTGCCATGGCCGCCGGCCCGGCCAATGCAGCCACGTCGGCACCCACATCCGCGGCCGCACCCGCGCCGGCTGAAGCTTCCGCACAGCCTGCCGCCCCCGACCATGTGGCCGCGGCACGCGACCGGATGGAGCAGCGTGTTTACTCGCAAGTGCAGCAGCCCCGCGCACGCACTGTGGCGGAACGCGAAATCATCGAAGATAACGATGACGCACCGGCGCGAAACACCGTTCGCCGGCACCATCGCGGTACGCGTTATATGCGCCACGGCGCGCCGTACAACGCGGCTTGGTACAAGGGCGCCTGATCGGTTTCAGGCCAGCCGCAGCGCGCGATCCGTTTCCACGTCTTTCAGCGCATGCATTGCCGCCACCAGGCGGCGGTGCAGCGATTCCGACACCGGCAGAATCGGTGCGCGTGTGTGTGCGCCAATGCTTCCCGCCTCTGACAGCAGCGCCTTGACCGGCGCCGGATTCGGCTCCGCGAACAGCAGCGCGGCCAGCGGGGCGAGTGCATCGGCCAGCCGCGTGGCCTCGTCGATGCGGCCTGCGCGGTAGTGCGCCACGAGCGCCACGAACAGCTCCGGCCGCAGATGTGCGCCGGCCAGGATGCCGCCCGTGCCGCCATGCGCGAGGCAATCGAGCAGCGCGCTGTCATCCCCGCTCAGCACATCCAGTGCCCCGCCTTGCAGGGCACCGAAATGCTCGGCCACGCATTCCTTGATGGCGACGATGTTGGCCTGTTCGGCCAGCACCAGCGCAGTATGCGGCGCGATCGATACGCCGGTGCGCTTGGGCACGTTATAGAGCACCACCGGCCGCGCTGTGTTGCCCGCCACCTGCGTGTAATGCCAGCGCAGTCCCGCCTGCGACGGGCACACGTAGTACGGCGGCGGCACGAGATAGCCCGCGCTGTTCCAACGCTCGTAATGGCGGATCTGCGCGCAGACCTCGCGTGTGTCGGCGGCGCCCACGCCGATCAAATACGGTGTGCGATCGGCGCACGCATCGGCAATGGTCTCCAGCACGGTGTAGCGCTCGATCTGTGAGAGCAGAGCCGCTTCGCCGGTCGTGCCCAGTGCCACGAAGCCTGCCACACCCGCGCTTTGGTAATGACGCACCAGCCGGCGCAACGCGGCCGTGTCGACTTGGTCACCGTGGAACGGCGTGACCAGCGGAATCCAGATACCCGAGAACATGGCGCGCCTCAATGCAGCAGCGCGTGGGCGCGCTTGAGCGGTGCGGTGAGTGGCGTGATGCGTCCGAGCGTGGCGCACGGCAAGCCGCGCAGCAGGGCACCGATCACGGCATCGACATCGGCGTGTGCCAGCTCAAGGTCAACGGTCATTGTGTGGCGCCGTGCGTCATGCTGGACGATGTACAGGCCCAGCGCTTCGCCCAGCACCGCATGCAGTTGCCGACGCAGCGCGTGCGGCACATCGCCGGGCACCGTCACGCGCAGGCACACGTACTGGCAAGTTGGCGTTGCCGCCACGCGCGGCATGGCAGCCGGCGAGGGCGGCAGCAGGTGCGGAGCGAGCGAAGACAGAAGCATGGATCGACCCATGATGGCTTGGCGACGGTTTGCGTCGCCGTGTCGTTGAACATAACGACACCGTATCGATTCGCTCGTAAAAACCGTGAAAAAGCGGTGGCGCGGGGTGTAAAGAAAGAATAAATGCTCAGGTTGCGCGCGCTGCCAATTTGGCCTTGCGCTGGCGCAGCGCAATGACCGTGAGCGAGATGCCGCTCACCACGGCCGCCGTCAGCACGTAGTAGCTCGGCGCCAGCGTATCGCCCGTCGTATGGATCAGCCACGTGACGATGAACGGCGCGAACCCGCCGAACAGTGTCACGCCCAGGCTGTAGCCGAGCGACAGCCCAGTCGAGCGCACGCGCGTGGGGAAGATCTCCGACATCAGCGCCGGCATCGGGCCCGAATACGCGGCCTTGAAGATGCCCGATACGGCTTGCAGCGCCAGTAGCGCGCCGATGGTCGGGTGCGCGCGCAGCAGTGCAAACATCGGATAGATCAGCAGGATCATCAGCGCCGACGTCGTCAGCATGATGCGGATGCGGCCGATGCGGTCCGACAGCGCACCCATGACCGGCGACAGCAAGAACTGCAGCCCGCCGTTGAGCACCACCACGGCAAAGGATTGGGCGGCCGGCAAATGCAGTTGCTTGACCGCGTATGTCGGCATGTAGAGCTGCAGCACGTACACCGACACGGTGGACTGCGCCACCACGCCCACCGCCAGCAGCAGGTTGGTCCACTGCGCCTTGAACGACGCCTGCGGATCGACCGTCGTCTTCTTCTGTTCAGCAACGAACTCCGGCGTCTCGTCCAGATGGCGGCGGATGTAGAAGCCGACCGGGCCGACCAGCAGACCGAAGATGAACGGCAGGCGCCAGCCCCAACTTTCCAGTTCCGATGGGAAGAGCGCCGCCGTGAGCAGTGCGCCAAAGCCCGACGCGAGGATCGCCGCCAAGCCTTGGCTGGCGAATTGCCAGCTCGCGTAGTAGCCGCGCCCACGCGCACTGTGCTCGACCATGAACGCCGTCGCGCTGCCGAACTCGCCGCCCACCGCAAAACCCTGCACCAGGCGCGCAAGCAGAATGGTGATGGGCGCGACGATGCCGATCTGCTGGTAGGTCGGCATCACCGCAATCGTCAGCGTGCCGACGATCATCAGCAGGATCGACAGCGTAAGTGCCGCCTTGCGGCCTTTGCGGTCCGCATACATGCCGAGCACGATCGCGCCCACCGGCCGCGTGAGGAACGACACGCCAAAGCTGCCCACCGCAAACAGTAGCGATACCCATTCGTCATCCGCCGGAAAGAACAGCTTGCCGATGATGGACGCGAAGAAGCCGTAGACGAGAAAGTCGTACCACTCCAGCGCATTGCCGATCGACGACGAGATGACGATGCGGCGCGTGTGGGCCGCGCTGAGGGATGCAGGGCGAGCGGATGCAGCAGTGCCTGCCACGGTCGGGGCATTCATGGTGAGGTTCCTTTGGTGCGGCTGGGCATCTCGTTATGGGTGCTGCAGCGCGCCGCCCGCCCAGCCTGCGGATCGGCGCGCCAGGGCGGGCTTAGAAGCCCACCGCGTGGCCGTCGCGGCGGCTGTCGCTGGCGGCTACGTAGCCGTGGTCAGCGTCATCCGACAGGCGCCAGATGAACTGGCCGGAGCCGAAATCCATGTACGGATCGGCCACCGATTTGAGCTTGTGCCCGCGTGCCTGCAATTCGGCGACAGTGTCGGCGTTCATCGTGGCTTCCACGTCGAGCGTGAAATCACGGTTGACCTTCCAGCGCGGTGCATCGCATGCGGCTTGCGGCTGCTGCTTGTAGTCGAGCATGCGCACGAGCGTCTGCAGATGGCCCTGCGGTTGCATATCGCCGCCCATCACGCCAAAGCTCATCTGCGGCTGGCCGTCCTTGGTCAGGAACGCGGGAATGATGGTGTGGAATGGCCGCTTGCCGCCTGCCACCACGTTGGCCGAGCGCGCATCCATCGAGAAACCGAAGCCACGGTTCTGCAGGCTGATGCCCGTGCCCGGCACCACCACGCCGGAGCCGAAGCCCATGTAGTTGGACTGGATGAACGAGACCATCATGCCGTTCTCGTCAGCGGCGGTCAGGTACACCGTGCCGCCGGCGCGCGGCATGCCGAAGCTCGGCACCTGTGCGCGGCCCATGTCGATCAGCTTGGCGCGCGCATCGAGGTATGCATCGTCGAGCATCTGCTCGGGCGTGACTTCCATCGAGCGCGGGTCGGCCACGTATTTATAGAGATCGGCAAACGCCAGCTTCATCGCCTCGACCTGCAGGTGCTGCGAATCGGCGGAGTCGACGGGCAGCGCGCCCAGATCAAAGCGGTCGAGAATGCCCAGCGCGATGAGCGCGGCGATGCCCTGGCC
>Ga0182006_1001551_pt1 | contig 13722 bp, 14 predicted proteins | sample Sormic07211104_1_FD_123022 | JGI IMG/M metagenome (GOLD analysis project Ga0182006, IMG submission 123022) | Rhizosphere microbial communities from Sorghum bicolor, Mead, Nebraska, USA - 072115-104_1 MetaG | ecosystem: Host-associated > Plants > Roots > Rhizosphere | place: USA: Nebraska...
CCTAAACCCTAAACCCTAAACCCTAAACCCTAAACCCTAAACCCTAAACCCTAAATCCTAAACCCTAAACCTTTCTACTATTAAAATACGCCGTAATCTGCTCCAATGTAAAAGCATTCAAACACTTGTCGGCACTTAAACCACCTTTGCGGGCAACTAGTATTCCATAATGCATGTCGTTGAAACCTTCGGTACGGTGAGCATCGGGATTTACTGAGAGCAGTACACCTTTTTCTAAAGCGTAACGGTGCCAGCGCCAGTCTAAATCCAAACGTAAGGGATTCGCATTGATTTCGATCACCACTTTGTTTGCTGCACAGGCATCAATAATTTTTTTATAATCAATTGGATATCCGGCCCTGCTTAACAATAAGCGGCCTGTTGGGTGTCCTAAAATAGTGGTATATGGGTTTTCGATAGCTTTTAGTAAACGTGCCGTGGCTTTTGCTTCGTCCATGCGCAAATTGCTGTGCACAGATGCTACAACAAAATCGAATGTTTTTAAGATATCATCCGAATAATCCAATGAGCCATCACTTAAAATATCGCTCTCGATACCTTTGAAGATTTTAAAGGGAGCGAGTTTTTTGTTTAGTTCATCAATTTCCTGGTGTTGTGCAAAAACACGTTGCTCGTTTAAACCTTTTGCATAAACAGCGGTTTTAGAGTGATCGCATATCCCTAAATACTGAAGATTTAAGTTTTCTTTGCAATATACAGCCATTTGCTCCAGGGTATGTACGCCATCGCTCCAGGTAGAGTGGTTGTGTAAACTACCCTTTAAATCTTCATATTGGATTAAGGTAGGTAGTTTATCTGCTTTCGCCAGTTCAATTTCATCAAAATCTTCACGAAGCTCGGGCTCGATAAAAGATAAACCTGCTTTGCTGTAAATTTCTTCCTCACTTGTAAAAGGACCATTACCTGCTAATGCTAAAACCTGCGTTACATGTTCGGTATTTCCTGTGCGTTTAAACCATTGTAAATAAAATTCAGCTTTTTCAACCGCATAAATTTTTATTCTGAAGCCAGCTTCAGTTGTGCAGATGAAAGAATTTTCTGCTTCAATTAAGGAAAGTGCTTCGAAAGCAGGCAAGTTTTGTTTAAGGGCATCAATTTGTTCAGCACCGATCACAATTTCCAGTTCATCAATAATCTCACAGGCGCGGCGGTACTGACCGGCGAAGCCCAAAATGGCACTGTTGTCAATTTTTCCACTCCAATCAGCAAGCTGTGTAAATAAAGTTTTGGCAAAACCTTCAACCTGCGCGTATAAAAACCGCCCGTTGGCTGCGAGCTTAAATTCGATCGCATTCTTAATTTCTTCCTGGGTTTTTAAACCGAAACCCTTGGCTTCAATCAAGCGGTTTTCGTTACAGGCATAATACAATTCACCTATACTTTCTATACCTAAGGTACGCCAGATAATGAATATTTTTTTCGGTCCGATGCCCTTTATGGCCAGCATTTCTACCACACCTTGGGGCGTTTTCTCTAGAATTTCGTTAAGTTCTTTTAATTCTCCGGTTTGGAGAAGTTCAATGATTTTGGAAGCCAGTCCTTTACCAATACCTTCAATTTTATCCAGCTCATCTAAAGGTTTGTCTTTTAAAGCAAAGGGTAATTTATCTACCTTAAAATAGGCATTTGCAACAGATTTAATTTTGAAGGGGTTTTCTTCGTGCAGTTCCATAAGCTGCGATAACAGGCGTAAGGTGCGGGCGATGGTCTTATTTTCCATAAGGGGTAAAATTAGGAAATAATGCCTCAAATACTCCTTGTGCTCATAAAATTAAAACACAAATTTATTAAAGTATTGTTTTACAATCATGAAATCTATAAAATTTGCCCTCTTGGGAATAAGTATGAGTGTAGCCGCTTGTCAATCTGCCAATAAAACAGATCAAAATACCGATTCGGTAAGTAATTTAGCATCAACACCAATGCAAAGTATTGATGAGCGCTTTCTGGTTGTAGCCGGTCGGTCGATTGGTGAAATTAACCTTGGAGAGGATATGGAAGAGGTAGGAAAAAAATTAGGCAGACCAAATGCCGGTGATGCCGCAATGGGAAAAGCCTGGGGGATTTGGTACAGTGACGATTCTACCGCTAAACGCCGCAACGAAATTGCGGTATATTCTTCTTATCGGGATACCAGTATGCGTGTAAAAGATGTAAAGCAGATTAGAATTACCTCCAATAAGTTTAAAACAAAGGATGGCCTGGCAACTGGCAGCACTTTGGAAGATGTGAAATCGAAGTTCCCAAGCATTAAAAAACTTTCTGCCTATTTAAATGAAGTTAAAGATACCGTTGCGGTTTACGATGCCAAAAAAGACGGAATTGGCTTCGAATTTTTAAAAGGGAAAAGTATTGCCCTAACGGTTCATCAAGTGAATATCCCGGTTAACGCTACTTATCTTACTTTGCATCCCGAGTGGAACGTGATTGATTAGGGGGGATGTGAGAAGTAAGATATAAAATGGAAGAGGTAAGATGGAGAATGGTTACTGGATGATGGTTTGATGGCTCATGGTTAATTGCAAATGAGGGTTAGCCTTTCTGACTATTAACTATGGACCATCAACTCTTTTATATAAATCCTATTATTCCATTTTCCATCTTACATTATTTAATTACTGCCTCGAATGGCATTCGGGCCTGAATTCCAGAGCTTGCAATCACCTTTTTCATTTGTTGGTAAAGCATGTAGTTATCGCCAAGTTCCTGTTTGGTGTAATAGGTTTTAATCTTGTCTGTACCCTCATCCATTAACGATTTCCATGGATCAATTACATCTGGATATTCTACAACCTTGTAATTCTTTAATTTAGCTTTTTTAGCGGCTGCCTTAATGGCATCGTTAAAACTTCCTATTCTGTCTGCCAAACCAATTTGAACGGCATCTGTACCAATCCAAACGTGGCCGCCGCCAATGCTATCGATATATGCCTTGCTTTTCTTTCTTCCATCGGCCACACGGCTCACAAAACCGCTGTAAATTCTGTTTAGCTCATTTTGGATGATAAATCTTTCTCCTGCAGTCATAGGGCGGTTAGTGGCCATAATATCTGCATATTTACCGGTTTTAACGCCATCGAATGTAATTCCGAGTTTGTTGGTCATTAAATTTTGGAAGTTCGGGATAATACCAAATACACCGATAGAACCTGTAATAGTATTCGGCTGCACAAAAATGCTATCAGCAGCGCAACCAATGTAATAACCACCTGATGCGGCAACATCACCAAACGAAGCAATAACTGGTTTTTCTTTTCTGGTTAATACAACTTCTCTCCAGATCACATCCGAAGCAAGTGCGCTACCTCCGGGAGAGTTTACACGTAAAACCACCGCTTTAATGTTATCATCCAATCGTGCTTTTCTAATTGCCCTGGAAATACGTTCCGAACCAATCTGGTTGTCAGAACCTTCGCCGCCATTAATTTCGCCATTGGCATAAATTACGGCTACTTTATCTTTTCCTTCGCCTGTATCGGTATTGTTTTTGGCGTAATCGTTAATACTTACAGCACGGATATTTTCGCCCCTTGTTCTTCCAGATAAGCCTTTTAATTCCTCTAAAATCTGATCCTTATACTTTAAAGCGTCGATCATTTTAAAGTTTACTGCATCTTGTGGCTGTTGTACTTTGTAATTATCGGCAATGTTATAAAGACTATCTTTTTGGATGTTTCTGCTTTGTGCAATGTCAGTTAAGAAAGTATTGTACAAACCACCAACATAAGCTGTAACCTGTTTGCGGTTATAATCGCTCATTTTATCCAGAATAAACGGTTCAACTGCACTTTTGTAATTCCCTACACGGATAACCTGCATTTCTACACCAACTTTTTCTAAAGTTCCTTTAAAGAAGGTCAGTTCCGAGCTAAATCCTTTAAATTCTAGCGCGCCTTCGGGATTTAAATATACCTTATCAGCCACAGAAGCTAAATAATAAGCCCCTTGAGTATATACTTCGCTGTAGGCGATAATTTTTTTATGAGATTTTTTGAAATCGATCAACGCATTCCTCACCTCGCGCAAAGTTGCAAAACCCGCGTTCGGACTGCTTACATTCAGGTAAATACATTTGATATTATCATCTGTTTTGGCTTTTTGTACTGCTTTTAAGAAATCGTTTAAGCCAATCCCATCTTTTTCTTCACTACCAACAATTGGCAGGTTGCCGAATGGATTTTTGGGTGTACGTTCTGTAATGGCCTGGTCTAAATTTAGGAATAGTACCGAATTGTTAGACACAACAACGGTTTTGTCGCTATCAATAGAAGATATTAAACCCACAACAACTACGAAGCAGATTACAAATACAATTACTATTGATAAGAAAAAGCCCAGCATAGAGGCAAATAAATACTTAAAGAATTCTCTCATTTAAATGTTTTAATTTTGTGTTGTAAAGATATAAAAATACATGATGCTTAATAAAGCTTTAGAGTACAACACAGCTTATTTGTTACTGGGTGGAAATTTAGGCGATAGGGAGGCGAATTTGAAAAAAGCCATCGAACTATTGAACGATAAAATTGGTCATGTGATTGCTGTTTCGGCACTTTATGAAACTGCTGCATGGGGAAAAACCGATCAGCCTGCTTTTTTGAATCAGGCAGTAGGTTTGCAGACTAATTTAAATGCCCTGGCCGTTTTAGCTCTTGCATTAGGGATCGAACAGGAATTGGGCAGGGTAAGAAAAGACAAGTGGGGAGAACGTTTAATTGATATCGATCTAATTCTTTTTGGAGATGAAATTATCAATATTCCAGATAAACTTCAGGTACCTCATCCCCATATGCAGGATAGAAAGTTTGTAATGGAGCCTTTAGCTGAGATTGCACCAGATGTAACACATCCATTATTGGGAGAAACAATGCTCGATATTTGGAGAAATATTAAAGATCCGCTTGAGGTTAAAAAACTTTAATGCTTCAAGTTTCTAATGTATCGGAGGTGATCAAGGTTTATATTAGGATCGCCCAGCTCGTATCTTTACCAATGCTATAAAGACTTTTAAAGCTTAAAACGAAAGAAAAGGGCCCTTCGACTATACTACCATTGACAAGACTTCAATAAAAAGCATCGTCATCTCGACTGAAGCGCGGCGAAAAGGAGAGATCTATCTAGGCAGATTTAGCTTCGCTGAGCCTTCGGGTTCTCGACCGCGTTGCACTCCGCTCGAAATGACGAAAGCTTGAGGGAGTTATCTCCTTAAACTTTTACGTCATTTATATTGATTTTTATAAAATAAATTTATCTATCAGGGTAACTTATTTGGAGTCGCACCCCTAAAATGCAATACCGATGAAGCAATATATAATACCAAAACAAAAGGAATGGCTGTAAATTTTAAAAAGGCAATTAATACTGCCGACAGGATGAGGAAAATAAATTTGATTTTATTTTTCGCCCAGCTTAAATCGCTGAATTTTAAAGAGAATATTTTGATTTCGCTCACCAGTAAAAAACTTGTAACTGCTGTAATGGCAATCAATAAAATGCTAGAACCAATAACTTGTGGATAATCGTTGGCAATAAAAGGCAGAGAACAGATGAACAAAGTATTCATAGGTGTATTCAAGCCAATAAAATCTTCTGTTTGCCTGGTATCGTTGTTAAATTTAGACAGTCTAAGTGCTGAAAAAATAGTAATGATAAATCCAAGATAAGGTAGGTATTCAGATGAATAATCGCTTGCCTTTAATAAGTGAAACATGATTACCCCCGGTAAGAGCCCAAAACTTACCATATCTGCCAAAGAATCAAGATCCTTTCCAATTGCCGATTTCACATTTAACAAACGCGCAACCATACCGTCAAAAAAATCGAAAATTCCAGAGAAAATAACGAAATAGGCTGCGGTTTCCAGATTGCCTTTAAATGCAAAAACGATTCCGATACAACCTGAAAAAAGGTTTGCACAGGTAATCGCATTAGGGAAATGTTTTTTCATACGGTTGGAAGGCTGGAGGGTTGGAAGGTTGGAAGGTCGCTGGGAAAACCCTTATACCCTCAACCTTCCAGCCCTTAACCTTAATTTAGCTGTTCATCGAAATTAAGAACTCTTCGTTACTTTTTGTTCCTTTTATTTGAGATTGAACAAATTCCATCGCCTCTTGACTGTTCATATCAGCAAGGTGGTTACGTAAAATCCATACACGTTGCAAAATATCTCTATCTAACAATAAATCATCGCGACGGGTACTTGAAGCCGTAATATCAATTGCAGGGAAGATCCGTTTGTTAGATAATTTACGGTCTAATTGTAACTCCATGTTACCTGTTCCTTTAAATTCTTCGAAGATAACTTCATCCATTTTAGAACCTGTATCGGTTAATGCGGTAGCTAAAATGGTTAGCGAACCACCATTTTCGATGTTACGTGCCGCACCGAAGAAACGTTTTGGCTTGTGTAATGCGTTTGCATCAACACCACCCGATAATATCTTGCCTGATGCCGGTGCTGTTGTATTGTAAGCTCTGGCCAAACGTGTAATCGAATCTAAAAGGATTACCACATCATGCCCGCTTTCTACCAAACGTTTCGATTTCTCTAAAACAATATTGGCAATTTTAACGTGGCGCTCAGCTGGCTCATCAAAAGTAGAGGCAATTACCTCTGCTCTTACACTACGCGCCATATCGGTAACCTCTTCCGGGCGTTCATCAATTAATAATATAATTAAATAAACTTCCGGGTGGTTTTTAGCAATCGCATTGGCAACCTCTTTTAATAAATTGGTTTTACCTGTTTTTGGCTGTGCTACAATTAAACCACGTTGTCCTTTACCAATTGGTGTAAATAAATCCATAATACGGGTAGAGTAATTGCTGTTATCCGTAAATAAATTTAATTTTTCTGTTGGAAAAAGTGGAGTCAGGTAATCGAAAGGAACACGGTCGCGAACCTCGGCCGGAATTCTGCCGTTAATGGTTTCTACGCGAACCAGTGGGAAATATTTTTCGCCTTCTTTTGGGGGGCGGATGCTACCTTTTACCGTATCACCGGTTTTCAAACCAAAAAGTTTTATCTGAGACTGAGATACATAAATATCATCAGGAGAAGTTAAATAGTTGTAATCCGCAGAGCGCAAGAAACCATAACCATCAGGCATAATTTCTAAAACACCCTCATTTGTAATTACGTTATCGAAATCTAAGTTAGAATAACTGTTTTCGTTTTTGTGGTGATTGCCACCGCCCGGTTGTTTTTGCTGGCGGTTTTCGTCGCGCTGCGGTTTTTCCTGCTTTTCTTTAGGCTCTTGTTTTTGTTTCGGTGCCGCCGGAAGTACTTCCGCACTTTCTTCTATTAAAGCTGAGATAGGTTTTACACTTTCTTCAGATTCAATAATTCTGTCTGGTTGTCTTTCTGGCTGTTGTTGATGTTGAGGCTCGTCAAATAACGTTACAGCATCTCTTCTTCTTTCAATTGGCGCTGCAGGCTCATCTTTCGTTAACCTCGCTCTTTTTTTAACAGGCTTGTCGGCTGTTGTAGCAGGCTTTTCAGCGACCACTGTAGAAGCGGCAGCTGCAGCTGCGGCAACTTTTGGTGCTTTTACAGCTTTGGTTTTAGGTGCAGGAGTAGCTGCAATAGGTTCGATTTCGCTATAAGGGTCTGCACCGGCTTTGGCAGCATTTATAATTTCTTGTTGGTGTAAAAGTACTTCAACAAGGTCGATTTTTCTTAGAGAGTCGGCACCTTCAATGCCATAGCTTTTTGCTAGCTCACGTAATTCTGTTGTGAGCTTATCATTTAATTCTGTTTTACTAAACATTCTAAATATATATGTTTCAAGAAATTTTTCATTTGTTTATAACGGATGTTTTCTGTTATAAATCTACACAGGCTTAAATATATTTGTGTTAGTGTAGGCCCGGCTTTTCATTGTGTATAAATTCTTAAGGCTATAAAACATTAAATGAGTTCATTATGGAAATGCTCAAATTGTTTCATAATTGTTTACAAGCTGAATAAAAAGCAAAATGTGCTTTTAAAAAATGGTAACAAAAAACAAGTCTTGATAAATTTTTTCTGGGATATTCAGATAAACGGTTGAGAAATTATGGTGCAATTGTATGTATTTGAAACGTAATCTGCAAGCAAAAGTTTAAAATGTTTATAAAAATAATTAATGTGAGCATTATTTTGTCGCTCAGAAAACTTAAAAATCTTCATATTTGCAGCAAAGAAGCCCATATATGACCAAGCAACAACTTTTCGAGCAGATACAAAAAAAACGTTCATTTCTATGTGTCGGATTAGATTCTTCGTTAGATAAGATACCAAAACACTTATTGAAGTATGAAAATCCGATTCTGGAATTCAATAAACAGATTATTGATGCCACAAAAGATTTGTGTGTAGCTTATAAGCCGAATACTGCTTTTTATGAGTGTTATGGAAAGAAGGGATGGGAAACTTTGATCGAAACCTGGAAATATATTCCTCAGGATATTTTTTCTATTGCCGATGCCAAACGTGGCGATATTGGCAATACTTCTGCCATGTATGCCGAAACGTTTTTCAATGCCGCATCATCAGACATGAGTTTCGATTCGGTTACCGTAGCACCTTATATGGGAAGCGATTCGGTAACACCTTTTTTAACATTTAAAGATAAATGGGTAATTCTTCTGGCTTTAACCTCGAATGCTGGCCATGCCGATTTTCAGTTGCAGGAAATTGGCGAAGATAGACTTTTCGAAAAAGTACTTAAAACATCGCAAACCTGGGCTACAGATGAACAGATGATGTATGTGGTGGGTGCAACCCGTGGCGCCGCTTTTGGTGATGTACGTAAATTAGCGCCGAATCACTTTCTTTTAGTGCCAGGTGTTGGCGCACAGGGAGGAGATTTAAATGAAGTATGCAAGTATGGACTAAATTCACAATGCGGATTGCTGATTAATTCTTCCAGGGGAATTATCTATGCCGGCCAGGGAGAAGATTTTGCCGAAAAGGCGAGGGAAGAAGCGTTGAAACTTCAAAAAGAAATGGAGCAGATCCTAGTTAATGCTGAATTAATTAACCACAGATAAAAAGGATAAACACAGATTTGGGTTTTTCAACACACTTGTGTCGAAATATTTTTTATAAATTGGTTTCATGGATAATCTAAATGAGATCACTGAAAAAATAATTGGAGCTGCATATAAAGTTTCAAATACTTTAGGAAGTGGTTTTTTAGAAAAAGTGTATGAAAATGCATTATTCATTGAAATTAAAAAGGCTGGATTAATCGTCGCAAAACAACACGCATTGCAGGTTTTCTATGATGATCAAGTTGTAGGAGATTATTTTGTCGACTTGTTTATTGAAAATGAAGTTGTTGTTGAACTAAAAACAGCTAAAGTAATAACGGATATCCATCAGGCACAGCTAATGAACTATTTGATCGCTTGTAATAGACGCTGTGGTTTAATCATAAATTTTGGTAAGCCAAGAGTTGAAATTAAAAGAATGCTCAACGGCTATAATCTCTAAAATATCTGTGTTTATCCATGTTCATCTGTGGTTAAACATATATCAATCATGAAATCAAAAATAGATCTTAAACTCATCTTCGCCCTATTTGGCGTGGCCTTAATATGGGGTACTACATATTTAGGAATAAGGGTTGCCGTAGAAAGTATTCCGGCCTGGTATGTAACGGCCATTCGCCAATCTGTTGCTTCGGTAATTATATTGGTTCTGTTAATTAAACAGCAGGAATTAAAATGGATTGGATGGCCGGGTTTTAAACGACAGATCTTATTATCTATTTTAATGGTGGTCATTGCCAACGGCATGACAACCGTTGCTGAAAAGACTATTCCAAGTGGATTGGCTTCCTTAATTAATGCCACCTCTCCCTTGCTCGTATTTCTAGGATGCGTATTTCTCGGCATACAAAAGGCAAGTGTAAAGGGATTTATTGGCGTTTTTATCGGTTTTTTAGGCATTGTTTTTATTTTTAGGGATGGTTTGAATGATTTGCTTGAACCAGGTTACCGGAATGGGATTTTATCATTGGTAATTGCGGTTTCAGGTTGGACGATCGGCACCATTTATTCGAAGAAACATAGTGGTAAACCGCAATATATTTTCTTAAATCTATTTTACCAGTTTGTGTTTTCGGCCATTATTCAATTGGGTTTAGCAATGGTGTTTTCTGGCAAGGCCGATGTAAGTACCTGGAAAACCGAAAGCATATTTGCTACAGTTTATTTGGCTGTGTTCGGATCTGTTTTAGGTTATTTCTGTTATCATTATGCCCTAAAAAAGGTTTCAGCATCCGAAGTTTCCATCTTAACTTACTTCAATACCATTATTGCCATATTTTTAGGTTGGTTAATTTTAAATGAAAAGGTGGGTATAGATTTAGTTGTTGCAACCGTTTTAATTATTGCAGGGGTTTTTATTACCAATTATAAAAAGAAGGCCGAGGTTAAAGCAATTTAGTCTATATGGACCAAATGTATTGTAACTAAGACTGTATAATAAATTTTAGGCGACTAAATATGTAAGTATTTATAACTTTTTAGAATAATTCATTATCTTCAAGAATGAATTTTCCAGAAGATTTTCTTCATTATGTATGGCAATTCAGGTCGTTTGATTATAGCGGGCTGCAGACCACGGCTGGAGAAAACCTGAAAATTATCAATCTAGGCTTGTTAAACAAAAATTCCGGGCCAGATTTTTTTAACGCGAAAATCGAAATTGATGATACTACATGGGCTGGTAATGTAGAAATTCACCTCCGGTCGTCAGATTGGTTAAAACACAATCACCAGATTAATCCCGGCTACGAAAATGTAATATTACATGTTGTTTATGAACATGATGCGGAAATAAAAAGAATAGACAATACTGTTCTGCCCGTTTTGGAATTAAAACACCGTATCTCTACCGATCTCATCAAAAAATATGAAAACCTGTTTCTTACCTTAACTGATTTTCCTTGCATTGCACAAATTGGAGCGGTAGATCAATTAATTGTCGATTCTTTCTTATCAAGAACCTTAGTAGAGCGTTTCGAGCAAAAAACAAATGCTGTTACTGAAACCTTAAACGAATTAAATGGGAATTGGGATGAGACTTTCTACCGTTTCCTGGCGCGTAATTTTGGCTTTAAAATAAATGCCCTGCCTTTTGAACTGTTTGCCAAAGCCGTTTCGCAGCACATTTATGCCAAACACAAAAATAACCCCAGCCAAGTTGAGGCGCTGGTTTTTGGTGCCGCTGGTTTTTTAAACGATCAGTTTGAAGAGGAATACCCTAAAAAGTTAAAGGCCGAATTCCAGTTTCTTTGAGAGAAATACAACATTAAACCTATAGAAGCTTCGATGTGGAAATTTATGCGCATGAGGCCGCAAAACTTTCCTACAATCAGGTTGGCACAGTTTGCAGCGTTAATTATAAAAGCCAATCATCTTTTTTCTAAAATTATGGAGATTAAAGATATCGATCAATTACATGCTTTGTTTGAAAACCTGCCCGTAAACGATTACTGGAAAACACATTATCACTTTAAAAAAGCAACTTCTGGCGTAAATACACAAATTGGAAAAACATCCGTCGATAATGTTTTGCTAAATACCGTGGCTTTGTTTTTATTCGCATATGGTAAACACACGGGTACACAATACTATATTAGCAGGGCGATAAAATTGTTGGAGCGTTTGCCAGCTGAGCAAAATGCCATTACAGATAAATTTGCCGGGGCAGGAGTGAAGATGGATCATGCATTTGCTTCGCAAGGAATTTTGCAGCTGAAAAAGCAATACTGCGATGAGAAAAAATGCCTATCTTGTGGTATTGGAATAAAAATTTTAAAGCAAGCCTAACCAAATGCTAATTTTAAACAAAACTTTCTACCTTATAATCTGTTTTTAAATTATGGAATTTCCACATGAGCTAAAAGAACTATATCCTAATCAGATTATCGAGGTTAGGGGTAATGCCGATGCCTTAACTGTTATTTTAAACAAAGATGTCGATATCCATAAATTTAAGGCAGAACTGATCAACAAGTTTTCCGGGCTGGAAGAGCAACAAACCCTTTTTATTAAACATGAGGATAAACAGGATTTCGAAAAATTGGTTTTGGAATAATGAGATCGGATGTGCTATTGAAAATTTAACCGATTATTATTGCTAAATTAGAGTTTGGAAATCAAATTATGATTTCGGTTTGCGATGATTTTATCTTGTGGTATGGTTATTAAGATTTTTAAAATAAGCTTAAAATGTTCCAAAGAATTATAACCTATTTTGAACAACAGAGTTTTGGCGTTTCTACTTATTTGGCTAATAAGTTGAATATGAGCACTGCTAAAGTCCGTTTGTTTTTTATTTATTCGTCGTTTTTGGCGGTAGGTTTTCCAATATTGTTCTATTTTTTGGCAGCTGTTGTGCTCGATATCAGGACGTATATGAAAAGAATGCGGTCGAGGATTTGGGAATAAAATGTAAGATGTAGTATGGATGATGGAAAATGGTTGCTAAATCAGACTCCTGACTAAAGACTCACGACTCCAGACTAATTAATCATCGTCTCTTAAAATTTCGGCTATTTCGTTAAAGCCTTTTTCTGCTGCTAAATCTGCAGGCAGTTTTCCACCTTCCATGCGTAAAGAAACTTCTGCTCCGTGTTCTAACAATAAAATAATCAATTCTATATTTCCCAATTGTGCAGCGGTATGTAAAGGCGCCAATCCTGCCTTTTGGCAAACATTCGGATAGGCACCCGCACCTAACAGCATTTTAGTAATATTGAAATTATTAGCGGCAACTGCCGAGTGGATCGGAAATACATTAAATCCATTTTTTGATGGGAGGTTAACGTCTGCACCTTTTAAAACTAAAAAACGGGCCAGATCTTCATGGCCGAAATAACAGGCTAAACCTAGTGGCGTAAATCCATCATCTGAAAATTCGTTAATACTATTAGGACTTTGAAATACTAGTTGCGATGCCGCATCAAATTTGCCCACTGCACACGCTTCGAACAAGGTTAGATCGTCTACAAATTCAGCAATTAAATCTGCAATTTCCTGTTTTTTATAATAACAGGCCAATAACAGTGGCGAAATGTGATGAGAAGTATCAACATTTGCCAATTTTGGATTTTCAACTAAAATTTCCTTTACTGCCTGTAAATTTCCAGCTTCAATTTGTTCTTCGAGTTGCGCTATACCCATAATATTGTTTCAAAAATCGCTTTAAATTAACTAAAATTAAGGAATTGTAAACTTTAATGCCTAAATATATATAGTGTAAGGCAAATTAGCAAAAATCAAAACCTGTAAGTTCTTTGTATGGGCAGTTAGCTAAAATTGCAACTATTATTAATGTGGGCGTTACCCAAGCTGCGCAAGGGTCGGGCTCCGCTCGCTCCGGTACCGATGAAGGATCGGTACTGAACCCTTACAATCCCTAACGCAAACCCATTGTCTTAAGCAACCATTAGATTTAAGCCCTAAGAACTACAGACTCAGGTTAAATAAACCTGATAGAACGAAAAGCCCGGAACGAGGTACGAGTGAGGACTTGAAGTGAGAGCAGGGCGGTCGCAACCGAAGTACACAGAACCCTGCTTTTCAAAATAATGCGGACCACCTAATCACCCAGTTCAGACCTTCTAGGTTTAAGAAACTATAAGGTTTAGCGAATAAAAGATGAAGGATCGGTACTGAACCCTTACAATCCCTAACGCAAACCCA
>Ga0182006_1001553_pt1 | contig 13708 bp, 9 predicted proteins | sample Sormic07211104_1_FD_123022 | JGI IMG/M metagenome (GOLD analysis project Ga0182006, IMG submission 123022) | Rhizosphere microbial communities from Sorghum bicolor, Mead, Nebraska, USA - 072115-104_1 MetaG | ecosystem: Host-associated > Plants > Roots > Rhizosphere | place: USA: Nebraska...
AGTTGATGAAAAGTTTTCCGGCGACCTATGCGGTCAACTCGGCCATGGCCTATCCGACCGCAGTGTCGCCCGACTTCATCAGTGCACCGCTGCCGCACACGGCCAGCCCGTCGGCACCCTTCGCCCGCACCGAACGCATTCCGCGCGAACAGACCACCTTTACCGATGCCCAGGTACCTTACGTCAAGGAATTGCAGCAGACGCTGGGCAATGCACCGGGCATGCCGCAGACCGTGGAGCACAGCAATCCGCTCTACCAGCGTCTGAGCAATCGCATGATCGAGGAAGGACGGGAAGCGATCCATGCCTATACGCTGGAGTCGCAGCTGTTCCACTACCTGCTGCGTTGGGCGCAGACCGGGCAGGCGCGCTATCTGCGGCTGGCGCCGGGCGTGTGGTTCAAGACGGCGGCCATGAACCAGCGTGGCAATCTCACCGGAGAGCGTGATCGCATGGTCACGCCTTTATCGGTCCTGATGGTCAATCTGATGTCCCTGCACGCCAAGACCGTCCCGCACAACGTCTACCGGGCCGTGGTGACCGATGCCTACTACGTGGAGCAGTCGCGCCAGGCGCAGGCGCGCGAACGCTATGGCGCGGATGCCGTCTTCATCGGCGAGGGGGCCCTGCTGGCCATGACCGAATTCATGTCGGTCACCAGCTCCGGGCACATGGCGGCGACCTTCCTGCAGGGATTGGGCTATGGCGCGGCCCCGCTGGATCGCAGCCAGAAGATGGTGATACAGCAGGAGACCGCCGTGACGGTCATCCCCTTGGCCGAGCACATGCAGGTGGAGAGCCTGCTCATGGCCGGTTCGGTCGCGGTGCTGGATCGCATCGATCATGATCCGCCAGCCGAGCGCCCGCGGCGCGGGGGGGCGGACGGCCCGGACGACGCAGAAGAATTCAATCTCGGTCAGGTGCTCTACATCCGCCAGCTCGACACCTTCCAGGCCGAGGTGCGCTATCACCGTTATCTGGAAGCGTTGGAACAGGCCCGGCAAGATGGTCAGCCGCTACAGCTGGAGCTGGAAGACGGTGCCATCTGCTGCCATCCGGAGACGGCGCAGATGTATCGCTACGATGCGCAACGCCAGGAGATGATCTTTACCGGCGGTACGCTCAACAATTTTCACGGCGCGCCGCTGGAGCCTCGCGAAGATGAACCGGCGCGCTGGCGCCATCCCTACCATTCGGCGCTCAGTCCGGCGCAGATCCGCGTGGGCATACTGGGCGCCATCCTTACCGGCCATCCGATCACGCCGTTTCTCAACGACGCCGTGCGCAACGTATCGCATGAGAAGTTCCGGGAAAAAGGGGGCTACTACGACGTCAATCATCCGAATCACCGCTACAAGCAGCGCGACGACGAGCGGCGCCAGGCCATGAAGGAGCAGGTGCGTGCCAATGTGTTGCCGGAGATTCTCGATTGGACACCCGCAACGCGCTTCCCCCTGCCCGCCCCCGGCCAGCCGTTCCTGCCCGGTCGGCCCTTTCCGGGCGAAATGCTGGCACGTACGCTGTCGACCGCCCTGCACCGTCCGCTGATGGTCATGGAAGTGGATGAGGCCGGCCAGCTGCTGCTGGAACAACAGGAAGTGCGCGACGACAACCACGCCCTGCGCCTGCAGAATGTGCCAGCGATACGACGGCATTTCCTCAAGACCCACGACCTGTTCGACCTCACCTATTCCCCCGAGGTCGCCCCGATGTTGGGCGTCGGGCCGCGCGGCTACTATCTGGTCACACTGCATGAGGCCAGCTATCGGGCAGTTCCGGTACGTATTGCCGGTGATGGCCTGCAGGCCGGCAATCTCATCCATGCTTTCCTGGCGGCCGCGTATCCCAACCCCGACCAGCGCCGCTATCAGGTACGTGATGGTGCTCTGGTCAGTGCTACCGACACGACGCGCGGCTGGCGCAGACTGGTGCCGGGACGCCCCGACTACGTGGCCAATTCGGCCCGCGATGTACTCGCCTGTCTCAAGAATTTTGCGCGCAGCGACTACGATCCCATCGATCAGTGGCTCGACCGTACCCATGCCGAACTGCATGGTGAGCGAACGCAGCCAGCCGCGACGGCGCGCTGATCAGGCGGCGCATGAGATGGAACCGGCGCTGCCCGGATGCCACTTATCGATGCGGGAAAAGAACCAGGGCGTCGCCTGATGGGCGCCCTCCTTTCTTCCGCCTTTTAACGATGCCTCTTTCACGATCATGTCCCACTCCCCTTATTCCCGGCTCATCGCGCAGTTCTGCGGTCTGACCCTGTTCGAACAGCCTGAAACCCTGCTCAAGGGCCAGGCTTTTCAGGTAGAGGGAATCGATTTCTCCCTGATCCACAGCGAACAGATCAATCCGGCGCGCATGACCATCTGCTGCGATCTGGGTGAACTCGGCCAGACGCAGGCTCCGGATCTCTGCCAGAAACTGCTGAAGATGAACCTGTCGCTGCACACCACCGAGAAGCCGATCTTTGCACTCTCGCCGGACACCGGGCACCTGGTCCGTCTGCAAGCCGAGACGGTGGCCGAGTTGACCCCGGGATCGCTGCTGCAAAAGTTAAAAGTCCTCGCACACGAAGCGCGGCAATGGCGCATCGATCCGCTCCTGCTCAGCCAGGAGCGGCGCGCGCCACCGCCCAGCAAGGGTGCATCCAGTTTTGCTTCACTCATGGTGCGCAACCGCTGAGGGCGGAGCCGCCCCATGACTTACCAAGGAATTCAATCATGCACAACGTCACAGAAACTTCCCGGACGGGCTTCGATGCTACGGCATCCACTTCCTCCGGCCGCGAAGTTGCTCCATCCACTTCTGCCGCCAGTCTCACGGCCGCTACCTTGTCCCTTCTGGAGAGCGGCCCCAGCCGCACCAATGGCCAACGCGATCTGCCCTTCATCAATACCACCCGGGTGGGCGAGTGGCCGGCGGTCCGCCCGCAATCCCTGGCCGCACCGATGCTCCACAACCTGGAACTGCTGCGCAATATGCCCAAGGGTGAACAGCGCCTGCAGGCACAGCGCGAGATCTATCAGCACTGGCATGTCATGAGCGACGCCGAAAAGGTCGAGTTGCTCAAGCATGTCAGCGTGCAATACCTGAAGGGCGATATCAGCCCCAACCCTACCTTGGAGAACAAGGAGTTATGGCTGGCCAATCAGTATTACCATCTCGCCGCTGAAGGCGTCCCCGGTGGCATGCTCGGTCACCTCAAGAGTACCCTGCCGCCTGCGCGACTGGCTGCGCTGATCGCGGTACGCCGCCAGGGCCCGTCGGTCAGCGTGTTGCATTCGCTGCTCAGCGAGATGAGCTCGCCTCAGCGCAACAAGCTACTGATGCATCTGGATGAGGGCGAACGCAGTGCGATCACTGAAATCCTGGAGAAGAAGCCGGACATCAGCTTCATCGACACCGGTTACAGTTACAAGAAATACCTGAAGTTCAATGACGGCATCGCCGTCTTGCCGCCCGAGGCCATGAACAAGAAGGTGGCCATCGTGGGCAGTGGTGCAGCCGGCACCGTCGCCGCACGTGAGCTGCTCAAGATCGGCCTGACCCCCGTCATCATAGAAGCCGACAAGCGCATCGGTGGTCGCCTGGAATCCCGTCCCTATCATGACGGCGAGACAGAATCGAAAGCCTTCTCGGAAATGGGCGCCATGCGCTTTCCGCCCACCGGGGAAACCTGGTTCCACTATCTCAAGCAGTTCGGTGTGAAAACCGATCCGAATTTCCCCAATCCGGGAAAGATCGACACCAAGCTGTTCTATCGCAATCAGGTCATCGACTGGCCGGCAGGCAATGCCACGCCCTCGCACCCGGTGTTGCAGAAGGTGGGGCGCGACTTCACCGAATTTGCGACCGCGCTGATGATGCCGCTGGAAGAGGCCCGAGCTGTCCATGATACGGAAAAGATGGAGGCGATCTGGCAGGGCTATATCACCAAGTACAAGGACATGAGCTTCCAGGCCGCCGTGCTGGAGGGACTCAAGGAACAAAAAGGCTGGGGCAAGACGGAAATGGATGCCTTCGGTGCACTGGGGATCGGGACGGGCGGTTTCGGTCCTCTGTACCAGGTCAATTTCCTGGAGATTCTGCGCGTCATGCTCAACAAGCTGGAAGATCGCCAGAACCTGCTGCCCGACGGCACCAGCGCAGCGCTGCAGCAGTTCTATTCGGAACCGGTGACGCGTCCTGACGGCAGCAAGGTCAGTCTCGAGGACAGCGCCGACATTCGTCTGCAGACCAAGGTGACGAGTGTACAGATGGATAATGGTCGTCCGAGCCTGACCACCGTCCGCCAAAACGGAGACGCGGCCGAGGAGAGTACCGAAACTTTCGACGCCGTGATCGTCACGGCGACTCCGCCCGCCTTGCAACGCATGGGATTGACCGTGACCTCCGGAAAAGGCACGGATCCGCTTAGCGATACCGTCAAGAGTGCGCTGATGGATCTGCACATGATGGACTCTTCCAAGCTTTTCATCCGTACCCCGACCAAGTTCTGGCTGGATGAGCAAGGAAAGCCGCGCAAGGATATTCCGCAGAGCATCCAGACCGACCAGTCGCCCCACGGCATCTATTGCCTGGATTATCCGGGCGTGAAGGAAGGCGTGGTACTGGTCAGCTACACCTGGGGGGACAAATCCACCAAGCTCATGGCCATGACGCCCGAAGAACGGCTAAGCGAATTCAAGAAAGTGATCGAACAGGTCAGTCCCGAGTTCGCCCGCAACCTGGAGCCGGTCAATGACGAGATCCACGCCATCGACTGGCAGGGCACCCCCAACCAGTACGGGGCCTTCAAGCTCAACACACCCGGTCAGGAGGCCAGCCAGCAGGAGGCCTACTACCAGTACCTAAGCGTCAACGAGAACCATCCCGATACCGATACCGGGGTCTATATTGCGGGGGACTCGATCTCCCACACCGGGGGCTGGGTCGAAGGCGCGGTCACGACTGCGCTCAATGCGGCGGTGGCCACCGCCGTCCATCTGGGCGGCACCGTACCGGAAAATTCGCCACTTAGCCTGGACAAGAACAAGTACGACTACGGCGCTGCCTGATCGCCACGCTCGAGACCTTCAGTTCGACACTGCGTGAAGCAAATTCACGCAGTGTCCTGATCCTCGGTCACACCCCGGATTGCGGCTCACACGGCCAGATAAGCCTCGATGCGTTCGCGCGAAAATTGCGCCAGCGGAGCGCTGGCAACGAACTCCCCATGATCCATGATCAGCAGGTGATCGCAAACCGACAGCAGAAAGTCGATATTCTGTTCTGCCAGCAGAAAGGCCTTACCCCGTGCCTTGGCCTGTTGGATGACCTGTGCCATGAGCGCGATATTTTCAGGAGCCACTCCTTCGCTGGGCTCATCCAGCAAGCTCAAGGCCCCCTCTTCACTCATGATGCGGACAAAGGACAAGAGTTTCTTTTCCCCTCCACTCATCACCCCAGCCTTCTGTGGCAGCCGAGACTGCAGCCGCGGAAACAGTAGAAAGCTGTTGGCAAAAATCGCCAGGTCGCGGTCAGCCTGCCCCAGCGTCAGATTATCAGCCACCGAAAGCTCGTCAAAGACCACCCTTTCCTGCGGCGCATAGCTCATGCCCAGTGCCCGATAGGCATAGGCAGCCTGCCCTTCCAGCACCTGACCGGACCAGACCACGCTACCGGAAAAGGGGCGGATGATTCCGGCTAGGGCGCGCAAGAGCGTACTCTTGCCGACGCCATTGCGGCCGATCACACCCACCGCCTGCCCGGCGCTCACCGTAGCGCTCACGCGATGCAGAACTGGCGTGTCCGCATAACCGGCCACCAGATTGTCGAATGTCAGCAGCGGGACGGGTAGCGTCATTTTCTTCCTCCCAGATAGACCTTGCGTACCTCGGGTGATGCCTTGATCTGCGCCAGTGCGCCCTGTGCCAGCAACTGTCCTTGGTGCAGCACGAAGACATGGCCGCCGATAGCCTCCAGCGCACTCATGTCGTGCTCGATCAGCAGCGCGCTGGCACCGAGATGGTCGACGCTCCAGCGTACGACCTCCATGAGTTGCTGGGTTTCCGCCGGCGAGAGCCCGGCGCAGGGTTCATCGAGCAGCATCAGTCGCGGCTCCATGAGCGCCACCATGGCGAACTCGAGCATCTGGCGCGCTCCTTGCGATAGACTGCCCGCTGCCAGCTCCGGCCGCTGCTGCAGCAACGGCAGCCTTGACAGCAAGCGCTTGCCGAACGCCGAGTGCCATCCCAGTGGTGCGCTGCGCAGATAATCGCGTGGCGACAAACGATTGGCCCAGAGTGCAATGAGCAGGTTGTGTCTTACGCAGAGTCCAGGGAATACCGAGGGAATCTGGAACTTTCGTCCGATGCGCAATTGCGCCACTCGCCATGCGGGAGAGCGGGCGATCGATTGGCTGTTGAACCAGATTTCGCCCCGGTCGGCCGTCAGGCGTCCGCTCATGGCGTTGAACATGGAGGTCTTGCCTGCCCCGTTGGGACCGATCACGCAACAGATGCCGCGCGTTCGGCTCTCCAGCGCCAGCCCGTCAAGAATGCGTACCGCCCCGCGACGCACGTGCACATCCTGCAGTTGCAGATGAGGGACGGCATCGCCGCCGCTGGGCGCACCTGACGACAGCGCCGGTGCTTGCTGTTCCGTGAGCGAGGTGGACGGTCGCACCCAGCGCGCCGGCCAGCGCAGCCAAGGCGCCACCGCGCCTGAGAGTCCCTGCGGAAACCACAGCACCGCGGCGATGAAGATGAGCGCCATGAGCGCTTCCCAGAAGGGATAGCGATCCCGCAAGCTGGCCGAGACCAGACCGATGATCACCGTGGCCGCCAATGCCCCCACCGGACTGCGGCGACCACCGATGGCCGCCCAGATCACGAATTGCGTGGACATGCCGATGCCAATGGCACTGGGTGTCACAATGCCCTGGTGGGGAGCGTACAGCAGGCCGGCCAGTCCGGAGGCCGCCGCGCCGATGGCAAAGGCAATCGCCTTGAGCCTGCCGGTATCGAAACCGAAGAATTGCAGACGCTCCTCGTTCTGCTCCAGGGCGCTCCACAAGATGCCGAGCGGTGAACGCAGCAGCCGGCAGAAAATCCAGGTACTGCCGATGGATACCACGGCGATGACGTAGTAGAGCGTGGCGTATCGATCGGTTCCGGGAAGATCGGGAATGTCGACCATGCCATTGAAGCCGCCCGTCAGGCCGCTGAAACGATTGGCGAGCAGGCTGGCCAGCATGGCCAGCGCCAGCGTGATGAGCGAGAAGAACGGGCCATTGTCCACCTTGCGCCCAAAGACTGCACGGGCCAGCAGATAGGCGATGGCCGCCGGCAACAGCAGGCACAGCGGCAGCAGCGCCAGCATCACGGGCTGCTGCATGGCGGCCCGCAACAGGGTTCCTGAGAGGTAGGCACCCAGCCCGAAGAACACGGCCTGCCCCAGACACAGGAAACCGACATTGCCCCAGCACAGCGCCACGCCTTGCGTGACGATGCCCAGCAACAGGTAGAGCGCGATTTGATAGGCATCGAAATCCCCCACCACGGCAGGCACCAGCAAGAGCGCAGCGCTGATCAGGACAAGGGCAAGGCGGTTAGCGGCGCGCGATGAGACCATTGGGACGAATCCAGAGAAAGAGTATCGACACGATCAGCACCGCGGCATAGCCAGCCGTCTGATCCAGCAGGTTGGCCGTGAGGCTCTGGGTGGCACCGATGATCCCGGTACCGGCCAGCAGGCCTGCCACGCTGCCGAAACCGCCGACGATGAGCACGAAGAACGCGTTGAGCAGATAGTCCAGCCCCATGTAGGGCTCGACCCGTACCAGCGGTGCCAGCATGACGCCGCACAGGCCAGCCAGCGTCACGCCCGTCACGAAGCTCAGGCTCGCCAGCCGCGTGGTATTGACACCGACTGCCCTGGCCAGGACCGGATTGCCGGTCATGGCGCGGATACGCGCACCAACCTGACTGCGGCCAAACCAGATTCCCAGCGCCAGCAAGCCCAGGAACACGCACGCCATCAGTTCGAGCCGATAGAGCGGATAGGCCAGCGTCCCCAGTTGCAGCGGCTGCGCGGCTGCCAGCGTCACGTTCTGGTATCCGGCACCGAAGGCTGCCTTGATCAGCTCACGCATCACGATCGACAGTCCCCAGGTCGCCAACAAGGTATCGAAGGGACGGCTGTAGAGCGTGCGGATCAGGTAGCATTCCACCGCCCATCCGACCGTGGCGCAGACCACGATGGCCAAGGGCAAGGCCATCAGGGTCGGCAGTCCGCGTTGCTGTATGAAGACCACGCAGTAGGCTCCCAGCATGACGAACTCGCCATGGGCCATGTTCATCACCCCCAGCAATCCGAACACGATACCCAGTCCGATGGCTGTCAGCGCCAGGATGGAGAGCACGTAGAGCAGGTCCAGCCCCATCGTCGCCAGCGCGCTTGCATGCATCGCAGTCATGGTGCTCAGACTTTGCAGCTCTGGCCGGCACCCACGGCGGGGAAGGTCTTGGCGATCTCAAAGCCGCTCGGTGAGGCACGCGCGACGAGGATATCCTCCACCACATGTCGCTGATGCATTTCCACCCGACCGCGCGGACCGTCGTAATGGGCCCCTTCGCTTGCGACATTGAAGGCAGGAACCGTAATCTTGCCCGCGCGTCGGGCCAGCTCCTCGAACATCAGGAATCCCTCGTAGCAGGATTCGGCCAGGCTGTTGAGTTGCGCATCCGGACCCTTGAATCGGGCCTGGTAGCGCGCCGCGAACGCCTTGGCCGGTGCGGTCTGCAGGGCGGCAAAGTAACCGGCGGAGGAATACAGATTCTCGGCATTCTGCACACCGATACCGGCCAGCGTGTTTTCTTCGATCAGTGTCCCCAGACGGGTGATGCCGGCGGCCAGACCGAGGCCGGCGAAGGCGCGATTGAAACTCACCGAGGCCCCGCCCACCAGGGTGATGAGTACCGCGTCGGCGCCACTGGCCCGGATCTTGGCCAGGCTGGCATCGAAGTTGTCGACCGAGAACGGTACATATTCCTCACCGACCACGCTGCCACCGCTGCTGGCGATATGGGTGCGCGCGATCGCATTGGTCTCGCGTGGCCAGCTGTAGTCGTTGCCGATCAGGTACCAGCGCTTGAGTTTGCGTTGCTCGCTGAGCCAGGGGATCACCGGTGCCAGCTGCTGGGCCGGTGTTTCGCCGGTGACGTAGACGCCGGGAGAGCACTCCCCGCCTTCGTAGGAAGCGGTGTAGAAATACGGCACCTGGGCCCGCAGCATGGTGGTCAGTGCACCACGGACGGCACTGTCGTGCATGCCGACGAATGCACGTACGCCGGCCCCCTTCCATAATTTGAGGGCAGTCTGCGTGGCGGCTTCCGGCCCGGCACCCGCGTCGCCGAAGAGCATCTCGATCTTTTGTCCGAGAATGCCGCCACGGGCGTTGATGTCATCCTGGGCGAGCAGGCAGCAATTCTTGCTGGATGGGCCGAACAATCCGGCCGGACCGCTTGCAGGAATCATGGCACCGACCTTGAGTGTGTCGGCCGCGTGGGCGTTGCGGGCGGTCAGCGCGCCAGCCAGACCCAGTACGCTGCTGCTGGCCATGCCGGTGACGCCGAGTAAGGTGCGGCCGAGAAAAGTACGACGTTGCATGATGCGTTTCTCCGGAAAAATGAAAGGATGGACGAACGATGGAAACAAGACCTGCAAGCGACACCGGCCTAGCCAGTCTGCCGCGGCGGGGGCGGTATGGTGCCGAGGATCGCCTCCACGCAAGCGGCCACCTCCAGCAGGCGGCGGTCCCCACCGGCCGGACCATCCAGTTCCAGACCCACCGGCAGACCGCGGTCCGACAAGCCCAGCGGGATGCTGATGCCGGGTAACCCGGCAATACTGGCACCGTCGACATTGCGGGCGAACGCACCGAAGGTCGGGACGCGTTCTCCGTTGAGATCGACGCTGGCGTCCTCGCCGATGGGGCGGGCAGTGAGCGCGGTGGTGGGAAAGATCAAGGCATCGAGGCGCTTGCTGCGCAAGCAGTCGTCATAAAGTGCCTGGATCATCGCGCGCTCCTTGAGCGCTTGGCGATATGCCTGTTCCGGGACCGGCTGATCCATGGCGGCTTGAATGATGCCGGCCACGTCGGCGCTGCCCACCTGCTTCAATACGTCCAGCAAGGCTTGCTTGGCATCCGTGGCATGCAGATAAGCAGGAAGATCGACCAGAAACTCATACAGCACGATAGCGAACCCGGCGGCACCATTGAGTGCCTGCAGCGTCGGCAGTTCGACATCGATCAGCTCCACGCCAGCCTTGGCCAACCGCGCCAGCGCACTCTCGGCGGCAGCTTCTACCTGTTGCTCCAGGCCGACCCAGGAAGGGTTGCGCAATACACCCAGCCGCAATTGCCGGGGCGAGATAGCGCTCAGAGGCTGCGGCTCGCGGCTACCCGTCATGATCTGGTCCAGCAGGGCTACATCGGCTACGCTGCGCGCCATCGGACCGGGGGTGTCGCGCGTATGTGAAATCGGCACGATGCCCTGCTGCGAATAGCGTCCCGAACTCGGTCGCAGACCCACCACGCCACACAGTGCCGCCGGGATACGGACCGAACCGCCGGTGTCTGTGCCCACCGCGGCCGGTGCCAGTCGCGCCGCCAGCAGGGCGGCCGAGCCGCCACTGCTGCCGCCGGCAATCAGATTGAGGTCATACGGATTGCGGCATGGCCCGTACACGCCGTTGTTGTTGGTGATGCCGAAGGCCAGTTCGTGCAGGTTGGCCTTGCCTGCATACAACGCACCAGCAGCAAACAGGTGGGCTGCCACCGGCGCATGATGTTGCGCCACGTGCTGTCGCAACGACGCTGTGCCGCCCGTGGTGGCGATACCAGCGACGTCGATATTGTCCTTGATAGCCACAGGGATGCCGGCCAGCGCACCATGCCCACCACCATTATCGACCGCTCGCGCCTGCGCTCGCAGCAACGCGGGGTCGCGGTGCAGGTAGCAATTCAGATGTGCCTGCGCTTCGGTCTCGGCGATGAGTGCATCGACATATTCCGTACAGGAGAAACGGCGATCGGCAAGTCCTTTTCGTGCTTCGATCAGGGTCAGTTCCAGCAGGTCCATGAATTCATCCATTCACTAGTAAAGTGACTGGCCACGCTGGCAGGCAGTCCCCGCAAGCGTCACGCCCAGTCTCAAGGTGATGCGGGCCACAGCCGCGCCAATCAGAACTTGAATACGCTCTTGAGCCACAGGCTCTTGCCCTGTACCCGGTTCTCCACCCTGGTCTCGGTGAGGCACTTGAATTCGAAGGAAGCGAAACTGGCCTGATAGAACAGACCGGGGCCGATTGCCAGCACCCGTCCCTTGTTGCCGTCGCTGCCCACTTTCACGCCGTTCTGTTCGTCGTTGGTGATCTGCTGGAAGTAATAGCCCTGCAAACCTGCCTTGAAGCTGGAGGTAAAGGCGTAACCGAAGTTGTAGTCGGCCTCGAAGTACTGACCGGATTTGTAGTTGGTGGCGTTGTTGCGGGTATTGAAGCTGTAGGTAAAGCGACTGGAAATATCGATGCCGTTGGCCGGTGCGTAGGTCCAGCCAAACTGTGGCCGAATGGTGGTGTAGTTCGAACCGATGTTGGCCAGCCGGTCCTTGTTGTACAAGCCGGTCGGTGCGACCAGCGCCATCAGGCCGTACCAGTGCCAGTCACCCTGATGCCACGCCACCAGCGAACCCACCTCCAGATCGCCCAGCCCGGTGCGACTGTCTGTGCGACCTGCGGCCTGGACCGTCTGGTCTACCAGCGGCAGCGCACCGTAGAAGCCCAGCAAGCCACCATAGACGTTGGTGTTGGTCATGTGGACGATCTTGACGGCCGCCACATTGGCCTTGACGCTGAACCCAGGCACGGAGGAATTTCCATTACCGTCGTTGAAGCGGTCTCCACTGTAGTGGTTCAGAAACGCCAGGCCGTAGGTGCCCGGCGGCGGCAGCGCGCCTGCCGTGAAGCCGTCTGCACCATTGGGTGTATTGCCGCCGCCGCCTTCCACGGCCAGCACAGCTGGAGACGCCAGCACCATGCCCGACCAGAACAATCCTTTCAACAGAATGTTGCGCATCACGTCACTTCCCTTTTTTGTCAATTGGTTGGTGGCAACTTGCCGCCAACGCTTCCCGCACGCACGCCGCACAAGCGAGCCAGTCGCAGCGCATCCCCCGGAGATGGCATCTCGCCCAGAGAAACAGCTCATCGGCTGAAGTGGAGAATAGGTCAGCGTAGCGTGCGCGCCTATCCACAAGAATGAGGATGCAGTGATGAGCCAAAAGGTCGTCTGCGCAAATGTCGCCATCGTGCCGCCGCGCATCGCTTGCTCCCTGCCATCGGCCCGAAATGCAGGCGAGATCGGTGCTTGCGGCCGGCGCGCAACATCTGCGGCATTGCGTCGTGACGGCAAACTCGGTAGCATGGTCGCGCTGCAAATCCGGCTCGCGAGACGGCGGGCGAAGGAACCAGCAATAAAAACGATTTAAATAATTTATAAAGTATGGAGACCGCGCGGCGACAGGATTGACTCCATGTCACTGCGTACCCAGTAGTCCCTTGTTCATCGATGATGTGAGAGCGTACCGGCGGCAAAGCGGATGTGGAATGCATCTTGCTTGATGGCAGGTCGCTTGCCTGCGTGCCACCTGTGGCGAAGACATCTGCATCCGAATGCGGCATCCACAGGTGCATGGCGGCGCGATCAGGTGCGGGCACGATGCTTTTTGGTGCGTGATCCGTGACGAGCAAGGGGCGACAGATGTGTGTTGAGGAGGGCACGACGCGTGTACATTTCGGCCGAGAAATTGCAGTTGCTTGAGCACATCATGTGGGGGCTCAATGGCTGCCACTCCAACCATGAAGTTCGCGAATTCCTTTCCCTGCCGCTGCTCCGGTTGCTGGAAGCGGATTACTTCGCGTCCTATACCTGGGATGATGACCGGCAGTGTTTCAATGACCGGGTATCGGTCAATATGGATCCGGCCAATCTGGCCAACTACGAGCACTACTATCAGTATCGCGATCCCATCACCCATCAGCTTCAGCGCCTAAGCGTACCGACCCTGGTCACACAGGTGATGCCGATGGAGCATCTGCAGCGCACCGAATTCTTTAACGACTTCCTGGCGCGCGACGGCTTGTGCTTCGGCATCAACATGTTTGCCTATGATGGCACCCGCAATATCGGCGACATCCGCATCTGGCGCGGCGCACGGAAAGAAAACTTCAGTCCGGCGGCGCTGCAGTTGCTGGCGCTGATCCAACCATCGTTCACCCACGCCTTGCAGCGGACCAAGCCGCGCCCGGCAGTCTCGGCGGCCGGTGAAGTCGACCTCGCCGTCGTATCCCGACTGTCAGAGCGCGAACGCGATCTGGCCCGCTACATCTGCAGAGGGCTTTCCGACAAGGCGATTGCGCGTGAATTGCACATCGAATTCTCGACTGTACGCACTCATATCTCCAAGATCTTCAAGAAGCTCAACGTCAGCAACCGGACGCAACTGGTCAAGTGTCTGATCGAAGAACGCCAGACAAGCTGACGGGAACCTGACGCGCTGGCTTCAGTGCAGTCGGCCTCACGCGGAGCCGTATCAGCATTCCGCCGCCCCCCGCTTTGCCGGGCCCCCCCCCCCCCCCCCCCCCTCCCCCCCCCCAC
>Ga0182006_1001556_pt1 | contig 13694 bp, 17 predicted proteins | sample Sormic07211104_1_FD_123022 | JGI IMG/M metagenome (GOLD analysis project Ga0182006, IMG submission 123022) | Rhizosphere microbial communities from Sorghum bicolor, Mead, Nebraska, USA - 072115-104_1 MetaG | ecosystem: Host-associated > Plants > Roots > Rhizosphere | place: USA: Nebraska...
AAAAATGTAAGCATAAATAGTTCCTATAAATCGCTTACAGATACGGCAACTATCGTAATGCCGCAAAAAGTTTATACCGACACCAAAGGATATGATCAAAGTCTTTTTACAAACGCCCGCGGAGAGGAAAAAACAATTCATGATTTTTTTAAACTTGAAAATTATATCGAAATCTTTTTAGGATATGATGGTGATTACAAACCTGCTTTTAGAGGTTATATTACTGGAGTTCAATCCGACGCAAATGCTGTAATAACCTGCGAAGATGTTATGTACGCTTTTAAAAAAGTAAAAGCGGTAAAAGACAATAATGTTCAGGATAAAAAAGATAATCTCAATATTGTTGCTTTTAATCCAGCCACAAATGTTGACAATTTTAATCCTAAAACTTTTTTCGAAAAAAGAATTAAAGAACTTAAACTGCCTTTTAAAGTTAATGCTCTTGATGAAAACTTAGGAAATATAGTCGTCAGCAGAAATCATAGCTTATCACAAGTTTTTGAAATGCTTAAAGACAAAGGAATTTATACTTATTTTAAAACTGAGCTGACAGGTCCCGTTTTAACAATAACCAACAATCCGCAACAGCATACGGCAAATGAATTATCTGGTTTCATTGATCGCAATTTTATCAAAAGTCCAATCGCGGGAGCGTTGGTAAAAAAACTGATTAATGAAGGCCTTAATCTTCTCGCTTCACAATTAAACAAAGCCTTACAGTCTATTGCCGGAGGTTTTTCGGGAAGAGTAAATTTTAGATTCAGACATAATATTATTGAAGATAAATTGGTAGTTGTCAACGAGTCAAGCAAAAATACCCGAACACGAGTTGAGAAATATTTTAAAAATTCGAACACACCAATTTATATCGAATTAGGAGATCCTAACGGTCAGCTTGTAAAAACACATGTTTTACATGATGACAAAGAAAATCTGCCAAAAGATCCCGCAGCTTTTGAAAAAACAACAACAGAAATAGCTTCAGAATTGTACCAATATGGGGCTTTGAGAGCTATGCAATCTAAACCAAACGGGCTTGAAGGCTATATTCTCACTTTTGGCGAACCATTTGTGCGCCCGACAGATAAAGTTATTCTTGAAAACGCCAAAGACAAAGAAAAAAACGGAACCTTTCAAGTTGAAAAAGTAGAAAGAAATTATGGCGAAAATGGCTATAGACAAAAAATTTATTTAGGAAGAAAAGTCGAATCTGTGTAAATAATAGAAAATGGGAAACATAAAAGATTTAATAAAAAATGTCGCCAGCAACAATCAGAACATTGAAACTTTTGCGGCAAAAGTCATTGAAATAAACAAAGAAGAAGAATCTCTCCACAATCCAGAAGATGCATATACAGTAAACATCATGCGAGCGGATGGCGCCATTATTAAAAATGTACGCCTAAAAGCCTCTATCCAGGATTTGGAACAAGGAATTATTACGATTCCTAAAAAAGACAGCTGGGTTTTGGCTTCGATTATTGATGGTGTTGAAACGAGGGCTTTTATTTCGCAGTTTTCTGAAATCGACCGTACTTTTATTCGTTTCAAAAATGAATATGATCAGTATTTTGAAATAGGCATTGACTCAGAAAAATTCCAAATGCTGTTTAAAGAAAAAGAAAATAGTGAAAGTGAATCATCAACTTCCCAACCAACTTATAAAAACATCGCGCAAATAAATTTCTTTGGAAAAGAGCCTAATATCAGTACTTCTTTTTACGATGAAAATGGTAAACTAATCTCTAGCAATAATTTTAATCGAGATGGACAAAATATCAGTATTAATGACGGAAATACCTTTTTTAACCTAAGGGATAAAGAGGCAAAAGTTACTATTAAAGATGGTTTTGAAGCTATTATTTCTGACAACAAAACCTCCTTTAAAAAAGAAAAGTTAACTTTTGAAATGGATGATAAATTTAAAATTAATGCTGGCGACAAAAGTTTAATAACTGAATTAGAAAGCCTTATAACAGAAATTTCAAGCATTGTGGTGGTTCAGGGAGTTGGGCCTAATGTCGGAAACTTAATTAAAATCAAATCTAATTTAAAAAATTTACTAAAATCTTAAAAATGGCATTAGACAGACCACAATTACAAGAAAAAATTTTAGAAGCATTGGAAGCAAGTTCAAAAATAAATGTTGATACAGATAGTAGCTCTGACAATGCAAACCAAGCTAATAAAGCTAGAAAAGATACAGCTGAAGCATTAGCTAAAGCAATTGAAGCTTTTGTAAAATCAGGTACTGTAACCACTAAGGTAACAACAACTGGAAGCGCATCTGCCCAAACGGGAACAGGAACGGGAAGCATTTCATAAGTACTTAAATTTGATAATAGAAAAAAAACCTCTTGCTTTTAAATTACAAGAGGTTTTTTTATTTAAAAACTTTTGATCAAAATAATAAATACTAATTCAGCTTCTTTTTTAAACTTTCTTCCAATTCATAATACTTACTCTCCAGATCATGAATCTTTTCATAAATATTAATCGGATCGGGCATTTGTCTGGATGCATACATACTAGCGTACCAAACTTCTAGAATATCCTCGGCATAAATAGAATACATGGGATAATTTCCGTCTCTATTATCAGATTTCAGAATCAATTTTCCACTTTCCCGGATTCTGTTTAAAACCCTTTTTACCACTACTCCATCATTCTTACTGACGATAACATAAATTCTTCCGTCAAGTATATCGTCAAAATTATCTACATATTTTCCGAAAAGATAATCTCCGTCATGAATTGTTGTTGACATTGAATTTCCCTTAATTTCAAAACATCTATAAGTACCGTTTTTAAGCATTGGCATACTAAAAGAAGGAAGACTTTCCATATATTCCGGATCTGCATAACCGTCTAAGTAACCTGCACGGGCTTTTACTCCCACAAAATTGATATTTTCATCTCCTTCATCATTTACCGTTATAATTTTAGGAACATTTAAATTAACCGCATTATTTGATTTAGTGGTAAAAATATCTTCACTATTTCCAAAAAAATATTCTGGATTTACATGACAATGTGAAATAATACTCTGCAGCAAATCAAAACCTGGTTTTGTTCTTTTTCGTTCACCGTCGACTTGTAATCTTCCAATAGTAATACTATCAATAGTAGTACTTGTAACTCCAATTAACTTTGCAAATGAGTTATTATTTAACTTCATTTCATCTATAATACGTTTTATCTTATCGTGTATTTCCATTTTGCAACTCGTTTGGTTGATTATGTAATATGTTTACTTAAAGCAAAACTTCAAGTATATGTTGCAAATCTACACAATATATGACAAATAATCACATTTACTACTAAATATTTTTAAAATTTACTGATTATCAGTTAATTATATTTTAAAAAATTATGAATTATCATACATATTAGTAGTCAAATAGTTAAATCATATTACTGAAACTATTGCGATTTTATATGTAATATGTTTGCTAAATTAAAACATATGTTTTAAATTTGCTTAAAAATAATCCAACATATGATTTTAAAAGAATTTTATAAAGAAAAGAAAAAAGCTATCGAAACAGAATTTATTTCTGACTCGTTAACAGTTCATTTATATAGCGATGCTATTTTTAAAACGCCTATAGAAAAACCTATAGTAATGTTTAAGTATGATAATATATTTTGGGAGACATCTTCTGAAAAAAATTATAAAGCTGAAGTTTCATTTTGCCTTTATGTGGTAATGCCAAGTGGAAGTGAATCTTCAAATTATGAAGATGTTTTTGAAATTGCCCAACGTATTGACAAATCTGTATTATCAGCAGACATTAGCAATTCACTTATTGATACTAATTCTACTTTTAAGATAAAAGAGAAACAGTATTGTAATGAATATGACTATTGGACTAAAAACGATTACTTCATTTGGGAGATTACTTATAAAACTACTTTGATCGAAAACATCTTAAAAAAGAAATATATTCTTTTCAATAATGGATTATCGAACGAAGAACTGGAAGAACTAGGGTATAATTTGACTTCCGGAATTATCGGAATCAACCCAAATCAAGTTGAAGGAAGTGTTGATATAAGTAATAATAATATTTAGTCTGAAAAAACTGCAGCACAACCATACAAAGCCATTTAAAAACAAAAAGAATAAACATACATTATAAACCGAAAAATCATGAAAAGAAGCAGAACATTATTAGACAAAAGGAGAGATTATGTTATGAACTACATTAACACTAATCAAGCCAAACAAATGAAGGTTGTAGTTGCAGAACTTTCAGACACTTTATTTCTTACAGAACGCACCATTTACACTATTATCAACGAAGGACTTGCTACAGAAGCCAAAGCATAAATAACTGAAACTACTGGCTTTGAAGTTTAAAAAAATTGGAAAAAACAGCAATGAAACTTAAATTTGTTCTCGCTTATAAGTATATATTTTACCACATGGCTTAAGGTGAAATCGAGGCAAAAAAACTACATATTACAGAAAATTCAAAAAATCAAAAACCAGATTTTTGGATTAGGAGTTACAATCACATTCTCAAACTATAACATTCATATTAACAAGTTTAACAACTTGTTACGGCCACTCTTTTGCTTTTATCCAGCAAACTAAAACACAATTAAACAATTAAAAATAATTATATTATGAGTACATTAAACGATGTAGCAATTAACAAACTTTCAGGCGGATTAGGAAGAAGAAATCCAGAACAGGACATGGTTTCAGGATTACTTTTTAGCGGTGAAGAAACTTTAAATTTAAAATTTGACAAAATCGAGCGCTTAGCTTCATTAGAAGATGCAGAAGACCTTGGCATTACAGAAAGTTACGACTTAAGCGGACAATCTGCCTATTACCAAATTCAGCAGTTTTTTAGAATGAATCCTTCAGGCGATTTGTACATTATGGTTGTAGATGCAGCATCGTATGCCGACACTGTAAAAAAGGCAATAGACATGCAGGAAAAAGCAAATGGAAACATTCGTCAAATGGCGATTATCTGCTCTAGCGAAACAACATTTGTTCAAACAAAAGCAGCATTAGCAATAGCACAAGAACAAGCGAACCTTGCTTACACTGATTATATGCCATTTGAAATCCTTTTAGAAGGAAAAGGTTTTGACACAGCTTCAGAAGCTACTTCTCCATCTTTAGCCTTTTTAAACTCAGAAAATGTTTCTGTCGTGGTTGCAATGGACGTTGAAAAAGCATTTGAACAAAAATTAATTCAAAAAGACACTAACAAAGCTTATACTTTGCCTCCAGATGAAGAATTAGTTCCATCACAAAGCGCTTCAGGTGTTTATAATGTAAAAAATTCTGATGGTTTAAAGAAAGATGGTTCAGCTGTTCTTGAATTTGTATTTATTAAAGATTCATACAAAAATACTGCTGCGGTTGGATTAGCATTAGGAGCTTTATCGAAAGCAAAAGTTTCTGAAAACATCGCGTGGATCGAAAAATTCAATCTTACAGGAAATGGTTTTGCAAAACCAGGTTTTGTGGGCGGAAAAGAACTTAAATCTCTTGGAGAATTAAGAACTTTAAACGAAAAAAGATACATTTTTACGCAAACTCACACTGGTTTGGCAGGGGTGTATTTTAATGACAGCCACACTTGTACAACAGGAACTTCAGACTTTGCCTATATCGAGAACAACCGTACTATAAACAAAGCGACCCGATTACTGCGTACTGCTTTATTACCAAAATTGGCTTCTCCGGTTTTAGTAGACATCGATGGTAAATTACCGCAGTCGGTTTCTAAAAGTTTCGAGGATTTATGCAGAAACGCTTTAGAAGGCATGGTTGCCAATCAGGAAGTATCTGCTTTTGATGTTTATGTAGATCCAAAACAAAACATTTTAGCAACTTCAGAATTAAAAGTAAAAGCAGAAATCATTCCTGTTGGAACTGCTCGCAAAATTGTGGTCGATTTAGGATTTAAAAATCCTTTCGGAATCGATAAGGCATAATTTTTCACAAATTACAATTCCCAAAAAAATTTAAATTCTAACGATATTATAATGTGATAGCCGTAAACAGTTATTACAATTATCAAAATAAACAAAAGCGTCATATGAATAAATTGCCATTAATTAACGGACAACAACACAGCTGGTCATCAATTGAAGTAAGCATTGCAGGAAATATTATTACAGGAATTACTGCTGTAAACTACAGCGACTCAGTTTCTAAAGAAAACCATTATGGTGCGGGCGATATGCCTGTACACAGAGGTAGAGGGAAATACGAAGCCAAAGCTTCTATGACTTTATACAATTATGAAGTTGAGGCTATTTTGGCCGCTTTACCAAAAGGTCAAAGATTACAAGATATTAATCCTTTTAGTATCATTGTAAGCTACTTAGACGACAGTAATGAAGTAATTACTCATACAATCAGAAACTGCGAATTCAATTCAAACAGCAGAGGAATTAGCCAGGGAGACACTAAAATTGCTGTTTCTTTCGATTTGATCTGTTCTCATATTGAATGGAACTAATCTATTAAAACACTTTCCTTAACTATAAAATTGTTTAAAAACCGACTCAATAGAGAAAACCAATTTTACCATGCTTTACGCAAAAAAGAAGTTCTGAACAACATGATTTTTGCATGCAAACTATTCTTATCTGCTCTTTAGCAGTCCGTTTTTAAACAATTTTTTACTTCAGAAGGCTGCTCTGAGCATTTCGTCCTGAAATAAAGCTCAGGCAGCCTCTTTTTTAATTAAATCGATTTTGAACATGAAAACAAAAACACCAGAAAACACAGAAATCCTTGATGGAAATATCACTCAAGCACAATTTAACCAATGGAAATACAAACATAAAAAAGTGGTTAAACTTTCTATTAAAGACGATGATGACACTACCCTTTTTGCTTATTTCAAAAAACCAGACACGAGTATTCGTTCTGCTGTTTTACAGGCTTCAAAAATGGATGAATTCAAAGCGCTTGAAGTCCTTTTTAAAAATTGTTATCTCGGAGGCGATGGAAAAATCGAACAAGAAGACGATTTACGTCTCAATATAACCACAGCATTTTCAGACCATATTCAGCCAAAACCCGTAAAAGTAGAAATACTATAAAAGCATATTTTTTTTATCCCTTTCTGTAAAAACCAAAATCATGATTATTAAAAACCATAACATCGAACTAAATGACACCAGTGCTTCAGAAATGGCAAGGTTTAGACAAATTATGCTCAATATTTGGCAACGACAGATTGAGGATGATAGGAATGCAAAAATAATGATTGATTCTTTTAAAAGTTCACAAATCACTAACACAGCTTATTTCATTTCTATAGTAGAAGTTATAGATTGTATTAAAAGAAACATTAAGCAAATTTATCCAAAAATGCTTTTCAGTGATTTTATAGGACTTCCAAACAGTACTCCAGAAAAAACTGGAATTATGTTTTACAACGACAGTCAAGGAACGCAAAAAACAGGCACAATACATTTAGAGTGGAACTATTTTTTAGGGTTAAATTTAATTCCAAAAACTTTTAAACCTAATATAAAAATTGGCAAATATCATACTGAATTTACTTTAGCAATTTTCGATCATAATCTTGAAAAAATTGCTTTCAAATTTATCGTTTACGATTTTGATCACTTTCTTGCATTACTAGACTCATTAGGAGTTGTAATTACTAGTGACGAACAAATAATTATTGATTTATATCGTAAAAAGATAAAAGAAGCCAATGACAACCCAAATAAATTAGATGTAATTTATGAATCGTTGCCCAAAACTCTATTTGGTAAAATGGATGACGAGGAACTATATGCACATCTTAATCTTATTTTAAAAGACAATTCTCTATTTGAAGGAATGACGGCTATTACGGACTTTGATACAAATGAAGACAAAGCTGTTCTCCAAATTCTTTACGCAATAAAAGACAGGCAAAAGTTATATCTAAAACTTAGAGATACTGATTTACTGTATGAAATATATTCTAAACTTCACGGCGAAGAAGTACAGGATTTACTTCGTTTTTTAACTCGATTAGTCTCTGAGTTTGACAACACAAAACCAACAGAAACGGTCTATTTTGACAATAGCTATTATTTGTTTAGAGATACTCACATAAAAACGGAATGGTCAGGAAAAACAATAATATTAAATAATTACAAAGATGCGACTCAATTGGTCGGAAAACCTAGAGAAGCATATAATCCAAAAGAACTTGATAGAATATATCCGCCTGGAGTTTCTGAGGTATACATTCCAAAATATTATATTCTAAATAGACCTTTTAATCCTCTTGCAAAATTAAACTTCGGAACCAAATTAGGTGAACTAGGCGAACAAGTGGGCGACGATAACACTTTTGTAATTGCTCTCAAAATCCATAATATGTCAACTAAACAATCTAACTGGGACTTGTTTAATGTTGCTACAGATTTACTGAGTTTATTGTCTGCTTACGGTGCATTACGTATTCTATTAGCTAAAGGAGCGCCAATAGCCGCAAGGACATTAGCAGGTGTTGTTTTAGCAAAAGATGTTGCACATTATGCGATGCTCAGCAATGATACTTTACAGAAATTACATGACAATGGTTATGGCTGGTTGGCCAATCTGTGGATTGGTTTTAGCGTAACAGTTGACCTTTTTTCATTTGGATTACCAAATATGTCAAAGATAGCCAGAGAAGGAAATGCCGCAGCTGAATTGGCAGAAACAGTTGAAGATGCGAAAGAAATAAAAAGAGTTGTAGATGAAGCAAATAAACTTGTAAAAGCAGAAACAGGGAAAGATGTTTGTAAGATGACTGATGCAGAATTTGATATTTTTTTAGATCGATTATCAAAATGGGAAGGAGTTCAAGTGAGCGGAAAGGGCTATCTAGGTGCTAAAAAATTATCAAGGAAAGAAATTTCTGAATATATCAAAAAAATAAATGTAATTTCGGAGGGTGAATCAGAACTAATTATACTTCCAAAAGGTCATAAATTATTAGATGGAAACAAAGCAGGTTTTAACCCATTTAATGGTAACATTTATGTTGAAAAAGGTATGACAGAATATGAAATTTTTCATGAATTTAAGCATCTTGAGGAGTACATAAAACTTGGAAAAGATAGCTACATTAAAGGCATGAGAAGTGTGAGCGGAAGTCTTGAGCAAGATTTAATTAGAACCTATAAACGAGAAAAATATGTTTTTGACGAAATTATCAAAAATAAAGCTAATTTCAACAAAGATCAATTGGAGGATGCTCAAAATTATATGAATAGTGTAATTGAAAGATGTACTAATAGTGGGATTGATGTGACAAAAATTTAAAGATTATGAAAGCAAAGGAACAAGTACTTAAAAAGTTAAAAAATTGGTTTAAAACAACGCAAATTATATCATACGACAAAGATATTGGCTTGCAATTTTGGGATAAAGAACTGAGAGAATTAAGAGGAGAAATAAAAAAAGAAGTATATGTTATCTCATTCAAAACAGAAGATAAAATAGAACGGAATAAAAACGGCGAGATTATTTCCTTATTTGAAGGAATGTATTGTTTTGCTTATTTCGATGCAGAAACATTAGAATTGCTTTACATACACAAAAAAGCAGGATATATAGAAGTTGATGGTTCTTATTAAATTAAAAAATACAATTTTCATATGAATACAAAACAACAGGTAGTTGAGTCCTTAAAAAAATGGATAGCAAAGAATAATTTTTCATATGACAAAAATCTTGGTTTGCGGTGTAGAGATAAAGAACTAGAGAAATTAAGAGATGGTAAGAAAAAGAGGTATATATAGTATCTTTTCATACTGAAGACCAAATAGAATACAATAAAAATGGTAAGATTATTTCACTATTTGAAGGAATGTATTGTTTTGCTTATTTCGATGCAGAAACATTAGAATTACTTTACATACATAAAAAAGCAGGATATATAGAAGTTGATGGTTCTTATTAATCAAATATTATTGCACCTCTTAATCATAAACCCGTTTTTCAGTTGTAGAAATACGGGTTATTTTTTTTATAATTTCACTCCATAAACACCTTCCAAAAAACATTCTTTCATCTACTGAAACTACTGTTTTACAAAGCCATATTATTTCTAAAACAGCCAAATTCGGCTTATTTTTACAGTGTAATTAAAACCACATTTTTAATCTCCAAATGAGATTAAAAAAAAGATTTTTTCAGAATTTATTTCCTTCTTTTTAATCAAAAATAAATTCTAAAAACACATAAATATTTTTATTGCATTTTCATCCTCTGATTGTTTTTCAAACAATTGGGAAGGCTTTTTTATTCTTAAATCATTAATAAATATAAATATGGACCAAACAACAAAAAAAAACATTGATTTGCTTCATCCTTCCGTCAGGGAAGAAGTCACTAAAATCATCGAAGAATGTGATCTCGCATTAACCGGAAGAGCAAAAGTCCGAATTACTCAAGGCCTTAGAACTTTTCAGGAACAAGAAGATCTTTATGCTTTTGGCCGAACCAAACCAGGAAAAAAAGTAACGAATGCCAAAGGAGGCCAATCTATTCATAATTACGGATTTGCTGTAGATATCTGCCTAATTATTGACGGAAAAACTGCTTCATGGGATACGGCAAAAGACTGGGACGACGATCAGATTTCGGATTGGCAGGAATGTGTGGATATCTTCAAAAAAAATGGCTGGAACTGGGGCGGCGATTGGAAAACGTTTAAAGATCTTCCTCATTTTGATAAAAAGGGATATGACGACTGGAAACTGCTCAGCCGACTTAAACGTGATAAAAAAAATTATGTAATCTTATACAAATAACAAATGAAGTATTTCAAATTAAAACATCTGGCATTTTTATTTATTCTTTCATTCGCAATTTCCTCCTGCAACTCTACCAGAACCGCATTGTTCGATCAGTATTCTTATGAAAAAACGATTGAATTAAAAGTCGAAACAGTCAGTTTAATGAATAAATCTACAATCCTCTATTCTGAAAACAAAGAAGAGATTGACAAACTGTTTTTGAACATTGAAAAACTTGTTGAATACGAAAAAAATAAACCTGACAATGAAATCACTTTTCAAATGTGGCAATTGCTTAATGATAAAGAAAAAAACCTAGTAGCAGGATTTTTTAAACGTTGGGAAACAAAAGGAATCGTATCTAAATCATTTTCAGAAGAATCGAAGAAACAAATTTTAGAAGCTTTTGATTTACTTATTCAATATGAAATCAAAAAAGATAAACAATCAAAAGATGAACTTATAGGACTTATAAATCTTAATACATAAAAAATGGACAAAGATAAATTAATAGAAAACTTAAAAAAAGAACTAAAAACTATTCTAACAAACAGTTACAAAGATATCAAACCTCAGCTGGAAAAAGATCTCAACTTGTTTTTGGAAGCTTCGAAAGAAAAACTGGAACGCTGGATTATTCTTTTTTCATCTGGAGATTTAACCGAAGAAGATTTCGAATGGCTTTTAAAAAGTCAGCTTGATTTAACTGCACTGCAGGCATTACAAACAGCAGGAATTTCAAAAATAAAACTGAATACCATTAAAAATAATATTATAAAAATGATTATTCAAATAATTACGAACCTGATTATTCCAGCTGCTAAAAATACTTTTTAAATCAAAACAAGCAACTAAAAAAACAACTTGCAGAACTTACTGAAGCTACTGATTACTAAGCTTTAAAACCTTGATAAAAGAATCTGCAAAGCTTAATTTTACAGTATCAAAAAAAAAAGCATCTTTTGAGTACGGCGCGCAAATTCAAAGATGTTTAATTAAAAACAAAATAATAATAACGACATATGAAAGATTTTATAATAGATGAAGACTTGTTAATTACAAATGGAGATTTTGCCATTAAAGACGCTGATCAGCAAAATATAGAGCATCTATTGTTAAGCCAGAAAGGAAGTTATAAAGAGTTTCCTATTCTTGGAGTAGGAATTAAAAAATACATCAACAGCCCGGATGCAACGTCCAGGCTGAGACTAGAAAACGAAATAGACAAACAATTATCGTATGACAATTTTCATGTAAAAACATTAGATGTCAACGATTTACAAAACATTAAAATCGATGGAAACTATTAAACCACAAGAAAATCAAAACATTTTTGACATCTCTCTGCAAGAATATGGAAGCATTGAGAAAGTATTTGACCTTTTAGAAGACAATGACAAATTCGACCTTACAGAAGATATTTCTGTTTATAACGAATTAAAAATCGGAAGGGAAGCTTTTAAAAAAGATATTGTCGAATACTACAATACGCGAAATTTAAAACCTGCCACTTCAATTAGTGAAGAAGAACAATACTTACTGAACAACTTCTCTGGAATTGACTATATGATTATTGAGGACGATTTTATTATTTACTAAAAATCTCCAAATATAAGTTCTGAATTTAAATTCATTCAAGATTACATTACATTAAGTCCGCTCTTTTAGAATTTCTAAACAAACTACAGCCCTGTAGTAATTCACAAATCATCATAAACAATTATCTATAAGCATATTAAACATGTCTTACAGGCTAAACTATATCTAAAAATAAAATATGGCACGTACAATTGCTGAAATTCAGGATGAAATTCTGAATGAAAAAAAGAAACAAAGTTCCCTCAATGGCTTAAACAGCAGCTCAAAAACAAGCATTTGGGGACTATGGGTAAATATCGTAGCGACCGCTATTTGGGTACATGAAAAAATAGTAGAGAAAAACGCCCTAATATCTAGACCACATACCTTAAACTGGTATCGCGAACAGGCTTTAAATTTTCATTATGGTTCTCCTCTGGATCCAAATTCCAGTAACGGAATGTCATTGATCTGGAAAGATGGTTCTTATCAGTTTGACACTAAAAACCTTTCTGAGACTCAAATTGAAGAATCTAAAATAATCAAACATTGTGCTGTAAGCGAAATTGATCTGGAAACAGTACTCAACCCTGAAAAAAAAGTAAAAGAAATTTTTTCTGATTATTTCCATAATAAAGTCGGGGTTGTTTTTATAAAAGTGGCCACGGAAAAGGACGACAAAATTTCAAGAATTGATGTTCCGAATGAGCTTTTTGCTTTTAAGGAATACATCGCAAAAATTAAAGACGCAGGAAATCAGGTTTATATAACTTCTGATGATGGTGATATTTTAAAATTAAACTTAAATGTTTATGTAGATCCTTTGAGCATTTATATCAATCCAAAAGACATTGAATATTATCAATTAAAAAGTTTAAACAGAACTTTAGAAAAAGAAGAACAAGCCAAATTAAGAAAATACGAAGAAGATTTGTTGGCAGAACCTTTAGATATAAGAAACGGTTCATTAATCTTAAATAATTCCATTTTTCCTGCATTAGAGGCAGTTAAAGACCACTTAAAAAATATTGAATTTAATGGTGCTTTCGTAAAAACATTTTTGGTTGACGCTATTCAAAAAGCGGAAGGAATTAAAATTCCGATATTAAGTAAAGTTGAAACTTCTATTGCGAAAAATCCAAGTGATGACAATAATAATTTAACGGATGTTACACGAATAGAATATTTTATTCCTAAAGCCGGATATTTTGATATGGATGCCTTGGAAATTGAAGTAAACTACATTCCTTATACATTTTACCGCGACAAACAATAGCCTAACACTTTTACAATGAATACATACACAATTTTAAAATGGGAGAAGCTTTTGCTATGGCTCATCC
>Ga0182006_1001557_pt1 | contig 13693 bp, 13 predicted proteins | sample Sormic07211104_1_FD_123022 | JGI IMG/M metagenome (GOLD analysis project Ga0182006, IMG submission 123022) | Rhizosphere microbial communities from Sorghum bicolor, Mead, Nebraska, USA - 072115-104_1 MetaG | ecosystem: Host-associated > Plants > Roots > Rhizosphere | place: USA: Nebraska...
GGTTAAAGAAGTTATATTGGCGATCAGTCCGACAATGGAGGGTGATACCACCATTTTCTACCTGTATAAACGGCTTAAAGCATTTCAGATTCCCATTACGACTATCGCACGCGGTATAGCCTTCGGAGGTGAACTGGAGTATGCTGATGAAATTACCCTGGGTAGATCGATCGTCACCCGTGTACCTTATGAAAATTCAATACTCAAATAACATTCATGGATTTTAAAAATCAAGTAGTCATTATAACCGGTGCTTCATCAGGTATCGGTAAGGCATGTGCCATTGAAATGGCGAAAAGAGGTGCTAACCTCGTGCTTGCAGCAAGGCAATACGTAACCCTTTGTGAACTAACTGCGGAGTTGGAGAAGCAGTACCAGATCAAAGCGGTAGCTGTACAGGCGGATGTGAGTAAGGAAGAGGACTGTGCGTTTTTAATCAAACAGGCAATCATGACTTTTTCTCGGATTGATGTGCTGATCAATAATGCAGGCTTGTCAATGCGGGCATTGTTCAACGATCTGGACCTGAGTGTTCTAAAAAACCTTATGGATGTTAATTTTTGGGGTACGGTTTACTGCAGTAAGTTCGCATTGCCGGAGATCCTGAAGACGAAAGGCACGATCGTAGGCGTTTCTTCTATCGCAGGATACCGCGGCTTGCCAGGGCGGACCGGTTATTCCGCTTCAAAGTTTGCCATGAACGGCTTTCTGGAAGCTTTGCGCACAGAGTTACTGAAGACTGGTGTGAATGTATTGGTGGCATGTCCTGGATTTACCACATCCAACATACGCATTGCTGCACTAGCTGAAAACGGCGAGGCACATGGTGAGACCAGCATGGAAGAGGGCAAGATGATGAGCCCTGAAGAAGTGGCGAGGATTATTGTTGATGGCATTGCAGGCCGGAAGAGAACTTTGATCATGACTGGCCAAGGTAAGCTGACCGTATGGCTGAACAAACTTTTGCCAGGCCTTGCCGATAACCTGGTTTTCAAGCATTTTACAAAGGAAAAGCACGCGCTCATCAAGTAGGCTACGGTTTTTTGTCTCAATTACATCATAGAAGATCGTATTTTCAATTAATTATTGGAATTATATAAAAACAATTCCATATTTGCTGGCAGATGATACAAACAAACGGATTAAATATTTGGTGGTGGCACAACGCAAAAGCGTAGTGTGACCCCTGTTGTTCGTTTATTTACTATAAGAAATTACGTGGGTTGCTTTATAAAGCAACCTTTTTTTGTTTATATCCATGAAGAAAATCCTCGCTCACCTTTTTGAAAATAAGAGCTTCAGCAGAGCTGAAGCACAAAAAATACTGATTGCTATTGCCAGGGGAGAATATCAGCCTGCACAAATTGCTGCGTTCATCACGGCTTATGGAATGCGAAATATTACAGTCCAGGAGCTGCAAGGCTTCCGTGATGCTATGCTTGATCTTTGTGTTAAAGTCGACCTATCAGACTACGAACTGATCGACCTCTGCGGCACGGGTGGGGATGGAAAGGACACATTCAACATTTCTACACTGGCATCCTTTGTACTGGCCGGCGCCGGATATAAAGTTGCCAAACATGGTAACTATGGAGTGTCTTCAGGTTGCGGGTCTTCTAATGTGATGGAATATCTTGGATATACTTTCACAAACAGTCAGGATACCTTAAAGCGCACGCTTGATGCCGCGGGGATCTGCTTTATTCATGCGCCGCTGTTTAATCCGGCAATGAAGATTGTAGCCCCAATCAGAAAAGAACTTGGCATAAAAACCTTCTTTAACATGCTGGGTCCAATGTGCAATCCAGCACAACCAAAGAATCAGTTGGTTGGGGTGTATAGCCTGGAACTGGCGCGGTTATATGCTTACCTATACCAGGAGACAGATAAGAACTATACCATTCTTCATGCCCTTGGTGGTTTTGATGAAGTATCGCTTACCTCAGATTTTAAAACCTTCACCGGCAAAGGCGAGGCTCTGCATAGTACCCTAGATCTTGGGTTTGAGCAGTTAAGTGAAGTAGACATAAGAGGTGGAGATACCGTTGAATCATCGGCTAAGATCTTTACATCAATTTTAAACGGCGAAGGGACCGATGCACAAGTCAATGTTGTGCTTTGCAACGCTGCATTGGCGATTCAAACCATCGATCAGACAAAGACGTTCGGAGATTGCTTCTATGAGGCTGAAGAGGCGCTGGTAAGTAAACGGGCGCTGAATAGTTTTAAAACCTTGCTATCTGCTTAAAATGGGCCTTAAACTAAAAGTCTGTGGTATGCGGGACGTCGACAATCTGCAGCAACTCATTGTACTGCAACCGGATTATATTGGGTTTATCTTCTATGGTCCATCTAAACGGTACGTAGGTGATATGGATCCAAGCTTAACCAGGCAACTACCAGCAGGTATAAAACCAACTGGCGTATTTGTGGATGAAAGCTTAGAACAAGTGGTTCACCTCACACAGAAGTATGCGTTGAAAGCGGTTCAGCTTCATGGTAAGGAATCACCAGAATACTGTGGCAGGTTAAAAGAGCAACTTATTGATGTAGAACTGATAAAAGCATTTGGGGTAAATGATCAGTTTAGTTTTGATGTGCTTGATGCCTACCAGGATGTTGTGGATTATTTCCTTTTTGATACGCAAACCGCAGACCATGGCGGTTCCGGGAAAACGTTCGACTGGGCAGTGCTGGAAAACTACCGTCTGCAGTTGCCATACTTTCTAAGTGGCGGCATCGGATTGGAGGAAGTTTCCATGATCAAAGCAATTGCGGACCCAAGATTGCATGCGGTGGATGTGAACAGCCGCTTTGAATCGGCGCCAGCCATGAAAGATATTGAACTATTAACGACATTTAAAAACGAGCTATAAAATACAGGCTATGGAATATTTTGTAAATGAAAAGGGATACTATGGCGACTTTGGTGGCGCTTACATCCCCGAAATGCTTTACCCAAATGTAGAAGAGCTTCGGCAGAACTACATGGGCATCATCAATGACCAAAGTTTTCAGGAGGAGTTTAAAAAGCTGCTGAAGGATTATGTAGGTCGCCCTTCGCCTTTGTATCTGGCGAAACGCTTATCTTCTAAATACCACGCGAACATCTTTCTGAAAAGAGAGGACCTGAACCATACCGGTGCGCACAAAATAAACAACACCATCGGTCAGATTCTATTGGCAGAGCGCCTGGGTAAAAAGCGGATTATCGCTGAAACCGGTGCTGGTCAGCATGGGGTGGCTACGGCAACCGTGTGTGCATTGCGAGGTCTGGAATGTGTGATTTACATGGGCGAGATTGATATTCAAAGGCAGGCACCGAACGTCGCCCGGATGAAAATGCTTGGCGCTACGGTTGTACCTGCAACATCAGGCTCAAAAACTTTAAAAGATGCGACTAATGAGGCCATGCGCGATTGGGTAAACAATCCCGTGGATACACACTACATCATTGGTTCCGTAGTCGGTCCACATCCTTATCCGGATATGGTAGCATTGTTCCAGTCCATTATTTCAGAGGAGACGAAGAAGCAATTGCTTGAACAAACCGGCAGCGACCAACCGGATTATGTACTTGCCTGTGTAGGTGGAGGGAGCAATGCGATGGGCATGTTCTATCATTTCATCAATGATGTTGATGTAAAGCTTATAGCCATAGAGGCTGCAGGTAAAGGCGTTTCCAGCGGCTTTACTGCTGCAACAACTGCACTTGGGAAAGAAGGTGTACTGCATGGCAGCAGAAGCATTCTGATGCAGACAAATGATGGACAGGTCGTGGAGCCATTCTCCGTATCTGCAGGATTAGATTATCCAGGCATCGGTCCACAGCACGCACACCTGTTTAAAACCACCCGGGCACAGTACGTGTCCATCACTGATGAAGAGGCGCTAAACGCCGGCTTATTGTGTACACAACTTGAAGGGATCATTCCGGCAATTGAAAGCGCGCACGCGATCGCACACTTAGAGAAAATGGCGTTTAAAGAAGGGGAAAATGTCGTGGTTTGTCTATCCGGCAGGGGCGACAAAGACATGGAAACTTACATGAAACACTTTGGCTTATAACAGCAAACAATGAATAGAATCAATCAATTATTCCAGGATAAAAAGAAGAATATACTATCAATATATTATACAGCAGGCTACCCGAACCTGAACGATACTGTACGTATTGCGAAGGAACTCGAAAGTGCCGGTGCCGATATGCTGGAGATCGGTTTTCCATATTCCGACCCGGTTGCAGACGGCCCAGTGATCCAGGCAAGTAGCAAGAAAGCACTCGATAACGGCATGGATTTGAGGTTGTTGTTTGAACAACTTAAAGACTTACGTAAGTACGTAAAGATACCTGTGTTGTTGATGGGCTACGTAAATCCACTGCTGCAATATGGTGTAGAGAACTTCTGTAAAGCCTGTTCAGAGGTTGGAATAGACGGGCTGATTGTTCCGGATCTACCAATGGCAGAATACGAGGAGTTTTACAAGGAGACCTTCCAACAGTACGGCGTGAGTAATGTCTTTCTAATTACGCCGCAAACTGCTGAAGAACGCATTCACAAAATTGATGAGCTGACGAATGGCTTCATCTACATGGTTTCTTCTTCCGCGACCACGGGCACGAACCTCTCCCTGTCGCAGGTAACTGAAGATTACTTTTCACGTGTTGCTGCCCTAAACCTGAAGAATCCAACGATGATCGGCTTTGGGATCAGTGATCAGGCAAGCTTTGAGAAGGCCGCGCAGTATGCCAACGGCGCTATCATTGGAACAGCCTTCGTGAAAGCATTAAACAGCGATAATCTCGAAGAGAACGTAAGGACCTTTATGAACGGGTTTTCTAAGTAGAATAAGCGTTGCTCTTACAAGTAAAATAAGCCCCACTCTTGATCGGGTTGGTCATTTTACTTCCTTTCGCCCAATATACAGGACAATGGAAGTTTGGAAGTTATAATATATCTTCTAAACTTCCTTTGCCCTCCCTGATGACTTCGAGCTCACCCGATGTACAATCAATTACAGTAGATGCAATATTTCCACCATAGCCGCCGTCAATGACCAGATCTACGGTGTCATGGTATTTCTCCTGAATCAGTTCCGGATCTGTTGAATATTCCAGTACATCATCGTCGTCGCGGATGGAAGTGGAGAGGATTGGGTTGCCGAGCAGTCGTACAATTTCCCTTGCAATATTATTATCAGGTACACGAATGCCGACTGTTTTCTTCTTTGAGCTTAGCAGTTTAGGAACATTGTTGTTCGCATTGAGAATGAAGGTGTAAGGACCTGGTAAAGCTTTCTTCAATACCCGGAAAACGTTCGTGTCGATCGGTTTAATGTAGTCTGAGATGTGACTTAAGTCAGAACAGATAAAGGAGAAATTCGCTTTTTCGGGTTTGATGCCTCTCAGTCTGCAGATGCGCTCAATGGCTTTATGGTTGGTAATGTCGCAGCCCAGGCCATAGATGGTGTCTGTCGGATAAATGATGATACCGCCGTTTCGGAGTACCTCTACAGCCTGTTCAATGGACTTTGTATTGGGGTTTTCTGGATAGATCTTGATAAGCATAGGGTCAATTTACGAAATTGTTTGGTGTGCAAATTGATATATAATGTACTATTGTAGCAATCTGTTTTGAAATTTTAGAATATGAGGAAAGCATTTGTCGCGATCGCAGCATTTTTGGTGACGGCCACTGTTATGATCAGTCTGGCCTGGCCACCGTTTTTCTGGGCCTTTATTTTTGTGGGCCCATTTGTTTTACTCGGTATATATGACTTGTACCAGCCTAAACATAGTATTGTCAGGAACTATCCTGTATTTGGCCGTCTTCGCTATTTTGCGGAAGATCTAAGGCCCAAAGTTTACCAGTACTTCGTTGAAAGTGATACCAACGGTAAACCTTTCAGCCGTCTAAGCCGCTCGCTGATCTATCAGCGCGCAAAGAAGGAAACGGACACCATTCCATTCGGAACACAGCTTGATGTTTATGAGAACGGATACGAATGGCTCAGCCATAGTATTGCCGCAATTAGTCACCACGAGTTGGAGCCCAATCCACGTGTGACCATTGGTGGACCAGACTGTAAGCAGCCTTACGCTGCAAGCATCTTTAACATCTCTGCGATGAGCTTTGGCTCCCTGAGCGAGAACGCCATCCGTGCGCTGAATGGCGGTGCCTTCATGGGCAACTTCGCACACAACACAGGTGAGGGGGGAATCAGTGATTATCACCTGGCAGAGAAGGGCGACCTGATCTGGCAAATCGGTACCGGTTACTTCGGCTGCCGCCACCATGATGGTACTTTTAACGATGAAGCCTTTGCTGAGCGCTCTAAAATGGAGCAGGTGAAAATGATCGACATCAAGTTGTCGCAAGGTGCAAAACCCGGCCACGGCGGTATGCTGCCTGCACAGAAGGTAACCCCTGAAATTGCAAGGATCCGTTTGGTGAAGGAAGGGTACGACGTGCTCTCTCCGCCATCCCACTCTGCATTCTCCACACCCTTGGAGCTCATGGATTTTGTGAAAAAACTTAGAACCCTTTCTGGCGGTAAGCCTGTCGGCATCAAGCTTTGTATCGGCCGCAAAAGTGAGTTTTTCGCCATCTGTAAAGCCATGGTAAAAACAGGTATTTATGTTGATTTCATCACTGTTGATGGTGGTGAAGGTGGAACAGGCGCATCCCCTCAGGAGTTTTCAAACGCAGTTGGTATGCCACTACGTGAAGGCGTTGCCTTTGTATATGATGTACTTACAGGCTTTGGATTAAAGAAACACATTAAGATCATTGCTTCTGGTAAGGTAGTTTCAGGCTTTGACCTGATCAAGAATATAGCATTGGGTGCAGACCTTTGTAACTCTGCAAGAGGGATGATGTTTGCCTTAGGTTGTATTCAGGCATTGGAATGTAATACGAACACTTGCCCTACAGGGGTAGCTACACAGGATCCAAGTTTAATGAAGGGTCTTGTAGTTGAAGATAAGAAAACCAGGGTGTTTAACTATCACCGCTTAACGGTTGCAAGTGCAATTGAATTGCTTGGTGCGGCTGGATTGAGACATCCATATCAATTGACAAGGGCTTATATCAACAGAAGAATCAGCCCTAACGTCATGCAGTCTTACATCGAAACCTTTCCGTATATCCCGGAAGGCAGTCTGTTGAAAACACCTTACCCAACAAAGTATGAACTGGGCATGGCTTTAAGTACTTCGAAGACCTTTTCGCCGACAGACTACAAGGTATCGCAGATTGATTATGCTCATGCAAATTCCCTGAACGGGTAATTTGCATGAGCCAATCGGCTTATTAAAATTCCGCGTTCTTAGGGAATCTTGGGAACGCAATTACATCTCTAATGTTGGTCATGCCGGTTACAAAAAGCACCAGGCGTTCAAAACCAAGCCCGAAGCCCGCATGCGGTGCAGAACCGAAACGGCGGGTATCTAAATACCACCACATTTCATCCTGAGGAATATGCATCTGTTCCATGCGCTGCATTAGTCTGTCCAGACGTTCTTCACGCTGAGAACCGCCGATCATTTCACCAATGCCAGGGAAAAGGATGTCCATCGCAGCTACTGTTTGTCTGCCTTGTTCATCCGGCTCATTCTGACGCATGTAGAACGACTTGATGTCAGCAGGGTAGTCTGTCAGGATCACTGGCTTCTTGAAGTGCTTCTCTACGAGGTAACGCTCGTGCTCAGACTGCAAGTCTGCGCCCCACTCGTCAATAAGGTACTTGAATTGCTTTTTCTGGTTTGGCTTAGAAGATCTAAGAATCTTAATCGCCTCTGTATAGGTCAGACGTTCAAATTCATTTTCAAGGCAGAAGTTCAACTTCTCAACCAGCGACATGGCACTGCGCTCTGCTTGTGGTTTAGATTTTTCTTCCTCCTGCAAGCGGTTGTTCAGGAATTCGATCTCTTCTTTGCAGTTCTCTAAAGCATAGCTGATCACATACTTCATCATGTCTTCTGCAAGCTGCATGTTGTCCTCCAGATCAGCAAATGCAACTTCCGGTTCAATCATCCAGAACTCGGCAAGGTGACGGGTCGTGTTGGAGTTTTCCGCACGAAAGGTTGGGCCGAAGGTATAGATCTGGCCAAAAGCCATAGCCGCCAATTCGCCCTCAAGCTGTCCGGATACGGTAAGGTTCGTCGCTCTGCCGAAGAAATCTTCCGCATAGTTTACCTTTCCTTCCTCGGTTCGTGGCGTATTATCAAAATCAAGGGTGGTTACTTTGAACATTTCTCCGGCACCTTCCGCGTCAGAAGCAGTAATTACCGGGGTATGCATGTAAACAAAACCACGCTCATTATAGAACTTGTGGATAGCAAAAGCAAGCGCATGTCTTACTTTAAATACCGCATTAAAGGTGTTGGTACGGAAACGCAGGTGTGCAATTTCCCTTAGGAACCCCAGACTATGTTTTTTAGGCTGTAAAGGAAACTTCTCCGGATCACTGTCACCTAAAATCTCAATGTTTGTTGCTTTTACATCAACACGCTGACCTTTACCGATAGATTCTACGATCGTTCCCGTAACTGAAACAGCAGCGCCGGTTGTAATTCTTTTAAGTAATTGCTCCGCTGTATTATTGAAATCAACCACAATCTGGATGTTACCCATACAAGAGCCGTCATTTATCGCAATAAACTGGTTATTGCGGAAGGTACGAACCCAACCCATTACGGTTACTTCTCTGTCAAACTCGGTCGTTTCTAGTAAGTCTTTTATTTTTTCTCTTTTAATCATGTCTTTGGAATCATGTCTTTTTATGGAGCCTGTCAAAAATAAGCAATTCCGGCAAAAAGAGCGTCTTATTTGAAGGTTAATGCGAAATGCTCAAGGGGTTACACGAGATAACAAGATGTGGTTAACCATATAACCAGCTATGGTTGTAGAATACTTTTTAAAGAAGTGTGCAAAGGCGCTGCGCATAAAAAAACCGGCCAGCATTACGCTGGCCGGTTTTTTATATTATAAATCTTTAATACTATGCTAATACTTTCGTTACCAGGTTAGCTGCATCTTGAAGCGCAATTGCTGAATAAACCTGTAGACCAGACTCATCAATCAGTTTCTTAGCTTCTTCAGCATTTGTACCTTGCAAACGGCAGATAATTGGAACTGGAACATCGCCAATTTCCTGATAAGCATCAATAACACCTTGTGCAACACGGTCACAACGAACGATACCACCAAAGATGTTAATTAAGATTGCTTTTACATTAGGATCCTTAAGGATGATGTTAAAACCAGCTTTAACGGTTTCAGCGTTTGCAGTTCCACCCACGTCAAGGAAGTTAGCAGGCTCACCACCAGCAATTTTAATGATATCCATTGTTGCCATTGCAAGACCAGCACCATTCACCATACAACCAACGTTACCGTCAAGTTTCACATAGTTCAGGTTAGAAGCACTTGCTTCAACTTCTGTTGGATCCTCTTCTGCAGTGTCGCGCATTGCAGCGTAGTCCTTGTGACGGAACAAAGCGTTCTCATCAAGGTTTACTTTCGCATCAACAGCAATAATTTTATCATCAGAAGTTTTTAATACCGGGTTAATCTCGAACATTGCAGAGTCCGTAGCATCATAAGCTTTGTAAAGTGCGGTAACAAATTTCACCATCTCTTTATGCGCTGCACCAGATAGTCCAAGGTTGAAAGCAATTTTACGTGCCTGGAATCCTTGTAGACCAACTTTAGGGTCAATATCTTCTTTGAAAATCAAGTGAGGTGTCTTTTCTGCAACTTCTTCGATATCCATACCACCTTCAGTAGAGTACATGATGATGTTGGTACCATTGGTTCTGTTTAAAAGAACACTCATATAGAATTCTTTGGTTTCAGAAGCACCTGGATAGTAAACATCCTGTGCAACAAGAACCTTGTTCACTTTTTTACCTTCAGGACCAGTTTGAGGGGTTACCAACTGCATTCCAAGGATTGCAGTTGCTCTTTCTTTAACCTCATCCAGGTTTTTAGCAAGCTTTACACCGCCACCTTTACCACGACCACCAGCGTGGATCTGTGCTTTAATCACAACCCAGTCAGAGTTGTAATCAGATTTCATTTTTTTAGCCGCTTCAACAGCTTGATCAACTGTATCGGCAACGATGCCTTCTTGAACGGCAACACCAAAACTCTTTAGTATTTCTTTACCTTGATATTCGTGGATGTTCATTTGCTGAATTATTTTGTTTCAAATCTACAATTCTAGTTCGGTTATAAAAACATATAATCATGTTTCTGGGTTTTTTTTGACGTTTAAATGGGCTATCCAACCATATTAATGTCCTGCTTTTTGTAAGTTTGCATATATGCTTAGAGCCACAGCAGTTAAAAAATCTTATGGGAGTCTGCCCATATTAAAAGGGGTAGACTTTGAAGTTGAAAAGGGAGAAATTGTAAGCATCATTGGTGCTTCTGGTGCAGGTAAAAGCACACTGCTGCACATCCTCGGTACGCTGGACAAACCTGATTCCGGAACTGTAGAGCTCAACGGCACAAAAATCAGCAACCTGAGCGGCGAGCTGGTATCCATATTCCGCAACAAGAACATCGGTTTCGTATTCCAGTTTCATCATTTGCTCCCTGAATTCACAGCCCTTGAAAACATCTGCATTCCCGCATTTATTGCTAAGGTGCCCAAGAAAGAAGCGGAGCGGAAAGCCATAGAACTGCTGGACATGTTGGGATTAAAAGCCCGTGCACAGCATAAGCCTAATGAACTCTCCGGCGGTGAGCAGCAGCGGATAGCCGTAGCACGTGCGCTGATCAACCGGCCAACGGTCGTCCTTGCCGATGAGCCATCGGGTAATCTGGATTCGACCAATGCAGATGCATTGCATCAGTTCTTCATCACCCTGCGGGAGAACTTCAAACAAACATTTATTATCGTAACACACAATGAAGGCCTGGCTAAGATCAGCGACCGCGTTGTGACCATGAAAGATGGTTTAATTATATAGTACATACATTGAAAATATTAATCACTGGCGGAAAATCCGCCGGAACACTTAAGCTGCTTAAAGCATTTGAAGGTCATGAAATCATCCTGGCCGACTACGGGGATACCCCATCCTTTGGTTCTGCAGCATATACATTCCTGTCTCTGGGCGAAGAAAACGACGCCATAGCACACAACCTGCTCAACACCTGCCTGGACCATGGCGTAGAATGTTTATTGCCCCTTCATGAATTTGAGGTATCGCAAGTGTCGAAATCTTCCGTATTGTTCGAAGAGTTCAACATTACGGTTTTACTCCCATCGGTCATTGATCTTCCAAAGTTCTTTTACCCCCTTCAGGAGGTGGATCCGAAAAGCCCATGGGCGATATTCGTCAAAGGTGAATTAAAGTTCCCTGTAGATGCAGCGCCGGAACTTCATGCCTTAGGAAACGAGCATCAGCTGAATGGCGTGTTCTACATCCCGGAGCTGGAAAAACCAACAGCCATCTTATTTACCATTAAGTAATGAGTGCAGCCCAATACATGCAGGAACACGAGGCATTCGTGTTTGAATTAGACGATGTACTGTACCCGGTTAAAGACTTCCATCTGCAGGTTTATTATCTTTTCGCATCCTTCCTGGAATATACGGAGCAGCTTAATGCAAGTGAGATCGTCCTGTTCATGAAAGAAACTTATGAGCAGCATGGGGAAGCGGAAGTGCTTAATAGGACCTTTGCCAAATTTGGCGTTGATGATAAATATCGGGAAAACTTCGCACTGCTTAATAAAACAGCCAAACTGCCACTAAAGCTCCTGATGTTTGAACCGGTGCTGAAGTTCATGCAGGATCTGGTAGTGGAACGTAAGACCATATACCTGTTAGTAGCCGGAAACCCGGAGCAGCAGCTTAACAAGATCCGGCAAGTCGAGTGGAATGGACTTGAACAATACATAAGGGTCTTCTTTAAGGAAGAAATCACCCTCAATCCGGATCATGATAGCCTAAGCAAGTTCATGACGGCCCACAAGCTTTCAGCAGCAGAAGTTATGGTCGTAGGAAGGTCTGGTTCTGATCAGCATATGGCTGCTGAACAGGGAATTAAATTTTTAATGGTTGATAAACTTTTATTAACTTAACTACGTTAATACAACCATACACAAGCTATTTCTTTGAAATGAATATGAAATCCACCTGGATACGCGGCGCCATTACAGCCGCACTTATCATCATTACAGGCCTGTCTGCTTGTAAGAAGTCAGATTCTGACGTTGAGCCCACGGAGCCAACGAAGGAAGAACCGACTTCCAGCGACAGAGCTAATCTAACAAAAGATTCAATTTTCTATTACGCGAAAGAGGTTTATCTATGGAATGAATCGCTGCCAAGCTACGATGTATTTAAACCAAGATCATTCAATGCTGCAACGGATATTCTGAGTTATGAAGCCGAGTTGTTTAAAATCACAAGATATGGCACGAACCCGGAAACGAGTCAGCCATATGAATACAACATGGGAGCAACTACGTTTCCAAAATATTCTTACATCTCAGATCTTAACGACAAAAACCCGGTAGCCGTAATCGCACCCAAAGGATCGGTGAATACAGACGGCGACGGTTATGACCTGGGCATCTATTCCTTTTCTGCATTTGGTACAGATAACAATTACCGCTTGTACATCAAGGCGGTATATCCTGGCTCATCTGCCGCAGAGAAAGGTCTTACCAGAGGTGCTGAAGTGACAACCATCGATGGAAAACGTATTGGCTCGAACTTCCAGACAGACAAAGTCCTGATTAATGACTTACTCGACAACAGCATTCCTTCTGCAAACCTCAAAGGTTTAAAGGTGGATGGTACACCGTTCGACATAACTTTAAACAGAACCTCGTACACCAGCAGTCCGGTATATAAAAGCAAAGTATTCGATGTAAATGGTAAAAAGGTAGGGTATGTCCACCTGGGTCGTTTTTCAAGGTTGACAAACCCTGAGGGTAATAAACCCAGTGATACCAACCTGGACCCTGTATTTGCGCAGTTTGCTGCTGAAGGATTGACGGACCTGATTGTAGATCTACGATATAATGGCGGTGGCTACGTGAGCACTGCAGAGCATTTGATCAATTTGATTGCACCATCAACCGCAACTGGGGTGATGTATAAAGAGGTTTACAATAAAACCCTGCAAAATATCAACCGCAACACCACTATTTTAAAAAATCAGCCATTAACTGACGCTAACGGTAACTTGAGGTACGATGCCAACGGCAAAATGTTGACCTATGGAAATGTAGATTTTACTGTTGCGGGGAATACGGCAAACTTTCAGAAAATAGGGGGATTAACCGGCATAAAGAATATCGTTTTCATTGTTAGCGGGAATACAGCCTCTGCAAGTGAGTTAACGATCAATGCCTTAAAGCCTTTTGTGAATGTTAAACTCGTTGGTACAACTACTTATGGTAAACCAGTTGGATTCTTCCCGGTGACGATCGAGAACAGGTATGACGTTTACTTCTCGATGTTTGAAACCTTAAACTCGAAAGATGAAGGTAAATACTATGCAGGTATGAAAGTTGATATCAACGATGCGATAGATGATGCTAAGCGTGACTTTGATGACGCCAGTGAAAACTACATCGCCAAATCGCTGAACCTACTTGCACCAGGACCCGTAACGAATGCAAATGCGAAAGCAAGCATGAGTATCAAAGGAAAAGGTGGTGTA
>Ga0182006_1001558_pt1 | contig 13687 bp, 8 predicted proteins | sample Sormic07211104_1_FD_123022 | JGI IMG/M metagenome (GOLD analysis project Ga0182006, IMG submission 123022) | Rhizosphere microbial communities from Sorghum bicolor, Mead, Nebraska, USA - 072115-104_1 MetaG | ecosystem: Host-associated > Plants > Roots > Rhizosphere | place: USA: Nebraska...
GCGATCTCCACCTTCAGGAATGCCAGCAAATCGGCTTCCGTGGCAGACGTACCGGCACGCAACTGCACGTACGCAACCGGCAGCTCGCCCGCATGTACATCCGGACGCCCGACGGCGGCGGCAATCTGCACCGCGGGGTGACGATGCAGGGGCGCTTCGATGGTGAGCGGATCGATGTTGTGGCCGCCCCGGATGATCAGTTCCTTCTTCCGGCCCGTGAGCCAGAAGTAGCCTTGTTCATCTTGCCGGGCCAGGTCGCCGGTGTTGAGCCAGCGCCTGCCGTCCCCCGTGTCGACCCAAAGCCCTGTGTTCTGCTCTGCCTGTCGGTAGCCGGCGAAGACGTTGGGGCCGGACACCAGCACCACGCCGACTTCATCGACAACGCAATCACGCAGATACTCGCCGCCATCGCCCAACACGACGGTCTTCATCTGCTGCATCGGAACGCGCAGGCCAATGGAGCCAAGGCGGCGCTCGCCCATCGGTGGGTTGACGCTGCTCACACATGTGGCTTCGGTGAGCCCATAGCCCTCGAGAATCTTGATGCCGGTCTGCTGTTGGAAGCGGCGAAACACTTCCACCGGCATGGGTGCTGCGCCGCATAGCCCGTATTCGAGCGATCGCACATCATGCGAGCCCACAGGCACCTGAAGCAGCGAGGCATACAGCGTCGGCACGCCGCTGAAGAAGTTCACGCGATGGTGCTCGACGATCTCCCAGAAGCGCTGGATCACGCCCTCGCCGCGATAGCCTTGCGGCGTGCCAAGCACCACATGCGCGCCCCTGGAAAACGGCAGCAACCCCGTCACCAGAACGCCGTTGACATGGAACAACGGCAAACCGCAAAACACCACTTTGCCGGGGCCGATGCCATCTCCGAGCACCTGCGCGGTGCTCCATGCGTTGGCGACTTCGTTGCCGTGGTTGCGCATCGCAATCTTCGGCAAGCCTGTGGTGCCGCCCGTACAGAAGTACGAAGAGGCGTCTTGCGCAGCAATGCGCCGCCCGCTGTTCAAGCCGACCGATCGTTGCGCTTGGACGGCGCTGTTGAAATCGTGGATACGCACCGACATCGGGACAGCGCCGTGCAACCCTTGCGGACCCAGCAGTCGTAGAGCCTCGTTCTTTTGCATTTGCGCCGCACATTGAACTGCGCCGTGCACACGGTCGACCAGATTCACCAGCACTAGGTGCCGCAGACTCTTGATCGCAGGCAAGTGCGGCTGGAGCTTGGCCCAGGTATCGGTGCCAGGAAACGGCGCCAGCGTGACCAGCACGGACACGCCGGCGGCATTGAGCAGATCCGCCAGCGCAGGCCCTTCGAGCAACGGATTGAACGCCGCCACAATGCCCGCCGCCTGCCCGCCCCAGATCACGAAATGCGTCTCCGGAAGGTTGGGCAGCACGAACGCGATCACGCTGTCTTTCTTGACGCCAATGCTGTCGAAGAAATTCGCCGTCTGCGTGATGCGCGCGAGAAGCGCTTCATAGCTCCACGTCTGCGGTGCGCGATGGTCATTGACGCTGAAAAAGAAGCTCAGCGCTGGCGCCTTTGGATTCAGGCTGGCGCCACGGCAGATCATCTCGTAGGTGCTCTGCGGAAGATCGGGCGGCAGGCCGTGCGCTTCCGCAGCTTCCACGTCCTGCAAGCTGGCAAATCCGGACATGGTGTTCACGCCTCCGCCACGATGCGGTTGCGCTGCGTGCCCAGATCGATCCGTCCGTCGGACGAATGGATACGCGCCTCCACCACATCGCCGGGCTTCAGGTATTGGGTTCGCCCGGCCTGCACCTTGAGGAACATCTCCCACTTCGCCTTCTCGGGCAGCATCGCAGCGATCTTCTGCTTGGTGGGCGACGGGATCGACAACGCGCAGCCCGCCGGGGTGCCCGTGGCCAGCAAGTCGCCCGGCTCCAAGTCGTGCACGCGCGACAGTTCGGTCAGCGTCTCAGCGGGGCCATGGACGAGGTTGGCCGTTGTGTCGTTCTGCCGAAGCTTGTCGTTGACGGTCAGCTTGAGTTGCAGGCTTCTGAGCGCCAGAAAATCGCGCGGCTCCAGCAGCGTCAGCCACGGGCCCACCGGGCCAAACGTGCGGAACGATTTGCCTTTGTAGAACTGCATCTGCGGGATCTGGATGTCACGCGCGGAATAGTCGTTCACGATCACGGCGCCCGCCACATACTCATGCAGGTTGTCTTCCGTCACGTCGACCGCCCCGTGAATGGCTTGGCGCATTACCAGCCCAAGCTCGATCTCGTAGTCGAGAAACTGCACGCGCTTCGGTTTGATCACATCGCTGTCGGCCGCGACGATGCAGCTCGATGCCTTGGTGAAGATCATGTTGTACGTCTTCACGTCCGGGTCCATGCCCGACTCAATCATGTGCTGCCGATAGTTGGCGCCCTGGCAGACAAACTGCTGATTGCGCGTGACGGGAGACAGAATTTTCACGGCAGACACAGCGAGCGTTTCGCCCTCGAGCGCGGCAAGCTCGTCCAGCGTTGTATTGCGAACGAAGTCCCCCGTCGTGGCGTAGGTGCCCGGTACCGGCGTGATGCGTGTATCGCGAATCACGCCCCAGTGAGCCTGCCCCTGATATTCAAAGCGAACGATATTGATCGACATGGCAAAAGATGCGTTGGGTGAATGACGGCAGATGGCTTCCGCGCTGCCTCAGGCGAATATCCGGGCGAGCATTACCAGCTTGCGGAACGTCAGATCTGGGCTGCGGCGCAGGTTGCGAACGAGCGCCGCAATGGCAGACGGTGTCAGCTTCGGCTTGGTGAAGCTTGACGGCATCGCCTGGCCCCACTGAGACATCGCCTCGCGGCTGACCGGGTGGATGCCGGTCGGCTGATCTGCGGTGAACAGGTCACCGTCGCAGTAATGCTCGTGCTTGTCGCCCCACGGGTCTTGCCAGTAGTCAAAGATCTGGCTGCCGAGGATGTGCCGACCCAGCCCCCAGGCGTGGTCCCATCCTTGCTCGCGCAGCATGCGGTGCCCCATGCCGACGGCATCGGCGTCGATGAGCTCGAAGGCGCTGTGGCTGTACTTCGACACAAAACCCTGAGCGAGCGCGAGCGTGTGGTGATCGGCCGGCGTATCGCCCAGATCCAACCGCATGAACGCCACCGCAGGCGAGCCGTCCGGCAGCACCTGGACGTCGCTCGGAATGAAACCGAAGTGCTGCGTGTACCAGGCGCAGGTCGCCTGAAAGTCGGCAAGCTCCAGCACCACGTGCCCAAGCCGGATCACCTCTGGCGCAGCAATAGGTGGGCGTTGTGTTTCATTGATCCGCAGTGGCGCATCCGCCGAGTTGAGCGGCAACGGTGCGCGGTGTGGCAACTCGGCTGCCGGCACCTGGCCAGCAATGGCATCGACGCGAAACCCGGATGGATCGACAAGGCGCACGCGATCGCCGCCGCCCGGAAAATCCGATGGCTCCACCGTCGATGCCCCAGGCAGTTTTGCCAGGGCATCCAACGCTGCGCGTTCGGCGACCTGCAACCCGAAGCCGGAAAACGCCGCCTTTGGCGCTTTGCGCACGACATAGCAGAACGGTGCCGTGCCCGTTCCGCGCAAAAGCAATGTCACCTCATCGCGCTGAACCGTCACGAGACCAAAGTCATTGAGGAACCGCTCGGCTTGGTCAAGATCGGGCCGATCGAACATCAGGTAGGCAAGCGCCAACGCCTTCGTCGTCGGGTTGGGCTGGCGTTCAGGCTGTGCTGTAGTGAGTTTCATGGCAAGACGCTCAAGCGGATTGAATGGCGGCGGCAGCTACAGGCACGGGCTCGGCTTGGCCGCCGAGCAGCGCCAGGCTTTCGCGAACGAGGCGGTCCGCCTCGGCGACAGGCCCGTCGTGAACCACCGTGCGGTCTGGCCGCACGACGGCCACCCAGCCAACGGGTACCGCGTCGGGAAGGAACGTACCGTTGATGTCTTCCCAAACGCTCGGCGCCTCGCAATGCAGAGGCTGCCCACGATGCGCGATCCGCACGAACACACCGCCCAGACGCTCAAATGCCGCTGCCGTTGTAGGCTCCAGCACCGTGCGTGCGTCGCAGCCGAAACTGACGAGCGTGTATCCCTCGCCGAGCACGTCGTCGCTCAGGCACGTGCGCCCCTCCGCGTTCCTGACCCACCCCTGTGGGACGACCCCGCCGCGTATCAGCTTGGTTGGCGAGCATCCTTTGACAAACAGCCCAGTCTTGAACGCGTTCTTCGGCTTGATGCGTAGTTCTTCAAACTGCGAGCGCAGCCCGGGCACGAGCCGGGTCAAGCGCATCAGCCCGTGCGTCAAAAGTGCGATCGGGGCACTGCGCGGCATCACCAGCTTGCCCATGAACCGCGCGAGATTGATCATGGCTTTTGCATGCGGACGGCGTTCCTCGTCGTAGCTGTCGAGAATCCGCGCATCCGCCCGGCCCTGGAGCACCCAGGCCAGTTTCCAGCTCAAGTTGGCGGCATCCCGCAGCCCCGCGACCAGCCCCTGGCCGACAAACGGCGGCGTAATGTGAGCGGCGTCACCGACAAGGAAGACCCGGCCAACGCTGAACCGGTCGACCGTTCTGGCGTGGAAGCGATAAACCGCCTTGCGCTCGATCGTGATCTCGTCAACGTTGGTCCACGGTTGCAGCAACGCGCGAATACGGCTGTCCGACTCCATCTCTTCGCGGCTTTCGCCTGGCTGGAGCATGAACTCCCAGCGCTCGCGGCCACCGGGGGCAACCATGTGTGGTGTGGGCCGCCGGTGGTCGCAGAGAAACTCAACGTGGTCGATCGGCTTGGGAACATGGCGCGCATCGACAATGAGCCAATCCTCGGCGTACGTCGTGCCCCGGAATTCCTGCCCAATCAGGTGGCGCACGAGAGAACTCGCCCCGTCTGCACCGACTACGTAGCGAGCGCGGACCCGGCGTACCTGCCCTTGTCCGACATCCAGCGAGGCCAACACGCAATCGGGCTGATTGGCGATGCTGAGCAGCGTGGTGCCGAGCGAGATATGCACGCGATCGTGCACCGCCAAGCGTGCGCGCAGGCAGCGCTCCAGATCGGGCTGGTAGAACGTGACGAGCTTCGGATGGCCATCCAGGCTGCCCAGTGTGTTGACCCTGCCGAACTCGCCCAGCCAAGGGGAACGCATGCGGACGTGCGGAATGGCCACCGTTTCGAAATCGCGCTCGCCAACACCTGCCTGTTGCAGGATTCGCAAGGCTTCGTTGTCCAGCGCAATGGCACGTGGGGCCATATAGATGTCGGGCGCCTTGTCGATGGCTATCACGCTTACGCCATGACGCGCCAGCAGATTTGCCACCATGGCCCCGACGGGGCCGAGCCCCACGACCAGTATGTCTACCTGAGATGGCATGTCGCTTGCCCCCATGGGGCGTGTGCCATCCGCGACGCGTGAACTGGCACGCGCATGTGCATTTGTCTCCACCGCTACTCCGTTTCTCTGTCTACGTCTTTACCAGGCTTTCCTCGCCTTTGTTGACATTAAAGTCATCACTGATGATTTTGTCAATATCGACATTCGAATCTATAATTCCAGCCACAACAAGGATTGCAGACCGCCATGGCCACCACCGAGACTCGCCGCACACCGAAGCGCTCCACTGCGAAGACGCCCGCCCCATCGGCGCCCGCCGCTGAAGAGCGGGAACCCCGAGGCGCGCGGCGCAAGCGTGAAACACGCGCACGGCTGCTGGACGCTGCGCTCCAGCTCATGGCCGATCGGGGTATGGAAGGCGTTGCCATCAATGAAATTACCGAGGCGGCAGACGTAGGTTTCGGGTCGTTCTACAACCACTTCGAATCGAAGGAAGCCATCTACGCCGCGCTGGTGAGCTCGGTGTTTGAAGAGTTCGCTGATTCGCTCGACAAGCTGACGGAAGGGCTATCCGACCCGGCTGAGATCGTTTCCGTGTCGGTGCGGCATACGCTGGTCCGGGCGCGGCGCGAGCCTGTGTGGGGGCGCTTTCTCATTCGCGAGGGCTTCTCGGCGCGCGTTCTGACACACGGCCTCGGCCAGCGCTTGCTGCGCGATATCGAACGCGGCATCACGGCAAAGCGGTTTGCGCTTGCCGATCCGTTCATTGGCTTTCTGTCGGTCGGCGGCACGGTGCTCACGGCCATCTCGGCCGAGCTCAACTTTCTGGCACCGGATGCACCCGCCGCAAACATCGTCAAGGAGCTGGGTTTCACGGGCGAGCATTTCCCCGAACGCACCGCCGCAGTGCTGCTCCAAACGCTAGGTCTCAAGCGCGCTGAAGCAGAGAAAGTTGCGGGCCGTCCGCTGCCCGTGGTGGAGACTGCAGACAGCGCAAGCTGATCGGATTGCCCGCATTTGGGGCGCGGGCGTCTATGGCGCCCGCTGATCGACCAACCTTACTTTGCCAACGTACTGGCCGCCGAATCCAGGCAACCCGGCATCGGCCGCGCCGCCTCTGATGGTCCGGCGGCGTAAGCCAGCAGAGCCTCCGCGATGTGCGAAGCCAGCGCCTTCAGTGCGCGCCGATGGCCCTGTATTACGCTCTCAATGCCGGCGGAGACGTCCTCCCGGACGACGCTGCGGCAAGTCAGCACGGGGCGATCTTCCGCCGTCCGAATCGTCCAGACGGCGTCGATCGAGACATGCGAACCGCGCCACGACTCAAACCGCTGCACCTCCGCGGCCACACGGTAAACCGGATGCTTTCCGTCGTAGGGAACGCCGTGCAGGTCCACGGCACCGGTCTGCAGAACCAGCGCCGCCGACAGCGCGGCGCGGATCTCATCGGCGACGGGCGAAGCCCAGCGATCCATCTCGAGCACGTCGACTTGGCCTGAACTGGCCTGCACCACCAGGCGCCTGCCAGCCACTGACGGCGGAACACGAACCGGCAGCACATCAACGAGCAACGCTGGTGCTGATTCAGCCGACGCAACGCCCGCGCCATCGGCAGCACGCAAGCTATGGAAACGCGCCGCCGGCGAACTGCATGCCACCAGGGCCACGCAAGCCATCGCACCTGCAAACATGCGGCGGATCGGGAACAAAGACGACATCACCGCGCGTCCCCCTTCTTGCCAAACAGCAGCGATTCCGGATGGCGCTCCAGATAGTCCGTCAGCGCATTGAGCGATTGAAGCGTGCGCGTTAGCTCCTGCATCGCCTCGTGTACATCCGACTGGAGCGGCGAGTCCTGTCGCAGGGTCGCCTGCGCCGCATTGAAGGTCTGCTGCGCAGAAGCCAGCGTGTCCCGCGCCTGAGGCACCACTTCTGTATCCAAGTGACCGAATAGGCGGTTCGCATTTTCCAGTGCGCCGTTCAAGTTGCTGCCGATCTTGTCGAACGGCACCTGGTTGAGCTTCTTCGCGATGTCGGCAAGCTGTACCTGCAACTCGTCAAGCGAATTCGGAACGGTTGGAAGTTCGACCGGCGAGCGATGGACATCGACCGTCGCGCGCGGCGCCTTGGGGAACATGTCGAGCGCGACGTACAGCTGCCCCGTCAGCAGATTGCCCATGCGAAGCTGACCGCGCAGCCCTTGCATGACGAGGTGCTGAAGCATTTCATGACCGCCCGGCGTATCTGGCGCTGGAAGCGATGTGTTGCTGCGCCGGCTGAGTCGCGACGGATACAGCGCCATCATGACCCGCATGCTGAAAGTCTTGCCCGCCTCGTCGTATTCGATACCGATGTCGGTGACGTGACCGAGCGCAATGCCGCGTAGGTCCACAGGCGCGCCGATAGACAAGCCGCGCAGCGATTGGTTGAACCGCATGACGACCGTCATTGGTACGCCATCCGGCTCACGCATCGCGTCAGCTTCGTCCGCGGCGAGCTTGAATACGGAGTTGTCTGCCGGTGGAGGACCGTCCCCCTGGCCCTCTGGCGACTGAAACGCCAAGCCACCGACGATGACCGTCGCAAGCGACTGCGTGTTCAACTTCAGCCCATTGGAGTCAAGCCGCAGGTCCACCCCGCTGGCATGCCACCATCGCGTGTTTGCCCCGACGTACTTGTCGTAAGGCGCGTTCACGAACACGTTGACCTGCACGCCCCCGCCTTGCTTATCGAGCGCAAAGCCAACCACCTGCCCCACTTGCAGACGGCGATAGAAGACCGGCGCACCGATATCGACGGAGCCGAGCGAATCCCCATGCAAGGTGTACTGCCGCCCTTGCTGATCGGTGGTGACGGAGGGCGGACTCTCCAGCCCCACAAACTGGGCCTGACCGTCTTTGGAGTGGCCGATGTCCACGCCGATGTACGCGCCGGAAAGCAACGTGCCCAGCCCGGAAATACCGCTCGCGCCCACGCGCGGCCGGACCACCCAGAACCGCGTGTCCTTGGTTGCAAAACGCTCGGCTTCGCGCGCCAGTTGAATCTTCACCATCACGCGCTTGAGATCGTTGGTCAGCGAGACCGCTTGGATGGTGCCGATCTCAACGTCCTTGTACTTCACCTTCGTTTTGCCTGCCTCAAGGCCTTCGGCATTGGCAAAGGTAACGGTTACGACCGGGCCCTTCTCGGCGACGGTCTTGGCGACGAGCGCCAGGCCGATGAGCGCCGCAATCAGCGGCACGAGCCAAACAATGGAAGGAAGCCAGCGCCGTCGCGGCGTGATCTCGGGAAGGGGTAAGTCGATAGGACGCATTGCTTGAAAAGAGAATTGAATGGGACGTGATGTCCTGAGCGCGATCCGTTCAGGCGCCGTTTCGAGCGGAGTCGACGTCGTCGGGGACGGCGTCCCAGATAAGCCGGGGGTCGAACTGCATGGAGGCGATCATGGTGAGGATCACCACAGCGCCGAAGGCGAGCGCACCCGGGCCGGCCGTGATGACCGCAAATGAGCCGAAGTGCACCAGGGCAACGGTGAGTGCGACTACGAACACATCCAGCATCGACCACCGCCCGATACGCTCGACGAGGCGATACAGCCGCGTTCTTTCAAGCGGCCGCCAGGTGGAGCGTCGATGTGCGGCAAATACCAGCAGCACCAACGCGGCGAGCTTGAGCATCGGCACCAACACGCTCGCCACGAAGACGATGGTGGCTAGCCCCCAGTCGCCGGAGGTCCAGAAGTACGCCACGCCGCTCAAAATGGTGTCGTCCTCTGACCGGCCGAGTGCAGTGCTGTGCATGACCGGCAGCAGGTTGGCGGGAATGTAGAGCAGCGCAGCAGCGAGCAGCAGCGCGGCGGTGCGCGAAAGGCTGCCCGGCCGGCGCTCGTGCATGGGCGCACTGCAACGCTGACAGGATTGATGTGATGCTCCGCCTTGTCTGACCTGCACACAGCCGCATGTGTGGCAAGCCAGCAGTCCTGCATGCTTTGCCGAAAAGCCCTGCGCGGGAGCCGGTTCTGGCAATGACCGTGTGGCGCTATCCACTGCGCTGATCTCGTCACAGGCATGCCACAGCCTGTGCGGATCGAATAGCGAGACAGCGCCCAGCAGCACAGTCAGCGCGCCGAACGCAAACAGCGCCGGGCCGGGAATCACTTGTGCCAGGCTCACCATCTTTACGGTCGTGACGAGCACGCCCAGCATGAACACCTCGATCATTCCCCATGGCCGTAGCCACAGCAGAAACCGTATGACAGGTCGAAAGCAACGCGGCACCTTTCCCGCCCGCAGCGGAAGCAGCACGTAGAGCAAGGCGAGGAGTTCGGCTAGCGGAAACACTGTCGTCGTGAAGAGGACGACCACCGCGACAATGCGCATGTCCCCTGCCCACAAGGAAGCGACTGCGTCAAACAACGTTGCCTCGGAGGTCACGCCTTGTGCCTTGAGCGCAATGATCGGGAAGCGCTGGGCGATCAGAAACGTGATGAGCGCTGCAACGGCCATCGCGCAGGTGGAGTCGATGGTTGGGCGGGCTTGATGGCTCCCGCTCAAGCGGCCTCCACAGCGCTAGCACCGGGCGGTCAAACCATCCAGGCGTGGCGGCCGGCGGAAGACCCGGTCGCACTCATGGCAGGCAATCAGATTCGCGTGTTCCATGGAATTCAACTGAACCGGTCAGCATTGGAGGCGTGACGCGGCAGCCCTCGCATGGGCATGGGCTGCCTCGCCTAACCAGACAGGCGCATCAGTCTTTCGCGACGGTCTGTGTCGTATCTGCGGGCAGTTCGCCCATCGCTTGAAGGAGCGCAGCGGTGTCGCTCATGCGTCGGCTGGTCGCGCGTACCGTGTCGAGCCGCGCGTTCAGGTACTGCTGCTCGCTCGCTTGCTCTGCGGATGCGGGCAATGCCCCCAACCGGCGGCGAGACGCGGTCTCGTTGAACGCGGTGTGCGCAGCGCTCGATGCCACCTCGGCCGATGCCAGCGTCTGTGCATCGTTCTCTAGTGCCGCGAGCGTGTTGGCAACGTTCTCGAATGCCGACAAGACAGCCGACTTGTATTGGAGGACCGTGGCGTCGTATAGCTCCAGCGTGGCCCTGCGATGCGCCATCAGCGCACCGCCGTGGAAGATCGGCTGGGACAGCCCAGCACCCACCGCCCACAATCCGCCCGCCCCCGAGAGCAATGCCGGCCAGCTCAACCCGCCCCGGCCGAGCGAGGCTGTAAGCGACAGGCTCGGGAAGAGCTGTGCAGTGGCCTCGCCCGCATCCGCAGACGCCGCCTTCACGGCTGCAGCGGCGGCACGGATATCCGGCCGAGCCCGCAGCAGATCCGACGGCACGACAATCGGCACCTGGCGCGGGAGCGAAAGGCTGCCGAAATCCGGAACCGCGGGCGCTGTGTCGGGCGTGCGGCCCAGCAGCACGGCGAGCGCATGAACAGCCGTCGTGCGCTGCTGACGCAGTTGCGGCAAGGTCGCGGCAAGCGCAGCGGCGCTCTGCGTTGCGTTCAGCGATTGTGCGTGCGATAGCGCTCCCAGCTCGTACCGCCGCTGGCTGTCGCGCGCCGTCGCGTCGGCCACGACAACAAGACGTTCCGTCAGGGCAACCTGCTGATCGAGCGCTGCGGCGGTAATCACGGTGCCCACGATATTGGCGGCCAGCGCGCGACGCGCCGCCTCCAGCTCACATCCGCGCACGTCCACGCGTGCGGTGCTCGCTGCGTTGGCATAGCGCGTTGCACCGAACAGGTCGAACGTGTAGTGCGCCTGCAGCTGTCCAACGAAGACGTTGTAGCGCAATGCGTCGGGGCCAACGCCCGTCAGGTTGGGCGTTCGCTGACGCGAAACTTCCGCGCCTGCATCAATCGAAGGAAGCGTCGATGCACCAACCTGCGCGCGCAGTTCTTCCTGCGCGGCGGACAAGGTCTTCTGCGTAGCGGCCAGCGTTGGGTTGTTGCGCAACCCCTCTTCCGCCAACGCGTTCAACGCATCGGAACCATAGAGCTTCCACCATTGCGGAACCGGCGCGGCACCCACATTGAACTGCTGGGCAACGCCGGCCGCTTCCACCGTCTTTTCAGGCTGGGTTGTTACGCTGTAGTGCTCCGGGGACGGCACGGCAGGCGGTACGCTGGTCGGCGCCAGAGCGCATGCCGTCAAGGCGAGCGCCGACGTTGCTGCAAGGGCGCATGTCATACGAGAGAGTTTCATGATCAATTCTCCAGGGCTGCGGTGCCGGCCGAAGGCAGTTCCCGTTCGTCCGGGCGCACCTTGAAGCACGCCGCATACAGCGCCGGCAGGAAGAAGATGGTCAATACCGTGGCGATGGTGATGCCGCCCATCAGCGCGGTGGCCATCGGCCCGAAGAAGCCCGAGCGCAGCAGCGGAATCAGGGCCAGCACGGCAGCAGCAGCCGTGAGCATGATTGGCCGGAAGCGACGCACAGTTGCGCCGATGATGGCGTCGAAGCGCTTTTGGCCGGCCGCAATATCCTGGTCGATCTGGTCCACCAGAATCACGGAGTTGCGCATGATGATGCCGAACATGGCAATCACCCCAAGCAGTGCCACGAAGCCGAACGGTTTGCCGAATAGCAGCAGCGCGGCCACGACGCCAATCAGGCCCAGCGGTGCCGTCAGCACAACGATGAACGTTCGCGAAAAGCTCTTGAGCTGGATCATCAGCAGCGTCAACACGGCGATGATCATGAGCGGCATCTCGGCGTTGATGGACGTTTGGCCCTTCACGCTTTCTTCCACCGCACCACCAATCTGGATGCGATAGCCGACAGGCAGCTGGGCGCGTTCCGCAGCGAGCGCCTGGTCGATGTCACGTGTCACGCCGATGCCCTGGGCGTTACCGCGAACGTCGGCCTGCACCGTGATGGTGGGCTGTCGGTCGCGTTCCCAGATCACGCCGTACTCAAGCTTGTTCTGCACGTGCCCAAGCGAGCCAAGGGGAACGGGGCCATTCGGCGTGGGCATCGCCAAGCCGGCGAGCTTGGCCGGATCAACGCGTTCGCTCTTGGGGGCACGCAGGTCGACGTTGATCAGCTTGTCGCGCTCCCGGTACTGCGTGATCGTGTAACCCGATAGCGTCATGGCGAGGAAGTTGGAGACATCCTCCGACGTCACGCCAAGCTGACGCGCCTTGATCTGGTCAATCTCGAACGACATCGAACGCTCTGCCGGCTCATCCCAGTCGAACTGAACGTCCTGCGTGCGAGCGTCGGCACGAACCTTCTCGGCGACCTTCTCGGCGATGTTGCGCACGGTGGCAATGTCGTCGCCACTCACACGGAATTTGATAGGGAAGCCGACCGGCGGGCCGTTCTCAAGTCGCGCCACGCGAGTGCGAACACCCGAGAAGTTCTTCTCTAATGTGGTATCGAGCCAATGCGAAAGCTGATCGCGCTCTTCCACGTTCTTCGCGGTGATCACGAACTGCGCAAAGTTGGGCTGCTGCAGTTGCTGATCCAGCGGCAGGTAGAAACGCGGCGCGCCTGTTCCGACGTAGTCAACAAAGTGCTCGATCTCCTTGCGACCATCCAACGTCTTTTCCAGGCGTTTCGCTTCACGCAGCGTGGCCTCGAACGAAGCGCCCTCCGGCAATCGCAGATCAACGAGCAGTTCCGGTCGTTCCGAGTTCGGGAAAAACTGCTGCGGCACACGGGTAAAGGCCGCCATCCCGATCGCAAACAACACGGCCGTGACACCCAGGATCACCCAGCGTCGCTCAATGCAGAACGAGATCCAGCCAGACAAGCGCTGATAGAAGCCCGTGTTGTAGATATCGTGCTCGTGACCGTGCTCACCGGTGGCGCCGTTCTTATGCTCGGGCAGCATGTGATAGCCCAATAGCGGCACCAGTACGACGGCAGCAAACCACGACACGATCAGCGAGATGGCGGAAACCTCGAAGATCGAGCGTGTGTATTCGCCCGTGCTCGACTTGGCCAGCGCGATCGGCAGGAAGCCGCAAACCGTCACCAGCGTACCGGTCAGCATCGGGAACGCCGTGCTCGAGTAGGCAAAGGCAGCGGCGCGCAGGCGGCTCCATCCCTGCTCCAGCTTGACCGCCATCATCTCGACGGCAATGATCGCGTCGTCGACAAGCAAACCCAACGCCAGCACGAGCGTGCCAAGTGAAACCTTGTCCAACCCGATGCCGAACATATGCATGCACAGCGCCGTGACGGCCAGCACGATCGGGATCGAGATCACCACCACCATGCCTGTACGCAAGCCAAGCGACACAAGGCTGACAACCAGAACGATGGCCACGGCTTCGCCCACCGAGCGCACGAACTCATCCACCGAATGCTTGACGGCATGCGGCATGCTGGAGACCGGCGA
>Ga0182006_1001560_pt1 | contig 13683 bp, 9 predicted proteins | sample Sormic07211104_1_FD_123022 | JGI IMG/M metagenome (GOLD analysis project Ga0182006, IMG submission 123022) | Rhizosphere microbial communities from Sorghum bicolor, Mead, Nebraska, USA - 072115-104_1 MetaG | ecosystem: Host-associated > Plants > Roots > Rhizosphere | place: USA: Nebraska...
TTAAAAAGATTTCCAGATTGGGCAGTAAAAAACGGGACAAAAGTTTCGGCTTCAGAAAAGAAAAATGTAACCCTAATTACGGTGGCACAAGATGGTTCTGGAGATTTTACAAAAATTCAGGATGCAGTATATGCATGTCCGGCCTTTCCTTACGAGAAAGTTACTATTTATGTGAAAAATGGAACTTACAACGAAAAAGTCCGCATACCAGAATGGAACTCGAATGTAATTTTAAAAGGCGAAAGCAAAGAAAATACAATCATTACTTTTGATGATAACTTTTCTAAAATTAGTTTAGGTCGAAACAGCACCTTTTATACGTATACAGTTTTAGTTGAAGGAGACGATTTTTCGGCATCCAATTTAACGATTAAAAATACTTCAGGAGAACACGGACAAGCTATTGCATTATCTGTTGTGGCAAATCGAGCGAAAATTTCCAATTGTAACCTTTTAGGAAATCAAGACACTTTGTATTTATCAGGAAAAGAAGCAAAGCAGTATTTTAAAGATTGTTATATAGAAGGAACAACCGATTTTATTTTTGGAAGCGCGACAGCTTTATTTGAAAATTGTATTATACATAGTATTAAAAGTTCGTACATAACTGCAGCTTCAACTCCAGAAGGAACTGCTTTTGGTTTCGTTTTCAAAAATTGCAAACTAACGGCAAATCCTGAGGCGAAAGATGTTTACCTGGGAAGACCATGGCGTATTTATGCCAAAACGGTTTTTATTAATTGTGAAATGGGTAAACAAATTAAAGCAGAAGGCTGGGAAAATTGGGCAAAACCAGAAGCAGAAAAAAAGGCCTTTTATGCAGAATACAATTGTAAAGGTGAAGGTTTTCAACCGTCGCAAAGAGTGAAATGGTCGCATCAACTTTCTAAAAAAGAAGCAGATCAGTATTCAATAGAAAATATTCTAAAAGACAAGATCTTGAATTGGTATTTGAGGTAGAGTTTTCAGTCTCGGTCTCAGTTTGAAAACTGTGACTGAAAACGGCGACTGCGACTGAAAACTGAAAACTGAAAACTGAAAACTGAAAACTGAAAAACAGCTATTAAAACTATAAAAAAATGAATTCTAAATACTTATTTCTCCTATTTTTTACCTGGGTTTCTTTTTCCCAAAACAGTGATTTCCCTTCAGAAAGAGTAGATTCTATAGTGAAAAGAATTCAGCTGCCCGTTATTCCTGCTTATCAGATAAATGTGTTGAAACTTGGTGCAAAAGGCGATTCAATTACGGATAACAAAAAAGTTTTTGATAAAGCCATGGCTTTGTGTAAAAAAAATAACGGTGGGACAATTATTGTTCCTAAAGGAATTTATAAGATCAACGGCCCAATTCATTTTGTCAGCAATGTGAATTTAAAAATTGAGAAAGGCGCAAAAATTAAATTCAGTGATAATCCAAAAGATTATTTGCCATTAGTTTTAACCAGCTGGGAAGGAACAATGCTCTACAATTACAGTCCGTTAATTTACGCTAATAACTGTACCAATATAGCCTTGACAGGAGAAGGAATCATTGATGGTGAAGGCGGAAAAATATGGAAAACTTTTAAAGCAAAAGAAGGCGAAGGAAAAAACCGCAGCCGTGAAATGAATCATAACAATAATCCAATTTCAGAAAGGAAATTTGGAGAAGGCTATTTTTTAAGACCGCAAATGATTCAGTTTTTGAATTGCAAGAATATTTTAGTCGAGAATATTCGCATTGAAAACTCACCATTTTGGTGTCTGCATCTTTTAAAATCAGAAAGCATTACGATTAGAGGAATCAGTTATAAATCATTGAATCATAATAATGACGGAATCGATCCAGAATATGCAAAAGATGTTTTAATTGAAAATGTGAACTTTGATAATGGTGATGATAATGTTGCCATAAAAGCGGGACGAGATCATGAAGGAAGGGCCAATGCAGCAACACCAAGTGAAAATATTGTAATTAGAAATTGTAATTTCAAAGGACTGCATGGTGTCGTTATTGGCAGCGAAATGTCGGCTGGTGTTCGCAATGTTTTTGTTGAAAATTGTAAAACAGCAGGTTATCTTAAAAGAGGAATTTATCTGAAAACCAATGCAGACAGGGGAGGTTATATTAAAGATATTTTTGTGAGAAATATAAAACTCGATGAAGTAGAAGACTGTCTTTACATTACAGCCAATTATCACGGAGAAGGTAAAGGCTTTCAATCGGATATATCAAATGTACATTTTTCTGATATTACCTGTAACAAAGCTTCAGAGTCGGGAATTGTAATTCAGGGTTTTCCAGATAAAAAAATTAGGAACATATCCTTAAAGAATATTGAAATCAAATCGGCAAAAAATGCGTTGTCAAACGAGAATGCAGAAAATGTTCTAATGACAGATGTTTTTATTGGGCAAAGAGCTGGTGTGCCTTCGGCGGTTTCAAAAAAATAGTTTTTTTTTGAAGGTTCAAAGGTTCAAAGGTTCAAAGGTTCAGAGTGACAAAGGTTTTCTGTAGAGACGCACAGCAGTGCACGTACGTGAAGAGTATCCGAAAAAATCTGGTCTGTCGGTAAAAGTGAAAGTACTTTTACGATTAAGAAGGTCTTCGACTACACTCAGACTGACAATTCCAAAACCATTAACAAAAATAAAATGAAAAAATATATACTATTAACGTTTTTAATAACCACATTTTGTTTTGCTCAAAAAACAGCAGTTTATTGTATTGGAGATTCTACAATGGCTAATAAAAAAGATCCTGAACGTAATCCAGAACATGGATGGGCGCAGGTATTACAGCAATTTTTCAATGATAATATAGTTGTTATAAATAAGGCTGTAAACGGCAGAAGTACTAAAAGTTTTATCAATGAAAAACGCTGGGATTCTATTTATAAAAAATTAAAAAAGGGGGATTACGTTTTAATAGAATTTGGACATAATGACGAAAAAATAGAAGATTCCACTCGTTACACTAATCCTCATACAAGTTACCGCTATAATCTAATTCGCTTTGTAAAGGAAAGCAGGGAAAAAGGAGCTATACCCATATTATTGACTTCAATTGCCAGACGTAATTTTAATGAGAAAGGTGTATTAGTTCCCACTCATGGAGACTATCCTTTGGAAACAAGATTAGTGGCGCAGGAATACAAAGTACCATTTATTGATTTGGAGTACTATACAGAATTACTGGAGCAATCTTATGGTCCAGAAAGATCAAAACAATTGCATTTACATTATAAAGCTGGTGAAAATCCTTATTACGATAAAGATAAGGCAGATGATACACATCTTTCTTTAAAAGGTGCTACCGCAATAGCTCAAATTGCTGTAGAACAAATAAGACTTTTAAATGACTCATCAATTGATAAACTTAAAAAGGGAATAAAGTAATTTTTACGTTAGCAACTATATGTGAAAAGAGAACTGTGGTTCTCTCTTTTTTTATAAACTTTTTTTAATCTTTTTTAGTGTTAAAATTTTATTAATATGTTGAAATTGAGTACTTTTATGTTTTAAAAATAAAAAACTATTAATTTTGGTTAGAAATCCTTAGTAAGATTATTCACTCTTGTTTTATAGCCATTACTACAAGCCACACTTAGAGAGCTATATTTTTTTATTACGCCAGTATCTTTTTTATAAATAATTTTTAAAATTATTGTTTAACTATTTGTAATTAAGTCTTTTTAATTATTCCTTAGTTGGTGTTGCGTTTATTTGTATTATCTAGGAAATCTTTGCTCCTAAATAAATTTCTTTTCCTATAACTTTTTAAACTTTTAAAGGTAATTGGAAAATTTAATCAGCTAAGAACTTATGTTTGTTTTATAAGTATTTGTAAATGATTAAAATATAAGATTTTTTAATTATGAAATAGTTGTTTTAAAAACAGCATATCTTTTATCCTTAACAAAAGATATTGTGTTCAAAGTAAGTCTGTTTAATTAATTAGAACAATTATGAAGTCAAAAATTACTTTACTAATATTTTTAATGATTTTGCCGGTAATGAGTTTCATGAATAATGAGGCTTTTGCTCAAACTGTTTCAGGCGTTCCGAGCAATACAGGTTGTTTTAACAGCGGAATTATTACTGCTAGCAATACAGGTTTGGGAGCTACACCGCAATATCAATTATTAAAAGCAGGGGTTGTAGTTGCTCCAGTTTCTGGAGATCCTACACAATTTACAAACAATAATGTTTTTACAGGATTAAGCTCGGGAGTTTACGTTGTAAGTGCTCGGGCAACCGCTGGCGGCACTGTATTCTCCAGCGCTAACATTACAGTTACTGATGGCTATACCGCTATGAATGTTGCTACGCCAACAAAAGTGGCAGATTGTGTGGGAGGAACAACTTCGTTGACCTCGACAGTAACAGCTGGAAAAGCACCTTATACTTATACTATTGCAACCCAGGCTGCTCCAGGTGTGATTTTACAGAATAGTGGACCAATTAGTGCAACTACTTTTACTTTTAATCCGTTAGGAGTGAGTAACTATTTAGTAAGCGTGACTGATGACTGCGGACAAACTATCACAGGAGCAACATCTATTTCTAATCCGACTGTAACAGTAAATGATTTTAAATTAGGAAGTTTAGCTTATCCTAGTTTTAATACTACAAATAACTGTTCTACGCCTCTAAATGTTATTAATGAATTATTATTTCAATATACAGCCAATAGTACGACTATTTCACCAAGTGATGCTGCAAGATTTAGCTGGAAAATATTGTATCAGGGACAGTTGTACGGTCAGGATACAAACGCTGATGGATATAGTGATGTGGGTGGAGCGGGCTATTCTCCATTGCTTAATACTGTTAGACTTCCATTAATTGCGACAAAAGCAGGTGTATTAGCTGAAATTGCAAGTGCATCTATGAAAGTTGTATTAAGTGACAATTGTGGTAATACCAAAGAATTTAATGTAACCCAATATAATAGTGGAGGTACGATGGAGCCAACAAATTGTGCAGGCGCAGGATTAATTAGGGCGGTACCTAATAGGTTGAGCTGTTTTCCTTTGAATGTTACATTTACTAATATTGCAAATCCTTCAGATATTGTTACAACCACAATTAATAGTACCGCACAGCTAATTACAGGCTTTACCGCAGGAGCAACTTATCATGTAACGTATATAGATGCACAGGGCAGCACAACAAGAAGTTTCGATACACTTCCTGTATCTCAAAATATATCTATTCCAGCAGCTTCTACATTTACAATTAATCAGGTTTTAACGGGGGTTCAGCAAAATTTGAATGCGTTGGGATACGGAAGGTTAATTCTAACTGTATCTCCGGTTCAGGCAGGTGATATTATTAATTATACGGTTACATCTTCAGATAATCCTTTAGTTCCTGTAGGATATACAAGCAGTACACCCTTAAATGCAACTTCAGGAAGTGCTACATTACCAAGAGTAAACGCCTCAGATCCTTTAGATTACTGGCCATCTGGTCATTATACTTTAGATATGACTATTCCTTGTGGTACAAGAACGATAAATGCAACAGTTTCGGGTTATAATGCTACTTTAAATGGAAATACAACTACGCCAGTTTGTGGAGGATTCAATTATGTAATGAATGGGAATTTTGATAGTGTTAGTGCTTACCAAGTTATTATTGTTTCCGGCCCATCAAGTGTTGGTCAGGTTAGAGATTTAGCTAGTAATACAGCATCACTTCCTTTTAACGGATTAAGTTACGGTACCTATGTCTTTGGCTTACGTATAAAAGGAGGAACCGTTAACGTTCTTACACAAACTTTAACCTATGATTCTAATAATGTTATTAGTGTAGATAAAACCAATACTGGTGGTTATGTTTGCAGCAGTGGTGCGACTAATGGAACTTTAACTATTGTAGCAACATCAAATTCACCTGCCCCTGGAAATGTTTTGGAATATGCTCTTAGTACAGATGGCGGAACTAATTTCAGTGCTTATCAAAGTGCTAATACTTTTCCTGGTTTGACTGATAATACCTATTTTTTTAGAATTAAAGACGGTTGTGGAAACGTCATAACTCAATCTGCACAAATAGGTGTGGCGGCAGCTCCAACTGCAACCGCTAATAATATTTCAAGTCCAGCAACATTTTGTAATTTAGGTACAGGCACATTACAATTAGATATAGATACGGTGGGAGCAATTTCATATTTATGGACTGGTCCGGGAATCACTCCAGCTAATGAAACACTTAAAAGTCCTCTAGTAAATTATTCTGCTCTATTAGTTGGAAACAATAATTATACTTGTTCGGTAACTTTTGGTCCGCCATGCAGCAGTACTACAGTTTCAAACTTAACAGTCGTCATTACAGCTCTTCCTAATCTTGTGATCACAGATCCAGCAGCTGTCTGCTTTCCAAATACAGTAAATATTACGGCGCCTGAAATAACTGCTGGAAGTGAAGCAGGGATGACATATTCTTATTTTACAGATGCACAGGGGACGGATCCAATAGTTGATCCTACAATTATTGATGTTAGCGGTACTTATTATATAAAAGGTACTAACGCTACTTGTAGTAATATACAGCCTGTAACGGTTATTATTAATCCATTGCCTGTTGCGGGAATATCTTATACAAGTACACCATATTGTCAAACAGGTACAGCAATTGTAACTCAAACAGGTGTAACAGGAGGAATTTACAGTGGAGATACGGGTTTAATTATTGATGCTGCCACAGGAACAATAGATTTAGCTGGTTCGACTTTAGGAAGTCATATAGTTACTTATAGTTTTACAGATGGTACCTGTTCTAGTACAGACATTGCACAAATAGAAATAAATGAATTACCAACTTCAACAATTGCTTACTCAAGTGCCCCATATTGTAATAGAGGTACAGCCGTTGTAACTCAAACAGGTGAAGCAGGCGGCACTTACAGTGGAGATACTGGTTTAATTATTGACTCATCAACCGGAACAATAGATTTAGCACTTTCTACTGTTGGAACTCATACGGTTACTTACAATTTTAGTAATCCAACCTGTTCGGGAACCACAACTGCAAGTATCACGATAAATGCAACAGTAGTTCCATCAGCTTTAGCAGATATTACAGGGCAATGTGAGGCAACACCAATTGCCCCAACAATTACAGACCCGTGTGCAGGAATAATTACTGGAGTAACAACATGATAATAAAGGTGTTTTTCTAAAAATGTTTAAAAGAAAATTTAAAGATGAGTTTGAGTTTTCAGAAAAATCTTTTTTTGGAAATAATGAAGAGGAAGAAGCAAAGCAGTATGATCGAATTGTTTACGTTGTACATACGCGAGAAGAATTACTAGGATTTCTTCAAGAAAATAAAACAACAAATGTATTAGTTTGTTTATTTAATAAACAGTTTTATCCAAGTTTGGCTTTTTTAGTAAATAACGTGGTTTTGTTTGATGAATCCAAAACGAGTCGGGAAATTTTCAAAGAACTGCAAACTTTTTTTAAAAGCAAACTGGATTTTAAAAACGAAAGAATTTCCTTCTCGGGATCAAAATTATTACAGACAAAGGCAGATGATTATTTTAAAGCCATGTATTTTTTAATGTAATTAGTTTATTTTTTTTATATTTTTTTCGTGCACACATTTTGATTATGACTTGATTCAAAGTTGTGCATTTTATGCAGGATAAATATTGTTCTTTATCCTGCATTTTTTTTTGCTATCCTGAAATCTTTCTAACAAAGTTTTTTATTTGAGGTGTTATAATGACAATTAAAACCCTTAAATTGTTCTAAAAAATAAAAATCAGATAGAATGAAAAAAACAATGTCAATTTATCTTCCAATTACTTAATTATCTAAAAAAGCGATTTTGATAAAAAGGGAGCGTCTCGGAAAGATTAATTAGAAAAATATTTATTCTATTTTGATAAAGAAATTAGCTATTATGCGATTGTAGCTTGGTAATTAAGTGCGAATAAAGATTTAAATATTAGGTTAGCGAAACAGCTTTCGCCCAAAATAAAAGTTGAAAACAATAATTAACCGGTAAAAAATGTTTTTGAAATGAGAAATAATCTTTTAATGCTATTTATTATAGGAGTATTTAATTTCTCTTTTTCACAGCAGCAAACAGAAAATTTTCCTGATGGAACTCCAATAGCTAACTGGTTTAAAGAACATCAAAAATTAAAGCTTGAAAATTTAGGAAAGCAATATGTAATTACAAATTTTGGAGTTAAAAACGATAGTACTTTACTTCAAACCAAAACTATACAAGCTGTTATCGATAAAGCATCGGAGAACGGAGGCGGCGTGATTGTGATTCCGCAAGGTGTGTTTTTAAGCGGTGCTTTATTTTTTAAACCAAAAACAGTTTTGCATTTGGCAAAAGACGCAGTTTTAAAAGGTTCTGATACTATCGCAGATTATCCAATAATGCCCTCGCGTATGGAAGGACAGAACTTAGATTATTTTCCTGCTTTGATTAATGCCTATGGAGTGGATTATTTTTCTATTTCTGGCGAAGGCACAATAAACGGAAACGGAAAAAAGTTTTGGGAAGCTTTTTGGAAAAGACGCAGTGAAAATCCAGATTGTACTAATCTTGAGGTTTCAAGGCCAAGATTGGTTTTTGTTTGGAACTCTAATAATGTACAGTTTCAAGAGGTAAAAATGGTCAATTCTGGTTTTTGGACGAATCATTTTTATAAATGTAAGAATGTAAAACTACTCGGACTTCATATTTTTTCACCGCACATTGGCATCAAAGCGCCAAGTACAGATGCCGTCGATCTCGATGTTTGCGAAAATGTTTTGATAAAAGACTGCTACATGTCTGTTAATGATGATGCAGTTGCTTTAAAAGGCGGTAAAGGGCCATATGCGGATCAAGATAAAAATAACGGACCAAACAAAAATATTATAATTGAAGACTGTACTTTTGGGTTTTGTCATTCGGCTTTGACAAATGGGAGTGAAGCGATTCATAACCGTAATGTTATATTTCGGAACAGTAAAGTCGATGGAGCTTCAAGATTGCTTTGGCTAAAAATGCGCCCAGACACTCCACAGCGGTATGAATACATTTTGGTTGAAAATATAAAAGGTGAAGCCGAAACTGGTTTGGCAATTTTTGCTTGGCGACAATTTTATGATTTAAAAGGTCGTGCAGATATTCCTTTGTCTTATGGCGATCATATTACTTTGAGAAACATTGATCTTAAGTGCAGTAATTTTTACGGAGTAGAAAAAGATCCAAATGTTCGCTTGACTAATTTTAAATTTGAAAATTTAAATATAGAAACTGTAAAAACTAAGTTTGATAAAAGCATTATCGACGGTGTTATTTTAAAAAATGTATACATCAATAAGATGCTGATCGAGTAAAATTTCCTTTTTTTGAGTAATTTTTCCACTTTTAAGGCATACAACACAGCGTTCTCTGCTATATTTTCATACATTTTTTTAGTAGAACAAAAGCTATGTACAAAGCTTCAAAAGGATCATGATTATTTTGTTTTGTAAATAAGTATTTGATTGCTAGTCTTTTGTGTTTGCTGTGTTTTTGCAAAATTGTGAGGTCAATTTATTGTAAAGAAAATGAATGAAAAACTGCATTAAATTTAACAGCAATTTTGTTGTAACTATCACACAAACTTTTATTTTTGTGGCTTAATTTAACAATATATAAGCATGAAAGATTTATTAGTAAAAATCAACGCCGAAATTGACACATTTAAAGCAGAAGCTGAATCTTTAACTGAAAAAGGAATTAAAGCAGCAGGTCCAAGAGCACGTAAAGCGACTTTAGAAATTGAAAAACTTTTAAAAGAGTTCAGAAAAGTTTCTATCGAAGAATCAAAAAAATAATACAATTAAACCCCATCATCAGATGGGGTTTTTTTATGGTTTTTGTTTCGTTGAAAATTAAGAATTAAGATACTTAGATACTTTTTAATTTCAGAAAAAAACTCTGAGCCTTTGTTCCACTGTCACTTTGCACGTCAAAAAAAACTATATCCACTTCAATTTTGCAGCAAGCGTACATGCCTCAGCAGTATTGTTGACTTTCATTTTTTCCAGAATATTTTGCCTATGGCGGCTTACAGTATTAATACTTATAAATAAAAGAGAAGCAATTTCTTTACTTTGTTTTCCTTTTTGGAGCATTTTTAGAATTTCTTTTTCCCTAGCCGAAAGAAAAGAGGTATTGCTAGTTATATTTTCCTCCACAATATTTCCGTTTGCTGTATTCATAATGGCTCCTTCATATTGAAGAGCTAGAGAAAAATCAAAATTATAAAGACAAAGAGCCAATTCTACATCTTCATATTGATTTGAAAAATAAAACATTTTGTGCACGAGAGACTTTCCAGACGTTTCATCATTCATTCTCAGTTTGCTAGTGATACAAAAGTCCTTTCTTTCCTCAATAGAAACCGTTTTTATAAACTGAAAAAAATGGAGTTCCAAAAGATATTTTTGCAATACATCGTCAGAATTCAATTTGCCAAAAAGTTCATCTTCCCATATACTTTCTATTTCCTGGACTTGATCTTTCTTAAAAATTCCTAGTTCATCGGTAATTTTACCAGAATAGATATAACTTTTGTTATTATATAAATCGCTTAGCACCGCAATGCCGTTTTCTAAATTAGCAAAATTCTGCGCAATTTTTTGAAACGCTTTTAAATCTTGCGTAGGATGTAAGCTATGCGAGTTTTTTTGCTCCAAAAGCTGTTTGCTCAAATCATCTTTTATGCTTCTCATAAAAATGGTTATTTATCAGTATTGTCTTATGCTTTAACAGCTAATATATTTGTGTGATTATAGGACTGAAATATAGTAAAAAATGGTTTTTAAATTAATTATAAAATTCTTAGTCATTTTATTTGATTTATTGTCAAGTTGTTTTGCTTGAGTGTATTACTCAAAAAAAATGATAAAAGCAGCATTAATTAGTAACACTGAATACATCTTAATCATGAAAAATCTTTTTCTTGTTATTTTTTTTATAAATATAATTTCTGTTCAAGGACAAAATCCGGTCATTAAAAGACTTGATGGAAGCACAATTTCTGCTGATAGTTTGACCGTTGCAATTGAAAACCTTATGGGTAAAGCCGATGTAAAAGGATTAGCTATTTCTGTTTTTAATGCTAAAAAACCTGTTTATATGAAAACTTTTGGTTTTAGTAATATCGAAACAAAAAAGAAATTAGAATTGCAGACAAATCTTTATGGAGCCTCTTTTAGTAAAGCTGTATTTGCTGTTTTGGTTATGAAATTGGTTGAAGAAGGCGTAATAACCTTAGACAAACCACTTCAAGATTATCTTCCAAAACCCATTTATGAATATGATTTTAAAGTATGGCATGAAGATTTTAAAGAATTAAAATCGTATCCTGAATACAAAAAGATAACGGCAAGAATGTGCCTAGATCATACATCGGGTTTGCCTAACTGGCGCTGGTTTGAAACAGATGAAAAGCTTAAAGTTAAGTTTGAACCTGGAAGCCGATACAGTTATTCGGGTGAAGGGCTTACATATCTTCAGGTAGTATTAGAGAAAATTACAGGAAAACCTTTGGAAGAACTGGCTCAGGATAAAATATTTAAACCGCTTGGGATGAATTATTCAAGCTACCGCTGGCAGGATAAATTTGAGAAAGATTTTGCCTACGGATATGATAACGATGGAAAGGTTCAGGAAAAAGATAAAGACAACGCGCCAAGAGGAGCGGGAACACTTGAAACTACGATAGAAGATTACAGTAAATTTATAACCGCTATTTTGAACAAAAAAATACTAAAAGACAAGTCGTACAAAGAAATGTTTAGTCCGCAGATTCGTATTCGCTCCAAAAATCAGTTTGGGCCAGGAGCATTAGAAGACGGGAATTGGAATGACAAAACGGAGCTTTCGTATGGGCTGGGCTGGGGAATAGTAAAATCACCTTACGGATATGGAGCCTTTAAAGAAGGACAGGGTTCAGGTTTTCAGAATTATAGTATTGTTTTTCAGGATAAAGGAATTGCAATGCTGATAATGTCTAATAGCTATTCGACAGGGAAAATAATAAAATATTTGCTAGAAATAGGAATCAAAGATACTTACACACCCTGGGAGTGGGATCAATATATTCCGTATGATAAAAAGTAAGTTTCTGAGATACTAAGTTTCTAAGAAAAAAACTCAGAATCTCAGAACCTTAGCACCTTAAATAGAATTTCTATCAATAAAATTAAAAGGAACTTTTACCTGACCTTTTTCTTTATTCAAAATCATTCGTGCGGCTGTTTCACCCATGATATTAAAGTCAGTTGACATTACTGTAATTCCTAATAGTTCTTTAAGAGGTGTATCATTATAAGAAATAACTCCAATTTCTTTTCCTAAAACATATTCTTCATCACGAATTTGTTTCATTAAATTAACTAAATCAGATTCTTCGATGGTGATAAATAAATCTCCTTTTTTAAGAATCATATCATCGTAAACTTCACTTAAAATTTCAAAATTGATATCATGTTCGACACAGAACTTTCTAAATCCATGTAAAATTCTTCTTGGATATGGATAAACAGCTTTGTCGGGATAAACTAAAATTAAGCGTTTGTATTTGGCTATTTTAGAAAGGCCTTCTTTTAAGGCATTGTAAATATCATTTTCAAAATCCTGATAAATCTTAATGACATCGTCGCTGGTTCCTAATTTAATATTATCCAGAACAACCAGCTTTTCTGTCGGAATATTTTTTATGGCATTCACCACTTCATCTGTAAAACTCAAATGCTTAAGTTCGTCAGTTTTAAAATGGGTTGTAATTACATAATAGTCGTAAGCGCCTTCAAACTTATCTAAAATGTTCAAAAATAAAGTTTCGTCACAATGATAAATTTGCAGGTCAACGTGTGCATTTGCTCCAAGAGTATTAATGAAAGAACTATAAGTCTTCATTTTATAAGAACTCAGTTTATTGGTCAGGAATAAAATATTGACTTTCGATTCTAGTTTTGTTCTTGTAATGTAGTATCCTTTTCCTCTAATCGAAGAAATAATTTTACGTTCCTTCAAAATATTATAAGCCTTTTCGACAGTGTCTCGAGACATATAAAATTCTTCACTAAAACTATTTATGGAGGGAATTTTTTGGTTGATTTTTAAATTTCCGTTGGCGATGTTTTGAAGAATAGAGTCAACAATCTGTTTGTATTTAGGTACTCTTGAATCTTCGTCTATTTTAATTAGTTTAATCATGATTATGTCTTGGAAATTTGTTTCATCTTTCGACGAAACCAATTTTGAATTCTAATTTTCTTCTTCTTTTTTAAGTGAAATAATTATAGTGGCTAAATTATTTTACTTTTTTAAAAAAGAGAATACAATAAGGCTTGTAATACTTTTTTTATAATTCTTAAATTTTGTCCTAAATGAGGATTCAATAATTACGAAATAGATTGCTAAAATAGCTATTTTAAATTTATTTACCCAATAATTACAGTGCCTTATTTCTAATAATCCTTAGTTTTAACAAAAAAACACAAGAACTATAAAGGATAGTACAGGACAGTTTTGTTTTTGACATTCTATTATTTTACAAAACCAAATTACTATCAAACAAACCTTAAACCAAAAATTATTAAATGGAATCATTATTAGGAATCATTTTTCATTCTATCGGAGGATTTTCTTCAGGTAGTTTTTATATGCCTTTTAAAAAAGTAAA